>Ga0187777_10002317_pt1 | contig 12201 bp, 7 predicted proteins | sample 1015_Q2_SP5_10_M_FD_132416 | JGI IMG/M metagenome (GOLD analysis project Ga0187777, IMG submission 132416) | Tropical peat soil microbial communities from peatlands in Department of Meta, Colombia - 1015_Q2_SP5_10_MG | ecosystem: Environmental > Terrestrial > Soil > Wetlands > Peat | place...
AGTGAGGGATCAGCGAATGCCCCGAGAGATCATTACGTTGCAGTGCGGCGAGTGCAAAGAACGAAATTATTCGAAGACCAAGAACCGGAAGACGACGCCGGATCGGCTGGAGCTGAAGAAGTTTTGTCGGCGTTGCCGGAAGCATACGCCGCACAAAGAGGTGAAATAGATTTGGTAACTGAGTAATTGGGTAATTTTGTAATTTGAGATTTCAATTACACAATTACCCGATTACAAAATTACTCAATGATTTCAGGGGCGTAAGCTCAACGGTTAAACTGCCGGTCTCCAAAACCGGACTTGGGGGTTCGAATCCCTCCGCCCCTGCCAGAGTTGGCAGGATTAAGCGGGAATAGAGGCCGAGAGAATGGCGAAGTCAATGGCGACAGTGATGAGCGACGAAGGGATCGGCGGCAAGATTAAGTCGTGGCCGGAGCGGGTCAAGACCTTCTACAACGATGTGCGTACGGAGATGAAGAAAGTGACGGCACCGTCGTTCAAAGACGTGCGGGCGACCACAACGGTGGTGATAATCACTGTCTTTCTATTCGGGCTTTATTTTTGGATCGTTGACAACACGATCGGCAGCGGGATCAACTACCTGTTCAAGTACTTGACGCATCGCTGAACGAGGGAAGGACGCAAGTTTGCAGCACAATATGGTGGAAGAGGAAAAAAACGAAGGTGGATCTGGCAGTGCCGAGCCGCCGCCGACTGTAGAGGGAACTGTTTCTCCTCGCAATCCAAATATGAAGTGGTACATCATCCACTCTTATTCGGGATTTGAACGAAAGGTGAAGGAATCTTTGGAGTCGCGGGTCCAGGCGTTTGGTTTGCAAGACAAGATCGGGAAAGTTCTGATACCGACCGAATCGGTGACTGAAGTTCGGGGAGGAAAGAAATATACCAGTGAGCGGATGTTCTATCCCGGCTATGTGCTGGTCGAGATGGACATGAACGACCACGTGTGGCACGTAGTGAAGTCGACGCCGCGAGTGACAGGATTCGTCGGCACCGGCCAGCAGCCGACTCCACTATCGGAAGAGGAAGTGCAACACATTGTTTATCGAGTGGGAGAGTCAAAGGACAAGCCAAGACTCAAAGTTAAGTTCGAAAAAGGCGAAACGGTACGCGTCACGGAAGGCCCGTTCGCCACGTTTCAGGGCGTTGTTGATGATGTGAATGAAGACCGAGAAACATTGAAGGTGATGGTGACGATCTTCGGGCGATCGACTCCCGTGGAGTTGGAATTCGGACAAGTAGAGAAAGTCGCATAAGCAAGGAAGTGCGCCAGACGCGCGACTGTGCGCCCTCCGGCGCGTTCGCGCGGCGCGCCAGATCCTTCAACGACGAAAATCATGTCGCCTAAGGATGACAAGGTAAAGAAATCATGGCAAAGAAAGTTACAGGTTCGGTGAAGCTGCAGATTGCGGCGGGCAAGGCAACGCCGGCGCCGCCGGTTGGCCCGGCGCTAGGTCAGGCGCAGATCAACATCATGGAGTTCTGTAAGCAGTTCAATGCCAAGACCAGTGCGAAGGAACTCGAGGGGCTCATTATCCCGGTGGTGGTGTCGGTCTACAACGATCGCTCGTTCACGTTTATCACCAAGACGCCGCCGGCGTCGGTTTTGCTCAAACGGGCGGCAGGAATCGCGAAAGGCTCAGGAGCTCCCAACAAGGACAAGGTGGGAAAGGTCACCGCGAAACAAGTGGAAGATATTGCCAAGCAGAAGATGCCGGACCTGAATGCCGCCTCGGTGGGCGCAGCTATTAAGAGCGTGCGGGGAACCGCGCGATCGATGGGAATCGAGGTAATTGGGTAATTGAGAAATTTTGTAATTTGGTAATTGAAAGTTACCGGTGCGGCCGTTGGAAGTTCAAATTACCAGATTATCCAATTACGAAATTGCAACATGTCATCAGACCACGGCTCATCAAATCACCGGTCAGCGGTGGGAGACGGAGAAGCAAATGAAAAAAGCAGGTAAGAACATTACGAAGGCGCGGCAAACCGTCGAGAAGCGGCCGTATCCGCTGCAGGAGGCGGTTCCGCTGCTGCAGAAAGTCAAATACGCCAAGTTCGACGAAACGGTTGAGATCACGATGCGGTTGGGAGTTGATCCGAAGCACGCGGACCAGATGGTACGCGGCACGGTAGTTCTGCCGCATGGTCTGGGGAAATCGAAGCGCGTGCTGGTGATTGCCAGCGGTGAGAAGGTCAAAGAAGCTGAGCAGGCAGGCGCGGACTTTGTCGGCGGCGAAGAGATGGTCGAGAAGATCAATAAAGAGAATTGGACCGACTTCGACGCATTGATTGCAACTCCGGATGTGATGAAGTCGGTGGGCCGGCTAGGCAAAGTTCTCGGTCCCAAGGGACTGATGCCGAATCCGAAGACGGGGACGGTCACATTTGACATCGCCCGAGCGGTGCAGGAGGTCAAAGCCGGCAAGGTCGAATTTCGTACGGACAAGACAGCACTGGTTCACGTGCCAGTGGGAAAAATGTCCTTCGCGCCTGAGAAGCTGATTGAGAATGCGACGGTCCTGATCACGAGCGTAGTGAAGGCGAAGCCAACGGTGGCCAAGGGCAGGTACGTGAAGGGTTGCTACCTGAGCTCGACGATGGGACCCGGAATATCGATTGATACGGCGCCGCTGGAAGCAGCGGCGAAGGCGTAGAGATTTTGTAATCTTTAATCATGTAATTTAGCAATTGAGTCCGTCGATAGAGCAATTGCCGAGCCGGTTTTGGATTGCCAAATTACAAGTTGCCCGATTACTCAATAGAGGGTTTCGACATGGCAGTTAGCCGAGCAAAGAAAAAGGAGCAGGTCGACAAGCTGGGCCAGCAATTGGAGAAGGCTTCCAGCCTGATTGTAACGACCTATAGCAAGCTGACCGTAGCGCAGGATTATGAGCTGCGTAAGACGTTACGGAGCACAGGCGCAAAGTACGCGGTGGTCAAGAATACGCTGGCGGAGCGGGCGGCCAAGGGTACCAAGGTGGAAGGGGTGCTCAAGGACCTTTCCGGCGTGACCTCGATTGCCTATACAGAAGGCGACCCGGTAGCGCTGGCGAAGGCGCTGACGAAATACGCCAAGGACAACCCGGAGTTCACCTATAAGGCGGGTCTGGTCGAAGGCCGCGTGATCTCGATTGACGACATCAAGGCGCTGGCTACGATGCCGTCGAAAGAGGAGATGTACTCGAAGCTTCTGTTCCTGATCAATGCTCCGGCGCAGCGTTTGGTAACCGCCATGGGAGCGGTTGGACGGAATCTCGCGGTTGTGATTAATCAGGGAGTTGAAAAACAGAAGTTTGCGAACAACGCGCCGGCTGGCGCGTAGCATTACATGGATTTCGGGACGTAAAGGTCCCAAGAGTTTGGTTATCAGCAAGTCAGGGGTTGCGCGGTTCGTCTCCAAGTGTTGTCTGGCACGGCGGAACGGAGTAGCGCACTGGAAACCTGGCCCACGGATAACGAAATTGGACAACTGATAACTCGAATCGGAGAGAACAGACATGGCAGACTTGCAGCAGTTGGAAGAGCAAATAGTGGGGCTATCGCTACTGGATGCGGCAGCCTTGGTGAAAAAACTGGAACAACGGCTTGGCGTCTCCGCGGCCTCGGCAGCCCCAGTGGTCATGGCAGGAGGGGGCGCAGGGACAGCGGCGGGGGCGGCTCCGGCCGAGGAGAAGACCGAGTTCACCGTGGTCCTAAAGGAGGTTGGGGCCAATAAGATCAATGTAATCAAGGCCGTACGGGAAGTCACCAGCCTGGGACTGAAGGAAGCAAAAGACCTGGTGGATGGAGCTCCCAAGACGGTCAAGGAGGGCGTCTCCAAGGAAGAGGCGGAGAATATCAAGAAGAAGTTCACTGAAGCTGGGGCGACGGTCGAGGTGAAATAGCCGTTGCTTGTGTGGGCCCGGCAGGCGGGTCAGAGGCCCGCCTCTTGGCAGACAGAGGTCGTGAATATAATGATTTATGATCTGGTGAAGCTTTAAGAGTGGTGGTAGCATCTAATTAATAACACCGCTTTCTTAGCTTCACTGAGGTGATCGCGACTTACCACTTCACAGGACGAGGGAAGCGGGTGTGGTCGCAAAACGGGTTGGCAGACTGTTCCGCGGGCAGGGCGGAACAGGAACAGGCCTGAAACTACTGGCGCGGAAACGACACATTTCAATTGAGATCAAGCGCAGTTCACGGCGCCTGAGGGGATTCATGTCCTCGCGGGCGCGCGCCTATTTATTCAATCTTTCCTGCTTTTAACGGTCCCGGTGCCGTGTCAGCATCACGAAAATTGCGGCTCGCCGCCACGGGAGTCGCCTGAATGTTCTGGGAGTAATTGAATGTCCAATAATGGATTCCGCAAGCGGTTTGACTTTTCCAAAATTCCGGCAACCATACAGATTCCGAACCTGATTGAGGTTCAAAAGCGTTCCTATGATCGCTTTCTGCAGATGGACAAGCTGCCGAGTGAGCGAGAAGACGGTGGTTTGCAGGCAGTTTTTCAATCAGTGTTTCCGATCACCGACTTCCGCAACGTGTCGCAGCTGGAGTTTGTCGATTACGCAATTGGGAACTGGGAATGCAAGTGCGGGCACCTGAAGGGGCTGCATCATCTTCGGACCACCTGCAAGAACTGCGGCTCGACGGTAATTACCGATCCGTTTCATCCCGGCGATGTGCTGTGTACCAAATGCGGTACGTATAACGCGAACACGCCGGACTTCTGCAATAAGTGTGGCGACCCGGTGGGCTTGCAACTGAAGTATGACGTTGCCGAGTGCGAAGAGCGCGGCATGACCTACTCAGCGCCGCTGAAGGTCACGATGCGTCTGACGATTTTTGACAAGGACGCAGAGACCGGGAACCGGTCCATCCGCGACATCAAGGAGCAAGAGGTTTTCTTTGGCGATGTGCCGCTGATGACCGATAACGGCACGTTTATTGTGAACGGCACGGAACGCGTGATCGTGAGCCAGCTGCACCGCTCACCTGGAGTGTTTTTCGAGACAGCGAATAATCGCACGTATTTCTTGGGCAAGATCATTCCGTATCGCGGGTCATGGGTGGAATTTGAATACGACCAGAAGAACGTGCTGTATGTGCGCATCGATCGCAAACGCAAATTCCTGGGAACGATCTTCCTGCGTGCGCTGGGCTTGCGTTCCAGCGAAGACATTCTGCGCACGTTTTACACGGTGGACCGGCTAGTAATCCGCGACAAAAAGCTGTTTTGGACGCTTGACCCGGCGAGCGAGAAGCCGACGAACTTGCTGGGAATGAAGCTGGCGCGCAGCATCAAGAACCGCTCGGGGGAGGAGATTGCGCACTCCGGCCGCAAGATTAATGCTGCGGTCCTGAAAGAAATTCAGAAGGCGAAGATCAGCGAGATCGAAGTCGACATTTCCGATCTGGAAGGCGCCTGGGTCGCGAGCGACGTCGTGGATACGACAACCGGCGAGGTTCTGCTCGAGGCCAATTCTGAACTAACCGCCGACAAGCTTTCGAAGATTTTCGATTCGAATGTGGTGGAAATGAGCGTCTTCTTCCCGGAGCGCGACGATGTCGGAACGGTCATCAGCCAGACGTTGAAGCGGGATTCGGTGACTACGCCGCAGGAGGCGCTGATCGAGATTTACCGCAAACTGCGGCCGGGCGACCCGCCGACGCTCGATACAGCGACGGCTTTGTTCCACGGAATGTTCTTTGATCCGCGGAAATATGATTTCTCGCGCGTGGGCCGGCTGAAGTTCAACATCAAGCTGTTCGAGAAGAACGATGCCACAAACCTGGAAAATCGCACGCTCGAACCCGAGGATTTTTACGCGACGATCCGGTATCTGCTGAAACTGCGCAAGAACATTGGCGCCGTGGATGACATCGATCACCTGGGCAACCGGCGGGTGCGGGCGGTCGGCGAGTTGCTCGAAAACCAATTCCGCATTGGCCTGGTCCGCATGGAACGCGCCATCAAGGAAAAGATGAGCGTGTACCAGGAAATGTCGACGGCAATGCCGCATGACCTGGTGAACGCGAAGCCGGTGATGGCTGCAATTCGCGAGTTTTTCGGCTCCTCGCAACTTTCTCAGTTCATGGACCAGACGAATCCGCTGTCGGAAATCACGCACAAGCGGCGTTTGTCGGCGCTTGGACCGGGCGGTCTGTCACGTGAGCGAGCAGGATTTGAAGTGCGCGACGTTCATCCGACACACTATGGCCGAATCTGCCCGATTGAGACGCCGGAAGGTCCCAACATCGGTCTGATCTCGTCCCTAAGCTGCTACGCGCGAATCAATGACTACGGCTTTATCGAGTCGCCGTATCGGCGCGTGAAGAACGGCCGGGTGATTGATTATGTGACCATCGTCAACGCCGGCGACAGCGACTTTAAAGTTGGCGATCACGTGGAAAAGCACGAGATCGAGAAGATTAATGCGGAGCTGAAGGAGCGGCGGAAGAAGCCGGCCGACGTCGGTCCGTATTCGTTCTATCTTTCAGCCTGGGAGGAAGACCGGCACGTGATTGCTCAGGCCAACGTCGAACTCGATGACAAGCTGCGGATTGTGGGCGACCTGGTGAACGCTCGTAAGGCGGGCAACTTCGTGCTCGTCAACCGCGAAGAAGTGGACTACATCGACGTCAGCCCGAAACAGCTCGTGTCAGTGGCGGCCTCTCTTGTGCCGTTCCTGGAGCACGATGATGCCAACCGAGCGCTGATGGGCGCGAATATGCAGCGGCAATCGGTCCCTCTGCTGAGGGCGGAAGCTCCGATTGTAGGCACCGGCATGGAAGGTGTCACGGCACGAGACTCGGGAGCGGTGGTGCTGGCGCGACGCAATGGAGTTGTGGATTCTGTCGACTCGGAACGAATCATCGTTCGTGTCGAGGGCGAACATCATCCGGGGCAGCTTTCGCGTGAGGTAGGTAGCGACATCTATCAGCTCACGAAGTTTAAACGCTCCAACCAGAACACCTGTATCAATCAGAAGCCAGTGGTGCAGAAGGGGCAGCATGTCTTGAAGGGGCAAGTCATCGCTGATGGTCCTTGCACGGATCACGGCGAGCTGGCTCTGGGACGCAACGTGCTGGTGGCTTTCATGCCATGGCGCGGCTACAACTTCGAAGACGCGATTCTCGTCTCCGAGAAGCTGGTGAAGGAAGACTACTACACGTCGGTGCATATCGAGGAATTCGAGCTTGAATCCCGCGACACTAAGCTCGGGCCCGAAGAGGTCACGCGCGACATTCCGAACGTCAGTGAGTCGATGCTGCGCAATCTGGACGAAGCTGGGGTCATCCGTATCGGTGCGACAGTGAAACAGGGCGACATCCTGGTTGGCAAAGTTACTCCGAAGGGAGAAACGCAACTCACTCCGGAAGAGAAGCTGTTGCGCGCGATCTTCGGTGAGAAAGCCGGCGACGTACGCGATGCCTCTCTCTACTGCCCGCCGGGTATTGAGGGCGTGATTGTGGACGTTAAGATCTTCTCCCGGAAAGGCCAGGAGAAAGACGAGCGGGCCAAAGCGATTGAAGCAACCCAGATCGCCAAGCTGGAAAAGAACCTGTCAGATGAAATCCGAATTCTTACCGATGAGCGCCTGAAGCGCCTCGAGAATATCCTGGGCGGTAAGGAAGTGCAGGCTGACCTGCACGACGAGCGAACCAACAAGCGCTTGCTGACCAAAGGCACCATCCTTGATCGCGACACGATTGAGCGGATTTCGACTCGCAACCTGAAACGAATCAAGTACGACGACAAAGATCCGCGGGTCAATGAGCAGATCGATGAGATTGAGGAAATGACCTCGCGCCAGATTGATGTGCTCAAGAAGATCGTCAACGAGAAGAAGGAAAAGCTTACCAAGGGCGATGAATTGCCACCCGGTGTAATCAAGCTGGTGAAAGTTTACATCGCGATGAAGCGCAAGCTGAGCGTGGGCGACAAGATGGCCGGCCGCCATGGCAACAAGGGCGTGATCGCGCGGATTCTGCCGGAAGAAGACATGCCGTACCTCGAAGAGGGAACGCCGGTGGAGATCGTGCTCAATCCGCTTGGCGTGCCATCCCGTATGAATGTGGGTCAGATTCTTGAGACTCACCTGGGTTGGGCAGGACAAGAACTGGGCAAGAAAATTGCCGAGCTTTTGGCGGAGAACTCCAAGGAAGAAGCAGTTCGCCGAGAACTGAAGGCCCTGTTCAAGGACACGGTGTTGGCTGACACGATTGCTGAACTGAGCGATGAGGAACTGATGGCGGTTGCTCCGACTTTGAAGCGCGGCGTGTTTACTGGCTCTCCCGTGTTTGACGGCGCAAAGGAAACAGAGATCAAGGCGCTGCTCAAACAAGCTGGACTGCCGGAGCCGGGCAAGACCTATCTGTACGACGGCATGACTGGCGACAAGTTCGAACAGCCGGTCACGGTGGGTTACATCTACATGCTGAAGCTCTCGCACCTGGTGGACGACAAGATTCACGCTCGCTCCATCGGGCCGTATTCGTTGATCACCCAGCAGCCGCTGGGCGGAAAGGCGCAGTTTGGCGGCCAGCGCTTCGGAGAAATGGAAGTCTGGGCGCTGGAAGCTTACGGTGCCGCGTTCATCCTGCAGGAGCTGTTGACGGCGAAGTCCGACGACGTTTATGGCCGAACCAAGATTTACGAGGCCATCGTGAAGGGCGAAGCTGCTATGGAGCCGGGCGTGCCCGAGTCCTTTAACGTGCTGATTCGTGAGTTGCAATCGCTGTGTCTGGACGTGGAGTTGATTAAGGCCGGTGAAAAGAAGCCGACCGTCGCGGCTGCAGCCGACTAACGTAGCTGTTTCGGCGTCCGAGTAGCGTGTGAGACGCACGACAGCCGGCCAGAGGGCAGCGCTACACGAAGGAATTTGGAAAACGGTTTCGCGGGGTTCACGCTCTCAACCGACGCGGAACAATAACTCGGTACCGGGTACTTGATACCCGACCAGCAGAGAGCAGGAAGTGGAGGAACACCTTGTTTCGTTCGAGCCCCTTTGATCTGGCAAATCCTATTGCTGATTTCGATGCCATTCGCATCAGCCTGGCCTCTCCGGAAAAAATCCGAAGCTGGTCGCATGGCGAAGTCACCAAACCGGAGACCATCAACTATCGAACCTTTAAACCAGAGCGGGACGGATTGTTCTGTGCCCGCATCTTCGGCCCCGTAACCGATTGGGAGTGTCTGTGCGGCAAGTATAAGCGGATGAAGCACCGCGGAGTCATCTGCGACAAGTGCGGTGTGGAAGTCACGCTTTCCAAAGTGCGCCGCGAACGACTAGGGCACATCGAACTGGCGTCGCCCTGCTCGCACGTGTGGTTCTTTAAGGGATTGCCCAGCCGCATCGGGCACCTGTTGGATATCTCTCTGCGGGACCTCGAGTCCGTTCTGTACTTCGAAGCCTATGTTGTAGTCGAGCCCGGTGATGCGCCCGTACGTGAGCGCGAGGTCATCAAGGACGAGGCCAAGTTCCGGGAATTGGACCAGCAATATCGGCCCGCTGGCTTCAAGGCCATGATGGGCGCCGAAGCGATCAAGGAACTTCTCAAGCGGGTGGACATCGAGACCCTCGCGACTGAATTGCGCGAGAAAATGAAGAACGAAAACTCGCAGCAGAAGAAGCTCAAATATGCCAAGCGCCTGAAGGTTGTAGAGGCATTCCGCAAGAGCGGCAATAAGCCGTTTTGGATGATTCTGGACGTGATTCCGGTGATTCCGCCGGAGCTGCGCCCTCTTGTTCCTCTGGATGGTGGGCGCTTCGCGACTTCGGATCTGAACGATCTGTATCGCCGTGTTATCAATCGTAACAACCGCCTCAAGAAGCTGATGGATCTGCATGCGCCGGAAGTGATCGTTCGAAACGAAAAGCGCATGCTGCAAGAAGCTGTCGATGCGCTCTTTGACAACGGTCGCAGAGGACGCATCCTGCGTGGCGCCAACAATCGTCCGCTGAAGTCTTTGTCCGACACGCTGAAAGGCAAACAGGGCAGATTCCGGCAGAATCTGTTGGGCAAGCGCGTGGATTACTCCGGTCGTTCGGTGATCGTGGTCGGGCCGGAACTTAAGCTGCACCAGTGTGGTCTGCCCAAGAAAATGGCTCTGGAGCTGTTCAAGCCGTTTATTTATCACCGGCTGGAGCAGACCGGGCATTGCACCACCATCAAGCAGGCAAAGGAAATGGTGGAGCAGCAAGAACCGATCGTGTGGGACATTCTGGAAGAGGTCATCAAAGACCATCCGGTGCTCCTAAACCGCGCTCCAACATTGCATCGTCTTGGTATTCAGGCATTTGAACCGGTGCTGGTGGAAGGCAAGGCCATCAAGATTCACCCCTTGGTCTGTACCGCATTCAACGCGGACTTTGACGGCGATCAGATGGCGGTCCACATTCCACTGTCTCCGGAAGCGCAGGTCGAAGCCAGTGTGCTGATGCTGTCGTCACACAACATTCTGTCGCCGGCATCAGGACACCCGATCACCGTGCCGACTCAGGACATGGTGCTTGGCCTCTACTATCTGACGAAGGGCAAGCCCGGCGCGAAAGGAGAAGGCCGCGCCTTCGCCAACATCGAGGAGGTTTTGCTGGCTCTCGAGGCGGGGGATGTGGAGACGCTGACGCCGATCCGGTTGCGGTACACCGGCGAAGTGATCGACCTCACCCAGGCGTATGACGATCAGGACATCATTCACACCGAGCCGACGGCCTATGACCGGGCGTTTCTCAACACCACGGTCGGGCGCGCCATTCTGAATGATCATCTCCCCAAGGGCATGCCATTCATCAACGGCTTGCTCAAAAAGAAAGGGATTGGCGCGCTGGTCAGCTTCTGCTACCTGACGTACGGGCTTGAAACCACAGTCAAGATGCTCGACGAGGTGAAGGAACTCGGGTTCCGCTTTGCGACCCGGGCCGGACTCTCGATTGGCATCGACGACATGGTCATTCCGGACAACAAGAAGACTCTGGTTCGCGATGCCGAGAAGCAGGTGGTCAGCGTCCAACAGCAATACCTGGATGGGGCCATCACCAACGGCGAACGTTATAACAAGGTGATTGAGATCTGGTCGGCGATTACCGAGAAAGTTGCCGATGAGATGTTCGCCGAGATGCAGCAGCGCGACAAAGAGGGAGCGATCAATCCTATTTACGTCATGGCTGATTCGGGCGCCCGCGGATCGAAACAGCAGATTCGTCAGCTCTCGGGAATGCGCGGCTTGATGGCGAAGCCTTCGGGCGAAATCATCGAGTCGCCAATCACCGCCAATTTCCGCGAGGGGTTGACGGTGTTGCAGTACTTCATCTCGACGCACGGGGCGCGTAAGGGCTTAGCCGATACGGCGCTGAAGACTGCTGATTCCGGCTATCTGACCCGTCGTCTCGTTGACGTGGCGCAGGACGTCATCATCAGCGAATACGATTGCGGAACGGTCGATGGAATCTATGTCTCCGGTATCGTCGAAGCAGGTGAAATCATCGAGCCGCTGCGCGACCGAATTGTGGGCCGCGTCTCACTCGAGAAGATCAAAGACTACGACGGCAACGTGGTCGTGGATATCAACCAGGAAATCACGGAAGACCTTGCCGGTGCGATTCAAGCGGCAGGTATTGAGAGGGTGAAAATCCGCTCGGTGCTGACCTGTGAATCGAAACGCGGCGTCTGCGTGATGTGCTATGGGCGCAACCTGGCGTCAGGGCGTTTGGTCGAACTGGGCGAAGCTGTCGGTGTGATCGCGGCGCAGTCGATCGGCGAGCCGGGAACGCAGCTTACGATGCGTACGTTCCACATCGGCGGCACGGCATCGCGAGTCTCCGAGCAGTCGCGACTGGAAGTTAAGAGTAACGGTACAGTTCGCTTCATTGGTTTGCAAACGGTGAAGTCGAAAACTGGAGACCTGGTGGTGATGAATCGCCAAGGGTCCATCGCGGTGGTCGACGACAAGAACCGCGAACGCGAGCGCTATTCGGTTGTGTACGGCGCGCGCGTGAAGGTCAACGAAGGCGACCAGGTCAAGCTGGGCGATGTGATGGTCGAGTGGGATCCCTATACCTTCGCCATCCTCACCGAAATCGGCGGCACGGTGCAGTTCAAAGACCTGCAGGAAGGGGTCACGCTGCATGAAGAAGTGGACGAAGTGACGGGATTGTCGCGTCACGTTGTGGCCGATTCACCTGATGAGAA
>Ga0187777_10002319_pt1 | contig 12195 bp, 8 predicted proteins | sample 1015_Q2_SP5_10_M_FD_132416 | JGI IMG/M metagenome (GOLD analysis project Ga0187777, IMG submission 132416) | Tropical peat soil microbial communities from peatlands in Department of Meta, Colombia - 1015_Q2_SP5_10_MG | ecosystem: Environmental > Terrestrial > Soil > Wetlands > Peat | place...
CCCAGCGAGCCACCGACCACCAGCACGTGACCGAAGCTGCCCTTATGCGCTTCCGGATCACGGGGAGCGAGCAGGCCCGCCATCTCGCGCCAGGTGGGCACTTTCAACCCCAGGTCGGAGACGATCGCCTCATCGGGAGAACCGATGGGCGCCACCATGACCGGTCCGCGAACCGCATTGCTGAACACATGCGCCGGCTTGGGCGCGGTAAAGGTTACCGTGGCGCTGGCGGGGACAAAGGGGCTGCCCGCATCCGGGTGCGGCCGCATGTCGTCGGAATCGAGGCCGGAAGGAATGTCGATTGCGACAATCGGCTCGCTGACTTTGGCAAACTTTTCGATCGCGTCCGCGTAGAAACCCTTTACCGGCGGCCGAAAGCCCGTGCCCAGGATGCCGTCGATGAGCACATCAGCCTGGTAAACCTGCTGAGCAGCCGCGCTTCGCAGCTCGGCTTGGTTGCGGGCCAGCACCGGCAGCAAGGGAAGTCGCCGGAACATCGCCAGCGCATCGCCTTTCAGCTCGTTGGGATCAGCCAGTAACAGGATCGACACCTGCATGCCGGCCTCGTGCAGTTTGCGCGCAGCTACGAACCCATCGCCGCCGTTGTTCCCTTTGCCGCAGATGATGCCGACGCTTTCAGCGCCAAAATAGCGGCGTGAGACAAAATCGGCGGCCGCGGTTCCGGCATTCTCCATCAGCGCAAGCGAGGGGACGTCGAAGCGCTCGCTGGTGGCGCGGTCGATCTCGCGCATTTCGGCGGCAGTAACGATCTTCATCGCGTTCTGGCGGTGTCTTCGAGCCGGCGCAGGCTGGCAGGCTCGCCCATGGCAATCAGATAATCGCCGGCTTCGATGCGATCTTCCGGCGCAGGGTTGAAGCTCATGCCGGCGCCCTCGCGCTTGATGGCCAGCACGATCACACCCATCTCCTGCCGGATACGCGAACTCTCGATGGTTTTGCCCGCGAAGCGAGAGCCGCTCTCCACGTGCACCTCTTCGATCTCGAGGTCAAGCCTGCCTTCGCGCGAGGTGGCGATGTCGAGGAAGTTGAGCACGTGTGGCCGCAAGAACGATTGCGCGACGAGACGGCCCGCGAAGGTGTAGGGCGAAATCACGGAGTCAGCGCCGGCTGAGGTCAGGTGTTTCTCCGCCTCTTCTTCGCTGGCGCGGGCAATGATGCGCAGCTTCGGATTCAGGCTGCGCGCGGTAAGCACAATGTACATGTTGGTCGCGTCGGTCGTAGTGGCCGCCACCAGTCCGCGAGCGCGCTCGATATGGGCATCGTGCAGGATCTTCTCCTGCGTGGCATCGCCGACGAGGGTCAGCCAGCCCGCATCACTGTACTTGGCGAGCTTTTCTCTGTCGTTTTCGACGATTACGAACGGCACACGCTCGCGCGCCAGCTCACGCGCCGTGCTGCGCCCCACGCGCCCGGCGCCGCAGAGGATGTAGTGTCCTGACAGGCGTTCGATTTCGCGCTCCATGCGCCGCCTTCCGACAAACTGTCCGAGCTCGAATTCTAACAAAGCCTGGGTGGCGGTCCCGATGGCCAGGAACGCCAGACCCACGCCGAGGATGATGAGCGTGACGTTGAAGATCCGGCCGGCGTGGGAAAGCGGATGCACTTCCTGGTAGCCGATGGTGGTGAACGTGGTCACCACCATGTAGAAGCCGTCGAACCAGGGCCAGCCCTCGATGAAATGAAAGCCCGCAGTCCCGGCAGCTGCCAGCACCGCCAGCGCGGTCACGATGATCTTCAGGTTGCGCAGGGCCTTCACGCAGGAAGTTTCAAGTTTCAGGTTTCAAGTTTCAAGGAAAAAAGGCGGTCAGCCCTTCTGCTCCATAGAATCGTCATCCCGAGCGAGCGCCGCCGGTGTTGCGGCGCGAGTCGAGGGATCTGCATCCGGGTTTCTGTGCAAGAAAGATTCTGCTGATACCAGCCTTCACTGAGATCAAGCCATGTAGGATTCGCGCCTTCGATCAGCGCCAGCTTCTTCTGACGCGACCACCGCTTGATCTGTTTTTCTCGGTTGATTGCGTTTCTTATGTCGCTGTAACGCTCGAAATAGACCAGCCGTTCGATGTTGTAGCGGTCCGTAAATCCCGAAAGCCTGTGGTTCTTGTGCTGCCAGACCCGCTTTTCGAGTTTGCTGGTTACGCCGCAGTACAGGGTGCGAGAGCGGCTTGCCATGATGTAGAAGTGGTAGCGGCGCTCAGGATTGGTCACAAATGCAGATCTCTCGACTCGCGCTCACTCGCCCACTCTGGCGGGCTTCCTCGCACTTCGGTCGGGATGACGTTCTTCGCCCACAATCACAAACAGACAAGCTGCCCCGTGGGTATCATCCCTTAGAATTCCTTATCGTCGTATCGATCGGGGCCGCCTGGCTGCTTGGTCCCGAGTCCGGGTCCCCGACCGCAGGTGCACCCGTGCCATGAATGGCGATCTCATGTTCGAGGTGATGCTGCCTGGCCATGATGCTATGGTGGCGCCCATAGGAGAAGTAGATCGCAAATCCGATCACCAGCCAGATTATCAATCGGTACCAGTTGCCAGCCGGCAGGGAGAACATCAGCAGCAGACAGGTGAGAATGCCCAGAATGGGCACTACGGGTACCCAGGGGGCCCGGAACGGCCGTTTGGCGTCCGGATTCGTTTTCCGCATGACCATTACGGCAGCGCAAACGATGACGAAGGCGAACAGTGTGCCGATATTGGTCATTTCCGCGAGGATGCTGAGGGGCAAGAACCCCGCCATCGAGGCGACAAAGACACCGGTCAAAATGGTGGATTTCCACGGCGTGCGAAAGCGCGGATGTATCGCGCCAAAGAAACTCGGGGGGACAAGCCCGTCGCGTCCCATGGCCAGCAGCACGCGGGGCTGGCTCAGCATCATCACCAGCAGCACGGAAGTGATGCCGGTCATCGCTCCGGCCGCGACCAGATATTGCATCCAAACCAGGCCCGCCCTGCGAAATGCATCCACAACGGGGGCGTCGCGATCGATCAGGTGGGTGGGCACCATTCCGGTGAGCACGCCAGATACAGCAATGTAGAGGACCGTGCAGATCAACAGCGAAGCGATGATGCCGATGGGAACATCCCGCGCCGGCTTGCGCGCTTCCTCCGAGTGCACGGACACCGAGTCGAACCCGATGTACGCGAAAAAGATGATTGCCGCGCCGGCAAACATTCCCAGAGGCTCGCCACCCGGGCTCTCCTTCCCCAGCAAGGTGTGGCCGAAGAAATTAACGCCGGTGTAGCCGAAGGGCGCAAATGGATGCCAGTTGGCAGGATTGATGTAGAACACCCCAATGCCGATCACCAGCAGCACGATACACAGCTTGATGGCGACCATCACCGCATTGAACCCGGCGCTCTCCCGGATGCCTTTGACGAGAACCACGGTGATGATGAATGTGATCAGGATCGCCGGCAAATCGAGATAGGACCCCGTCAGCACGAACTTCCCGGTCTCGACAATGTAGTCAAATGGCGCAGTGGAGACATGCTTGGGCACATGTATCCCGAGCAGCGGTATGAATTCTCGGAAGTGTGCGGACCAGCCATGCGCGACGGTAGAGGAACCGACCGCGTACTCCAGAACCAGGTCCCAGCCGATGATCCAGGCAAAGAGTTCGCCCAGGGTGGCATAAGCGTAGGTGTACGCCGACCCGGCTACCGGGACCATGGAAGCGAATTCGGCATAACAGAGGGCGGCAAAAACGCAGGCAATTCCCGCCGACACAAAGGAAAGCATCAACGCCGGGCCAGTCCGGTCATGGGCGGCAACGCCGGTAAGAATGAAAATGCCCGTACCAATAATCGCGCCCACGCCCAGAGCGCTCAGTTGCACCGGGCCGAGCACTCGGCGCAGACGGTTTTCGCCGGCCATCTCTTCCAGCAGCAAGCTGAGCGGTTTGGTGGAGAACAGTCTGCTAGCCATCAACGTTCCTCCCACACCTCACGTTTTCTCCGCAGAACTCCCACTCTTCGAGCCGTGCCAGACAAAATATACCGGGACTCCCAGGAGCACGATGATGAGTCCTGGCCAAGTGTACTGAGGTTTATACCTTAACAACACCACCTCGATAAATATCGCCATCACGACATAGATGGCTGGCAGCACGGGATAGCCCAAGGCGCGATAGGGCCGCTCGGCGTGAGGCTGCGTCCGCCGCAGCACGAACAGCCCCAGGATGGTCAGGATGTAGAAGACCAGCACGGCGAAGATGGTGTAGTCCAACAACTGGCCGTAGCTGCCGGAAAGGCACAGGATGGCGGTCCACACCGCCTGCACCCCCAGCGCATTCACCGGCGTGTGGTACTTGGGATGCACGCGCGCCGCTTGGTGGAAGAACAAGTCGTCTTTCGCCATCGCATAGTAGACACGCGCGCCCGCAAGAATCAGGCCGTTGTTGCAGCCGAACGTGGAAACCAGGATGGCCGCCGCCATCAAGCCGCCGCCCACCGCACCTAACATGGCGATCATGGCGGCCGTGGCCACCCGATCTTCGGTAGCAAACTGTATTCCACGCGCCAGAACCGTGGCGCCGTGCGGGTCGCCGCGCATGGGCAGCACATTCAGGTAGGCGAAGTTGGCCAGGATGTACAACAGGATCACCGTACCCGTTCCCACAGCCAGTGAGAGCGGCAGATTGCGACGCGGATTCCGCACTTCCCCGGCGGTGAAGGTGACATTGTTCCAGGCATCGGCGGCGAACAGCGAGCCGACCTGCGCCACGCCGATTAAGGTGATCACCAGCAGGACCGGTGAAGCGATGCCGAGGTCGGCGTGCTTGGCGCCCATGCGCCAGAAATCGCTGAAGTTGGCGGCGACGGCAGCGGGGTTGCGGAACAGCAGCACTCCTGCGATCACCAGCCCGAGCAGGGCCGCGGTCTTGGCAAAGGTGAAGATGTTTTGAATGAACGCCCCGGTCTTGATGCCGAATACATTCACCACGGTAAGCACCACGATGGTGATGATGGCCACCAGGTTCTGCGTGTTCAGGCCCACGTCCATGTTGCCCAGCACCATCGGCCCGATGGGGATGGGCGGCGCCTTCCACAGGTGAAGGATCCAGTGCGTGGAGGAAATCGATGGAAAGAACACGCCCAGGAACTTGCCGAAGGCCACGCCCACAGCCGCGATGGTGCCGGTTTGGATCACCAGGAACATGGTCCAGCCATACAGAAATCCCCACAGCGGCCCCAGCGACTCGCGCAGGTAAACGTACTGGCCGCCGGCCTTGGGCATCATGGCGGCGAGTTCGCCGTAGGCCAACGCGCAACTGATGGTCATAAACCCGGTAACCACCCAAGCCAGAATCAGCAGGCCGGGAGAATCGACCAAGCGGGCAATATCGGCGGAGACGATGAAGATGCCGGAACCAATCATGGAGCCCATGACCAGCGTTGTCGCGCTGGTCAGGCCTAGTCCTTTGACCAGCTCCTGTTCCGGTTGCGCAAGAGTTTGGGCGTGCGCCTGACTGCTCATTGATTGCATGTTTTACCTTAAAACGCGCAAGAATGCTGCAACAGATTTCGCGGGGTCATGTACCAAGTCGGAAATGACAGCGACCGAGTCGGCGCCGGCTTGAATGACGGAGGCGCAGTTGATGCGGGTAATCCCTCCGATCGCGACCAGCGGCTTGCGCGTCGCTGCGCGGGCCGCGCGAACGCCTTCCAGGCCGACAACGGGATCAGGCTTCTCTTTTGTAGTCGTCACGAAAACCGGACCGATGGCGATATAGTCGGGGGACGTCTTATCGGCCTCGATTACCTGCTCGACCGAGTGCGTGGAAACGCCCACCCAGAGCCGGTCCCCAACGACCATCCGCGCGCCCTCCGGCGAAAGGTCCTCCTGCCCGACGTGGACGCCGTCGAAGCCGGCGGCCAGGCACAGGTCGGCGCGGTCGTTCATGATAAGGCGTATCTCGCTGCCGACGGCGCGCCGCAACTCGCGGGCGTCGCTCAGCATCTGGCGGCCGCTGCCGGTTTTGTTGCGGTACTGGATGAGCGTGCCGCCGCCTTGCACCAGCGCGCGAGCGAAGTCGGCCACGCGGGTTGCCTGTTCGCCGGCACCGGGGAGCAGGGCGGGATCGATGATAGCGTAGAGACGAGGGAGCATGGGACTGTACGGCCGCCAGTGTTTCAAAGCGCCGCCAGGCGCGACCGAATGTAGCCCGGCACGAAGTGCCGGGTTAGCATCATTTGCGTATCAGAGTCCCGGCAGGGACGATTGACACAACGGTTGGTCATTCAGCCGTCCCTTACGGGACTACGCATCACATCCTTGCCTACCCGGCACTTCGTGCCGGGCTATATTCATCCGCCCCTGCGGGGCTGTGATTGTCGACTGTGGACATACTACCCCGATCCAATCAGGAAAATGCACCGCACGACCTAGTCACATCGCGGTCACTTCCCGGCTTTCTGCTTCGCCATGAACCGCTCCATGAACTTGGTATCAAAGCGGCCGGCGCGGAAATCAGGATCGGCCATGATCTTCAGGTGCAGGGGAATCGAGGTATATATCCCCTCGATGATGAACATCTCCAGCGCGCGTGTCATGCGCGAGATGGCCTCATTGCGGTCCTTGCCGTGGGTGATCAGCTTGGCGATCAGCGAATCATAATAAGGCGGAATGACCGCCTCGGTATAGGCCGCCGTGTCCAGACGCACGCCCGTGCCTCCCGGCGCATTGAAGACCCCTATCTTTCCGGCGGAAGGGATGAACGTCTCAGGATGTTCCGCATTGATGCGACATTCGATGGCGTGTCCTCGCTGCTCGATGGGAGCGCTGTTGAGGACCGCATCCAGACGCTCGCCAGCGGCCAGCCGGATCTGGCTCTTGACCAGATCGACGCCGGTCACCATCTCCGTGACCGGGTGTTCGACCTGAATGCGCGTGTTCATCTCCATGAAGGTCAAGGCGCCGTCTTCATCCATCAGAAACTCCACCGTGCCGGCGTTCACATAGCCGATGCGGCTGAGAGCTGAGACCAGCCGGTCACCGATCTGGCGACGCAATTCGGGCGTCACCTTCACTGAGGGTGACTCCTCCAACAGCTTCTGATGACGCCGCTGGATGCTGCACTCGCGTTCCCCCAGGCTGGCGACGTGACCATACTTGTCCGCCAGAACCTGGAACTCGATATGGCGTGGCCGCTCGATGAATTTCTCCATGTAGAGGTCGCCATTGCCGAAGGCCGCAGCGGCTTCCGATCTGGCGGCATGAAACGAAGCGGGCAGTTCCTCGGCGCTGCGGATCACACGCATGCCGCGCCCGCCGCCGCCCGCCGAAGCCTTGACGATGACGGGAAATCCCACCTGCTGTGCCCATTCGAGGGCCGCACCTTCCGATGCAACCAGTCCTTCCGAGCCCGGCAGGATGGGGATTCCGGCTGCCTTCATGGCCCTGCGCGCCTTCTCTTTTTCTCCCATCAGGCGCGTCACCTCCGGCGGCGGGCCGATGAAGGTGATGTGCGAGGTCTCGCAGACCTCGGCGAAGTTGGCGTTCTCGCTGAGCAGGCCGTAGCCGGGATGGATGGCGTCCACATTGGCGATCTCGGCGGCGCTGATCACGGCGGGGATGTTGAGGTAGCTCTCGGAGGACCGTGGCGGGCCGATGCAGATGGCTTCGTCGGCGAAGCGCACGTGCAGCGAGTTGCGGTCGGCCTCGCTGTACACCGCAACCGTCTTGATACCCAGTTCCTTGCACGCACAGATCACGCGCAAGGCGATCTCGCCGCGATTGGCAATGAGGATCTTGCGGAACATAGTGAATTCGTTCGCCGCGGATTCACGCGGATGAACGCAGATCAAACCCGGAATGCCGCCCGCCACGATCGTCGAGGAGGCAAATCGTGTAAATGGAAATCAAACCCTGGGCGCCTTCAGCGTCTCTGCGGTTTCAATTTCCATCGGCGTGTATCCGCGTTCATCCGCGGCGAAGAAGTTGTTACGACGGTCGAATCAGAAATAGCGTCTGCCCATACTCTACCGGCTGTGCATTGCTGACCAACCGCTTGACGATCTCGCCGCTGACGTCGGCCTCGATCTCATTCATCAGCTTCATGGCTTCAATGATGCAAAGCACCTGCCCCTCCTGCACGGTATCACCCACCTTGACGAAGGGGGGCGCACCCGGCGAGGGCGCTTCGTAGAACGTCCCCACGATGGGCGACTTGACCTCGTACAGTCCCGTCTCTTCGGCAGCCGGCTTGGCTGGCGGCGGTGGTGAGACCGGCGGAGGAGGAGCATACTCCGGTGCTGGCGCTGCGGGCGGGGCCACTTGTACGTAGCGCGTCTCCGGCGGCGCGGCGAAGCGCGCGTCAGCAGCGGCGCGTTTGATGCGCACCTTGACATCGCCGCGCTCCAGTTCAAACTCGGCGATGTCCTTCTCTATTAAGAACTCAATGAGTTCCTTCAGCTCTTTTTGGTTCATGAGCAGATGACGGGGCCGCTTTCCTGTATGGCAAGGAACTCCTTAGTGGTGGGAGTCAGCACCTCGCACGAGGTTGTGGTGACAACGACCATATCCTCGATGCGGACTCCGCCGTAACCGGGAACATAGGCGCCGGGCTCGATGGTAATCACCATGCCCGGCATCAGTACATCCTGCTCCTCGCGGGCGATGCGCGGCGGTTCATGGATCTCAAGCCCCACGCCGTGGCCCGTGGAGTGGGTAAAGTTGCGCGCCAAACCCGCGCGCCGCAGCACCCGGCGCGCCGCCCGGTCGAGTTCACCGACCGTCCGGCCGGGTTGCACCGCTGCGATGGCAGCCTCTTGCGCGTCCCGTACTGCCTGATACAGCCGATAGGCCTCTACTGCTGGCTTGCCCACGTACACGGTGCGGGTCATGTCCGAACAATAACCGCCGAGTATAACACCGAAGTCGAGCACCACGAATCCGCGCCGTGGAATGGGCTGCGAGGAAGCCAGCCCGTGCGGCAAAGCGGAGCGCCGGCCCGCCGCTACAATGGTTTCGAATGCCATACCCTCGGCGCCAGCACATCGCGCTGCGTACTCGAGCTCCGCGGCCACGGTCCGTTCCGTCACCCCGGGCCGGATGGCGGCGACCGCCTTATCAAATAAACTCGACCCTAGTTGCACCGCGGCGCGGAGACGTTCCACCTCGACCGGCTCCTTGACCATCCTGCGCTCTTCCACCAGCCGCCGGGTCTGGCGCAGACGAGCCTTGGAGCGCACGATACGCGCGACCCTGGCTTCCTCGGCCACGCTCATGTGTTCGCTTTCCAGGCCCACGGTCTTGGCCCTGGAATCGGCCACAGCGCGGGCGACGGCGTCCAAGACCGGCCCCTTGGGCACCACCAGCCTTGCGCCTTGCACCTCGGTACGCGCCTGCTCGCGATAACGTCCGTCGGTAAAGAAAGTACACCTGCCCTCTGCCACCACGAGCACGCCGGCGCTTCCCGTGAATCCGCACAAGTAGCGGATATTCGGCAAGTGCGTCACCAGCAGCGCGTCGAGATGGCGGCGAGAGAGGTCTTCCAGGAGATTCGCCCGCCGCAGTGAGTAGTTCATAGGTACAGAGGGTTGCCGGGTTAGCCAGGCGGCACGCGCCTCATGAAATAGCTCCCATTGTTGTGAAGACGACCGAATCTTCGCACAGGAATTGCCCGGACCTTCGTAAATCGGCGTTCTGTTCTAGATTCAGAAAAACACAACAAAAGCCCCCGGGGGTTGCCGGGGGCTCGTTTGGTCGTCATCGGTTGGTAGCTGGTTGACTACGTCTGGATGATCTTGGGAGTAATGAAGAAGAACAGCTCTTGCGTCTGAGTAGAGACTGCCCGGCGCTTGAACAGATTGCCTAGCCCGGGGACGGAGCCGAGCAGCGGCGTTTGTGAGACATTCACCGAGTTCTGGGTCTGGATGACGCCGCCGATCACCACGGTTCCTCCGTCGGTCACCAGCACCTGGGTGGTCGCCTGTTGCGTGTCCAGGGATGGGTTGCCGTTGACCTGTTGCGAGAAGTCGGGCGTGGTGTTCTCCACATCCACGTTCAGGAAGATCGTGTTCTCAATGGTGATCTGGGGAGTAACCGTCAGCCGCAGGAACGCCTGTACGTAAGTTGTGGTCGGCGGTCCGTTCAGTTGCGAGGAGGTTACCACCGGGATCTGAACGCCCTGCCGTACCGTAGCCTGAATGTTGTTCTGGGTGATGACGCGCGGCCGCGACAGGATTTTGAGCAATCCGCGCGACTCCGCCGCGGTGAGGATCATATCCAGGCGGTAGTTCTTGCCAAGGTTAATCAGAGAGAGGCCGCTGGTCGGGCCAATCGCTGGCAGGTTGCTGAACAGCGGGATGCCGGTGGTGGTGGTGGTGCTGGTGCTGCTGCTCGTGGTGGTGCTAGTGCTGGTGAACATGCCCGGGCTGGTAATGGGACTGGTGCCGACCGCGCTGGCGCCGCCCACGCCCGTGGCGGCGTTAGTGAACCCAAAGCCGACCTGGGTACCGATGTCGCGAGCGAAGTTGCGCGTCGCAGCCACCACGCGGGCTTCGATTTCGACCTCAGGCGTCTTGCGGTCCAGTTGCGTCAGCAGGCGGTCGATCTGGGGAAAGACCTGCGGGATGTCCATCATGATGAGCGCGTTGGTGCGGTCATCGGAAACGACCTCCCCACGTTTCGAGAGGAACTTCTTGACGGTCAGCAAGAGGTCCTTGGAGTGTGCGTAGCTCAGGAAGCGCGTGACCGTAATCCGGTCCGCGGCCAGAGCCTGGGCTTCTACCTGCTCGCGACGCGAGGTAGCTTCGTGCTTCAGGGTGTCCACGGTGGCGATGCGCAGCACGTTGCCGTCGAGCTCACGCTCCAGCCCGTTGTTCTTCAGCACGATGTCCAGCGCCTGGTCCCAGGGCACATCGTCCAGCACCAGGGTCAGCGTACCCTTGACGTTGGGGTCAAGCACTACGTTCAGACCGCTGATCTCATGAATCAGGCGGAAGAAGTCTTTCAGGTCGACGTCCTTCAGGTTCACCGAGATGGGCTCACCCGTGTATTTGGGCTTGCCGGTGCTCGACATGGACGGAGGCGACATGGGCTGCTGGGCAGCGCTGACGGGCGCGGCCGCATGCAGGCTGGCGCTGGCCGCCGGCTGAACCGGAGCGTTCGACAATGCGACCTCGGTCTTGTTGCCGGAGAATTTAGAGGCGGCATCGGCGGCCCGCGCGGCTGGCTGGGCGGCGGTTGCCGTCTTGGGACTGTAATTGGGCTGCACCACGACAAAGTCCTGCGCCGGAGTAGACGCCGGCTGGGCGGCGGCCGCGGGCTGCGTCGTATCCGCAGGCGTGGCTGCAGCCGCGGGCTGAATTGTGGCTGCCGGTTGAGTTGCGGCCGCTGAAGTCGCCTGCGGCATAGCGCTGGCGACTTGATTGGCAGCGGCGGTCGCCGGCTGGAGAGCGGCAACCTGCTCCATTGCGGGCGTCGTGATGGCCGGGGCCTTGGGAAGAGCAGGCGTCGTCACGGCGGCTGCCGGCGCCACTGGAGGCGCGCTCAGGCTGGCCACCTGGGAGGGAGCGTGCAGCTTCACACGCAAGCCATTTTCCGAAGGAACTAGTTCATAATCGCGGGCCGCTTCCAGATCCACCACCACGCGCGTCACCGGAGGATTCACCTGGTAGAGGGCCATGCGCACGGCCTTGATATGGTCACTCTTGACCGGCACCTGCACCGGGCGAAGTGTGCGGGCGTTCTCCAGGTCGACGACGATGCGATCAGGATCGGAGATTTTGGTCGCCGTCGGCTGCAGCGGGCCATTGCTGCGGATCTCCAGCTCGATTCCCTGGCTGCCGTGGATCACATTGACGCTGCGCACCCAGACCGGCTGATTCATTTTGGCGGCCTGATGGGCTGTGGTCTCGGTGGTTGCGGCGGCGGGTGCGGACGCTGGCGTGACAGCCTGGCTGGCGGGCGGAGCTGCCGCCGCAGGGGCCTGATTGGATGACGCGGACGCAGCCGGAACGGCTGGCGCCGCTGCCGGAGCCGGGCTGGCCGCAGCGGCCGGCGTTTCCACCGCCGTCACGCGCACTTCCAGCGCGCCCTGGTCCTGGTTGAAAGTGACAAAGGGAGCGCCGCTCAGGGTCAATTCCACCCGGGCGACGTCGGTGCCACCCGTACCCTGGAACGACTCCACCTGGTAGGAAGCGACCCCCGGGCCCTGCACCGGCTGCCTC
>Ga0187777_10002321_pt1 | contig 12187 bp, 12 predicted proteins | sample 1015_Q2_SP5_10_M_FD_132416 | JGI IMG/M metagenome (GOLD analysis project Ga0187777, IMG submission 132416) | Tropical peat soil microbial communities from peatlands in Department of Meta, Colombia - 1015_Q2_SP5_10_MG | ecosystem: Environmental > Terrestrial > Soil > Wetlands > Peat | place...
AATCGCGGCGGCCGTCGCAGTCTTTCTCTTCGCCGGGGTGTCGTGGGGCGCGCCCGCGCAGGACGTCGCTGTCCGCGTCACCAAGGATGGCTCGGCGTTCATGGTTGAGGCAGATTTCTCCGTCGCTGCGACGCGGGACGAGGCCTGGGAGGTTCTCACGGACTTCGACCACATGACGCAGATCCTGTCCAATGTGGACGCAAGCAAGATCACGAGCCGCGACGGCAACCGCATCGAGGTAACGCAGAAGAGTCACGCGCAGGCCGGCCTGTTGCGCGTCTCGCTCGACAGCGTGCGGCAGGTCGAGCTCACTCCGAAGACCGAGATCAAGTCGCACATATTGAAGAGCAGCGATCTTAAGTCTTCCGATTTCACTACGCGGCTCGCTGAAGAGGGCGGACTCATCCAGGTGACGGTGCGCGGGAGCTTCGTCCCCATGGGGTTCGCTGCCGCGGCGGCCACGCCCGATGCCGTTGAAGCGAATACCCGCCGCCAGTACAGCGAGTTGCGCGACGAGATCCTGCGGCGCAAGAACCACGAGCCGACGCCGCCCTGCATCCTGGCCAAGAACTGCCCGCAAGGTTGATGGACTCGCAGGCCGTCGTCCGCTACTACGGCTGGTCGGCCCTGTCGGTGGCCACGCCGACGCACACGCTTTTCTTCGATCCCTTCTATCGCAGCTATTGCGGCGCGGAGTGGTTCGACGCCGAGGACTTCGACGGCGCGGACTACATCGCGGTGACGCACGGACACGAGGAGCACTTCCTCGACGTGCCGGTGCTCGCCCGGCGCACAGGAGCGACGGTGATCGGCTCGGCGGCTGTCACGAGCTTCCTGCGCTGGCGGCGCCGATTGCCGGCGAAGCAGCTCGTGACCGTCGACCGCGGCAGCGGCATCTCGGTGCGGGGATTCAAGGTCGATGCGTTCGGCTGGAAGCACCGCGACATAAAGCTGGTGCGGGCGATCGCGCGCGCGGTCTTTCGCGGCAACACGACACAGCTCGCCTGGGCCTGGAGCAGCGCGACGCGCGCGCCCTTCTACGCGCCGTACACGGGCTTTGTGCTCACGCTGCCGTCGGGTCTCACGGTGATGAACTACAACGAGGGCTTCAACACCAAGATGACCGACGCGGAGATTACCGCGCTCGGGGAGCGCTTCAGCGTCGACGTGCTGATCGCCGGCATGCAGCTCGACTTCGTCGCCGACGTGCGCCGAGGCGTCGCGGCGCTCAAGCCGACGCTAGTGCTGCTTTACCCGCCGCACGAGAAGTTCCACGCCATGATGGGCGCGAGTTCGCGTCCGTGGAGCGAATTCACCGCGGCGGCGCAGGAAGCCGCGCCCGAGGCGAAGGTCGTCGCGCTCGCACCGGGGACGCAGGTGAGTCTCGACGACGGCGCCGTGTCTCGATTCAGACGCCGCGCCGCGCAGCTTGGCTCCGCGCCGCCAGCACCTGTTCCAGCGAGCGCTTGAGCTTTCGATGATCGCCTTGCCGGGCACCGCCTGTTAGCCCGTGCCTGCGATGGAGATTCACAATCCCGATCCTGCGTACACGGGCTCCGCGCGCGCCCGCGCGAGCTTCCGGCTGGCGGTCAGGCTGGCGCTCGCTTTCGTCGCTCTGCTCTGGCTCATCGAATTGCTCAACTGGGCCTTCGACCTGCCGGTTGAGGAGTTCGGCGTGCGCCCGCGCCAGTGGGGAGGCCTGCCTGGAATTCTCTTCGCGCCGCTGGTGCACAGCGGCTTCGCGCACCTCGTCGCCAACACGCTGCCACTCGCGGTCCTCGGGACGACAATGCTCTACCTCTATCCCATGGCAGCGCCGCGCGTGCTGCCGGCCGTCTACCTTGGACCGGGTCTGGCCGTGTGGCTGCTCGCCCGCGGTGGCGTGCATATCGGTGCAAGCGGCCTCATCTACGGCTTGTCGAGCTACGTCTTCGTGGCCGGACTCATCCGCCGCGACCGGCGGGCGATCGCTGCCTCGCTGCTGGTCGCCTTCTTGTACGGCGCGTCGGTCTGGGGCGTGCTGCCGATCGAGCGTGGCGTCTCGTGGGAGACGCACCTCGCGGCGGCGGTCATCGGAGTGCTGATGGCGATCGCGCTGCGGCGCCTCGATACTCCGCCGCGCCGCCGCTACAGTTGGGAGGACGAGGCGCAAGCCAGCGGCGAAAGCACGAGCGAAAAGGAGGTCCCATGACACAGGCGCACAGGGTCGTCTCGCACAAGGAATGGATCAGCGCCCGCAAGCGGCTGCTTGCCAGGGAGAAGGAGTTCACGCGGCTGCGGGACCGATTGAGCAGCGCCCGGCGCGCGCTGCCCTGGGAGAGGATCGAGAAGGACTACACGTTCGAAGGCCCCGACGGGCGGCAGACCCTGTCCGAGCTCTTCGACGGCAGGAGCCAGCTCGTCGTCTATCACTTCATGTTCCATCCGGACTGGAGCGCCGGCTGCCCCCACTGCTCCCGCTGGGCTGACAACTTCAACGGTGTGATCACGCACCTCAATCAGCGCGACGTCACCATGATTGCAGTGTCGCGCGCGCCGTACGCCAAGCTCGCCGCGTACGAAAAGCGCATGGGGTGGAGCTTCAAATGGGTTTCCTCCTTCGGCAGCGACTTCAACTTCGACTACGGCGTGTCGTTTACTCCGGAGAAGATGAAGACCGGCAAGGCGGTGTACAACTTCGTGCTGCAGGATCCTGACGCGCCGGAGCGGGAGGGTGTCAGCGTCTTCTACAAGGACAAGCAGGGAAGGATCTTCCACACCTACTCGACCTATGCGCGCGGCATCGACATGATGAACGTGGATTATCAGTATCTCGACCTCGTGCCGAAGGGGCGCGACGAAGGCGGTCGGGGGCCGTTCTGGGTACGTCGGCACGACGAGTACGACAAGTAGTGGCGTGTATGATCACGTCCCATCGCCACCGCCTGGAGCAGACGATGTCGGGATCGACCTGTCGCACGAGCAACATCCTGCAGATAGTTGCGCTTGCCGCGACGTTGCTTCTAGCGCTTGGCAGCTATTCTGCCGCTGTCGCCGACGACCGCGCCAAGCCCGCCGCGAGCAGCCAGGCGATCATCGACAGCCCTGTGCGCACCGATCAGGATCGCCGCATGGATGCCGCGCGCCATCCCGCCGAGTTCCTGCCTTTCACGAAGGTGAAGCCCGGCATGCAGGTGCTCGATGTTTCCGCAGGTGCGGGCTACACCTCGCAGCTCTTGGCGCTAGCCGTGGGCTCAACCGGCACGGTGTGGGCGCAACGCCAGCAGCCCGGCGAGGCGCTCGCCAAGCGGATGACCGACCACCCACAGAGCAATCTGATCGTGACAATCCGGCCGTTCGATGACCCCGTGCCCGACGGAGCGCCGAAACTCGATCTCGTCACGCTCGTGCTCAACTATCACGACATAACGTATCTGCCGGTCGACCGCGCGAAGATGAACCAGCGGATCTTCGCCGCGCTGAAGCCCGGCGGATACTACGTCGTTATCGATCACTCAGCCAAGGCGGGCTCCGACATCTCGGTCGGCAAGACGCTGCACCGGATCGACGAGGCGGTCGTGTTGACGGAGGTCCGGCAGGCAGGCTTCGTCCTCGAGGAGGAGAGCAACTTCCTGCGCGACCCCGCCGACCCGCTCGACGTGTCTTCGGGCGACTCTAAGATACCTACCGACAAGTTCGCGCTGCGCTTCGTCAAACCCTAGGCGGGGCTACAGACCCGCGACCGGGACCTCGCGCAGGCCGAGCCGTTCGAGCGCGCGCGCGTATTCGGCCGGCGTGTCCATGTCCGTCGTGAAGCGCTCGTGCGCGGCCTCGTAGCGGAACACGTCGTCGGGGTATTCGCTCGCGAGCTTCTTGCAGCCGATGTGCCGCTCGCCGGTCGCCACCTCATGCACGTAGCTCGAGGCGAAGAGGATCGGGTTGCCGCGTTGCCCGCCGAAGTACGGGATGACGATCGAGCGGTCGGTCTTCTCGAGATAGGCGCGCACGAGCTCTGCATAGTCGCGCGGCTCAAGCAGCACCATGTCACCCAGGCACATCATGACCGCGTCCGTCGCCTTCGTCAGCGCGCCGACCCCGATCGCCGCCGAGGTCATCTGTCCCTCCTCGTAGCGGGGATTCGACTGCAGCGCGACCGGCAGCCCGTCGAGCGCGGCGATCACGTCGCGCCCTTTGTAACCGGTCACGACCACCGTCTCCTGTGGTTCCGCCGCGAGGAGCCGCTCGACCGTGTGACGGATCACCGGCTTGTCGCCGACCGGGAGGAGCAACTTGTGCCGCCCTTCCATGCGAGAGGAATTCCCGGCAGCGAGCACGACGGCAGACCATCTCATGAGGCAATCCTCGACGGCGAGTTGCGGTGGATCAGCGCATACTTCGCGGGGTTTCCGCGGAAGGTGGCGAGGCAGCCGTCGCAGCAGAAGTAGTATTTCTCGCCCTCGTAGGTCTCCACGTGCATCGGCGTGACCGTGGAGACGGCCATGCCGCAGACGGGGTTGATGAACGTGCCCGGCGCCGCCGCGCTCTGCGCGGAGGCGGGCGCTGCTGCGACGCTGGCAGCATCGTCGCGCACACCGTCGCTCGCCGCCCGGCCGCGCAGCGCCGCGAGCACGCCCGTCATCGCCACCAGCGCAATCTCGCCCGGGGTCTTCGCGCCGGCGTCGGGCCCGGCGGGCGCCTGCAGCCGCGCGAGGCGCGCTTCGTCGATGCCGCGCGTGCGCATCAACTCGCGGAGCTTCTCCGCCTTGCGTGCGCTCGCGATCATCAGGACGTGCCGCGCGGGACTCGCGAGCGCGCTCTCCAGCGCCTCGGCATCGCCGCTTCCCTGTGTTGCGATCAGCACCACGGCAGCCATCCCCGGCGCGTCGACGAGGCGGATCCCGAGACGACGCGCGAAGTAGCGGGCATCGTCGGCGGCCGGCGTGTCGCCGACGACGCACAGCGACAGCCGCGTGCTGTACGGCTGGATGAATAGCTCGATCGTCCCGTTGCTCGCGCAGGCCATCGCGTGTCGCTCGACCCCCTCGTCGGCGATTGCGCCGTCGTTGGTGATGCGCAGGAGCTTCGACTCCCCGCTGTCGATCGACTCTCTTGCAGCTGCGATCACCACTTCCTTCGCGCAGCCGCCGCCGACCCAGCCGGAGAGCGCCCCATCCGCACGCACGATTGCCTGCGCACCGACGTAGGCGGAAGAGGGCGGCGCGACGCGCACGACGGTGACCATCGCGTAAGGCTCGTCGCGCTCGCTGAGCGCCTGCGCGAGCTGCAGCAGCTCCTGAGAGGTCATCAAAGAGCCCCCACGCTCGCGGCTGGCGCCGCTGCGCTGCCTCCGGGGACGTCCACGCGAGCGGGGCGAAGCCCAGGCTCGAAGAGCGCGTCCGCGAGCATGGACGGCCGCCGACACGCAACAGAGGCATGTCGCAGCAGGCGCAATGAGGCCGCGGTGCAATTCGCGCCTTGGGACGGCCCGGCGGCGCTCATCGCAGCGTCCGGATGATGTCGGGAAGCACGCGCTCGAGCGTCGCCAGGTCGGCGCCGGGCGCGAGCAGATCGAGGTGCGGCAGCGCGGCCTGCATGCCGCGGCTCTCCGGGCGCCAGCCCGGGCGGCCGGCGAGCGGGTTGATCCACACGACGCGCCGCGCGCGCCGAGCTAGCTCGGCCAGCGCGCTCGCAAGGACCTCCGGCTCTCCGGTATCGTAGCCGTCGCTCACGATCAGCACCGCCGTGCGCGAATGCACGCGGCGCGGCGCGTAGTCGCGGTTGAACTCGCCCAGGCATTCGCCGATGCGCGTGCCGCCGCCCCAGCCGCCGGCGAGCAGATGCATCTTCTCCTGCGCGCGCCACGGGTCGGCGTCGCGCAGTGCTTCCGACACAGCGTTCAGGCGCGTATGAAAAACATAGCTCTCCACGTCCGCCAGCTCGGCGGAAAGCGCCCGCGCGAGGCGCAGGAAGAAGAAGCTGTAGGCGCTCATCGAGCGGCTCACGTCGAGCACCAGGACGAGGCGTGGGCGGATGCGGCGCCGGTCCTTCCACGCGAGCGACAGCGGCGTGCCGCCGCGCTCGACGCTGCGACGGATGGTCCCCGGCAGATCCAGCCGCCGCCCGCGCAGCGAGCGCGCCTGGCGCCGCAGCTGCAGGCGGCGCAGGCGCCGAGCGAAGCGTCGCATCAGCACCTCGATGTCGCGCAGGTCGTCGGCGCGGACGAGCTCGCCGAAGTCCGTCGCGGCAAGGGATTCCTCGCGGCTCGCGGCGTAGCGCGAAGCAAGCCGGGCGTGCCCGCGCTCCGGCCCGGGGCGAGAGCCCGGGGGGTCGTCTTCGCCGCCGCCGTCTGCGTCCGGCCGCGAGCGCTCCCTCGCGTCTTCGAGGGCGCCTTCTACGAACAGCTTCTTGTTGGGCGGCAGGAAATAGGCGTCGAACAGCTGGTCGAAGCGGCGCCACTCGCCGGCGTGTCCGCAGAGGAGCGCCTTCAAGCTCCAGCGAAGGAGATCGCGATCCAGAATGCCGACCTGTGCGGCGGTCGCTAGCACGCGCGCGGCGTCCCCGCCGCCCACGCCGAATCCGTTGGCATGCAGGAAGCCGCTGAAGCCGGTCAATCGGGCGCGCAGCGCCGCCGCGGGATCGAGCGAGGACGGGGCTCTCGCAGGCGAGGTCAGCATGCGGCAGCGATGCGCGCGACCGCCTCCCGCGTGAACGCGGTGCGGTCCTCGCGCGTCTTGATGAGCGCGGCCAGCGTCTCGAGGATGCGCTCGACACCGTCCTCGCCGATCGACGCGATCCCCAGCCGCAGCAGCGCCGCGGTCCAGTCCAGCGTCTCGGCTACTCCCGGCTTCTTCTGCAGCTCGAGGCGTCGAGCGCTTTGCACGAACTGCACGATCTGACGCGCGAGCTCCGCCGGCGCGTCGGGAGCGCGCAGCTCGACGATCGCCAGCTCCTTCTCGAACGAAGGGTAGTCGAGGTACTGATACAGACAGCGGCGGCGCAGCGCATCGGAGAGCTCGCGCGTGCCATTCGAGGTAACGATCACGAGCGGCACCGTGGTCGCCTTCACCGTGCCGAGCTCCGGGATGGACATCTGGAAGTCGGACAGGAGCTCCAGCAGATAAGCCTCGAAAGCCTCGTCGGCGCGGTCCACCTCGTCGATCAGCAGCACGGGGGGGCGCTCGCAGCCGATCGCCTCGAGCAGCGGCCGCTTGAGCAAATAGCGCTCGGAAAAGATGTCCTGCTCTTTCGCGGCGACGCTGCGCTCGTCGTGCTCGAGCAGCTTGATCGCCAGGAGCTGCCGCTGATAATTCCACTCGTACATCGCCGCGTGCGCGTCGAGCCCCTCGTAGCACTGCAGGCGGATCAACCGCGTCTTGCGCACGGCGGCAAGCGCCTTCGCGACCTCCGTCTTGCCCACGCCGGCGTCGCCCTCGATGAGGAGCGGGCGGCCAAGCTCGATCATCAACAGGAGCGCGGCGGCGAAGCTGCGCTCCGCGACGTAGCCGGCGCTCGTGAGCTGCTGCTGCAGCGTGGCGACTTCGGTCATTCGCGTCGAAGCGCTGCTCACGCGGCCTTCTTCGTGAACAGCCCCCGCAACCAATCCTTCAAAACGGCCCACAAGAACGCGAGGCCGTTGAGAGCTTGCGGCGCCGGCGCGGGTGGCGCGGATGTCGACGCCGTGTCCGGGGCGGCGCCGGACCCAGCGGGGCGGATCGCCTCGACCCGCGCGGTGAAGTTCGCGGCGAACTGCTTCATGATCTGTTCGGCAGCCCCTTCCATCATGCGCCCGCCAAACACCGCCGCCTTGCCGCTCACCGTCGACTCGCTGGTGCCGACGAGCACGCTCGATCCCTCGCCGGCGGCCTCGATGCGGGCCGTAAGGTCGAGCGATGCCGCCGACGAGCCCGAGGCGTCGGTTCCCTTCGCGACGAGCTGCAGCGTGCGCTTCGCACCATCGAGTTGCAGCACCTCGATATCGCCGCGGAAGGCGAGCGTCGCGGGCCCGATCTTGATCGTCGCCGTTCCCTTGTAGTGCGTATCGTCGATGCGTTCGGTGATCTTGGCCCCTGGCACGCACGCCGCGACTGCCTCGATGTCCGTCAGAGCAGCCCAGGTGACCTCCGGGCTGGCGGGCATCGGAAACGTTCTCTCGAGCCGGACCTTCACGTCGCCTCAGCGCTTGTTGAGTCCGAGTGCCTTGCATTGCTGCCAGACCCGGAACGAGGTGTGTGGCATGTCCATGTGCGTGACGCCGAGGTGGGCGAAGGCGTCGACAACCGCGTTGGAAAAGCAGGGGATCCCGCCGACGTGCGGCGATTCCGCCACGCCCTTGGCGCCGATCGGGTGATGCGGCGACGGCGTCACGGTGAAATCGGTCTCCCATTTCGGCGTCTCGACGGCGGTGGGCAGGAAATAGTCCATCAGGCTGTTGCCGAGGTGGTTGCCGCTCTCGTCGAAAGGAATCGCCTGCCCCATCGCCACCGCGAAGGCCTCGGTGAGTCCGCCGTGGATCTGCCCCTCGATGATCATCGGGTTGATCCGCGTGCCGCAGTCGTCGAGCGCGTAGAAGCGGCGCACCCTGGTCTCGCCCGTGTACTTGTCGATGTCCACCACGCACACGTAGGCGCCGAAGGGGAAGGTCATGTTCGGCGGATCGTAATACTCGGTAGCGTCGAGCCCCTTCTCCATGCCGTCGGGGATATTGCTCGTGTGCGCCGCCATCGCGATGTCCTTCATCGTCTTGGACGCGCTCGGGTTGCCCTTCACGCGGAAGCGGTCGACCTCCCATTCGAGGTCGCCTTCGCCGACTTCGAGGAGGTGCGCGGCGATCTTCTTCGCCTTGTCCTTGATCTTGCGTGCGGCGCGCGCCGCGGCTGCGCCTCCGACCGGCGTGGAGCGCGAGCCCCAGGTGCCGGCGCCGTACGGCGCCTTGTCGGTGTCGCCCTCCTCGATCTGGATCTCCTCCGAGGGTAGCCCGAGCTCGGTGGCGATGATCTGCGCGTAGGTCGTCGCGTGCCCCTGTCCCTGGCTCATGGTGCCGAGCCGCGCGATCGCGCTGCCGGTCGGATTGACGCGAATGTCGCAGCTGTCGAAGAGCGAGATGCCAAGGATGTCGCAAACCTTGTTCGGCCCCGCCCCCACGATCTCGGTGAAGGTCGAGATGCCGATGCCCATCAGCTCGCCTTTGGCGCGCTTGGCCGCCTGCTCCTTGCGCAGACCCTCGTAGTCGACTGCCTTCAATGTCTTCTCGAGCGCGGTGTGATAATCGCCGCTGTCGAGAGTCCAACCGAACGCCGTCGTGTAAGGGAACTGCTCGGCTTTCACGAAGTTGCGGCGGCGGATCTCCGCCTTGTCGATGCCGAGCTTCTGCGCCAGCACGTCGATCATCCGCTCGATGAGATAGACCGCCTCGGTCACGCGCAGCGAGCAGCGGTAGGCCACACCGCCCGGCGCCTTGTTCGTGTACACGGCGTCGACGCGGCAGTACGCCTTGGGAATGGCGTACGAGCCGGTGCAGATGCTGAACAGGCCGGCTGGAAACTTGGTTGCGGAGACGTGCGAGTTGAACGCGCCGTGATCCGCAATGGCGGTGAAGCGCAGCGCCTTGATGCGGCCGTCCTTGTCCGCGGCGAGCTCGCCCACGCCGTGGTAGTCGCGCGCGAAGCCCGTGGTCGAGATGTTGTCGATCCGCGACTCGATCCATTTCACCGGCACGCCGGTGACGATCGAAGCGACGATCGCCGCGACGTATCCCGGGTAGACCGGGACCTTGTTGCCAAAGCCGCCGCCGATGTCGCCCCCGATGATGCGGATCTTGCTCTCCGGAATTCCGGACAGCATGGCCACCACGGTGCGCACCAGATGCGGCGCCTGCGAGGTGAGGTAGACGGTGAGCTGTCCGCGCACCTTGTCGAACGAAGCGACGCAGCCGCAGGTTTCGAGCGGGCAGGGATGCACGCGCGGATTGAGGATCTCCTCGCGCACCGTGACCGCCGCGCTCTTGAACACCGCGTCGGTGCCTTCCTTGTCGCCCGCGTCCCAGGTGAAGATGTGGTTGGGATGCGTACGTGGGCCGTGGCCGACGCTGTCCTTGTCGGCGATATCCTCGCGGATAATCGGCGCATCCTTGGCGAGCGCCTTGCGCGGATCCACGATCGCCTGCAGCTCTTCGTACTCGACCTCGACGGCGTCCGCGCCGTCGGCGGCGGCGTAGCGATCCTGCGCAAGCACAAAGGCTACCTCTTGATACTGGAAGCACACTTTCTTGTCGGCGAGCACCGCCTGCACGTCCCCGCCGAGCGTGGGCATCCAGTGCAGCTTGACGGGCTTCAGATCGTCCGCGGTCAGCACGGCGACCACGCCAGGCACCTTCAGCGCCTTGGTCTTGTCGATCGACTTGATGCGCGCGTGCGCATACGGACTGCGCACGATGGCGCCGAACAGCATCCCTGGCAGCTTGATGTCATCGACATAGCTGCCCTGGCCTCGGATGAAGCGCGCGTCCTCCTTGCGCTTGCGCGAGGCGCCCATTCCTTCCAGCTTCTGTTCACGCGCGAGTTTGTCGTCCGGCATGGCGATGGCTCCGGTAAGTGATCAGGCAGCGGCTTTCGTCGAGAGTTTCTTCGCGGCCGACTGCACGGCCTTCACGATGTTCTGGTACCCAGTGCAGCGGCAGAGGTTCCCCGCCATCCAGTAGCGGATCTCCTCCTCGGTCGGATTGGGTATTTCCTTGAGCAGCCGGTAAGCACGCGTAATCATCCCGGGCGTGCAGTAGCCGCACTGCAACGCATGGTCGAGGTGGAAAGCCTCCTGCAGGGCGTGCAGCTCGCCACCCGGTGCGAAGCCCTCGATGGTAAGCAGCTCGGCACCGTCGCACTGCACGGTGAGAACGGTGCAGGACTTCACCGACATGCCGTTCATGTCGACTGTGCATGCGCCACAGTGGCTGGTCTCGCAGCCGATGTGCGGGCCGGTGTGCTGCAGCTTCTCGCGCAGCGTGTGAATCAGAAGCTCGCGCGGCTCCACTACGACGTCGACTTCCTTGCCGTTGAGCTTGAACGACACCGCCTGTTTCTTCGCCATGCTTTGCTCCTCGTCGTGTCGTCTCAGGCGGCACGCTGGCGCGCAGTGGAAAGCGCGCGCACCGTCATCTCGCCCGCCATGGCCGTCTTGTACTCCGCGTCGCCGCGCTGATCCGCCGTGGGCGCACAGATCGACATCGCGAGGCGGGCTGCCTCGACGATCGACGCGTCATCGAGCTTCTTGCCGCGCAAAGCGGCCTCCGCTTTCGTTGCCCTGAGCGGAGTCGGCGCGACGTTGGTTAACGCGATGCGGACGTCGTCCACGGCGCCCGCCTTCATGCGCAACAGCACTGCAGCGGCGGCGGCGGCGAAATCGCCGGTCTTGCGCTTCAACTTGGCGTAGCAATAGCCGGTTCCGGCAGCGGGAGTGGGGATGCGAATCTGCGTCATGATCTCGCCGGGAGCGAGCGCCGTGTCGTAGAGCCCGCGGAAGAAGCCGTCGGCCTGCACGACGCGCTCGCCGCCTGCGCCGCGCAGCACGAACGACGCGCCGAGTGCCAGCATGAGCGCAGGATGGTCGTTGCCTGGGTCGCCGTGAGAGACGTCGCCGCCGATCGTGCCCTTGTAGCGGACTTGCGGATCGGAGATCTGCCGCGCGCCCTCCACGAGGAGCGGGCACTTGTCCTGGAGGAGCTTCGACCAGATGATCTCGTTCTCGGTTGTCATCGCACCGATGACAAGCGTTCCGCCGTCCTCGCGAATGCCCTTGAGCTCGGCGATCTTCGCGAGATCGATCAGGTGCGCGGGCTGCGCGAAGCGAAGCTTCATCATCGGCAGGAGGCTATGACCGCCGGCGAGCAACTTCGCTTCATCGCCGAATTGCTTGAGCAGGCCGAGCGCATCGGGAAGCGTCTTCGGCGCGTGGTATTCGAACTCGCGCGGAATCATCGGTTAATCCTCCTCACGGCCCGGTCGGCGCCGGGCGGTCTTGTTTGCGAACAGGGGGTGAGAGAGATGCCGCTGCCATCGTCGTACCGCTGGATCGATGTGTCAAGCGACGCACCGAACCCGCCGCGCCCCGGCAGCGGCGCGCGAGCGACGCCCTCCTTTCGATGTGTCAGGTTGCCGCGTTAGGCACCGGGCAACATCGACTGCAGCACTCCGTCGCGCAGCACGAACTGATGGTA
>Ga0187777_10002323_pt1 | contig 12182 bp, 10 predicted proteins | sample 1015_Q2_SP5_10_M_FD_132416 | JGI IMG/M metagenome (GOLD analysis project Ga0187777, IMG submission 132416) | Tropical peat soil microbial communities from peatlands in Department of Meta, Colombia - 1015_Q2_SP5_10_MG | ecosystem: Environmental > Terrestrial > Soil > Wetlands > Peat | place...
GAAGCCCCAGGCGGTCATGGCCGCATCGATCGCGGCGATCGGCACGCCTTCCATCAGCAGGCGCCCGGCCTCGTTGATGTAGGGGGCGAGGATCCGGTTCACGAAGAAGCCCGGCCGGTCCTGCGCGACGATGACGGTCTTGCCCAGTCGCCGCCCGAAGGCGACCGCCGTCACCGTGGTCTCCGGCGCCGTGCGCGCGCCCACGACCACCTCGAGCAGGGGCATGCGGTGCACGGGGGAGAAGAAGTGCATGCCGACCACCGTGTCCGGCCGCTGCGAGGCCTCCGCGATCCGCGAGATGGGGATCGTCGACGTGTTCGACGCGAACACGCACCCGGGTCGCGCCACCGCCTCGAGCTCGCGCAGCACCTGCCGCTTCAACTCCAGGTCCTCGAACACCGCCTCGATCACCAGGTCCGCGGAGCGGAAACCGGCGAAGTCGGTGCCCCCGGAGACGAGCGCCATCTCGCGGGCGCCCTCGCGACGGCTGATGCTGCGCCGTCGCACCCGCTCCTCGACGATCCCGGCGACCGTCTTCAGGCCGCCGCCCACCCGCGGCAGATCCGCGTCCTTCAGCCGCACCGTCACGCCGGCCTGCGCCGCCGCCACCGCGGCGATGCCCGACCCCATGAACCCGGCGCCGAGGACGCCGAGCCGCGCGACGGGCCGCGGCGCCGGCGCGGGCGGAGGCACGCCGGGATCCTTCTTCAGGGCCGTGGTCGCGAAGAACACTTCGACCAGGCGGCGTGACACGTCCGTCATCGCCATCGCGCCGAACCGCTCGGCCTCGTACGGCAGTCCCAGCACCTGGCCGCTCGCCAGGCTGTAGCGGATCACGTCCAGCGCGGCGAGCGGAGCCGGGTAGTGGCCCGCCGTCTGCTTCGCGGTCATCGATCGGGCTCGCCGCAGCACGATGGCCTGGCCGAGGGCGGTGCGGTCGAAGAACCATCCCGCCGCTCCGCCCCTCGGCCGCCGGCGCAGCGGAGCGTCCGCCAGCCGCCGCGCCGCGGCCACCGCGACGTCCCGGAGGATGGCCCGCGGGACCAGCTCGTCCACCAGGCCCATCTTGATGGCGCGGCTTGGGCGGACGTTCCGGCCGGTGAGGATGAGGTCGAGCGCGGCGCGCAGGCCGACGACCGGCGGCAGGCGGTTGCAGCCGCCGGCGCCGGGCAGGAGGCCGAGCTTCACTTCCGGTGCGCCGAGCACCGTCCTCGGATCGTCGCTCGCAACGCGGTAGTGGCAGGCGAGCACCAGCTCGAGGCCGCCGCCGAGGCACGCGCCGTGGATCGCCGCCACCACGGGCTTGGGCGAGGTCGCCACCTGGTCGAGCAGCTGTTGACCGACGCGCGAGAGACGCGCGGCATCTTCGGCCGTCCGCGCGGCGACGAACTCGTCGATGTCGGCGCCTGCGACGAAGATGTCCGGCTTGCCCGAGATGATGACCAGCGCGCGCACCGCGGCGTCGGCCTGGAGGCCGGCGAGGAGCGCCGCGAACTCGGCGCGCACGGCGCGCGTGAACTTGTTCACGCTCTCGCCGCGCAGGTCGAACGAGACGACGGCCACGCCGTCGTCCATCACGGTGGTGAAAGCGCCCGTGCCCGAACCCGCGCTCATTCCCGTCTTCACCTCCGCTCGAGGACCATGGCAAACCCCATGCCGCCCTGGGCGCACACGGAGACCAGCCCGAACTGCACGTCGCGGCGGCGCATCTCGTTGGCGAGCGTGGTGACGATGCGCCCGCCCGTGGCGCCGAAGGGGTGGCCGATCGCGATCGACCCGCCCATGACGTTCAGCGTGTCCCGGTTCACCTCGCCCACGCGGCCGCTGCGGCCGAGGTGCTCGCGCGCCCACATATCCGACTCGAAGGCCTGAATATTCGACAGGACCTGCGACGCGAAGGCCTCGTGCATCTCCACCAGGCCGAGCTCCTTCCAGGCGATGCCCGCCCGCTCGAGCGCACGCGGCACGGCGTAGGCCGGACCCATGAGCAGCTGGCCGCCCGGATCCACGGCGGCCACGGCGTACGAGCGCACGTACGCGAGCGGCGCGTAGCCCGCCGCCCGCGCCGCCTCGTCGCTCATCACCAGCACGGCGGAGGCGCCGTCGGTGAGCGGCGACGCGTTCCCCGCGGTCACGGAGCCGTAGCGGCGGTCGAACGCCGGCTTGAGGGCGGCGAGCTGCTCGAGCGTGCCGTCGGTTCGGATGCCGTTGTCCGTCGTGACCGGCTCGTAGGCGGGCGGCACGAACACCGGCGCGATCTCCGCGGTGAGGCGTCCGTCGGCCGTGCCCTGCGCCGCGAGCCGGTGCGAGCGGAGGGCGAACTCGTCCTGGGCGCGCCGCGTGATGCCGTTCTCCTTCGCCATCTTCTCGGCCGACTGTCCCATGGTCTGGCCGGTCGAGGGCTCGGCGATCGCGGGCGTGACCGGGACGAGGTCGCGCGGCCGGGTCCGGGCGAGCGTCGCCAGCCGCTTGCCGAGCGTGCGCGCCCTGCTGGCCTGCACGAGCAGCTCGGCGAACCGCCGCGAGTGGAGGATCGGGATGTCCGACAGCGACTCCGTCCCGCCGGCGACGATCACGTCCGCCTGCCCGAGCGCGATCTGGTCGTAGGCCTCGGCGACGGCCTGCCCCGAGGAGGCGCACGCGCGATTGAGCGAGAACGCGGGCACGGTCTTCGGGAACTGGGGCAACAGGCTGACCTCGCGCGCGACGTTCGGCGCGAGCACCGACGGGATCACCTGCCCGAACACCACCTGGTCCACCTTCGCCGGCTCGATCTCCGTCCGCGCCAGCAGCTCGCGGGTGGCGAGCCGCGCGAGCTCGACGGCGCTGATGTCCTTGAGGACCGTTCCGGACTTCGCGAAGGGGGTGCGACAGCCCGCGACGATGGCGACCCGACGACCGTTCTGCCCGACCATGATCCGGCTCCGTGTTCCGGCGCGCGCGGTGCCCGCCGGCTGCAGCAAAGCTAGCCCGGGCCCCGGGCGTGGGCCAGCGCAGCAGCACCGTGCGGACGCGCCGTTTTGGTGGCAAATTGGGCCATGGACCCGGCGTTCTCCGCTGAGACGCGCCATGCGGATCTCGAGGCGATGGCCGCCGGGCCGCTCGACCTGCTGGTGATCGGCGGGGGCATCACCGGCGCGGGCATCGCCCGCGACGCGGCGCGGCGCGGCATCCGCACCGCGCTGCTCGAGGGCGGCGATTTCGCCAGCGGCACGTCGAGCCGCTCGACCCGCCTGGTGCACGGCGGGCTCCGCTACCTGGAGCATGGCTGGCTGCGGCTGGTGTTCGAGGCCAGCCGCGAGCGCCGGATCCTGCTCCGCATCGCGCCGCACCTCGTGCGGCCGATGGCGTTCCTCTTCCCGGTGCACGCCGGCGCGCGCGTCGGCCGCGCCCGGCTCGCCGCCGGCCTGTGGCTGTACGATCTCCTGTCCGCCTTCCGCAACGTGCACGTGCATCGCACGCTGTCGCGCCGGGCGGTCCGCAAGACCGAGCCGCAGCTCCGCTCGAAGGGCCTGCTCGGGGGCGCCGTGTACTACGACGCCTGCTGCGACGACGCGCGCCTGGTGCTGGCCAACGTCCGCGCCGCCCACCGCGCCGGCGCGCTGGTCGCGAGCTACGCCGCCGTGCGCTCCTTCGAGAAGGCCGCCGGCCAGCTCCGCGGCAGCGTCGTCGACGATCTCGTCGACGGCCGGCAGCTGACGGTCCGCGCCCACGTGACGGTGAACGCGACCGGGCCGTGGGCCGACGCGATCCGGCAGATGGACGAGCCGGGGGCGGAGCCGGTGCTGCGCCCGACCAAGGGCGTCCACGTCGCCGTTCCCCACGCCCGCGTCGGGAACACCGGGGCGCTCACGATGACGTCGCCCATCGACGGCCGCGTGATGTTCGTGCTGCCGTGGGACGACGTCACCGTCATCGGCACGACCGACACCGACTATGACGGCGACCCTGGCGCCGTCGGTCCGACGGCCGACGACATCACGTATCTGCTGCGCTCGGCCAACGCCCTGTTCCCCGACGCGCGGCTGGCGCCCGCCGACGTGATCGCGGCGTGGGCCGGACTCCGGCCCCTGCTCCGGGACGGTGGCCAGGCGGCGACCGCCGCCGTGCCGCGCGAGCACCGGATTCTCGAGAGCGCCTCCGGCCTGCTGACCATCACCGGCGGCAAGCTCACCACCTACCGGTCCATGGCGGCCGAGCTGGTCGACCTCGTGGCGATGCGGCTCCACCGGCTCGACGGACGCAGCCTCGCCGGGCGCGCGCCGACTGCCGACGAGCCGTTGCCCGGCGGCGAGGTCGCGGACCTCGAGCTGCTGGTCCGGGAGCTGGTGAAGGAGCGGCTGAGCGAGGCGGCCGCACGTCACCTGGTCGCCACCTACGGCTCCGAGGCGATGGCGGTCGCCAACCTGGCGGTCCGGGACAGCCTGCTGGCGGAGCCGCTCGCCTCCGGCATGCCGGTGCTGCGCGCCGAAGTGGTGCACCAGGCGCGGCGCGAGATGGCGCTGTCCGTCAGCGACGTGATGATGCGCCGCACGCACCTGTTCCGGCAGCACCCCGGGCAGGGGACCGAGGTGTCGCCGGTCGTCGCCGGGTTGCTCGCGCGCGAGCTGGGCTGGGACGCCGCCCGCGAGGCGGCGTCGCTGGCCGGCTACCTGGCCGAGGTGCAGCGCATGCGGCAGGCGCTCACGCCGCCGCCGGCTTCCTGACCCGCGCCATGTCGGTCGCGACGGTCGGCACCGCGAGCAGCAGCAGTGCGCCTCCCAGCAGGCCGACCGCGGGCAGCGTCATCAGGGCGATGCGCAGCCCGTAGCGGTCCGACAGCACGCCCACCACCGGGAGCGCGATCGCGTCGCCGGCGATGTGGATGAAGAAGACGTAGGCCCCCATCACGGTGGCCGCGATCCCGCGCGGCACCACGTCGAACAGCACGGCGGCGACCGGGCCGTTGTACCAGGTGAAGAAGAACACCACCACGAAGAACAGCCCCGAGAACAGCCGCACGTCGTTCACCAGGAGCAGCACCACGCAGATCGGCGCGCCGGCCAGAAAGCCGATGGCGCTGGCGATGACGCGTCCCGCCGGCGTCCGCTCCATCAGCCGGTCGCCCGAGCGCCCCCCGATCCACGACCCGAGCACGCCCGCCACCAGGCCGACGAGGCCGATCTGGCGGCCCGCCTGCAGCAGCGACATGTCGAGCACCCGCTGGAGGTAGCTCGCCGACCACGCCACCAGCGAGTTCATCGCCGCGGTCGTCAGCGCGCCCCCGATGAACATCCAGATGAGGGTAGGCGTCCGGAGCACGACCGCCGCGGCGTCCAGCATCTCGTCGACGGCGTCGCCCGGCACGCCCGGCAGCAGCTTGTGACGCCACCGCATCGCGACCCGGACCCACTTGAGGATCGTCCACACGAGTCCGACGCCCACGATCGCGCCGAACACGGCGGTGTCCGCGGCGGCCGGCAGCCCCCGGAACAGCACCATCGCCCCGAAGGCTGCCGCGCCGACCGGGATCGACAGCAGGAGCGGGAGACCGGCCCGCAGCACCAGGCGCGGGGTGATGGCGAACGGCCGGACCGGTCGCCGGGCGGCCGCGCGCGCCGTCGGACGCGGATCGCGCAGCCGCGCGAGCAGCACGGCGAACACGAGGCCGGGCAGCCCCACCACGATCAGCGCCGTGCGCCACCCGAACGCGGTGGCCAGGTGGCCGCCCAGCCAGACCGCCAGCACGCCGCCGACGGCCAGCCCGGCCCAGAAGATCCCCATCGCCTGCGCGCGGCCGCGATCGGGGAAGTAGTCGGCGAGCATCGCCTGCGCCGACGGCAGGTACGACGACTCCGCCGCACCGACGACGCCGCGCGTGGTCAGGAGGTGCCAGTACGAGACCGCCATCCCGCCGGCGGCGGTGAAGCCGCTCCACAGCGCCACGCCGCCGGCGATGACGGCGCGGCGTGAGCGCAGGTCGGACAGCACGCCCGCGCCCAGTGCGCCCAGGGCGAAGGCGATGGCGTACGACGAGCCCAGCCAGCCGAGCTGCGTGTCCGAGATGTCCAGCTCGTCCTTGATCGGCTCGAACAGGGCGAGGATGATGTTGCGGTCGAGGTAGTTCAGCAGGTTGCCGAGCGCCAGCAGTGCGAGCGCGTACCACAGGTACCGGCCGCTCAGGGCCGGCCGGCCGCCGGCCTCGCTCACCGCGTCACCGTCCGCGACGCGCCCGCCGACCTAGAACAGCCCATCCACCGACCGGCCGGTCATCGGCTCCGACCGCATCGCCATCAGCTTTTCGCGCGCCCGCACGATCACGTCCACCGCGACGGCGGGGTCGTCGGTGACGTGGAAGATGTCCAGGTCGCGCACGTCGATCTTCCCCTGCGCCGCCACCGTCGTCCGCAGCCAGTCCACCAGCCCGCGCCAGTAGTCGGTGCCGAACAGCACCACGGGGAAGTGCTTGATCTTGCCGGTCTGGATGAGCGTCAGCGACTCGAACAGCTCGTCCAGCGTACCGTAGCCGCCCGGGAAGACCACGAAGCCGATCGAGTACTTCACGAACATCGTCTTGCGGACGAAGAAGTACCGGAAGTGCATCGCGGTGCCGACGTACTCGTTGGTGCCCTGCTCGAAGGGCAGCTCGATGTTCAGGCCGATGGACGGGCCGCCGCCCTCCTGGGCGCCGCGGTTGGCCGATTCCATGATGCCCGGCCCGCCGCCCGTGATGATGGAAAAACCGGCGCCGGCGAAGCGGCGCGCGGTCTCGGTCGCCGCCCGGTAGTGCACGTCGTCCGGCTTGGTGCGCGCCGAGCCGAAGAACGTGACCCCGGAGGTCACGCCCGCCAGCGTGTCGAACCCCTCCACGAACTCGCCCATGATCCGCAGCACGCGCCACGGGTCCGACGACACGAACTCGCGCCGCCGCTCGATGGGATGCGGGACGCTGAACAGACGCTCGTCCTCGGTCGGCCCGAGGTGCCTCGGTCCGCTGCGACGATCGCCAGCTGCTGACATCGGGAACCCTCTTGCCACGGGGTGAGGGGGCGAATATACAGGTTCCATCTTGGTGGCACAAAGAACGACGACGCGCACGTGGCGCGCGCTGGCGCTCGCCCTCGTCGGGCGGGCCATCATCAATCCGCGCGTCGCACGGGACCTCGTGGCCCTCGCCTGGTCCATGCGCCGGCGCGGCTGGTACCGGGAGCCGCCGTTCCTCCCCCTGCCTCCGCCGGAGTACGTGCGGTGGCGGATGCACACGGCCTACGGCGACGAGCGTGCGGTTCCCCCGCCCGAGGACGTCGTGCGGGTGGCGCGCTGGCGGCGGGATCTGCTGGCGCCGTGACCCCTCACGCCCTCGCCGCGACGGCGAAGACCCTCGCCCGCGACCTCGGGTTCGACGCCTGCGGCGTCACGGACCTCGCGCCCTCGGCCGCCGCCGCTGCGCTCGACCGCTGGCTGGCCCGCGGCTACCAGGGCGACATGCGCTATCTCGAGCGCCAGGCGCCGCGCCGCCGGGAGCCCGCGCGGGCCTGGCCCGGGGCGAGGTCCGCGATCGTCGTGCTCCACAACTACTGGCAGCGGGTCGGCGAGCCGGCGGCGGGGCGCGGCCGCATCGCGCGCTACGCGCTCGGCGACGACTACCACGCGGTGATGCAGGCGAAGCTCGAGCGGCTCGGGACCGGTCTCGCCGCCGCCGCGGGTACGGGACAGTGGCGCGCCTACGCGGACGCCGGCCCCCTGCCCGAGCGGGAACTCGCGCGACGCGCCGGCCTGGGGTGGATCGGCAAGAACACGATGCTGATCCATCCGCACACCGGCTCGTTCACGTTCGTCGGCGTGCTGCTCACCGACCTCCGGCTCGCCGCCGACGCGCCGTTCGAGGCCGACCGCTGCGGCACGTGCCGCCGCTGCCTCGACGCGTGCCCGACCGGGGCGTTCCCCGAGCCGCGCGTGCTCGACGCCACCCGCTGCATCTCCTACCTCACGATCGAGACCCGCGGCCCCGTGCCGGAGTCGCTGCAGCCCGCGATCGGCGACTGGCTGTTCGGTTGCGACGTGTGCCAGGACGTCTGCCCGTGGAACGTCCGCTTCGCGCGGGAGACGACGGAGCCGCGCTACCGGGCGCGGCCCGCCGCCGCGTGGCCCGCCCTCCGGGACATCGCCACGATGTCGGCGCGGCAGTTCGACGAGCTGCTGGGGACCACCGCGCTCGAGCGCGCAGGACGCGCCGGCCTGGCGCGCAATGCCGAGGTGGTCCTCCGCAACGGCGGGCGACGGCGGGAGCGCGAATGCCCGGCGGCGTGAAGGGGCTCGCGGCGGCCGAGCGGGTGGCCGCGATCAAGGAGAGCCTGGCGGCCGGCCTCGCGAAGGTCGATCCGTACCACCGGCTGCAGGGCCGGCCGGTGCGCTACCAGCTCACGGCGGGCCAGACGCTGGAGATCACGTTCCGCGACGTCCCGAGCATCGGCGAAGCGGAGGTCAACGGCGTGAAGCGGCTCCTCGGCGGCAAGTCGTTCTGTGCGGTGAGCCCTCAGTCCCGCGAGCGGATCCTCGTCCGGTTCGTCGTACCGCTGGACCAGGCCTAGGGAGCGGACTGCCGGCGCCGCCCGGCCACCAGGCCGAGCCACACGGCGAGCAACGCCCACGCGAGTCCCACCAGCACCGTCCGCGCGTCCGTGCGCGGTCCGCCCGGCGACGGCACCTCGTACCAGTGGCGGAGCGCGTCCTGCACCAGCGTGCCGGCCGGCGCGCCGTAGGCCGTGGCCAGCGCCGAGGCGGCCGGCGCGGCCGAGTGCCAGAAGGCGGCGAATCGCTCCGGGGCGCCGGCGGCGAGCAGGAACGCCAGCAGCCGCGCAGGCGAGAGCGTCGCGTCCGCGTACCGGTCCCGGTCGCCCGTCTCGAGGCCCATCGCCCGCAGGCACGGGCTCGGGGCTCCCCGCAGGCAGCTGCCCGCCAGCCACGCGGGCGTCCACCACGGCGCATCGTACGAACCGAGCCCGTTGCGGACCTCCCGTCGCCGCACGGTACGACGCGCCTCGAGCAGTGTCGTCGTGAGCGGATACCACTGGTACCAGAGCCTCGCGTCGCCGACCGCCCAGCGCTCGACCGCCGCGCCCGGGGCCCCGAACCGCGCGTACAGGGCGCACGCGCCCAGCCACCGGGTCACCGGGCGCCCGGATGCGTCGTGGGCCACGTAGGTCGCGGCGCGGACCCACTCCGCCCGGGCGTAGAAGTTCACCGTCACGATGCAGGCGTGGCCGGATCCCGCCCGGTCGAGCAGCTCGCGCACGGTCCAGTACCAGGCGACCTCGCCGCGCTCGCGAGCCGGGTCCGACAGCAGCGCGACCACGAGCGGCATGCCCGCGGCTCCGGCGCGCGGGTACAGCTCCAGCTCCCGCGTCACCGCGTCCAGCCAGAATCGGGCGGAGTCGGCCCCGAGGGGCGTCTCGTAGACGAGCGTGACGGCACCGTCGGTGGCGTGGAGCGCGCGCGGCCCGCGGGACGCCGCCAATATCGAATCGGCCAGCGCGGCGTGCTGGACGCTCGCCTGCTGCACCCGCAGCGCCGTCTGCACGTCGCGGCGGTACGAAGCCGGTGCGTTGCCGCCCCAGAAGACCGGAGAGGACGTGCGGACGAAGGGGAACGGGCCGCGATCCTCCTCGGGAACGCGCGGCGGCAGCAGCGCGACGAGGAGGAGGAGCGCCGCGAGGACGGGGCCCCACAGCCACGCCTGCCGGTTCAGCGCCATCGTCCGCTCCGCGACGCGGCCAGGATCAGGAGCCCCGCGACGAGCACCGCCGGCCAGGCGTCCCGCAGGTTCGCCGTGACCCGCGGCTGTCCTCCTCCGGTCATCACCCAGCTGCGCCAGCCACGGACGAGCGAATCCTCCGGCACGCCCACGGCTCGTGCGAACCGGTCGCCGACGCCACCGTTCCGGTCCGCGAGCGCCCGCAGGAGCGCGCCCTTCGGACCGCGCGTCCGCACGTAGCCCGCGAAGCTCGCCAGCGGCACCGGGCCGGCGGGTATCGGAGGAAGAAAACCGAGGGCCACCAGTCGCAGGCACGCGAAGTCCGAACCCACCGTGCAGTCGTGTGCCAGGCCCACCGCCGCGCGCGACGGGAACCAGCGGCCGGAGACGAGCACCCGGAGCTCCGCCGGCCGGAAGCGCGTGGCCGGAGCGGCCGCGTCCAGGCCCAGCCACCGCCGGCACCCCGAGATCAGGCCGGCGAGGCAGTCTCCTCCGGCCCGCGTCTCTCCCTGCATCAGCTCGCGGACCGCTTCCGGGCCCTCGCGCCGCATGGTCCACGCGAGGCCCATGTCCAGCGGCAGCCAGACACGCCACGTCGAATCCAGGGTCTGCCGGTAGCTCCTCGCGAGCTCGGCCGCGACGGTCCAGCCGTCGGCCAGGGAATCGGGCCCGGGCTCCACGCCCACCGGGATCCGGATCCGCCCGCCGAGGCCCTCCGCCCGCACCGTCGCCTCGACGTCCGTGGCGGCCAGCCCCACGGCCATCCGGCCCGCGAGGAAATCGACCGGCACGGCGTCCCGCACGTAGGCCCAGGCTCCGGCCGCGACGCGGCTGCCCGTCGCGGCGCCGACCGCCTCCGGCAGCAACGTGGTCACCGCGCCTGCGTCGAACCGCCGCGCCCGGCGCTGCCGGAGCGTCTCGCGGGCGGCCGCCGAGTCCTGGAGCCCGATCCGGTGCCACAGCGATTCGGCCCGCGCCAGCAGGGCTCGCGCCGGGGCGCGCGGCTGTTGCGCCCGGGCGGCCACGCCCCAGAGAGCCAGTGCGAGCAGCGCCGGTCCGGCCCTACACATCGAACAACGCCCACCGGCCGATCAGGATGCTCAGCGGTCCCGGCCAGTTCGTGAGCCACATGAGAACGGTCGGCGTCACCGTCGCGCGGAGGTCCATCACCGTGAGCACGCCGTCCGCGAGCAGCAGACCGCCGATGACGCCGAGCACCACCAGCGCGGCGCGCCGGGTGCTGATCGAGATCGCGAAGAACACCGCGTAACAGACGAGGACGGCGAGGAAGAACCGCGCCGTGAGCTGGAGCGGGTAGGCGTGCACGCCGCTCGGCAGCGTGACGGACGCGGCGGCCGCCAGCGACCCGACGCCGAGCGCCGCCGTGGGCGCCAGCAGCAACGCGGCCCCGGCGGCGAAGCGCAGCCACACGTAGCGGGCGCGCGAGAGCGGGAGGGACAGGGCGTACACGTGCTTGCCCGCGTGGTCGGACGTCCAGGCACCGATGCCCGTCAGCACGCCGACGAGGACCGCGAAGCCGGGAAGCAGCAGTCCGATCTGCTGCGCTCCGTACAGCCACTGCGCGACGCGGCCCGCCGGAGCGCCCTCGAGGCGTCCGCCGTAGGTGACCGTGAGCAGCGGCAGCGCGAAGGCGAGCACCGCCAGGAGGATGACCGGCAGCCGCAGCGCCTTCCACTGGGACTGGAGAATCCGTCGGAACACGCTCGCCTCCCCTCTCACGCCAGCGGCGCCCGCGACGCCCTCAGCAGCTCGACGAACCCGTCCTCGAGGTCCAGGTCGGCGACCTCCCGCAGCTCCGCGTGGGCCGCGTCGAGCCACTCGGCCATCCGCGGCTCCCAGCCCCGCACCACCCACGTCTGCTCGCCTCCGGACGGCTCTCGGTTCAGCACCACGAACGGCGCGCCCGCGACGGACTCCGGCGCCCGGATCAGCCGCAGGCGCTTGATGCCGTTCTTGAAGTCCTGCATCGGCAGCTCCGCGACCAGCCTTCCCTCGTCCAGGACCCCGACCCAGTCGCAGATCCGCTCCAGCTCGTGCACCAGGTGGCTCGAGATGAACACCGTCGCGGCCCCCGCGGCCCCCTGCGAGCAGAAGTCCACCAGCGCCGCCAGCACGTCCCGGCGCACCACCGGATCGAGTCCGTCGGTCGGCTCGTCCAGCACCAGCAGCCGCGGACGCTGCCCGAGTGCGAGCAGCACGAGCAGCTTCCCCATCTCGCCCTTGGACAGGTCCGACAGCTTGCGCGTGGCCGGCAGCGCGAAGGCGGCCTGCAGCTCCGCCGCGTACCCGTGGTCGAAGCCGGCGTAGAACGCCGCGTGCAGCTGCAGCGCCTCGCGCACCGTCAGGTGGGGGTAGAGGTGCGGGCGCTCCGGCACGTAGCCGGTCTGGGCGAGGATCGCCGGCAGGTCGCGCGGCACGACGCGCCCGA
>Ga0187777_10002324_pt1 | contig 12181 bp, 12 predicted proteins | sample 1015_Q2_SP5_10_M_FD_132416 | JGI IMG/M metagenome (GOLD analysis project Ga0187777, IMG submission 132416) | Tropical peat soil microbial communities from peatlands in Department of Meta, Colombia - 1015_Q2_SP5_10_MG | ecosystem: Environmental > Terrestrial > Soil > Wetlands > Peat | place...
CCCCCGCCTGCACCGTCTGGACGACCACGTCCGGGGGGGAGTTGGTGGTGCTCGGCGCCGAGCCGCAGGTGGTGCTCGCGGTCGCCCAGATCTGCATCGCATTGCACGCCGCGGTGAGATTGGTCCCGGTCCAGGCCCCGGCCACGTTGTTCCCGCAGCCGCTGGCATTCAGCGCCACCGGGTTGCCGCTCACGGTGAGGACCAGGGTCTGGGCCATCCCGCACACGGGGGTCAGGAGGAGGGTCACGAGGAGGAGGCGCATGGGGGGCGCGGGGGAGATAGCAAGGCCGGGGCCACCGTGTCCCCTGGGCTTTGGCGGGTCCCGGCGCCCTCGGCTGCGCCACCCGTGCAGCGCCGGGGTGCCGGTCCGTGTCAATTTGTCACTCCCTCACTGGACGGCACGGGCCATCAGCGCCTCGCCGGCGGCGACCAGGGCCCCGGCCAGCACCCGGGGCCCGTCGAGCGCAGCCACCAGCTCGAGGGCATCCGGCCGTCCCGCCCACGCCCGGACCCGGCCCACCAGGATGGCCGGATTCTCGACGACCAGCATCGGCATCGGGTAGACCCGTTCGCCCGGAGCGTCGAGCACCTGGACTCCGGGGGCCCCCCGGAGCGCCTCTCGCGCCTCGGATGGGGAAAGCCCGCGCGCCAGGGTGATGCCCAGGCAGACGAGCACGCCGTGGAACACCGGGACGAGCAGCGCCGTACCGTCCAGGGGAGGCGCGCCCGCTCCGAAGAGGAGCGTCGTCTCCGCGCGCCAGCTCAGCTCCTCGAGCGTGCCCCCGCTGGCCTCGCTGAACGGCCCGACCTGGGGGACGACGTTGAAGGCCAGGCGGTGCGGGAAGTGGGTGGGCTCGAGCACGCGGCCGGAGAGGAGCTGGGTGGTGGACTGAGCCAGCTCCCGGATGCCCCGGGTGCCGGCGCTGGCCGCGCCGAGGAGGGCCGTCACCCGGACGGCGGTGACCGGAGCGCTCTTGCGCAGGGGCTCCACCGCGCGCAGGACACCCAGGGCGGTGGGGCCGGGAACGCGCACCAGCCGTCCGGTGAAGGGTCGCTCCAGACCGTCTCCAGGAAATCCCGGGGCGGCCAGGGGAATGCCGACGTCGGAGAGAAACGCCCGGCTGGCGTCCACCACCCAGGCTCCGGCCTTCTGAGCCTCGGGCGCCAGCCCGCGGGCGACCTCCGCCGGGGCGGCGAGCAGCACCAGCGCCTGTCCGCGGAGCGCCTCCGAGGACGCGGCCTCGACCTCCAGCGTCTCGTTCCCGTAGCCGACCTCCTCACCGGCCGAGCGTTCGCTGGCCAGGGCGGTGACCTGGCCGGGGGGGTGGCCGGCCTCGGCCAGCGCGGCCAGCACCTCCCGGCCGACGAGGCCAGTCGCTCCCACCACCGCCACCCGCGCCGACCTATCCATGCGTGTCCTCCCCGCCGCGGATTCGCGCCGTGGGCGCCGGCCCGGGAAGCGGCGGAAACCGTGGGTTGCGCTCCGCCTCGGATGCGCGGAGATAGTGAGGCTCGAGCGCAAAGAGCGTCTCGGCCACGAAGGTCTCCGGGATGCGGGCCAGCCGCGCCAGCGCCCAGGCGGAGGGCACCGCCGGCCCGGCGAGCAGCTGCGGCCCGGCGGCGCCGGCGGCGAGCAGGATGTCCCGGTGTTCCTCCACCGCCGGTCCGAGGGTGCGTGCGTCCGGGTTGGCGGCAAGCGCGGCCCCCAGCTGCGCCGGCGTCCACGCCTCCTCGGGGCCCTCGGCCACCACCGAATCCCCCTGATGACGGTAGCGCCCCACGTAGAGCTCCCCCTTGCGGGCGACCATCGCCGCCAGCAGCGAGGGACCGGCCGGGCCCTCCAGGGCCAGCGCCGCCAGCGACGAGGCCCCCCCCACCGGACGGCGGTGCGCGTAGGCCAGGGCCTTCACCGTGGCCAGCCCGATGCGCAGCCCGGTGAAGGAGCCCGGGCCGAGTCCCACCGCGTAGCCGGTCACGTCGCAGAGCGAACGGCCGTGCCGGCGGAGCAGATCGACCAGCGCGCCGGGGAGCATCTCGCTCTGCTTGCGGGGCGGGGGGTGCATCTCGAAAGCGACCAGCTCTTGCCCGGGGGCCACCAGGGCCAGGGAGAGCGTCAGCGTGGAGGTGTCCAGGGCGACGAGCACGGGGTGGTGACCCTCATCCCATGTCCCGCCGCGGCGTGGGTTGCAAGAGCTCAAAGGGGGCAGGCGGTGAGCCGGACCCGCACCACCCCCCGTCCGACCATTCCCAGCTCCCGGGCGGCCGTCTCGGAGACATCGATGATGCGGCCGGCGGTGAAGGGACCGCGGTCATTGATGCGCACCTGGACCGACTTCCCCGACTCCACCACCGTGACCCGGACGCAGGACCCGAAGGGGAGCGAGGGATGGGCGGCGGTCAGCGTTCCCGGGCGGAGCACCTCGCCGCTGGCCGTGCGGTGGCCGTAGAAGCCAGGCCCGTAGAACGACGCGTCCCCCTCCTCCACCTCGCCCCGGTCCGGCCGCGGAGCGTGGCTGCACCCGAGCAAGACCCAGAGGAGCCACCCGGCCGGCCGTCCCACACGGAGCGGCTCCCTCACATCAGGAGGCGGGCGATGTCGTTCTTGAAGACGGCGATCATCAAGAGCACGAGCATCGCCAGCCCGAAGAGGTTGGCGATCTCCCGGGCCCGGAGCGGGATCGGCCGGCGGCGGATCCACTCCCAGAAGGTGGAGAGCAGGCCGAACCCGTCCAGCACCGGGATGGGAAGCAGGTTGAGCAGGCCGAGGTTGATGGAGATGACGGCCATCATGCCCAGGAAGTGGTCCAGCCCGGCCTGGGCGCTCTGCGAGGCGATGCTGTAGAGCATGATCGGCCCGCCCAGGTTGCTGAAGGGCACCTGTCCGGTGAGCAGGAGCCCGAGCCCCATCCCCACCTTGACGATGGTGTCGCCGACCATGCGGAAGGACGCGACCAGGGCAGGACCCGGCCCGAGGCGAACCCTGTCCAGCGTGGCGCGCTCACCGACGAGGATGGCCTGACGCTCGCCCTGGTAGCCCTCCAGGGGGAGGAGGATGCCGAGGTCGAGGAGCTTCACCTCCCGGCCATAGACGTCCCGGTCGCTGACCGCTGCCTGCTGCACCTGCGACGAGCGCTCCGCCCCGGCGTGGAGCCAGGTGAGCTGGAACGGCGCGTCCCGCAGCGCATGCAGCTTCAGCCGGAACAGGGTCGAGGAGACGATGGGGCGCCCGTCCAGGGCGACCAGCCGGTCGCCGGCAACGAGGCCCGCCCTCTCCCCCGGGGTCCCGGGAAGCACCCGGCTCAGGTAGAGATCGGGGAGCTCCACGCCCAGCACCCGGAGGCCCTCTCCGGCGTGCCGCGGAACCTCGACCTGGACGCGCTCCGGCGTCACCGCCTCCACGCCCGGAAGGTCGAGCGGTGCCCGCCGCAGCGCCTCGACCCGGACGACGTCGCCCCGGGAGGCGCTCAGGAGCCGTTCCAGGGTGGGAAGGTCCGGCACCGGGCTCCCGTCCACCGAGACGATGCGGTCGAAGGTCCGCAGCCCGGCGCGCTCGGCGGCGCTGCCGGTGGGAACACCGACCAGCGGAGCCCGTCGCTCGGCGGCGACCCCGAGCTTGCCGGGCCCGGGCCGCGTCGTCCCCTCGTCGGCGCGGGCGGTGACCAGCCTCAGCCGCACGGTCTGCCCGCCGCGGTCCAGGACGAGCGACACCTCCTTGCCGCCCTTGTTCTCCAGCGCCTGCTGGAGCTGCGCGAAGGTGTGCACCGCGGTCCCGTCGACGGAGGTGATCAGGTCACCCACCTGGACCCCGGCTTCGGCGGCGGGCATCCCGGGCTCGAGCGCCATCACCCGCGAGGAGGTCTGCGGGAAGGCCAGGAACATGACCAGGTAGACGAGCACCGGAAACCCGAGGCTCGCCGCCGGACCGGCCCCGACGATGAGCGCGCGTTTCCAGGGGGCCTGGGCGAGGAAGCCCCGCGCCTCGTCGCCGGGAGCTGCATCGTCGCCGACCTCGCCGGCCATCTTCACGTAGCCGCCGAGGGGGATGGAGGCCACCTGGTACTCGGTCTCCCCCCGGGTGAAGCCGAGGAGGCGGGGGCCGAACCCGATGGAGAACCGGGTCACCTTGACGTTCAGCCCCTTGGCGGCCAGGAAGTGCCCCAGCTCGTGCACGAAGATGAGCACGCTGAGCAGGACGATGAAGGAGACGATCCCCTGCATGGGTCCAAGGAGCGTAACCGCCGCGACCGCCCCGGACAATGCGCCTCTTTCGACGGGGACTTAGGCCGTCCCGCGGACGACGGAGAGGTAGAGGTAGACCACCGGCGCATTGAAGAGCAGCGCGTCCACCCGGTCGAGGATCCCGCCGTGGCCGGGGATGAGGACGCCGGAGTCCTTCGCGCCGAAGGCGCGCTTGAGCATCGACTCGCACAGGTCCCCGAGCGGGCCGAAGATGCCGCCGGCCAGTCCGAGCACGATGCAGTCCATCGGCTGGAGAACCGGGAACACGAGACGGGCGACGAACAGGCCGCCCACCGAGCCGACGAAGCCGCCGACGAACCCCTCCCAGGTCTTGTTCGGGCTCACCGCCGGATAGAGCCGGTGCCGGCCGAGCGCCCGGCCGGCGAAGTAGGCGCAGGTGTCGTTGGCCCAGGTGATGACCAGCGCGGCGATGACCCAGGCCAGGCCGTCCGGACCGGCCCTGAGGGCAGCCACCGGGGCGAGGCCCGCTCCGCAGTAGACCGTTCCGGTCACGGCCTGCGCGGTCCGGCCAGGCGCCTCGGCCGCCCGGCCGCGCAGGAGCGCGTCGATCCACGCCGCGTAGAACACCGCGGCCACCACCCACAGCGCCGGGCCGGCGAAGCCGCGGGGCGACGCGGTGGCCAGCAGCGGGAGCACGAAGGCGCCGAGGATGCTCGCCCCCTGTGCCGGCCCGATCTGTCCAGCGGTGAGCTGCGCGTACTCCAGCGCGCAGGCCGCGGCCGCCACCGCCACCAGCCCCCCCGTCCAGAAGCCGCCGAGCGCGAGCAGGATGAGCACCGCCGGGAGCAGCGCCAGCGCGGTGACCACGCGCACCACCAGGTTCCGGTTCCGCTCGTTCACTTGGGGAGCTGCGCCGAGGTCAGGCCGAAGCGCCGCTCGCGATGCTGGTACTCCGCCACGCAGGCCAGGAAGTGGTGCGCGCGAAACTCGGGCCAGAGCGTGTCGGTGAAGATGAACTCCGCATAGGCCGATTGCCAGAGCAGGAAGTTGGACACCCGGTGCTCCCCGCTGGTGCGGATGACCAGGTCCACGGGAGGCAGGGGAGCCGTCCACAGCTGGGCGGAGAAGGCCTCCGGGGTCAGCGGCCGGTCGGGTAGCGTGCCCGCCCGGGCGGCGGCCACCAGCCGGCTGGCCGCGGCGACGATCTCCTCCTGGCCACCGTAGGACAGCGCGAGGGTCAGGACCATGGCCCGGTTGCCGGCGGACTCCGCCCGGAGCGCCTCGAGGGTCGTGCGCACCATGCGCGGCAGCCGGTCCAGCTCGCCGACGGCGTTGAGCCGGATGCCGTTGTCGAGGATCTCCTTGCGTTCCTTGTCCAGGTACTCGCGGAGGAGATCCATCAGGCCGGCCACCTCCTCCATCGGGCGTGACCAGTTCTGCGAGGAGAAGGCGTAGAGGGTGAGCGCCTGGATTCCCATCCGCCGGGCGGCGCGGGTCACTTCGCGCACGCTGTTGCTCCCCTCCCGGTGTCCCTCCAGCCGGGGCAGCCCGCGCTCCTCGGCCCAGCGCCCGTTCCCGTCCATGATGATGCCCACGTGCCCGGGCAGCGGTCGCTCCTTCACCTGTGCCTCGAGGGCGGCGAGCGACGGGATGGTGGACATGGCAGCGGCGCACCATAGGGGCGACTGCACCGCCCGTCCACGGATCGCACTGCGCCGGCTGGCCGCGTCCCGACCACGGACGTGCGGCGATGAGCAAGCCGCGCGCCGTACGCCGACCGCCCTCTCCGCCCCGGGTCCGCGCCCCGCCCTGCGGCCCTGCGCCCGCGGGTCCGCGGGCTCCGGGACGCGGCCTCCGCCCCCCCGGTTGCCTCGCGCTACCGCTCGCCCGGCGCGCCGCCGGGCTCGTTCCACAGGGCGATGCCGCCCAGCAGCCCCGCCTCGTTGGAGACGATCTTCACGTGCGACGGAAGGGACACCTTGATGTGCTTGGCGTTGCCGCCGCCGAGGTAGAGAAAGCGGGGGTTGAAGATGGGCTCCACCTGCGCGATGACCCGCGCCACCCGGCGGTTCCACTTCTTCTTCCCCACCTTCTCCAGCGCGCCCTTGCCGATGTACTCCTCGTAGGTCTTCCCGTTCCGGAACGGGTGATGGGCGAGCTCGATGTTCGGCACGTAGCGCCCGTCGATGAAGAGCGCGCACCCCATCCCGGTCCCGAAGGTGAGCGCCATCTCCACGCCCTTGCCCTTCACCACGCCGAACCCCTGGACGCCGGCGTCGTTGATCACCCGCGCCGGCCGCCCCAGGGCGCGGCTCAGCTGCCGGGCGAGCGGGAAGCCGAGCCAGCGCGGATGAAGGTTGTGCGCGGTCTTGGTCACCCCGTCCAGGCACACGCCGGGGAAGCCGACGGAGATGCGCTCGTACTCGCCCAGCGGAGAGACGAGTCTCTCCAGCGCCCGCAGCACGGCGCTCGGGGTGGCCGGCCGCGGCGTCTCCACCCGGACCCGGTCGGTGAGCGGCTTCCCCTCCGGCCCGACGATGAGCGCCTTCAGTCCCGTGCCTCCGATGTCGATGCACAGGGTCCGCGGGGTGGCGGGCGCGGCGGCAGGTTCGTCCATCGGGGGGATCCTCCGCACGGCATGCCCCCGGGTGGCAAGGACTTCCGCGCGGGCCGGGCGTTTGACCCGTCCGGCAGCGACTCCCTAGGATCGTCCGGGCCTTCCACCCGGCATGCCGCCCAAAGTCATCGGTCCATACCGAGTCCTCGAAACGCTCGGCAGTGGCGGGGCGGGGACCGTCTACCGGGCGCTGGACCGCCGTACGGGCGAGCCGGTGGCCCTCAAGCTCCTCTCCACCGGTCCGGCGCTCGACCCCCGGGCGGCGCGGCGTCTGGCCCGGGAGTTCGAGACGCTGTCCGAGCTCTCCCACCCCAACGTGGTGAAGGTCTTCGACACCGGCGTCCACCATGGCTACCCGTACCTGGCCATGGAGCTGGTGGACGGGCTGACGCTGCGGAACTACCTCGACCTCGACGCGCCCGGGACACCGAGGCCGCGGTCCACGCCCCCCCAGCCGGCCCCCGCCGTCCCCTGGGAGGACAGCGACACCGGGGAGTGGAGTGGCCCGCGGCCGTTCACGGTCTCCCAGCTCGCCGAGGAGCCGCCCAGCGACGAGGCCGGCTTCGGCACCGGACCGGCGAGCGTCCGCGCCCTGGCCGACGCGGCCGACGAGCCGGACACCCACGAGTCGCGCGACGTCTCGCTCCCCTACGAGCTGGAGCCCCCGGGAGAGATTCCCACCCTTCCCGCGGCGCCGCCGGTGGACACCGCCCAGCTCAACCGCCCGGAGCGGACCGCCCGCCTGCGCGACGCGCTGCTCCAGCTCTGCGACGCGCTCTCCTACGTGCACGGCCACGGCCTGGTCCATCGCGACCTCAAGCCGAGCAACGTCATGGTCGACGAGGACAGGGTGGTCCGGCTGATGGACTTCGGGCTGGCCAAGTTCCTCGCCGAGGACGGGGCGGTGACCGCCGGCGGACGGCTGGTGGGAACATTTCGCTACATGTCGCCGGAGCAGATCCTCGGTGAGCAGGTGGATCCGCGCGCCGACCTGTACAGCCTGGGAGTCATCCTCTACGAGCTGCTCACCGGTCGGCCCCCCTTCGACGCGCGGACGCCGCCCGAGCTCTGGCAGAAGGTCCTCGAGACCGAGGCCCCGGCGGTCCACGCGCTCAATCCCGGCGCCGACCCCGCCCTGGCGCGCATCGCACAGCGGCTCATCCGGAAGGAGCCGGCGGAGCGCTTCCAGACCGCCGAGGAAGTGCGCGAGGCGCTGGCCGAGTGAAGCACGCCATCGAGGTCTCGCCGGCGGCCGCGGGACGACGCCTCGACCTGGCGGTGGGCGAGGCGCTCGGCCTGTCGCGGGCTGAGGTGAAGGCCCTCTTCGAGTCCGGAGCGGTGAGGGTGCGGGGACGCCGGCCGCGCAAGGGAGAGCGGGCCGAGGCCGGGATGGTGGTCGAGGTGGAGGTTCCCGAGGAGGCCCCGGCGCTCGTGGCGCAGCCGGAGCTAGCGCTCCGCGTGCTCCACGAGGACGCCCACCTGGTGGCCGTCGACAAGGCGCCGGGCATGCCCTCCCACCCGCTGCGGCCGGGTGAGACCGGGACGGTGGCCAACGCGCTCGTGGCCCGCTACCCCGAGTGCGCGGCGGCCGGGGAGGATCCGCGCGAGGGCGGCCTGGTTCACCGCCTGGACCTCGAAACCTCCGGCGTCCTGCTCGCCGCGCGCGACCGCGCCACCTGGGACGCGGTCCGCGCCCTGTTCACCACCCGGGCAGTGGACAAGCGGTACTGGGCGCTGACGGCCGGGCCCATCGCCGAGCAGGGCGTCATCGACCTTCCCCTGCGCCACCGGGGCGAGGCCCGGATGGAGCCAGCCGCGGATGGAGGTGAGCCGGGGCGGGAGGCGGTGACCGAGGTCAGGGTCCTGGCCCGGCAGGGAGACCTGGCCCTGGTCGAGGTGCGCATCCTCACCGGCGTGCAGCATCAGATCCGCGCGCACCTGGCCGCCATCGGAGCCCCGGTGATGGGCGACGCCCTCTACGGCGGCCGGCCGTGCCCCGGGCTGCCGCGCATCTTCCTCCACGCGCACGCCCTGGGGCTGGTGCACCCCGCCAGCGGAGAGACGCTGCGCGTGGAGAGCCCTCTTCCCGTGGACCTGAGGGACGCGCTGGCCCGGGTCGGGCTCGCCGCGCCCGGGTCCTGACGTCCGGTGCGGAACCGCCTCAGTTGTTGACGGCGAGGATTCCCCGCTGCGACATGGCGTCGATGACGACCTTGGCGAACCCCTGCATCTCCTGGCCGATGGAGGTGGGGTTCTTGGTCTGGGTGGTGCCGGACCAGACCATCTCCAGCTTCGCCGCGTCGAAGGCATCGGTCTCCACCGTCACCACGCTGTCCGTGCTGTAGCTCGCCGGCACGTAGTCGTAGCCCCAGGCCGAGCCGTAGTAGCCATAGAAGCCGCCGTAGTAGACGGGGCCGGCGTACACCGGCCCGTAGACCGCTCCCGGGGTGTAGGTGACCTGGGTGTTCATCCCCAGGAACCGGGTGGCCAGCACGCCGTCGGCGCCGCTGGAGCGGATGGCCTGCTCGAGCTGGGCGTTGGGAACCTGGCCGTCCTCGGGGATGAGGGTGTAGCTGGAGATGGCGGTCACGCCCCGTCCCATGAGCTGGTAGGAGAACGCGTCCTCGAACGTCCGGCGGCGGCCGCCGTCGCGCGTCACGGCGATGACCAGCACCCGGCGAAAGCCGGCGGGGACGTAGCCTGGAAGCTGCCAGGCCTGGACGAGCTGCGTGGAGGGCCCGCTCGTGCAGGCGGTGAGCAGCGCGCACAGGAGGGCGCCGGCGGCGAGGGGGGGACGGGGCGTGCGCATCTGGATTCTCCGGCTGCGGGCGAATGGGATTCGGGGGACGGCGACCGTAGTCCGTCCCCCGCGTCCGCCTCCAGCGTTTTCCGGCGCTCAGCGCGCTCCCGCTCCGCCGTCGACGAGCGCGGGCGGAAACTGGACCCAGAGGTCGGCATCGGCGCCCACGCCGCCGGGGAGCCCGTCCCGGCCGAGCGTCCCGATGCGCACCGAGCCGCCGTCGCTCTCGTACCGGTACGCGCGGCCCCATCCATCGTCCGGAATGGTGGCCAGGTAGTGAGGAGCGAGCGGGGTGAGGCCCTCGGCGGTCGACGGAAAGCGCCCGGTGTCCTTCCGGTACAGCTTCGCCGCGTTGAGCAGCGTCCGCAGGCGCGAGGGCTCGAGGTACTGGGGCGGCTGCTCGAGCGCCTGGTAGAGGACCCAGCAGCTCGCCACCCCGGCCAGGACCACGCCGCCGGCGAAGACCAGCGCGCGCCTCCGGCGCCGCCTGGCTTCCATCGCCCGGTCCTCCGGAACGCCCATGGCGAGTCCCCCGAGGGGGCGAGTCTCGCTCCCGGAGCAGCCGGGCGCCACGGCGGACTCCGGGGGTCCGCCCCTCGCGGCAGGGCGGCCCGGTAGAGTCCCACCCCCCGATGGACAGCCCGCGCGCCATCCTCCACCTGGACATGGATGCCTTCTACGCGTCCGTCGAGCAGCGGGACGACCCCCGGCTCCGCGGACGGCCGGTCATCGTCGGGGGGCATCCCCGCCGGGGGGTGGTGCTGGCCGCGAGCTACGAGGTCCGCCCGAGCGGGGTCCGGAGCGCGATGCCCATGGCGCGCGCGCTGAAGCTCGCTCCCCAGGCGGTGGTCGTCCCCCCTCGCTTCGAGGCCTATGCCCAGGCCAGCGAGCAGGTCTTCGGCATCTTCGAGCGCTACACGCCGCTGGTGGAGCCCCTCTCGCTGGACGAGGCCTTCCTCGACGTCACCGGCTCCCGGTCGCTGTTCGGGCCACCGGCGGGCGTCGCCACGCGCATCCGCGCCGACATCGCCCGCGAGCTCTCGCTGCCCTGTTCGGCCGGCATCGCGGCGGTGAAGTTCGTGGCGAAGATCGCCAGCGATCTGGCCAAGCCCGACGGCCAGCGCGAGGTCCGCGCCGAGGAGACCCGGGCCTTCCTGGCCGCGCTTCCGGTCGCCCGCCTCTGGGGGGTGGGGCCCAAGCTCGAGGCTGACCTGCGCACACTCGGGCTCCACACGGTGGGAGACGTCGCCCGGGCGGACGCTGGACTGCTCGCCGAGCGCTTCGGCGACGCCGGACGCCACCTGGTCCAGCTGGCCCGCGGCCAGGACGAGCGCCCGGTGGTCCCCGACCGGCAGGCGAAGAGCATCGGCGCCGAGGACACCTTCGAGGAGGACACCGAGTCGGACGACGTCCTGCGCCGGGCGCTGCATGCCCAGGCGCTCCGGGTGGGCCGGCGCCTGCGCCGTGCCGGGCTTCGAGCGCGCACCGTCCAGCTGAAGCTCAAGCTGGCCGACTTCACCCTGCTCACCCGGCGCCGCACGCTCGAGGCGGCCACCGACGACGGCCAGCGCCTCTATCGCGAGGCGGCCGAGCTGCTCGGGCGAACGCCGCTCCCCCAGCCGGTGCGGCTGACCGGGGTCTCGGCGCAGGAGCTGTGCGAGGGCGATTCCCAGCTCCGCCTGTTCGAGCGCGACGTCCGCGCCGACCGCCTCAATGCCGCCCTCGACGCCATCGCCGCGCGCTTCGGCCAAGGCGCGGTGGGGCCCGCGGACATCGCCCCCGTCGAGACGGCGGAGGGCCCGGACGACGAGGCCCGGCGCCGCGCCGGAGCGGCCCGCTTCGACGTCGACCGATGACCGCCGGCCAGCGGCCGAGAGCTTCAGGCGGCGAACGACGGGGCGGACGGCCCGAGCGGCCCCCGCACACCGTGGAGGCGGCGCAAGCGGTGCACCAGCTCGCCCGGCGCGAGCCGCACGCGGTGAATCCGGCCGCGGCGCGTCTCGATGGCATGCCGCTCGGTGAGCGTGAGCCGGCCCCAGGGACGCGCCAGCGTGAAGATGCCGTGGCCGACGAACGGCGAGTCGGGCGAGCTCTGCTGCCAGGCGTTCATCGCCGCGAACTCCTCCAGGCTCCGCGGTTGACGCGAGAGCCGAAACAGCGGCCGCCAGCGGTCATGGCCACTCGAGTGCTCGAGCACGAGTTCGTCGGACCACTCCCCGGCGACCAGACGGTAGGCCCCGCTCACGTCCGACTGGACCGCCGGCACGAGCGGCATCGGCGAGCGAAACGAATCGCCGAAGCCCACGTCGACCAGGTAGTCCTGCCCGAGGTGAACGGCCAGCAGGAGGTGGTCGTGATCGGGCCCCCAGGCGCGCTCCGCCTTCCGCCACACCCGCGCCGACAGGTACGAGACGCGGAACCCGAGCGCGTTCAGGGCCGCGCCGAAGAGGCCGTTCAGCTCGTAGCAGAACCCGCCCCGGCGCCGCTCCACCACCTTGGACCAGGCCTCCTGTACGCCGAGGGGGACGGGGATACCCCAGAGGATGTCCAGATTCTCGAAAGGG
>Ga0187777_10002325_pt1 | contig 12181 bp, 9 predicted proteins | sample 1015_Q2_SP5_10_M_FD_132416 | JGI IMG/M metagenome (GOLD analysis project Ga0187777, IMG submission 132416) | Tropical peat soil microbial communities from peatlands in Department of Meta, Colombia - 1015_Q2_SP5_10_MG | ecosystem: Environmental > Terrestrial > Soil > Wetlands > Peat | place...
CTCGCGGTGGCCATGATCGACGGGGAGGCGGGCATCGCCCAGTTCGCCCCGGAGCGGCTGCGCGATCCGGCCGTGCTGGCCATCGCCGAGCGCATCCACGCCTACGCGCACCCGGATCTCGCCTCGGCGAAGGCGGGAGACCTGACCTCGTACCTCGACCTGCGCACCCGCGACGGGCGGCACTACCAGGAGCGGCTCGTGACCTATCGCGGCCATCCCGACAACCCGATGAGCGATCAGGAGATGGACGACAAATTCCGCCGCTGCGCCGCGCTGCGGCTGCCACCGGCGCGGGTCGCCGCCGCCGCCGAGGCCATCTGGAGCCTCGACAAGCTCGCCGATCTGGAGCCGCTGCTCGCCGCGGTGGCGGGGTAGCGCGTGAACCGGCCTCTCCGCCGCCTCGTCGTGGTCGCCGCACTCTCGGCCGCCGTCCTCGTCGGCGGGATGCCGCGGAGGGCCGCCATCGAGGCGGCCTCGCCGCCCGCCACGGCCGACCTGAACGCCGTCATGACGGTGGCGCTGGGCGTGGCGGTGCCGACCCTCGATCCGGGCATCCCGGCGGGCACGCCGGCCGCCACGGTCCGCCGACACATCTACGAAGGCCTGGTAGCGATGACCGAGGACGGCAAGATCGTCGGCGAGCTCGCCCGCGAATGGAGCGTCTCCCCGAACGGGCTCGTGTGGACCTTCCACCTCCAGCGCGGCGTCCAGTTCCAGGACGGTACGGCGTTCGACGCCGCCGCGATGAAGGCAAGCCTCGACCGTATCCTCGATCCACGAGAGGCCCTGCCGAATCGCCGATACCTCGAGGCGGTGGACCGCGTGGAAGCCCCGGATCCGCAGACTGTCCGGATCGTGCTCAAGGAGCCGTTCGGCGCGTTCCTTCAGCACCTGGCCTACGACCAGGGCTTCGCGGTGAGCCCCGCGGCGCTCAAGAAGTACGGCAAGGAGATCGCGAAGAACCCGGTGGGCACCGGGCCGTATCGCTTCGAGTCGCAGATCCCGGGCCAGAGCATCACGCTGAGCCGGTTCGAGCAGTATCACGGCGGCCGCCCGGCGCTGGCCCGCCTCGTCTTCACGGCCGTCAGCGAGGATGCCACCCGGGTGGCTCAGCTCGAGAGCGGTCAGGCGCAAATCATCGTGAACGTCCCTCCACGCGAGGCCGTCCGCCTGGGTGCGCGGCCCGACCTCACGATCCTGTCCAAGGAGGGCAACCGCGTCGCCCACATCGGCATCAACGTCACGAAAAAACCCTTTGACGACACGCGGGTGCGCCAGGCGCTGAACTTTGCCGTGACCCGCCGCGGCCTGGTCACCGGGATCCTGAGTGGCTATGGTGCGGAGGCGCAGTCGATCGTGGCTCCCAGCACGTGGGGCTATCACGCGGTCCCGATGTATCGCTACGACGTGAGCCGGGCCAAGCAACTGCTCGCCGAGGCCGGCTACCCCGCGGGATTCGAGACGACCATCCGTACGCCCCAGGGTCGCTACCTGCTGGATCGGGAGACGGTCGTGGCGGTCCAGAGCATGCTGACCGCGGTGGGCGTGCGAGCCAAGGTCGAGGTCGTGGAATGGGCCCGGTATCTGACCCTCCTACGCAAGCCGCAAGGCGAGAACGACAACGAGTTGTACTTCCTGGGCTGGGAGTCGGTGACGGGCGAGGTGGGTTACGTGGCCCGCACCGTGTTCGCGAGCCGGCAGTGGCCGCCGACCGGGTGGGACACGATGTTCTACAAGAACCCACGCGTCGACGCGCTAATCGCGGAGGGTGATCGAACGACCGAGCCCGGCAAGCGGCTCAAGATCTACGGCGAGCTGCAGCAGACGATCATGACGGACGCCCCGTGGGTCCCGCTTCTCGTCTACGCGCAGGTCGTGGGGACCCGCAAGACGGTCAAGGGGGTCGCGGTCCTGCCGTTCGAGGCCATCGACCTGCGCCGAGCCTGGGTGGAGCGGCCGTAGTCGGCGGGAGGCCGTCGTGGTCCGATTCGTGATCCGGCGACTCGTCGCGCTGCTGCCGGTGGCGCTGGGCGCCTCTCTCGCCGCGTTCCTGCTGCTCCACCTCGTTCCCGGGGATCCCGCGGAGGTGATCGCGGGGGTAGGCGCCTCCGCGGTGGACATCGACCGCATCCGTGGCCAGCTCGGTCTCGACCGACCGGTCCTGGTGCAGTATGCGCGCTGGCTGGGTCGCGCAACGATCGGAGATCTCGGTATCTCGCTGGTGAGCCGGCAGCCGGTCCTGGGTCAGGTGGCGGCGCGGTTCGCCAATACACTCGCGCTCACGCTCGCGGGGATGGCGGTGGCGCTGGCCATCGGGCTGGCGACCGGTATCGGCTCCGCGTTGCACCGCGGCACCGTCTGGGACTACGCCTTCTCACTGGTCGCGATCCTGGGCGTCTCGATTCCAACGTTCTGGCTCGGGCTGCTACTGATGCTGTGGTTCGCGCTCGACCTCGCTTGGCTACCGGCCACGGGCATGGACGGTCCGGCGGCCTTCGTGCTGCCCGCGCTGACTCTCGGGCTCAACGCGGCTGCGCTGGTCGCCCGGATCACCCGGAGCAGCGTGCTCGACGTCCTCGGCCAGGACTTCGTGCGCACCGCGCACGCCAAGGGCGCCGGTCCTACTCGCGTGCTCTGGATCCACGTCCTGCGGAACGGAGCCATCCCGATCTTGACCGTTCTGGCGCTTCAGTTCGGCTACCTGCTGGGCGGGGCGGTGCTCACCGAGACCGTCTTCGTCTGGCCCGGCCTCGGGCGCCTGTTGACCGACGCGATCCTGCAGCGCGACTTCCCGGTGATCCAGGGGGGCATCCTGGTCATCGCGCTCGCCATGATCCTCCTCAACCTCGTGACCGATGTCCTCTATGCGGTGGTCGATCCGCGGATCCGGTACGAGTAGAGACCGTGGCTCGTCTGCGCAGGAACCTGCTCGCGATCGTCGGCCTGCTCCTGGTCTCGGGTTTGCTCGTCGTGGCTCTCGCCGCGCCGTGGCTGGCTCCCGCCGATCCCAATGCCTCCAACCTGGACGAGGTCATGCGGCCGGTGTCTGGCGCGCACCTCCTCGGGACCGACGGGCTTGGCCGCGACCTGCTGAGTCGCGTCGTCTGGGGCACGCGCACGTCGATGGCCATCGGGGCGGTCGTGCTGGGCATCGCGCTGGTGGCCGGTACCGCGGTGGGCTTCAGCGCGGGCTGGTGCGGCGGGGTGGTCGACGACGTCCTGATGCGCCTGGTCGACGTGCTGATGACGTTCCCGTCCATTCTGCTCGCGATGGCCATCGTGGCGGCGCTCGGGCCCGGTCTGGCCAACGTCATGATCGCGGTTGCGGTTTCTGCCGTCCCGCGCTTCGCGCGCATCGGTCGGGCGGTGCTGCTGTCTCTCCGGCACCAGACATTCGTCGAAGCCGCGTGGGCGCTCGGCACCCCCGACGTGCGAGTCCTGTCACGGCACATCCTGCCGAACAGCCTGGCACCGCTGGCGGTGCAGTCGAGCCTGCTCTTCGCGACCGCGATCCAGAGCGCGGCCGGGCTCGGGTTCCTCGGCCTCGGTGCGCAGCCTCCGATCGCGGAATGGGGCGCCATGCTGGCGGAGAGCCGGGTCCACATGCGAGTGGCCCCGATGCTCGTGGCGGCTCCGGGCCTGGCGATCCTGTTGACCACCACCGCCTTCAACCTGCTGGGCGACGGGCTTCGCGACTTCCTCGACGTACGCCTGCCCGCGTCGTGACCTCCGCTTGACAGCGCCGGACCGGCCGACTAGGCTCTCGCCCATTCCGCGACCAGATGCTCGACTCATATCTCTCGACGACCAGCGCATGACCCCGACCAAGCTCGTCGGCGTCGACGTCGGCGGGACCTTCACCGACCTGGTGGTCGTCGACGAGGTCACCGGCGAGGTCCGCGTGGCCAAGGTCCCCACCACGGTGGCGAACCAGGCCGGCGGCGTGGAGGACGCGCTGGCCGAAGCGGCGGTGGGCGCGGCCGAGGTCGCGGTGATCGTCCACGGCACCACGACCGCGACCAACGCGCTGCTCGAGCGCAGGGGCGCGCGCACCGGGCTCATCACGACGCGCGGCTTCCGCGACGTGCTCGAGCTGGGGAGGCGGACCCGGCCCACGCCCTACGGCCTCAAGGGCTCGTTCGAGCCGCTCGTCCCGCGCGACCTGCGCCTCGAGGTGGACGAGCGGGTCGACGCCGAGGGGCTGGTGGTCACGGACCTGGCGACGGATCAGGTCGTGGAGGCGGTCGAGCGCCTGCTCTCGCGGGGCGTCGAGGCCCTGGTGATCCACTTCGTACACTCGTACCTGAACGACGCGCACGAGCGCCGGGCCCGCGAGATCGCGGCCGCGCGGTGGCCCAACGGCTACGTCACGGTCGGCTCGGAGCTCCTGCCCGAGTACCGCGAGTTCGAGCGCGGCACCACCGCCGCGATCAACGCGTTCGTGCAGCCGATCATCGATCGCTATCTGCGCACGCTGGCCGGCGACCTGGCCCGCCGCGGCTATCGCCGCGAGCTCCTGATCATGCAGGGCAACGGCGGCACCATGTCGGTGGACGTGGCCGGGCGGCACGCGGTCAGCACGCTCATGTCGGGCCCCGCGGCGGGCGTGAAGGCCGCGGCCTACACCGCGCTGGCCGCCGGCCACCGCGACATCATCAGCTGTGACATGGGCGGGACCAGCTTCGACGTGGGCGTCATCCGGGACGGCCGGCCCGCGCTCACCGCGGACAAGGAGATGGGCTACGGCCTGCCGGTCCGGGTACCGATGATCGACATCCACACCATCGGCGCGGGCGGCGGCTCCATCGCGCGGGTGAACTCGGCGGGCATCCTCCAAGTGGGTCCCGAGAGCGCCGGCGCCGATCCCGGCTCGATCTGCTACGGCCGCGGGGGCGAGGAGCCCACGATCACCGACGCCAACCTGCTGCTCGGCCGCCTGAACCCGGCGGGGCTGCTCGGCGTGGACCGGGCCGCGCAGCTCGATCACATCCGCGAGATCTTCGACAAGAAGATCGGCGCCCACCTGGGCCTGGGCCCCGACGAGGTGGCCAGCGCGATCGTGCGAGTGGCCAACGACAAGATGGCCGGCGCGATCCGCCTGGTGTCGCTGCAGCGCGGCCACGACCCGCGCGACTTCGTGCTGTTCGCCTTCGGCGGCGCCGGCCCGCTGCACGCGGTCGCGCTGGCCCGCGAGCTGGCGATCCCCCGCGTGCTGGTGCCGGCCCGCCCCGGGATCACCTCGGCGCTCGGCTGCCTCGTGGCGGACGTGCGCCACGACTTCGTGAAGACGGTCAACCAGGGCGTGCTGCGCCTGGACCTGGCCGAGGCGCACCGCATCCTGGCCGCGCAGGTGGACGAGGGCCGCCGGCTGCTGGCCGGGGAGGGCGTGGAGGTCGAGACGGTGAGCGTCCAGCACGAGGCCGACATGCAGTTCGTGGGACAGACCCACGTGCTGACCGTGCCGGTGGCGCGGACCGACTTCGCCCGCGAGGACCTGCTGCGCGCCTTCGAGCGAGCGTACTGGGAGCGCTTCGAGGTCGAGCTGCGCGAGATGCGCGCGCAGGTGGTCAGCCTGCGCACCGCGGTGATCGGGCGCCGCCGCCCGGTGTCGCTCCAGGGCCTCATCGCGCTCGAGCCGGCCTCTATGGGCGCGGCCGCGCCCGCGACCCATCGGCGCGTCTGGTTCGATTCGGGATGGCGGGGGGGCTGGCAGGACACGCCGGTCTACCGGCGGGAGCGGCTCGGCGTCGGTGCACAGCTGACGGGCCCGGCCATCGTCGAGCAGCTCGACTCGACCACCGTGATCGAGCCGGGGGACCGCGTGCGCGTCGACGCGCTCGGCAATCTCGAGATCACCGTCCGCGGGCTCGACGCGCAGACGGCCCAGGAGGAGCGGCGACCGTGAGCCCGACCCAGGACGCGCAGCTCGATCCGCACCTCGTGCTCGAGGAGATGAAGAAGAACACGGTGACCCACGTGGTGTGGCTCCCCGACAGCGAGACCAACTTCCTCTACCAGCTCATGCAGGCCGATCCGTCCCTCCGACTCGTGCCGGTCAGCCGCGAGGGCCTGGCGTTCTCGATCGCGGCCGGCCTGGCCAACGGCGGCCGGACCCCGGTGATCCTGATCCAGAACACGGGCCTCATGGAGTCGGGCGACTCGCTGCGCGGCTGGGCGATCGGGCTGCAGATCCCGGTGGTGATGATGGTGGGCTACCGCGGCTGGACGCGACACGGGGTGAACGCGGACAGCGCGGCCACGTACACCGAGCGCTTCCTCAACGCCTTCGGCGTCACGTACTACCTCGTGGAGACCTCGGCCGATGCCCCGCGCATCTCGATCGCGTTCGAGGAGGCAAAGCGCACGCGACGGCCGGTGGCCGTCCTGATGGCCGACGAGTATCACGGGTTCAACCGCTAGGAGGCCGCCGTGTTCCCGACCGCCGACATGCTCCGGATCTTCCAGGCTCACCGCGGCGACGCCATCGTGGTGCCGGGGCGCGGGGCCCGCCACTGGCAGCAGATCAGCACGCGGCCCACCCGCGACGTCCCGCTGGGCGACCCCGCGATGGGCGGCCACGCCGGCTTTGCGCTGGGGCTGGCGCTCGCCCGCCCGGCCGACCGCGTGGTGCTCTTCGACTCCGAGGGCGACCTGCTGATGAGCCTCGGCATCCTGCCGACCGTGGCGGAGCTGGCCCCAGCCAATTTCTACCATTTCATGCTCGACAACGAGTGCTACGCCACGACCGGCGGGCAGCCCGTGCCCAACGCCAAGAACGTGGCCTACGACGTGATCGCCCGGGGCGCGGGCTATCCGCGCGCGTTCGCCTTCGACGCGCTGGACCGCTTCGCGGCGAGCCTTCCCTCGATCCTGGGCCAGCCGGGGCCCGTGTTCGTGGCGCTCAAGATCGTCCCCGAGGTCGAGAACGTCCCGATCGGCCAGCGCGTCCGCTGGCAGACCCGCACGCGCGACCGCGTGCTCGCGGACCTGCGCGCCGAGCTGGGCGTCGGGGGCTAGCGTCGTGGATGCGATCGATCCCGTCACGCTCGTGGTCGTGCAGAACGGCCTGCAGCAGGTGGCGAGCGAGATGGACCTCACCTTCGAGCGCGCCGCGTTCTCGCCGGTCATCTCGGAGGGCTTCGACCGCTCCGACGGCATCTACGCGCGAGACACCGGCGACGTCATCGCCCAGGGCGAGCTGGGGCTGCCGATCTTCGTGGGGGTCATGCAGTTCACGACCCGCGCGGTCATCGATCACGTGGCGGCGACCGGGGAGCCACTCCGGCCCGGCGACATCTTCATCGTCAACGATCCCTACTGCGGCGGCACCCACCTGATGGACGTCAAGATGGTGAAGCCGTACTTCTACCGCGGGCGGCTGTGGGCCTACCTGTCCAACACCGGCCACTGGCCCGACACCGGGGGCTCGGTGCCGGGCGGCTTCTCGACCCGGGCCACCGAGGTCCAGCAGGAGGGCCTGCGGCTGCCGCCGGTGAAGCTCTTCCGCGAGGGCGTCATGCAGGCCGACATCCTGAGCATCATCCTCGCCAACATCCGCGTGCCCGAGGAGCGGATCGGCGACATCAAGGCGCAGGTCGCCGCGCTGACCGTGGGCGAGAAGCGGCTCACCGCGCTGCTGGACCGTTACGGCGAGCCGACCGTGACCGCGTGCGTCGCCGAGCTGCGCCGCCGCTCGGACCGGATGATGCGGGCGCACATCGCCAAGATCCCCGACGGTGTCTACGCCGGCGAAGCCTTCGTGGACTCGGACGGCGTGGACCCCGACCCGCTGAGGATCAGCCTCCGGCTCCGGAAGGACGGCACGGACCTGCACTTCGACTTCTCCCAGTCGAGCGCGCCGTGCCGCGGCCCGCTCAACAGCGTGATCGCCACCACCAAGGCCGCGGTCTACCTGGCGGTCAAGCACGTCTTCCCCGACGTGCCGATCAACGCGGGCTGCTTCGAGCCGCTGCACATCGCCGATCCGCACGGGACGTTCCTCTACGCCCGCTACCCGCGTCCGGTCTCGGGCTGCGCGGCCGAGGTCAGCTCGCGCATCGCCGAGTCCGTGTTCACGACGCTGGCGCAGGCCATCCCCGACGACCTCTTCGCCGCGCCGGCCGGGACCAGCGGCAACCTCACGCTGGGCGGCCACGACCCGCTGAAGGAGCGGCACTACATCATGTACGTGTTCAGCGGCGGCGGGTACGGGGGCAGCGCCGACGGCGACGGGCTCACCAACGGCTGCTCCACCATCGGCATCTCGAAGACGCAGCCCACCGAGGTGCTCGAGCAGCACTACCCGATCCTCTTCGAGCGGTACGCCCTGCGCGAGGGCTCGGGCGGGGCGGGCCGGACCCGGGGCGGGTTCGGCGTCGACTACCGGATCCGGATCCGCCGCGGCGAGGCCCTGCTCTCCTTCCTCATGGACCACGGCCGCTTCGGGCCTCCTGGCCTCTTCGGCGGCCGTGACGGGGCGGCCAACGAGGTGGTCGTCACGAGGCAGGGACGCGACTACGTCTCGCCGCACCTATCGAAGGACGAGGACATCCGGGTGGTCGCGGGCGACGTCGTCACGGTGCGCACGCCCGGAGGCGGCGGCTACGGTGATCCCCGGCTCCGCGATCCCGCGCTGGTCGCTCGCGACGTGGCGCGTGGATACCTCACCGCCGAGGACGCCCGACGCGACTACGGAGTCGTCGTGACCGCTGGCGATCCGCCCGCGCTCGACCGGCAGGCCACCGAGGCGCTCCGCGGGCTCAGTGCATGACGAGGCCCCCGTCGACGCTGATGGCCTGGCCGGTCATGTACCCGGCGCGCGGGGAGGCGAGGAAGCCGATCACGCTGGCCACGTCCTCCGGGCGCTCCATGCGGCCCAGCGGGACGGAGGCCACGCGCCGGCGCGTGAACTCGGCGGCGGGCAGTCCGGTCAGCGCGCCCAGCTCGCTCGACACCGTCGTCCACATGTCGGTCTCGACGAATCCCGGACAGACGCAGTTGACCCTGACGCCGTCGGCGGCGTGAGCCAGCGCCAGGCTCTTGGTGATGCTGATCACCGCGGCCTTGCTCGCGTTGTAGGGCAGGTTGTTTGCGCTGCCGATCTTGCCGGCCATCGAGGCCAGGCTCACGATCGCGCCGCTCTTCTGGGCGATCATGGTCGGGAGCACCGCCTGGCTCGCGAAGAAGACGGCCTTGGCGTTGATGGTCAGCACCGCGTCCCAGTGCTCCTCGGAGACCTGGAGCGTCGGGGCGGCCCGGTAGATGCCCGCGTTGTTCACGAGGACGTCGACCCGGCCGAACGCGGCGCGGGTGCGCTCGACCATGGCCGCGAGGTCGGGGCGCCGGGTCACGTCGGTGGGCAGCGCGAGCGCGCGCCGTCCGAGCGCCGTCACCTCACCGGCGGTGCGCTCGGCGCCCGGCTTGTCCAGCTCCGCCACCACGACGTCGGCGCCCATGCGCGCCAGCTCGAGCGCGGTGGCACGGCCGATCCCGCGGCCGCCACCGGTGATGATCGCGACCTGCCCCTGAAGCTCCATGGCGTCTCCTTCCTCGTGCGCGGCGGCACTGCTCTTGTTTGCGGCTGTCTCGCGCGTGATGCGCGGCCCCGGCCGCGCCTATTCGCGGCTGTTCAGCACGTAGAACGGTCTGGTCTCCATCGGCGTGAGCCAGGCGTTGTACCAGTCCTGGTAGTAGGGCTTGAGCCGCTGGAGCATCTGCGCGTGGCGCCGCTGGGCGGGGGTGATGGCCCGCGCGGCCTTCCTCACCTCGCGATAGAGCGCGTCCACGTCCAGCGTGGTCAGGCGCCGGTGCTCCATGACGACGCGGCCGCCCACGATCGCGGTGTCGACGTCCTCGCCCATCGCCCGGTGGACGAAGGCCTCCACGATCGGCAACTCGGCGGTGAGCCAGGGATCGTGGAGGACGCGGCCGAGGTCGACGAGGATCATGTCCGCCTTCATGCCGGGCCGGAGCGCCCCGATCTGGCCGTCGAACCCGACCGCGCGGGCGCCGTTCAGCGTGCCCATGGCGAGCACCTCGCGCGCGGTGAGTGCGGGCGTGCGCAGGTCGTAGTCGGGGACTCGGTGGAGCTTGTGCAGCATGCGCAGCTCCATCACCGCGTCCTCGTCGTCGTTGATGGTCTTGTCGTCGAGCCCGAGCGCGACGTTGACGCCGCGCCGGTGCATGACGTAGATCGGGGCCAGTCCGTTGCGCATCCCCAGATTGCAGCTCGGATGCGTGGTGACCGAGGCGCGGCGGGACGCGAGCCGGTCGATGTCCTCGTCGGTCACCCAGATGGCGTGGCCGAGCACCAGGTTGTCGTCGACCAGCCCCAGCTCGTCGAGCCACGCGATCGCGCTCTTGCCGTACTTCCGGAACGAGAAGGCCTTCTGGATCGGCGTCTGCACGCAGTGCATGTGGATCGGCAGCTTGCCCAGACGATCCGCGGTGGCCTTGGCCCTCAGCAGGAAGGGCTCGGTGCACGCCTGGGCCCAGCTGGGCGACAGCAGCACGCGCGTGTCCTCGGAGGCGAAGCGCCGGTGCAGGTGCTCGAACAGCGCGAAGTAGTCCTCCTCCATGCCCGCGTGGTCCTGGTTCACGAGCGGCTCGGCGAAGGCGCGCAGATCCGCCGGTAGGGTCGCGAGGAAGGCCCGCGAGTCCAGCACCAGCTTGTCCACGTTCCGCACGCCCGGGGCGAACGCGAGCCGGATGCCGGATCGCAGATACGTGCGGATCGCGACTTCGGAGCGGGCCCGCGCGTGCGGGCCCTCGGTGTCGAAGCCCATGTGGTGGATCGTGGTGCATCCGCTCCGCAGGTGACGCCAGGATCCCAGCGCGGCGGTCAGCTCGGGGTCGAACCCCGGCATGAAGGCCCAGTCGAGCAGGTTGTTCTCGAGGTAGTCGTTGAGGACGCCCTTCTGGATCGGGCTCAGGGCGCGGCCGTGGCTGTGGGCGTCGACCAGGCCCGGCATCAGCAGCTGCTTGCCGCCTCCGACGATGCGCGCCTTCGGATGCCGGCGACGCAGCTGCCGCCAGTCGCCGATGGCGGCGATCCGGGAGCCGGTGACCAGCACCGCCGCGTCGTCCTGGACGCCTCCGTCCGGCGCGGCCGGATCGGTGATGACGTGGCGACCGCGGACCAGCAGATCCATCGCACCCTCCTCCGCGCCGGCCCCGGGCGTCCCGGCAGCGGCGGGCGCTATTTGACCACGGGCGGCGGAAGCAGGTCCAGGAGGCGCGCGGGCCCGAGCGGCATGCGGCTGACGCGCCCACCCCCGGGCCCGAGCGCGTCCTCGATCGCGGAGGCCAGCACCGCGCAGACCGGCAGCGTGCCGGACTCGCCAACGCCCTTGAGCCCCAGCGGATTGAGCGGCGATGGCGTCTCGAGGTGGTCGATCACCATCGTCGGCACGTCGGTGGCGGTGGGCAGCAGGTAGTCCACGTAGCTGCCGGCCAGGACCTGGCCCGCGTCGTCGTAGACGATCTCCTCGAGGAGCGCGCTGCCGATGCCGAGCGCCACCGCGCCCTGCAGCTGGCCCTCGACCACGAGCGGATTGATGAGCCGGCCCGAATCGTGGCAGATCCAGTAGCCGAGGATGCGGACGCGCGCCGAGAGCGGATCCACCTCCACCAGCGCCACGTGCGCGCCGGAGGCATACGTCATGTCCTGCGGCTGGAAGACGCGCGTGCTCTCGAGCCCGGGCTCGACCCCGAGACCCGCGGTGGCGGCACCGGCCAGGTGCGCCAGCTCGGCGAACGTCACGCGGCGCTCCGGCCGCCCGCGGTCCGCGAAGGCCGCGCCGGCCTGCTCGAGATCGGTCTCGGCGCATCCGAGCGCGGCCGCCGCGAGCCGCCGCGCCTTCTCGCGCACGTCGCGCGCGGCGAGCGCGATCGCGTTGCCGCCCACCACCGCGGCGCGGCTCGCGAAGGATCCGGTCCCGTGCTCGACGCCCCCGGTGTCGCCCGCGATGACGGTCACATCGTCCGGGGTCACGCCCAGCTCGTCGGCGGCCACCTGGGCCAGGGTGGTCTCGAGCGACTGGCCCTGGGTGGTCACGCCGCTCCACGCGGTGATGCGTCCCGCCGCGTCGACCCGCACGCGCGCGCTCTCGAAGGGGCCGACGCCGGTCAGCTCGACGTGGCATGCGACGCCGACGCCCCGCAGCCGGCCCTGGGCGCGGGC
>Ga0187777_10002326_pt1 | contig 12179 bp, 13 predicted proteins | sample 1015_Q2_SP5_10_M_FD_132416 | JGI IMG/M metagenome (GOLD analysis project Ga0187777, IMG submission 132416) | Tropical peat soil microbial communities from peatlands in Department of Meta, Colombia - 1015_Q2_SP5_10_MG | ecosystem: Environmental > Terrestrial > Soil > Wetlands > Peat | place...
CGATCAGGTTGCTCCCGCCGAGCACCGCCGGCACGCCCAGGAAGCCGGCGGCGATCGAGCCCACCGCCAGCACCTGCAGCGGCACCACCATCGACTTCGGCGACTCGTGGAGGTGGTGAGCCTGGTCGGCGGTGCCGCGGAAGCTGCCGCCGAAGGTCATCCAGTACAGCCGGAACATGTAGAAGGCGGTCATGGCGGCGACCACCACACCGACCGCCCAGACGACACGGCCGTAGCCGCCCACCTTGAAGGCGGACCAGAGGATCTCGTCCTTCGAGAAGAAGCCGGCGAAGGGGAAGATGCCGGCGATGGCGATACAGCCGACCAGCATGGTCGCGTGCGTCCAGGGCAGCTTGGCCCTGAGCCCGCCCATGCTTCGCATGTCCTGCTCGCCCGACATGGCGTGGATCACCGAGCCCGAGCCCAGGAAGAGCAGCGCCTTGAAGAAGGCGTGGGTGGCGAGATGGAAGATGCCGGCGGTGAAGGCGCCGATGCCGCAGGCGAGGAACATGTAGCCGAGCTGGCTGACAGTCGAGTAGGCGAGCACGCGCTTGATGTCGTTCTGCACCAGGGCGATCGAGGCGGCGAGGAGCGCCGTCAGGGCGCCGACCACGGCGACCGTCACCATGGCGTTCGGCGCGTGGGCGTAGATCGGCGCCGAGCGCGCCACCATGTAGACGCCGGCCGTCACCATGGTGGCCGCGTGGATGAGGGCGGAGACCGGTGTCGGGCCCTCCATGGCGTCGGGCAGCCAGACGTAGAGCGGGACCTGCGCGCTCTTGCCGGTGGCGCCGATGAACAGGCACAGGGCGATCACGGTGAGGGTGCCGCCCCAGGCCGCCTCCACCGGCATCTCGGCCGCGGCCGCCATCACCGGCTGGAAGTCGAGGGTGCCGAAGGTGGTGAAGACGAGGAAGAGGCCGACCAGGAAGCCGGCGTCGCCGATGCGGTTGACGATGAAGGCCTTCTTGCCGGCGTCGCTGGCGCTCTGCTTGTGGAACCAGAAGCCGATCAGCAGGTACGAGCAGAGGCCGACGCCCTCCCAGCCCACGAAGAGGACCGCGTAGTTCGCGCCCAGCACCAGCGTGAGCATTGCGAACATGAACAGGTTCAGGTACGACATGTAGCGCGCGTACCCGGGGTCGTGGGCCATGTAGCCGATCGAGTAGACGTGGATCAGGAAGCCCACGAAGGTCACCACCAGCACCATCACCGAGGAGAGCGGGTCGAGCAGATAGCTCCAGTCCACCTGGAAGGCGGTGGTGCCGGCGACGCCGTGGACCGCGGTCTCGACCGCCCCGCCGGGCAGCCAGGTCCACAGCCGCTCCAAGGTCGCGTGGTCGGGTGCGGCGTGGGCCACCACCACCGCCCAGAGAGCCGTCACCAGCGACAGCAGCACGCTCCCGCAGGCGACCAGGCCGACGAGCGGCGAGGGCGCCTCATGCGCGTCGTGGCCGTGCTCGCCCTCCCGTCGGCCGAGGACGCGCACGCCGACGGTGAAGTTGAAGAGGAAACCCAGGAGAGGAAACAGAGGAACCAGGAAGAGATACGGGCGCATGTCACCCCAGGAGCTGTCGGGCCGGTCGGATCATAGGGGATGCACTCAGAGGGTGCAAGCCGCGCAGTCGCATCAGGCGGACCGTCAGGCGCACCGGATCAGGAGTGGCTGGTGCGGCCCGCCAGCAGGTCGAGCGCGTGCTGCAGCAGCGGGAGAAGCGCGCCGAGCGAGCTCTCGACTCCCCGGGGGCTGCCCGGGAGGTTCACCACCAGGCAGCTGCCGACGACGCCGGCCCGTCCGCGCGACAGCGCGGCTAAGGGCGTCTGCGCGCCGCCCTCGCGGCGCAGGTGCTCGGCGATGCCGGGCGCCTCCTTCTCGATGACCTCGAGCGTCGCCTCGGGGGTGACGTCGCGCGGGGCGAGGCCGGTGCCGCCGGTGGTGAGGACGAGGACGGAAGAGGCGGCGGCCTGCCGCAGCGCGGCCGCGATCTGCCCACGCTCGTCCGGCACCACCACGGGCGGCTCGACCGCGAAGCCTGCCTCGCGCAGCCTGCGGCAGGCGAGCGGGCCGGAGAGGTCGGCGCGGCTGCCGCCAGCGCAGCCGTCGCTCACCGTGATCACCGTCGCGCGGGGAAGGGCAGGCTGCATGGGCCAGGCACCCGCGTTGACCGGCACCGGGCGCGTTCCTATAGTGGGAGCATAAGCAGTCTGGCGGAGTGCCCGCAAGACGAGACTGGAGGCGGCAGAGCACGATGTCCGGCCTGACACTGGCGCTCCTCCTGGCGGCGCAGGCGCCGCCGGCCACCGCGCCCGGCACCGAGGTGCGCGCGCTCACGGTCAGCTTCCTCGACAACAAGGACGGCGAGGTGGCCGAGCTCTCGCCGAGCGACGTGGCGCTCACCGAGAACGGGGTGGCCCGCGAGATCACCTCCTTCAAGCGCGACGAGCGGCCGCTGTCGGTGGCGGTGCTGGTCGACAGCAGCGCGGGGCTCGGCTCGGCCTTCCGGCTCAACGTGGTCGACGCCGTGAGCGGCTTCGTCGGCCGGCTGCCGGTGGGCACCCGCTACGCGCTGTGGACGACGGGGGAGCGGCCGACCAAGGTCCTCGACTTCACCGAGGACAAGGAGGCGGCGGGCAAGGCGCTGCGCATGGTGGCGCCGCAGGGCGGCAACTACATGCTGGACGGCCTGGCCGAGGCCTCCGCCGACCTGAAGAAGCTCGCCCGCGAGGGCGACCGCACCGTGGTGGTGGCGGTCAGCGCCACCGGCCAGGAGCTGAGCTACCGCGACAAGTTCCGGGCGGTCGAGGAGGCGCAGAGAAACGCCGACCTCTTCCTCGCGGTGGAGCTCGACGGAGGCTCGGCCGACGACGACTTCGACAGCCGCGCCAACCTCAGCTACGTGCTCGACCACCTGGCGAACTCCAGCGGCGGTCGCTACCTGGTGGTCATCTCGGCCATGGGTGCCGACAGCGGCCTGCGCAAGCTGTCGGCGGCGCTGCGTGCCGGCTACCGCATCGCCTACGCCACCGTCCCCGACCTCAAGAAGCGCAAGCTGGAGCTGAAGGTCGCCCGCCCGGGGACCAAGGTGATCGTGCCGGCACCGAGCGGTCCGCCCCGGTCCTGAGGACGAAGCCCCGGACGACACGCATGAATCGACCCCTCCTGGTGATCGCCCTCGGCGGCGCCCTGGCGCTGCCGGCCGCCTCCCCCGCCCAGGCCCCGCAGGCCCCCACCTTCGGCACCGGCATCGAGATCATCAACCTCAGCCTGTCGGTCACCGACGCCCGCAACAACTTCGTCACCGACCTGGGGCAGAAGGACTTCGCGGTCTACGAGGACGGCATCCGCCAGGACCTGAGCCTGTTCACCCACGAGAACCTGCCGATCTCGCTGGTGCTGATGGTCGACACCTCGGCCTCGATGGAGGAGAAGCTGGCGACCGCCCAGACCGCGGCCGTCCGCTTCGTGAGGACGCTGCGGCCCCAGGACCTGGCCCAGGTGGTGCAGTTCAACGAGCTCGCCACCACGCTGCAGCCCTTCACCAACGACCAGGCGGCCCTGGAGGCGGCCATCCGGCGCACCGCGGCTTCCGGCTCGACGGCGCTGCACAACGCGCTCTACATCGCCCTCAAGGACCTGACGCGGGACAAGAAGGCGGCCGAGCTGCGCCGGCGGGCGATCGTGCTGCTCTCAGACGGCGAGGACACCTCCTCGCTGGTCACCGACGACCAGGTGCTGGAGCTCGCCCGCAAGAGCGAGATCAACATCTACGCGATCCGCCTCGGCTCCAACCGGCCCCAGGACCACGCGCGCCAGGCCTTCAGCCAGGCCGAGTACCTGGTGAACGCGCTCGCCCGCGACACCGGCGGCCGAGCCTACTTCCCCACCTCGATCACCGAGCTCGACGCCGTCTACGACCGCATCGCCGAGGAGCTGCGGACGCTCTACAGCGTGGGCTACGTTTCCTCGAACGCCAGGCGCGACGGCAAGTGGCGGCGCATCGTGGTCCGGGTGCCCGACCGCGAGGGGATCACCGTCCGCCACAAGCTCGGCTACTACGCGCCGAACGTCCCGCTCGGCGGATAGGCCGAAGGCAGCCAGGGCCGGCCCGCCCGGCCCTGGGGTCACCTGCCGACGATCGATCGGCTAGAAGTGGAAGGCGAGGCCGAAGCCGGGAAAACCGATGCCGACGCCGACGTGCGCGTGCGCGTGTGGCGCGTAGTACCCGGCCGGGGGAGGCGGGTAGTAGCCGTAGCCCGCGCCGTAGTAGCCGCCGTAGTAGTACGGGGCGTAAGCGTACGGCGCGTAATAGTACGGGGCGTAGTAGTGCGGCGCGTGGTAGTAGTGCGCGTGGTAGCGGTAGGGCGCCACGCCGTAGTGGGCATGTCCGTAGCTGGGGGCGTAGTGACGATACCCGTGGCTGTAGTAGTGGGTGTGGCCGTGGTGATCGTCCGCCTGGGCAGCGGGGGCCGCCACCAGCGTGAAGGCCGCCAGGGTCAGGGCAGGCACGAGGGCGAGAGCTTTCATCACGACACCTCCCGAAACGTCCCGACCGGGACTACAGCAATCCTCGTTCCAGAATGATACCTCCGCTGATCAGCGGTTTAGCTACCCCCCTGCCCCGACCGTCGCCCGGGGAGCGCACCTCCTTGTCGCCCGGCGGGGACACCCCGTCACTCGACCCAGACCCGCACCGTCGCCTCGGCGTCGTCGATCTCCACCAGGCTCTGGCCGGTGTCGAGCGAGCGCAGGACGTCGCCGACCGTCGGCCCGTGGCCGTGCTCGCAGCGCTGACAGCCCTGGATGGGCCAGTCCTCGCCGAAGGCGCGCACCAGGCCCAGCGGGAGGCTGATCGAGACGCGTCCCTGCGAAGCACCCTTGCCCACGATCCGCAGGTGGAACCAGCGGGGGCCGTCCGCGTGGCGGGGCGTGTGCGCCTTGGCCACCTCGGCAGCCGGAGGGGCCTCGGCCGGCCGGCGCTCGGCAGAAGCCTGCGGCTTCTGCTCGGAGCGGACCGCTTTCTTGACCGCGGCGAGGTCGTCGTCCGCGCGGTCGGCCGCCACGGGCGTGGCGACCGCCACCGCCAGAGCCAGGGCCAGCAGCGTCGTCTTCATGGCTCCTCCTACTCGATCCACACCTGCACCCGCTCGCCGTCCTCCCCCTCGATGGTGAGGATGTCCGTGGGGCCTGTCCTCTTCACCCGCTCCCAGAAGTTCGCCGAGTCGTAGCCCTTGCGACGCAGCTCGGCGCGGGCGTCCTCGGGGAGGCTCTTGAACACCAGCTCGGCCAGGGCGATCGGGACGTTGAGCGCGAGCGTGGCGCGGCTCGAGCCCTTGTCGTAGATGCGCACCCGGATCCAGCCCGCCTGGTGGCCGCCGCGTGGAGGCGGCGGCGCCGGCGACTCCGCGAGCGCGCTGCGGTCGAGGCGCAGCAGGCTGAGCTTGGCGCGCTCGACCAGGTCCTGGTCCGTCTCCTTCGCCACGATCTCCTTCAGCACCGGCACCGCCGGCTTGCCCTGCTCGGGTCCGAGCGAGGCGAGGCGCAGGGCTGCGAAGTAGCGCACCACCTTGTCCGGGTCGGAGAGGCCCTCGCGGGCGATCGACAGGTGGCCGGGGTGGCCGACCTGGGCGAGCTTCACCGCCAGCCCGATGCGACCGGTCTTCGCCTCCTGGGCGAGTGTCGGGTCGGCGGGGTGGCTGGCCAGGTACTCGCCGTACTCGCCCATGGCGCGCTCGCGGTCGCCCAGGCTCTCGCTGCAGCGCGCGATCCAGTAGAGCGCGGCCTGCGCCTCCGGCCCCCGCCCCGCCGCGCGCACCGCCTGCCACTCCTCTCGCGCCTTGTCGTACTTCTGGTCGAAGAAGAGCGCCTTGGCGTTGCGCAGCCGCTCGGGGTCGCCCTGAGCCGACGCCACCGCCGGCAGGAGCGCTGCCGCCAGCGCGACCTGTGCCAGCCCTCGCCTCATCCCTCGAGCTCCCGGGTCATCAGCCGGATCCGCATCAGCAGCTGCCGCCGCTCGAGCTGGGCCCGCACCCGCTCCACGTCGCGGCGCTTGACGCAGGCGGGCAGCTCGGCCACGTCGCGCAGCGCCTGCTCGACCTCGTTCAGCACCGGCTGCGCGCTCGCCACCGCCTCGGCCCCCGACTCCACCAGCAGCTGGCGCTTCGCCAGCAGCTCGCGGCTGCGCTCGGGGGCAACGCCGACGTCGAGGCGGCCGTCGCGGCGGTCGCAGTCGCCGCTGGCCGACACTGCCACCAGCACCTCGCCCGCCTCGCTCAGGTAGCGGGCCGCCTGCTCGCGCGCCAGCGCCCGCTCGATGCGCTGCAGCGCCTCCTCGCTGGCCAGGGTGGCGGGCGAGGGCGGGAGGATCACGGCGCTCTCCGGCACCGCGGTCGAGCGCAGCCGCTCCAGGAGCGGGGGCACCAGCGCCAGGGCCGCCAGCGCGGCCGCGGCGGCCGGCAGCGCCAGCAGCCACCAGCGCAGACGACGCTCCGACGTGCGCGGCGCCCGGTCGAGCTGCCGCTCGACCCGGTCGACCAGCACCGCCAGGGGCAGCTCCGGCTCCGCCTCCCGCAGCGGGTCGCCTTCCATCGCGCGCACCACCGCGCGCAGCTCCTCGTGCTCGGCGCGGCAGCGTGGGCAGCGGAGAAGGTGCGCCTCGGTACGCTCGCGCTCGCGCCCCGCCAGCACGCCCGAGGCGAGCAGCGCCAGCTGCCGCCGGGCGCGCCGATGGCCGATCACGACGCCACCCCCGCCAGCCCCTGGCGCAGCCGCGCCAGCGCGCGGTGCAGGCTGCTCTTCACCGTGCCGACGCTGATACCCAGCGTCTGCGCGATCTCCACCAGGCTCTGGTCCTGGTAGTGGCGGAGGAGCACGATCGCCCGCTGCCGCTCGGGCAGCCGCCCCAGCGCCCGCACCACCGTCTCGCGCAGCTCCCGGCCGGCCACCACGACCTCCGGGCCGGGGGCGCAGTCGCCGAGGTCCGCCGCGTGGTCGTCCTCGGGCATGGGGGCGAAGGTCACCAGCCGCCGCCGGTTGCGGCGCCAGCGGTCGATCGAGAGGTTGACGGCGATGCGGGCCAGCCAGGGGCCGGCCTCGGCCGAGCCGTCCCAGCGTGACGCGTTCTGGTACGCCTTCACGAACGCCTCCTGGACCACCTCGAGCGCGTCCTCGGGCCGGCGCAGGTAGGAAAGCGCGATGCGGTAGACCCGGCGGTAGTGCCGCTCCATGAGCGGGGCGAGCGCCTCGCGGTCGCCCGCCGACAGCCGTGCCATGAGATCCCGGTCACCGTCCTCCTCCCGCGACCGCATCCGCCGAAAGGCCCCTCTCCCGCTGCGCTCGAGCGTGCCGCCATTGCACCACGCTGCCAGGCGGGCCGGAAAGTCGCCCGGCCGGACGTTCACCTCGGCTCTTTAACGCGTGAGGTCCCGGCGGGGTTCCACCCCGGAGTCGCCGGCGGGACTAGGACTTCGCCGGACCCAGGACCGCATGGATCAGCCAGTTGACCACCATGATCACCAGGCTGCCCAGGATCCCGGCCCAGAGGCCGTGGACCTGGTAGGCGGGCATCAGCCAGGAGAAGAGGAGGAGAAGAGCCCCGTTCACCACGAAGTAGAAGAGGCCCAGGGTGAGGACGATGAACGGCAGCGAGAGCAGCATCGCCAGCGGGCGCACCACCAGGTTCAGCAAGCCGAAGAGGGCGCCCGCGATCAGCAGCCCCACGAGCCCCCCGGTCCAGCTGATGCCGGGCACCACCCGGGTGGTGGCGTAGAGTGCAATGGCGTTGGCGACGATGCCGAGCAGGATCCTCATGGGGCCACCTCCGCGGGCCGTGCCTGATCGCCGACGAGGCGCCAGCCCGCGGGCACCTCGAAGCGCTCCTTGGGGATGGCGAGTGCCCGGATCGCCGTCACCGTGGAGACGGTTTCCTTGGTCTCCCCGAGGACGTCGACGCGGAGCCTCGTCTCCAGCGGGAAGCCGGGCAGCGCCCGGATCGCCGACACCAGGCCAAAGAGGGCCTGGCTCGCCCCCGACCACTCCATGAACTCGGCGAAGGTCTCGGCCCGGGCCGGCACGTCCTCGGCCACCCAGGTCTCGACCGACACCGAGCCGCCCGAGAGGCGGAAGCCGGCGCAGGCGTGGCCGGCGATGGTCCTCTGGCCCTCCAGGCGCCGCGTGCGCAGCTCGCCCGGCTCGGCCGCGCCCATCAGCCCCGCCGCCACCGCGGCGTCGGCGGCGGAACGGGCACGCAGCCGCGACACGTCGAGCTCGACGGCGGTCCGCGACTCCGGGTCGAGACGCAGCGCCCGCCCCTCGTCGAGGCGCAGCACCAGCGCCGGCCCGTCGGCGACGTCCGCCGCCTCCAGCCGCAGCCGCCGCCCCGCGCACCACACCCGCGAGCGCACGCCAGGCGCGCCTGCCCTGGGCTCCGGCTGCACCAGGGTCGTCTGCTCGAAGTAGATCCCGCTCGACGGCGCGGCGAGGAAGAGCGCGGCCAGGGGCAGGACGAGGGTCATCTTGCGGTCTCCCCCGGAAAGATATAATGCCGCCGACGCGGCGGCCAGCACTCCGTACGCTCAGTGAGGTTTTGCCGAAGGAGCGGAGGCGCGCTTGAAGAGCCCGGCCGAGGCGCTCGCGTTCCGTCATTCGCTGCTGGACCTGCTGGAGGCCGGACCCCGACGGGAGGAGGCGCTGCTCGCCGAGCTCGAGCGCCGCCGCGACCCCGCCCAGCCGCTGTACTCCTCGCTCGTCTACCTGCTGACGCACCTCAACTTCCCCGAGCGTACCGCCGAGCGGCACTGGCGACGGGTGGTCGCCCACCGCGAGAGGATGCGGGGGGCCCTGGGCCGCGACCCCGGGCTGCGGGTCGCCATCCTGGACTACTTCGCGAACGTCTGCGGCGAGCTGCACAACCCCAAGGTGATCGAGATCGAGAGCTACGAGCGCACCGAGCGCTCCGCCACCACCGACGGGCTGACCGGCCTCTTCAACCACGCCTTCTTCCTGCAGGCACTGCGCCAGGAGCTGCTGCGCTCGCGCCGCCAGGGGCTCAAGGCCGCGCTGCTGCTGCTGGACCTCGACGACTTCAAGCGGGTCAACGACCAGCGCGGGCACGTGGAGGGCGACCGGGCGCTGATGCGGGCGACCGCCGTGCTGCGCGAGAGCGTCCGCGGCATCGACATCGCCGCCCGCTACGGTGGCGAGGAGTTCGCGGTGCTCCTGCCCGACACCTCGCGCCTGGGAGCGCTGGTGGTGGCCGAGCGCATCCGCCAGCGGCTGGAGGAGCGCTTCGCCCGCAGCCGGCCGCAGCTGACGGTGTCGGGCGGCATCGCCGTGTTCCCCGAGGACGCCTCGGCCCCGGCCGACCTCATCGTGCGCGCCGACGCGGCGCTCTACGCCGCCAAGGCCGCGGGCAAGAACCGCATCCTGTTCCCTCCCGCGGAGAGGCGCCGCCACGGCCGAAGGCTCGACAGCGGCCAGGCCCTGGTCTCCGCCGGCGGACGCAGCCGCAGCGCCAGCGTCAAGAACGTCTCCGAAGGCGGGCTGCTGGTGACGCTCCACGAGCCGGTGGCGGTCGGCAACAGCGTCAGCGTGTCGATCGAGCGGCCCGGCTCCTCCGCCTTCGACCTGCGCGGCGAGGTGGCCCGCGTCGACCCGGTCGGCGAGGGCGGCAGCGTCCCCGCCTTCGACGTGGCGGTCCGCTTCTCCCGCAGCGGCCCGGCGCTCGGCGCCACTCGCTAGTACTCCCTCTCTCCCATTCCGGGCGAAGATGGGCCGATGCTCCTGGCCGTCCTCGCGCTCGTGGCCTCGTCCGCCTCATCCGACTCGGCCACCGCTTCCTGCCCGGCCACCCCGCTGCCCGAGGCCGACACCTACGTCCGCGAGCTCGTCGCGGTACAGAAGCAGCAGGAGGAGGCGCTCTCCCGCTACACGTACGAGGTCACCGAGAGCCGCCAGGAGCTCGACGCCTCCGGCAAGGTGACCCGGGAGAGGACCCGCGCGTACGAGGTCTTCCACGTGAAGGGACGACCCGTGCGACGGCTGGTGGCGCGCGACGGCCAGCCGCTGCCGCCGGCCGAGCGCGAGCGTTACGAGCGCCGCGCGCGCGACACCGCCGCCGCCATTGGCGCGGGCGAGCAGCCCTCGCCGGGCCTGCAGCTGTCGAGGATCCTCGAGCGCTATCAGTTCAAGGCTGTCGGCCGCGAAGCCGTGGAGGGCCGCTGCGCGCTGGTGTTCGACTTCGCCCCCCGGCCGGGAGACTTCCCGCTGCAGCGCGACTTCCTGCTGCGCAAGCTGGGCGGACGCATCTGGGTGGACGAGGCCGAGCAGGCGCTGGTGCGGCTCGACGTACACAACACCGGCGGGGTGAGGATCGCCCTCGGCCTCGCGGCCAGCGTCTCCGCGGCCGCCTTGCACGGCGAGTTCGTGCGCCTGGAGCCGCGCGTCTTCGTGCCCCGCCTGCTGCAGGGCCGGGCCGAGGGCAGGAAGCTGCTGTTCCTCGGCTTCCGCCTGCGCGAGACCATGGAGTTCCGCAACTACCGCCGCCTGGAGCCGGACAAGGACGAGCCGCCGCTGCCCGCCTCCTGAGCGGCCGGCGCCTCTGGCGCTGTGATACTCTCCCCCGCTGCATATGAGGCTGTCCCGGGCGGGGAGGTCGGCGGCGCCGCTGGCAGTCGCGCTCGCCGCCTTCGCCTGCGGCGGCAACCACCAAGGGCCGGTCACCCCCACCCAGCCTACGCCTCCCACCTACTCGGTCACCGCCACCGTCTTCTACGACGAGAACGGCAACGGGCAGCTCGACCCGGAGGAGGCGGCGCGCGTCCCCGGCGTGCAGGTGGTGATCGGCAGCGGGACCGGCACCAGCGCTCCCGGCACCGGGGTCGCCCAGGTGACCGGCATCGCCGAGGGCACCTACGCGGTCAGCGTGAGCAACGGCAGCCTGCCCACCTACTACCAGCCGCTGCCGGCCGGGACGGTGCAGGTGCCCGGCACGGCGGAGGTGAAGATCCCGCTGACGCTGCCGATCGGCGCCAACCAGCCGGGCGTCTACTTCGGCTACGGCGATAGCATCACGCTGGGCGACGGCTCGAGCGACGGCCAGGGCTACCGGCAGAAGCTGCAGGACCTGCTCGCGCCGTACTTCGGCCGCGCCGAGGTGGAGACCTTCGGCCGCTCGGGCACCGACAGCCGGGAGGGCGAGCAGAGGGCGAGGACCTGGGTCCGGACCTACCGCGCAGCCTACGTCCTCATCCTCTACGGCACCAACGACTGGCAGGACCAGACCTGCCAGAACCAGGGCCCGGACGCGTGCTTCACCATCGACAGCCTGTCGGGCATCATCGACGCCTGCCAGGAGTTCGACAGCCTGCCGGTGCTCGGCACCATCCTGCCGGTCAACCCGAGCCTGGCGCCCGCGGGCCGCAACACCTGGATCGACCAGATGAACGTCAAGATCAAGGCCCTCGCCCAGCAGCGGCAGGTCCTGCTGGCCGACGTGAACGCCGAGTTCAAGAACGCCTCCGTCCCGCTCTCCTCGCTCTTCTGGAACGACGTCCACCCGAACGACGCCGGCTACCAGGTGCTGGCCCAGGCCTGGTTCAAGGCCATCACCCGGGGCCGTTCGGCAGCCGCCTCCTCCTCGCGGCGGCACCGCCTGTTCGGCTTCCTTCCCCACTGAGCCCGTCGGCCGGGCGGCGGACCCTCGGAAGACAGCTTTGTCGGAGGGCTGCGCAACGACCGACACTTGTGTCATAGTGTCGCGTGGCGCAAAAGACCGACCCCCAGAAGCTGCAGGACCTGCTGGAGCTCAGCCAGACGCTGGGGGCCACCCTCAACCTGCGCAGCGCCCTGCAGCGCGTGCTGGCCACCCTGGAGGAGAGCCACGGCACCCTCTCCGGCATCGTCGTGCTGCGCGAGGGTGACACCGAGGCGCTGACGGTGGAGGCGGCGAGCGGCAGCGGCGCCCAGGCGCAGCGGGCGCGCTACCGGGTGGGAGAGGGCATCGTCGGCCGGGTGGTGCAGAGCGGGCGGCCGGTGATCGTCCCCCAGGTGAGCCGCGAGCCGCTGTTCCTCGACCGCTCCGGCGTCTTCCGCCGCTCCGGCCGCGCCGAGATGTCGTACCTGTGCGTGCCCATCCGCCTGGAGCACCGCACCGTGGGCGCCCTCGGCGTGGGTCTCCCCTACG
>Ga0187777_10002327_pt1 | contig 12175 bp, 14 predicted proteins | sample 1015_Q2_SP5_10_M_FD_132416 | JGI IMG/M metagenome (GOLD analysis project Ga0187777, IMG submission 132416) | Tropical peat soil microbial communities from peatlands in Department of Meta, Colombia - 1015_Q2_SP5_10_MG | ecosystem: Environmental > Terrestrial > Soil > Wetlands > Peat | place...
CCAACACTCCGAACGCCGTCGGTCGCGCGCCTTTGTGTGGCCAATCGGCAATTTTGGCCACACCTTCCCCTACAGCTCTTGTGCTGTAGGGGAAGGCAGCGAGTCGGCCTGTACGCCGGATTCTGTACGGGCGGGTGAGCACCCGTCCGTGGCGGCCATCCCTCTCGGCCGCCGGTTGCCCGGCGGCTCGTGCGGCCTACCCGGGGATCGGCGGGCGGGCAACCCTTCCCCTGTTCGGCCTTGCTCCCGGTGGGGTTTGCAGAGCCACCCGGGTCGCCCCGGGTGCTGGTGCGCTCTTACCGCACCGTTTCACCCTTGCCTGTGCACCTCACGGTGCCATCGGCGGTCTGCTCTCTGTTGCACTGTCCTGCGGGTCGCCCCGACTGGGTGTTACCCAGCACCGTGCCCTGTGGAGTCCGGACGTTCCTCGGACCGGTGCCTCGCGGCCCGGCACGCGGCCGCCCGGCCGGCTCGCTGCCGTCGTCCAGGTTACGACGGCGGCGGCCCGTCCTGCGCCGACGTTCGTGCGCGCTCGCGTGCGAGCGAGCGTGCGCCCAGCCAACCGCCGAGCATGCCGAGCGCGGCCGCGATGACGAGGTGGCCGAACACCTGCCCCGGGCGCAGGATCGGCGAGTGCCCGGTGAAGAGCCCCTTGTCCTCGTCGCGCACGAGCCAGATGACGATGCGCACGGGGATCCACAGCACGAACGAGCCGAGGCCCGCGAGGGCGCCGTTCGTGAGGGCGCCGTCGGGTGCGGCGCGTCCGGCCACGTACCCTCCGAGCGCGTAGCCGACGAGCACGCCGACGAACAGCGGGTAGATCCAGCCGGTGTCGGCGAAGTTGGCGATGTTGTTGTCGAGGATCGCCTCGATCACGCTCACGACGACGAGGACGCCGAGCCCCACGAGCGCGCCGATCCAGACGGCCCGCCATTGGACGACGCGTTCCTCGCCGCTCGACGCCGCGGGTGCCTGGTCGGACATCGTCACGATGATGCCCCGCGCGGCGCCGGTTGTGGCGACGCGGCGCCGGCGTCCTCGTGGAAGAGCTCGTCGACGGGTACGACGAGGCCGTCGCGGAGGAGCGGCCGCACGTAGCGCCGCTGCTGCACGAGCATCAACGCGGCGAGCACGAGGTAGACGATGCCGACCGAGATCCGCTCGAACTCGCGCAGACCCTCGGGCAACACGCCGCCGAGCACGAACTGGAACATGAACAGGCCGAACAGCGCCCACGCTTCTCGGACGCTGATGCTGCGGCTCGCGAGCACCGCGAGGGCGAACACGGACTGCGCGGCGGTGAGGAACAACTCCTCGCGCTGGAGCGAGTCGAGGGGGAGGCCGGAGGCGTGCCCGGCCGCGATCGCGAACACGATCGGCAGCGAACCGACGAGCAGCGTCCACTGGTTCACCTTGGACGACAGCAACGTGCCGAAGCCGGCGTTGGTCTGGAGCCGCCACGCGAACATCCCCGCGATGATCAGCTCCGGCGCCTCGGACGCGAGCGGCGCGACCCACTGCACGAGCATGAACGTGCTGATCCCCGCCTGCTCACCGAGGTGCACGAGCGATTCGGCGAACGGCTCGGCGCAGAGGAAGATCACCGTCGCCGAGTACGCGAGCAACAGCCCGACGACCGTCCGGCGCCGGGCGGGGGGGAGTCCGGCGAAGAGCTTCGCCGGGCCGACGAGGTGGGGCTCCTCGGCAGGGGAGCGGGCGATGCGAATGACGAACACGAGGAAGATGGTGATCAGCACGAGCGAGTCGACGAGCGTGAGCGTGCTCTTCAGCGGGAGCGTGAGCGAGTAGAGCGTCGCCAGCGCGAGGAACGCGATCTCGATCGCGTGGGGGCGCTCGAGCTTCACCTCGGTGTCGATCTCGCCCTCGTAGCCGCGCCGGCGCGCGATACGCGTCATGCGCCACGCGGCGAGGAGCACGACCATCGACCACCCGATGCCGATCAGCAGCCGGTTCGCTCCCGTCATGTTGGCGAGCGCGAGCGGGGCGAACTTGTCGGGGTTCTCGCCGGCCTTGAACGCGAAGGTGAAGTCGACCGCGTACTCGGGCAGCACCGCGATCAGCGCGAGCACCGTGAGCGCGAGGCCCTGCGACACGTCGAGCTGGAGCACCTCGGCACCCCAGGCCAGGAGGAAGGCCGAACCCAGGATGGCAAGGCCGAACACGATCGGGGCCACGACCTCCGGCAGCGTCGCCCCACTCAGCCGGGCGAGGACGCCCGGCGTGGTGGCGAGAAGTGCGAGGACGACGGCGAGAACGCTTCCCCGGGAGCGCGTCGGGCTCTCGGGATGAGCGGGCGTCACCCCCAACATCCTACGGGTCGGGAGCGCTTCCGACGGAGGTCACGTCGGATACCGAATTGGCCGATTCTGCCTCAGGAACCGGGGAATACCCGCCGAAGGACTGATCGTTGCAACCATGCTCCGAACGTCGAGGGGCAGGAGCGAAAAGGCACCACTCATGACCAACCACTGGCGACAGTACGCCCGATGCCTCGGGGCCGATCCCGACATCTTCTATCCGCCGTCCGAGGACGCGGCCGAGGAGGCAAAGGCCGTCTGCGCGGTGTGCCCGGTACGCGAGCCCTGCCTCGAACACGCCATCACCGCCCGTGAGAAGGAAGGCGTGTGGGGTGGTCTCACCGAGCGAGAGCGCCGCCGTCTGATCCGTCACCGTCGCAAGACCGCCTGATCGCACGCCGGCGCGGCGCCCGGCACGCGGAGGCACCCCGGTAGTCTCCACCTCGGTATGAGCACAGCGCTGTGGCCCGACGCGATCGGGCGTCTACTCCGGCGCGAGGAGCTACCCGCCGACGTCGTCGAGCAGGCGATGACGTCGATCCTGTCGGGCGAGGCCACCGACGCGCAGATCGCGGGGTTCGCGGTGGCGTTGCGCGCCAAGGGCGAGACGGCCGGGGAGCTCGCGGCGCTCGTCCGGACCATGTTGCGGTTCGCCGAGCGGGTCGACCTCAGCGGGGTCGACGGCACCGTGATCGATACGTGTGGCACCGGCGGCGACCGGGCGGGCACGGTGAACGTGTCGACCATGGCCGCCCTCGTGGCTGCCGCGGCCGGTGCGCGCGTCGCGAAGCACGGTGGGCGCGCCGCATCCTCGCAGTGCGGATCGGCCGACGTTCTCGAGGCGCTGGGCGTCGTGATCGACCTGGGACCCGTGGGAGTCGCTCGCAGCGTGCGAGAAGCCGGCATCGGATTCTGCTTCGCACCGCGGTTCCACGCCGGTCTGCGCTTCGCGGCTCCGGCGCGGCGCGAGCTGGGAACGCCGACCACCTTCAACTTCGTGGCACCCATTGCCAACCCGGCGGGCGTGAAGCGTCAGATTGTCGGCGTGTCCGACCCGGCGATGGCCGAGCGGCTCGTGGCGATGCTCGCGGAGCTCGGCACCGAGCGGGCTCTCGTGTTCTACGGGCACGACGGCCTCGACGAGCTCACCGTCACGACGTCGTCGACGGTACACGAGCTCCGCGACGGGACGATCACCGTCTACGACGTCGAGCCCACTTCCGTCGGCCTGCCCCATGCCGAACGGAGCGCCCTCGCCGGCGGCGATGCCGCCGGGAACGCCGAGATCGTGCACAAGGTCCTCGCCGGCGCGTCGGGCCCGATCCGCGACATCGTGGCGTTGAACGCCGCTGCCGCGCTGCTCGTCGCCGACCTCGTCGACGACCTGCGCGGGGGTGTCGAGCTCGCCGGGGAGATCCTCGGTGACGGGCGGGCCGCGGCCACCCTCGACTCACTCGTGCGCGTGACGGTCGCGGCACGCGAGTCCGGGGACGCGTGATGGCGAAGGCGCTCGAGTGCCCGGCGTGCGGCGCGAAGCACCCGATCGACGGTCGTGACCCGGCCTCCACGTTCCGGTGCGAGCAGTGCGGGCAGGCGCTCAAGGTGCCCGCATCGGTCGCAGTCGCCCGCACCGAGACCGCGACCGCGGCACCGCCGACCGCGCCGCCGTCGGACGACGCGCGCTCCGGCGTGGCGCCGCCCCCGCGGCGTCGGGAGCCGGGAGCCCCGCGCGGCCGTGAAGTGGTCGGGGCGAGCGCGACGGTGAGCGCGCTCGGATCGGACGACGCCGGCCGGGAGCCCAAGGCTCCGCTCCCGGGTGCCCCACCCGCCGCGCCGCCCGCACGACCGGCCCGGCGGCGCGTGCACTGGTACTGGCGGGTCCTCGCGTGGGTCGTCGCGTTGCCCCTCGGCTTCGTGCTCACCGCCTGGCCGGCGTACGAGTTCGGCCTCATCCGCAAGAACGACCTGCTCGACGTGTTCGTGGGATCCGGCAGCGGCCGCTACACACGTCTCGCGATCGTGACCGTGTTGTGGGCCCTCGTGACCGCGGCGCTGGTGCAACTGTTCGTGGAGGGCGGGCGCTGGTGGGCGGACCGCAGGCGCGAACGTCGCCACGACCCGAAATCGCTGCGGCGCGCCGGCGCGCCCGGGTAGCCACCGTGTCGGTGCGCTACCGGTGCGCGGGGTGCGGCAACCTCACCCGTTTCGACGTGGTGACGACTCGGCGCACGCGCGAGTTCCACCACTTCACGGTGGGCGGGGCCCTCGAGATCGAGGACGAGGAGGTCCTCGAGTCGAGGGTCGAGGCGGTGACGTGCCGGTGGTGCGGCGCCAGCGGCGCCACCATCGAGGAGATCGCGCTGGAGGACGCACCGGCCGACGGCGAGTGACCGTCGGCGCGGCAACGGGGCCGTGGGCCCCGGCGTTGGTGTCACACCCGCGTGCGATGCTCCGGGGCATGCTGACCATCGACTGCGCGGAGTGCGTGATGCGGCACACGGCCGCCTGCCACGATTGCATCGTCACCTTCGTGGTCGGGCGGGAGCCCGGCGAGGCCCTGGTGATCGATGTCGGCGAGGAACGGGCCGTCCGCATGCTGGCCGGCGCCGGTCTCGTGCCCCGGCTCCGGCACCGGGTCGCCGACGCCTGACCGCAGTCGGCGCTCCGCGGCAGCCGCTGGGCGAGCGGGGTAGCGTCCTCACGCGTTCCGGTGGACGAACGAGGAGGGTCAGGGTGCAGGCGAACGCCGACTCCGTCTACTTCGCGCTGCTGCTCGCCCGGGTGTGGATCGCGATCATGATCTTTGCCCACGGCTGGCGTCACGTGAAGGCGATCCGCTCGGGGCCGGGCATGGCCAACTGGTTCGAGAGCCTGGGCCTCAAGCCGGGTGCGCTCCACGCGCAGCTCGTCACGCTCACCGAGGTCACCATCCCGGTGGCGCTGGCGCTCGGGTTCCTCACACCCTTGATGTACGGGGGAGTGGCTGCGTTGATGATCGTGGCGTTCCTCACGAACCACCTGAAGAACGGGTTCTTCCTGAGCAGCGCGAAGGAGGGCTACGAGTACGTCGTGACCGTCGCGATCCTCTCGATCGCGCTCGGCACGCTCGGCCCCGGCAAGTGGTCGCTCGACCATGCGTTCGACATCGCGTTCCCGTTCGAACCCAAGAAGGCCCTGCTCGTGACGGCCGTCGTCGGCATCGGGGGGGCCGCCGTGTTCCTGGGGGCGTTCTGGCGGCCGCCCAAACGCGTGGACTCGAGCACCTGACCCTGGGCCCGCACGATGGCACGCGTCGTCCTCGAGCACGTCACGAAGCGGTTCGACGGAACCACCGCGATCGACGACCTGAGCCTCGAGATCCACGACGAGGAGTTCCTCGTGCTCCTCGGGCCCTCGGGCTGCGGGAAGTCGACCGCGCTGCGCATGATCGCAGGGCTCGAGTCTCCGACCGAGGGCACGATCAGCATCGGCGAACGCGTCGTGAACGACGTCGAGGCCAAGAACCGCGACATCGCGATGGTGTTCCAGAGCTACGCCCTGTATCCGCACATGACGGTGCGGCGCAACATCGAGTTCCCGCTGCGATCACGGCGCGTCGCGCCGACGGAGCGCGACCAGCTCGTGAGCGACGCCGCGGAGAGCCTGGGGCTCGCGCCGCTGCTCGACCGCAAGCCGGCGCAGCTGTCGGGCGGGCAACGCCAGCGCGTCGCACTCGCGCGTGCGATCGTGCGCCGGCCCGAAGCGTTCCTCATGGACGAGCCGCTCTCGAACCTCGACGCCAAGCTACGGGTGCAGACACGCGCGGAGCTCGTCGAGCTCCAGCGACGACTGTCGGCCACGGTCCTGTACGTGACGCACGACCAGGTCGAGGCCATGACGATGGGTCACCGCATCGCGGTGCTCGACACCGGCGTGCTCCAGCAGGTTGCGCCCCCGCAAGAGGTCTACGCACGCCCGGCGAACCTGTTCGTGGCGCGCTTCATCGGGAGCCCGCCGATGAACACGGTGGAAGGACGCATCAAACGGGCGGACGGCGCGCTCGTCGTCGAGTTGCCGGGCGGGCACGCCCCGCTCCCACCGCCGATCGCGCGGGCCGTCGCGGCGCGGAACCTCGATCAGGTGGTGCTCGGCGCGCGGCCCGAAGATCTCCGATTCGGCCGTGAAGACGGCGTCACCGCCTCGGTGACGGCAGTGGAGTCGCTCGGCCACGAGTGCCACGTGGCGTGCCGCCTCGACGACGGCCAACTCGTGATCGTGCGCCAACGCTCGCAAGCCGACGTCCCGAAACCCGACGAGAAGGTGCGGTTGGTCGCGGCGCCCGAGGTACTGCACGTGTTCGATCCGACCACTGGCTCGCGCGTCGACGGCGACACATGACCGCCGCGATCAGCGACGATCGCGTCGTCAGCAAGAGCACGCGGCGCAAGGAACGGGGGCTGGCCCTCCTGTTCCTCGCGCCGTCGTTGCTCGTCTTCGGCGTGTTCGTCTTCTACCCGCTGATCCACAACGCGTACCTCGGCTTCTATCGGACGCCGCCGTTCCCGGGGCTGCCGAAGACCTATGTGGGACTCGACCAGTACAAGGACGTGCTCACGTCGAGCGACTTCTTCGACAGCCTCAAGACCACGGTGCTCTTCGCAGTGATGACGGTGCCGGTCGGGATCGCGCTCGGCCTCGCGCTCGCGGTGCTCGCGCACCAGCAGTTGCGCGGCATCGGGATCTACCGCACCTTCTTCTCGTCGACGGTCGCGACCTCGGTCGCCGTCGCCGCCGTCATCTTCGGCACGCTGATGAACCCCCAGGTCGGTCTGCTGCCGTGGCTCGGGGTCAACCCGCACCCGCCGATCCTCCAGAACCCCACGTGGGCGCTCCCCGCAGTGGCCGTCACCACCATCTGGCAGACGCTCGGTCTCACCTTCATCCTGATGTCGGCGGGCCTGCAGACCGTGCCCGACGAGCTGCTCGAGGCCGCACGCGTCGACGGCGCCGGGGCGTGGGCGCGGTTCTGGCACGTGACCCTGCCGCTGCTCTCGCCCACGATCTTCTTCGCGGTGGTGATCGGCACGATCTTCGCGTTCCAGACGTTCGGCCAGATCGACCTGCTCACCCAGGGCGGGCCGCTGAACAAGACCAACGTCCTCACCTACTTCATCTACACGGAGCTCATCCAGAACAGCAACGAGGGGAAGGCGGCCGTCCTCGCGATCGCGTTGTTCCTGCTCACACTGCTCCTCGCGCTGGCACAGATCCGGTTCCTCGAACGGCGGGTGACGTATGAGCGTTGAGGCCGCCGGGATCGGCGTGGGGCGCGGACGCCGGGTCGCCGGCAAGATCGCCCGGTACGCGCTGCTCACCGTGCTCGCGATCGTCGTGCTGTTCCCGATCTACATCACGATCGTGAACTCGCTGCTCGTGCCCTCCGCCATCACGAGCCAACCGCCGAAGTTCTTCCCGACGAACCCGCAGTGGAGCAGCTACAGCAGCGCCTGGGACGCGGGGCACATGGGCGAGTACCTGAAGAACAGCTTCATCGTCACCATCCTCATCACGGTCGGGCAGGTGGTCACCGCCGTCCTCGCCGGGTACGCCTTCGCGTTCCTGCAGTTCCCGTTCAAGCGCACCTTGTTCGTGGTCTTCCTCGCCACGTTGATGGTCCCGTTCGAGGTCACGATCGTCACGAACGTCACCACCGTGAACGACCTGGGGCTGTTCAACACGTACTGGGGCCTCGCGGTGCCCTTCCTCGCGACCGGCTTCGGCGCGTTCCTCATGCGGCAGGCCTTTCTGGTGTTGCCCCAGGACCTGCGGGACGCGGCCGCGCTCGACGGCTACGGGCACTTCCGGTTCCTCACCCGGGTCGCGGTGCCCCTCGCGCGGCCTGCGGTGGCGGCCCTCACCGTGTTCGCGTTCCTCGCCGCGTGGAACCAGTACCTCTGGCCGCTCCTGGTCACGAGCGGGGACTCGCACCGCACCGTCCAGATCGGGCTCAAGCAGCTGCGCGGCCTGAGCATCGACCAGGTGAACGTCACGTTCGCCGGCGCGGTGATCGCGGTGATCCCGCTCGTGATCCTGTTGCTCGTCTTCCAGAAGCAACTCGTGCGGGGCCTGACCGCCGGAGCCGTGAAAGGCTGAGGCGAGCGCCCCGGGGCGAAGCCCCGTGAGCGGAAAGTACGAGCAGAATGGGTGCGCAAGCTGTCTCGGGGAAGGAACCGCAATGACGCGAGGGCGGATTGCTCGGCGATTCGCGGCCATGGTGTCGGCCGCGCTGGTGACGGGAGCGAGTCTGGTCGCGGCGGCGGGTGCACCGCCGGCTGGCGCGGCCTCCACCTGCCCGCTGGACGCGCTGAAGAAGGCCAAGGGCACGGTCCAGATCACGATGTGGCACTCGATGCCGCGGGCCAACGAGCAGACGCTGCAGAAGCTCACCGACCAGTTCAACTCGTCGCAGTCGAAGGTGAAGGTCAACCTCCTGAACCAGGTCACCTACGACGACACCTTCACCAAGTACAAGTCGGGTCTCAGCAGCGGGGATCTACCCGACATCGTGCAGCTCCAGGACACCGATCAGGCGCAGATGATCGACACCCGCACGGTCCTGCCGGCCGCGGCCTGCGCCAAGGCCGACAACTACAGCTTCTCGGCCTTCCTCCCGAGGGTCCTGAGCTACGTCAGCATCAAGGGCACCGTCTACGCCATGCCGTTCAACACGTCGGGATCCGTGCTCTTCTACAACAAGAACGCCTTCCAGAAGGCGGGCCTCGACCCCACCCAGCCGCCGACGACGCTCGACGAGGTCCGCAGCGACGCCCAGAAGCTGAAGGACAGTGGCGCGGTCGGCGGCGCACCGATGGGTCTCAAGGTCGACCCCGGCTTCTTCGAGCAGTGGTTGGGCTTCGCCAACCAGCTGTTCGTCAACAACAGCAACGGGCGGCAGGCGCGTGCGACGAAGGCTGTCTTCGACAACCCCACGGGCCGTGAGCTCTTCGCGTGGATGTCGGGGATGGTGAAGGACGGGCTCGCGGAGACGAACCCCGACAGCGGCTCCAGTCAGTACGACAACCTGCTCGGCATCGGCAACGGGAATTTCGCGATGGCGATGGACACGAGCGCGTCGCTCGGCACGATCACGCAGGTGCTGGCGACCGGTCAGTACCCGAACGTGTCGCTCGGCGTCGGCCCGATGCCCGGCCCGGAGGGGAAGGGCGGGGTGCACGCGCAGGGCGGTGAGCTGTTCATGGTGAACAAGTCGTCGCCCGCGAAGCAGGCCGCGGCATGGCAGTTCCTGAAGTTCCTCGACACGTCCGCCTCGCAGGTCACCTGGGCCATCGGCACCGGGTACATCCCGATCGTGAAGTCGGCGGCCGCGAGCCCGCAGATGAAGGACTTCTGGGCGCAGAACCCCGGCTACAAGGTCGCCTTCGACCAGCTGCTCGACGGCGCCAACACACCCGCGACCGCGGGGTCGGTGATCGGGGCGTACGCAGCCGTGAAGGACGCCGTCCGCAACGCGGAGAACAGCATGTTCCTCCAGGGCACGAGCCCCGACGCGGCGGTGAAGAAGGCGGCGTCCGACTCGACCGCGGCGATGGCCGACTACAACCAGCGGGTCCCGGCGGGCGCCGGCTAGCCGCGCTCGTCGATCGGCATGTAGGGACGCTTCGTCGGGCCCACGTAGATCTGGCGCGGGCGGCCGATCTTCGTGGCCGGGCTCTCCATCATCTCCTTCCAGTGCGCGAGCCAGCCGGGGAGCCGGCCGATCGCGAACAAGACGGTGAACATGCGCGTGGGGAAGCCCATCGCGCGATAGATGAGCCCTGAGTAGAAGTCGACGTTGGGGTAGAGCTTGCGCTCCACGAAGTACTCGTCGTGCAGGGCCACCTTCTCGAGCTCGAGCGCGATGTCGAGCAGGTGGTCGCGGCGACCGAGCTCCGTGAGAACGTCGTCACACGCTTCCTTGAGGATCTTGGCGCGCGGGTCGTAGCTCTTGTAGACGCGGTGGCCGAACCCCGAGAGCCGGAACGGGTTCGCGGGATCCTTGGCCATCTTGACGTACTTGTCGAGGTCGCCGCCGTCGGCGTGGATCTGCTCGAGCATCTCGATGACCATCTGGTTGGCGCCTCCGTGGAGGGGCCCCCAGAGCGCGTTGATGCCCGCGGCGATCGCGGCGTAGATGTTCACCTCGCTGGAGCCGACCAGTCGGACGGTCGAGGTCGAGCAGTTCTGCTCGTGGTCGGCGTGCAGGATCAGGCACTTCTTCAGCGCGTTGACGACGGTGTGGCTCACCTCGTAACGCTCCGACGGCACCGCGAACATCATCGTGAGGAAGTTCTCGATGAGGTCGAGGCCGTTGTCGGGATAGATGTACGGCTGGCCGATCGACTTCTTGTAGGCGTACGCGGCGATCGTCGGGAGCTTCGCCATCAGCCGGATGATCGAGAGGTGGGCTTCGTCGGGGTCCTTCGGGTCGAGGCTGTCCTGGTAGAAGGTGGACAACGCGGTGACCGCGGACGAGAGCGTCGCCATCGGGTGCGCGTCCTTCGGGAAACCGTCGAAGAATCGCTTCACGTCCTCGTGTACGAGCGTGTGCTTGCGGATCCCGAAGCGGAACTCGTCGAGCTGCTCCCGCGTGGGGAGCTCGCCGTAGATCAGCAGGTACGAGGTCTCGAGGAACGACGGGCTCGGGACCATCACGAGCTCTTCGATGTCGATGCCACGGTAACGGAGGATGCCGGCCTCACCGTCGATGAAGGTGATCGCCGATTCGCACGATGCGGTGTTGACGAAGCCGTTGTCGAGCGTGACGTAACCCGACTGGCTCCGCAGCTTCGAGATGTCGAGCGCCCGCTCACCCTCGGTTCCGACGATCGTGGGGAGCTCGAGCTCACGCTCCCCGTAGCGCAGGACGGCTGGCGGCTCGCTCATGAGCATCTCCTTGTCGCTCGATCTCCGGCTCGCTCGATCTCCGGCCAGCACAGGTTACCGCCGGTCCGAACGGCCCCCGGCGGCGCCAGGTGACGATCGCGTGAACGTGGTGGCCCGCGGGTCACCGGAAGTCGAACGCGACCTTGATCGCGCCGGTGTCGTGCTGCTCGGCGAGCGCCGTGAACGCGTCGCGCCACTCCTCCAGGCGGAACCGGTGCGTGAGCATGGCGGACACGTCGATGCGACCCGAGGTGACGAAGTCGAGGTAGTGCTCGATCGCGTGCTTGCGGACGCCGTCGACCTCCTCGACGCCGAACGCGTTCGAGCCCACGACGCTGATCTCCTTGAAGTACCACGGTGACCACTCGAAGCGTCCACCCGCGTGGACCCCGCTCACGACCAGAGTTGCCCGTGACCCGAGCACGCGGAGCGCCAGCTCGAGCGTCTGCGGCGCGCCGATGGTGTCGTAGCCGACGTCGATCGAGCCCGGGTGGGTCAGGGGGAGCCCGGCCCAGGGGCGTAGCAGCTCACTGCCGGACCAATCGGCGAGGGCGACGACGATGGCTTCGGGCTCGAGGTCGGCGGCGACGACGGACGCGCCGAGCCGGCGTGCGAGCTCCTGCTGCGCCGGGTGCAAGACCACGGCGGCGACATCGACAGTGGGGTGGAGTGAGCGCAGGATCGCGATCGCGCACGTGCCGAGCGCACCGTCGGGTCGGGCACGTCCTGGAGCGCCATCGGCGTGGCCGCCAGCCCTTCGAGCAGCGGGTTCCGGGACGCGCCGGTGGGGAGCTCCGGCAACTGGCCGGGATCGACGCCGAACACGAGGGCCCTCACCCCGACGGCTCCTGTTGTGACTCGTGCAGTTGCCCCATGAGCGACACGTACGCGTCGGTGTTCGTCGTCTTGCTCACGACGATGTCGTGCTGCATGCC
>Ga0187777_10002329_pt1 | contig 12171 bp, 12 predicted proteins | sample 1015_Q2_SP5_10_M_FD_132416 | JGI IMG/M metagenome (GOLD analysis project Ga0187777, IMG submission 132416) | Tropical peat soil microbial communities from peatlands in Department of Meta, Colombia - 1015_Q2_SP5_10_MG | ecosystem: Environmental > Terrestrial > Soil > Wetlands > Peat | place...
AAGAAAGTAGAATCCACCGCCGACATAATCATCATCTGACCGCCGATGAGGCGCGCAGCGATTGCTGAACTCCTCGCAATGTACGAGTCAGAAATAGCGCCCTCTCATTCAATCTATTATGTTCCAGACCTTCTCGTCTGGGAAGAAGGTGAGGCAGCGCACAGGAACCTGGTTTACAAACTGGCATGCTGACTCAAAAACACGACTGACAAGCTGCTCATCTTGCGCGAAAAATAATATATTTCTTAGCATCGACCGAACGGCCTCGTTTTGACCGACCTCTTCTATTGCGTTGTGGGCGCCCTTGTCCAACAGGAACACGGCTTTTATCGGGGCAGAAACGTTCTCGCCCAGTTTTCCTAGCTCGCCAGCGAAGGGTGTCCCGCATGCAAAGTACTTGCGATTTTTTTGGATCACGTACGAAATCTCGTCAGTGAGGAGCAGAGTGTCTGTCGGCGCCAACCGCGCGATCGTAGTCTTCCCTGCTCCGGAAACTCCCGCAAAAAGAAATGCATTGCCATTGCGAATGGCGCTGGCCGCGTGCACCAGGAAGCCGCCACAGTCGGCAAGCAGCAGGCTGTGAATGATTCGTAGAACGGAGTCGATCGCATACGGGCTGGAAGGTTGCCGCACAGAACCTCGACCAGTCCCAGCGTTCCAGCGGGCAAAAAAATCGCCGCGTTGCATGGACCACTGCTTACCTTCCACGTTCACTTCCAAGTCTCGGTCGAGATCAACGGCAGTACCACTCTCAACTAAGTCGATCTCCAACTCGTGTTCTAATGCGGCCCCCTCACTCACGAAACCGCTGTAGCGCTCACGAAGCGAGCGATGGAACTGGGGGCTTTCGGTACGCAGGGTAATCGCGGTTCCGCCGATTTCAATCGTTAGTGGATAAGTTCGAGCAGTCGCGGCTGCTATCATGAGGCCCGTTCGTCGCTATGAGGTTGAGTCGTGTTGGCTTGCCGTAAGCCCCCAATCAAACCTGATCGAAGACGCAGTGCGATACGACAGACCATCGCAAAGCTCAGCAGCCAAGCGAGCCCGCGCGTCACAAGCAGCAGTCGCCTTTGCGGAATGATGACTCGCTGCCCGCGGCGAATTGCTGAAACTCTACCCAACACGTCCTCGGGCCTGATCACAGGATCATCTTGCGGCATCGAGTCCCCGCGGGTCATCCAATGCGGACCCGCCTTGCTTATCAGACGATGCACGCGAACATCCCTCAGAGTTTCAGCGACAATCAAATCTCCAGTGACGAAATGCTCGAGTGCGCCCGGTTCGATCACCAGAATGTCCCCCGGCCAGATGGTTGGAAGCATGCTGGTGCCGAGGGCTCGTATTCGCACCATTGCGTTTGATAGCAATGCCCGCGAAACTAATTCACATTTTTGTGCCTGAACTGGACCGGTTTCAGCCGGCTTGGGACTACAGGGATCCATGCAAGCGCAGTCTACACGCATTGAACTCACCCGAAAATTGCGACTATTTGTTCCTGCTGCTGATGGCGATTCGGCGCTTACGCCCGACTGGGGTCTCGCATAGGTTCAGCGGTGTGGAGGCCACATTCGGTTTTTGAGAACCCAGGCCACCGCCCCGCTCGAGGATCTTCGCCCGCAGTTATTGCGCGAGTGCAATGCATGCAGCCAATGCTGGGATAATTTTGATCGTGAAGAGGGTTGTAAGGAACCTTGTGCTCAAAGATGTAGTTCCAGACCTGTTTGGAACTCCAGTCCACAATTGGATTGATCTTTATAAGTCCAAACTTTGCGTCCCATTCAATCTTGTGTGCATTTGCGCGGGCCGAGGTCTGGTCGCGGCGAATGCTGGTAATCCAGGCGCGTAGTCCCCTCAGCTTTCGGCGTAATGGTTCAACCTTGCGCAGTTCGCAGCACTGATCTGGATTGCGCGCCCAAAGGCCTGGTCCGTGGACTCTTTCCTGGCCTTCTGGAGAAAACAAAGAGAAGACCCTTTCTATGCGAATGTCATACCGTTGTTCGATCCGATCCATCAGATCGTAAGTTTGTGGGAACAAGAATTCGGTATCGAGTGTGAACACTCGAAAATCAGGCCGCAGGCGTGAGGCCATGTCGATCAACACCATTCCTTCCGCTCCGAATGCAGAAGAGATAGCAACGTCAGCGCGAAACCTCTTGAACGCCCAACTCAGCACCTGTTCCGGTGTCCAGTTCTCAGCCAGAAATTGAATACTCGCCAGTTCGTGGGTCACGCGACCTCCCCGTCTGCCATGAGATTTCTCAACTCGGGCAAGAACGCCGAAAGTTCATTCGGCGCATCGGATCGCTTCACATGGCTGTCATTCAACGTTTGAGCTAGGGCGACAACTTCACCCACGATAAACAAGGAAGGACTGACAAGCCGAGGAGCATCGGGTATCGCGCCCACGGTCGTAACTGCAATTCTCTGATCGCGGGTGGATGCTGCCGAAATGCAAGCGCACGGTGTTTCAGCCCTAACCCCAGCGTCCATGAGCCGAGCGGCAAGTGCTTCATAGTCGCGTCCGGGCATATAAATCGCCAGCGTAGCGCCGCTCGCAACCAGCCTTTTCCAGTCGGCGCGTTCGCGCCCGTCGGCGGAATTCCCAGTGAGAAAGACCAGTGCATGTGAAACGTCCCGGTGTGTCAGCGGAATTTGCGCGGCCGCGGCCGCCGCCAAACCAGCCGTCACCCCTGGCACGATTTCGAACTCAATACCCGCTTGGCGCAGGGCCCGGATTTCCTCTCCGCCGCGGCCGAACATCAGCGGGTCACCACTTTTGAGTCGCACAACATTCAGCCCCGATTCTGCGAGAGCAGTCATAAGGAAATTGATCTCGGTCTGGCTGACAAGTTTCGCGCCGCAACGTTTTCCCACGTTGCGAATCTCGGCCTTCGGCGAAGCCAGTCCCAGGATTCCCTCTGACACGAGATCATCGTGGAGAACAATATCTGCGCTCTTCAGCAAGCGGAGAGCCTTGAGTGTCAAAAGATCCGGATCGCCAGGCCCTGCCCCAACCAGATAAACCTTGCCTTTCATGCCGCTTCTCCTTGTGGCTCTTGCCCACGCTTTCCCGCACCCATCGCCTCAAAAGCCTCTCGGCTCGCAAGCGATTGCAATAAGAATCGTTTCTGTTCAGGTTCAAGATCGCTACGCAGTATTTCGCCTCTTGTCGCACCTAATTCCGCGACCCACTCGCCGTATCCCGGACCGAATTGCCTTTCCAACTTTTGTCTGATGTTTTGGGCCAACGATGGACTTTGCCCCGCGGTAGAGATTGCAATCTGCAAATCCCCTCGGCGGACCACTGCCGGATAGAAAAAGTCGCAGAGCTCCGGTACATCCACGACGTTGCAAAGGATGCCGCGACTCTCCGCTTCGCTGAAGATCGCTCTGTTAATTGAGCTTGACGATGTCGCCACAATCACCAGGAAAATTCCCTCAAGATCCGAAACAGCGAAAGCTCGTCGCTCAAGCCTGATCACACCGGACCTCGCCCACTCCTGCACGCGATTTGTGGCTTCAAGTGCCACGACTCGAATTCGCGCTCCGGTGTCCAGCAGGCCGTCGATTTTGCCTTCGGCCACCTTTCCGGCACCGACCACAAGAATCGCGCGTCCCGCCAGTTTCACGAAAATGGGAAACAGTCTCTCCATCTGCCCTAACCCTCCAAACCGTGGGGCACGGGCCCCGGCGACGCGTCCCGCAGCACAGCCCCGACTGGCTGCCCAGCAAGAAAACCGCGTAACTCCTCATCGGTGTGACGCTCGAAAAATTGCCTCAGGTTCTCACCGGAATGCCGATCAATCATGTACACAGTCAGCAACCGCTCAATCGCGTCCGGAACATCGGCCGCGGGGCAGCGATAGCCGATTGGTCGGGCGATGGTCTGATTTCGGCCAACGGCTCCGCCAACGCAGAAGTAATAGGCGTCCACCATACGGCCATCAACTTTCAGCTTCTTCCCTTCAATTCCGATGTCCGCAATCCAATGCTGTCCACAGCTGTTCGGGCATCCCGTGACGTGCAGTTTGAGGTCCTGAGCAAATCCCGGTAGACGTTCCTCAAGCTCCTGCACGAGCCAGCGCGAAAAGCTCTTGGTTTCCGTGATCGCCAGCTTGCAAAATTCCGTGCCGCTGCACGCGATGGCGCCGCGCCAGAATGGAGACGCTTTTACGTGCAACCCAACTGCGTCGAGTTCCTTCGCCAGGCTTTCCGTATTACGATGGGGCACATTCACAATCAGCAGGTTTTGCATGTTGGTAGTTCGCAATTCGCCATTTGCGAAGCGGTCCGCTAGGTCGGCCGCAGCCTGCATTTGCTCGGGATAGATGCGTCCTCGTAGAACAGCTGCCCCGACGTAGGAATATCCTGGCTGCTTTTGCGCGTGGATCCCGACATGGTCCCGATAGACATCACTGGGTGCTTGCTCGTCGGCTGCTGGTTCAAGAGCAAATCCGATCCGATCCTGTACTTCCTTAAGAAAGTCGTCCGCACCCCATCCATGTCTCAAGAATAGAAATTTGAGGCGAGCCCGTTCGCGGTGTTCGCGAAGCTCGATTGATTCACGAAAAATTTCGGCGATCCCTTTCACAACCCGCGATACCTGACCCCATTTCACAAATGCATTTAGGCGAGTCGCGAGGTACGGTTCAGCCGAAAGTCCCCCGCCCACGCGCAGCGAAAACCCGAGTTCTTCTTTCCCTTCAAGCATTCTCCGAACTGCGGTCAAACCGATATCGTTGATCTCGGGATACGAACACCACGCAGCGCACCCACTGATTGAAATCTTGAATTTTCGCGGCAGATTGTAGAACTCAGGATTTCCCGCCAACATCCGCGTAACTTCCAGTGCCAAAGGTGAGGCATCGCAGATCGCTTCCGCGTCAACGCCGGCTAGCGGGCACCCGGTGACATTACGCGTCACGTCACCGCAGGCGCCCAAGGTGTTCAGACCACATCGGGCCAGTGAATCCAGAACCTCCGGCAAAGCTTCAATTGTGATCCAGTGAAGTTGAATGTTTTGGCGGACTGTGATGTCCGCAATGCCGCGCGCGTACTGCTTGCTGAGCTGGGCAATCGTTCGCAGCTGGTCGGACCGCAGCAAACCATTCGGTATGCGAATACGCACCATGAAGTAGGACAGCGCGCGACCCTCCCCATTTTGGCCCCCGATTACGCCGGCGCCATCGCCCTGCGTATAAACCCCCCACCAGCGGAAATACGTCCCGAGCCATTCCGCCGGGATGGAATCGAAGCCCTTCCGAGCAAACCGCCGGATCTCTTCGAGAGCGTCCCAGGGATTCTTCTCCCGCTTCAGTCGTTCCACGCGCTGTGCTTTGGTCTCGGCCATAAAAAGAAAAACCCACCGCCAGTTTCCTTCTGGCGATGGGTATGATTGCTGAGATTTATTAAAGGACTAGGTCAGCACCCTCCACGAGCCAGAAGACACGCTCACACGACAACAACAAGTACAGTTACATGCATTCTGGCGATATTGGCAGCCCCAAATCATTGAGCGCATTCTATGGTGCCACAGCGTGGCCGTCAAGCTTTCGTACTTTGATGCTTTCCCACTCCGGAAAGATTAGTATTTTTTAAGTTGTCACTATCCATTACTTTCGGGTGTTTTACGCTGTTACCTATCAGCAACATATTACGAAGGTGACGTTTACGTCCAAAGGGTAGAAAAGTAGCATGAAATGGTGGTTTGGCAGTTCTGGGGGAGGGCTGCCGGCGTCCTGGACCGCAATGCGGTTCAGGACGCTTTTGTTTGTAGACGATTGTTGAGTGCTAGTGTAGTTCCTGTAACACTCTTATTGGCCCCAACCTGCTCGGGACTTGCGGGAAAAAGGACTCACCAGACCGCAACATATCTTTAACCTGGCTTTAACATTTCTGTAACAAGCCGTCGGTAGACTCGCTTCCCGATTTCAACTTTCCACTCGCGCAGCAGGAGATTCCTATGAGCGCAGCACCTGCCTTTCCTTCGGCCGAAGCACCCGGACCGGTAGCCGTTTCGGCCCTTGACGCCAAACTCAAGCGAAGTCCAGGCAAAGTTGGCGTACTCATTTTCGGTGTGGTTCTCATCATCGGGGTCGTCTACGCCGGGTCGCACCTGATCAATGACCTTGCGCAGGTTCACAGCACCTCGATCCTTCCATTCCTGCTGCTCGGCCTGGCTTTGCTTGTGGCCTTAGGCTTCGAGTTCGTCAATGGCTTCCACGACACGGCAAATGCTGTGGCAACCGTGATTTACACCCATTCCCTGGAGCCGCACATCGCTGTGGTGTGGTCAGGATTCTGGAATTTTTTGGGTGTTGTGACCTCGACCGGCCTGGTGGCTTTCGGCATCATCTCGCTATTGCCGGTCGAACTCATTCTGCAAGTCGGCAGTAAGGCCGGCTTTGCCATGGTCTTTGCCCTATTGGTTGCCGCGATCATCTGGAATCTCAGTACCTGGTATTTCGGCTTGCCTGCCTCAAGCTCGCACACCCTGATCGGGTCCATCATAGGCGTTGGCATCGCCAATCAGCTCATGGCCGTGAAAACCGGCACCAGCGGCGTCGATTGGGGACAAGCACTAAACATTGGCAAATCCCTGCTGATCTCTCCGCTGGTTGGATTCGCCGTGGCCGCGCTTCTGTTGGGAGTGATGAAGATCATCGTCAAGAATCGCAAGCTCTATGAGGCGCCAAAGGGAACCGAACCACCGCCATTCTGGATCCGGGCGCTGCTGCTGTTGACCTGCACCGGCGTAAGCTTCGCTCACGGCTCCAATGACGGGCAAAAAGGGATGGGCTTGATCATGCTCATCCTGATCGGAACTGTACCGACCGCCTACGCGTTGAATCACGCGATCACGACCAAGCAGTCGCAGGACTTCATCGCCGTGTCTCAGCAGGCTGCTAACACCCTGGACAAATATGTGAATCCGAGTGCCGTCATCAGCGACGCGCGCGAAGACGTCACCGCTTACATTCGGACCAAAGAATTCACCGCTAATACGATGCTCGCGCTGCGCCAGTTGGTCAGCGATATCGGGAATGAAACCGCTCTGTTTGGAGAATTGGCCAAGGTTCCGAATGATCGTGTACGTAACTTCCGCAATGATCTTTACCTTGTCAGCGAGGCGCTTCGGCTTATGCAAAAAACGCATCAGCCGGCGATTGCCGCCAGTGATTGGCAAGCCCTGACCAACTACAAGAAGCACGTGGATAATGCCACGAAATTCATTCCCGGATGGGTAAAAGTCGCGGTGGCCATGGCTTTGGGACTTGGAACCATGGTGGGCTGGAAAAGAATTGTTATTACGGTCGGCGAAAAGATCGGCAAAGATCATCTCACCTACGGCCAAGGCGCAGCCGCAGAAATTACCGCCATGGCGACGATTGGAGCTGCGGATTGGTTCGGGCTCCCAGTGAGCACCACCCACGTGCTTTCATCCGGCATCGCAGGGACGATGGCCGCCAATCACTCTGGTTTGCAATGGGGAACCGTCCGAAATCTGGTGATGGCCTGGGTTCTTACCCTGCCTGCCTCCATCGTGCTCGCTGGGTTCCTCTTCTGGGCGTTCCGGACCGTGTTTTAACAGAGTACGAACCAGGCTGGTTTCGTGGCAGCGGTCTGACTTGACGAGGCAAAACGCGCTCCGTTAAATGGGGCATCCACCCTGACTGTCAGCTCTTCTGAACTCGATTTGCTACCCAGTCTGCCGCTTCCTGTGTCCCCAGGCTGCCGCCGACATCTTGTGTAGTCTTCTTTTGTCGAACGGCATCCAGCACGACCGCTTCGATTTTTTCGGCTTCGCGAGTGAGTCCCAAATAGTCCAGCATCATTGTCGCCGTGAGGATCGCCCCGAACGGATTCGCCAGATTTTTCCCTGCAATCAGCGGGGCAGAGCCGTGCACCGGCTCAAACATCGACGTCTTTCCAGGATGAATATTTCCGCTGGCGGCCATGCCTAAACCACCCTGCAGGCCGGCGGCAAGATCAGTAATGATGTCGCCGAACATGTTGTTGGTTACGATCACATCGAATTGCCGCGGGTCGCGCACCATCTGCATGCAGAGCGCGTCGACGTACATGTGCTCGGATTTGATCTGCGGATATTCGCTGCTCACCTGCTTAAACACCCTCTGCCACAAACTGCCAGCGTGAGTCATGGCGTTTGACTTGTCGGACATGAGCACGCGCTGACGCCGGCTGCCGTCAGCCTTCGAACGTTTCGAGCAAAATTCAAATGCATAGCGGACGATCCGTTCGACCCCTTTCCGCGTATTGATGTCTTCCTGGATCGCGATCTCATCGGGAGTTCCGCGCTTGAAGATTCCACCTGCGTCGGTGTAAACGCCTTCGGTGTTCTCCCGGATCACCACAAAGTCGACATCCTTTGGTTCGACTCCCTTGAGCGGGCACAAGGCAGCGTCCTGCAAGCGCACCGGGCGAACGTTGGCGTAGAGATCCATCTGGAAGCGCATTCCAAGCAGGATTTCTTTCGCGTGGATATTCGTTGGAACTCGCGGATCGCCAAAGGCGCCGACGAGAATGGCATCGAAATCACGCTCCAGCATTGCAAAGCCATCCGGCGGCACAGTGATGCCGTCGGACAAATACCGGTCGGCCCCCCAATCAAACTGCTTTGTCTCAATCTCGGCTCCAGCCGCCGCCATGACCTTAACGGCCTCTGGAATCACTTCTTTCCCGATGCCATCGCCCGGAATAATTGCTATTTGTCTTTTCTGAGTCACGCAGAAGAAGATACCAGCTTATTGCTGAAGCCGACAGTTTGCGACAGATGACTACGGCGTCGTCTTGGCGCGTTGCATTTCGTAATGAAACTTTGTGTCTTTGCCCTCTTTCTTCCAGGTCCATTCTTCGCTGTAATGCCGAGGGTCTGTAAATAAGTAAACGGCGCGATGCATGTGACCCGCCTGTGGCCCTGGGAGATTTGTGGCATCCAGGAAGTCGAAGCTGACCATTCTCAGATCGGGTGAAATTGTGGCCACCATGCGAGGCTGATTGCCCGATGGACAGAAGTGCGTCATCAGGAGTCGGTTTTGATCAACATAAAACATGCTGGTCATGTCTTCTGAAGCCAAATGGCTCTCGGCCATGACAGCCGTGCCGCCACCCACAACTTGGTACGTGACTTCGGAAGTCTCGCCACTCGCTGAGTTGCCCTGCCAGGTGCCTGCCATGGATTTGAACCGATCAAGCACCCTCTGTGCGTCGGACTGGGCCAGAAGCGAAGGCGTGAGAATCGCTACCAATAAGATTGTCGCTGCCGCTCGAAGCGCTTTCATCGTCATCCTCCTGCCGACATGAGACGGGAGATCTTTACTGAGGGTAGCTTGTATTTCCGCCCCCCCAACTCAAGAATTCGCCGTTCGACCACACTGTATAATTGAAGATTGTCCCATGGTTTCCGCGACCATCCATAGCAGCCCTACAACTGGTTTGACAAACGTGGGGACAGAGTTCAGTTCCCTGCTCTCGAGTTGTGGAATGTTTGACCTCAGTGTCCGGTCAAGAATCAGTTTGTCGGGGAACGACCGTGTCCGATGGCTGAATGGCATGGTCACTAACAAAATCCGGGATCTTGCCGCCGGAGAGGGCGTTTACGCATTCGTGCTCAATCCGCAGGGGCACATTCTGGGCGATCTCTATGCCTACAATCTCGGAGAATCGCTGCTGATCGATACCGACCAATCGCAGGCGGAGAAGCTGCTAGGCATCTTCCGCAAGTACATCATCATGGACAAGGTAGAAATGACAGACCTCGGCGAAACACTGACCGCGATCGGTGTCGCAGGCCCGAAATCTCGCGAGGTGCTTACGAATTCCGGTTTTGATCTCCGGGAACTGACACCACTTCGCTTCGTCGAAGTGAGTTGGAGAAATCTGCCGCTCACCATTGTGCACACCGATAATCCTGCCCTCGAGTCTTATCAAATCTGGCTGGCTCCCGAGCATCGTTCACAGCTTTGGAGTATCCTCACCGATGCAGGCGCCACTGCGATCAGCGTAGAAACTTTAGAGTTGCTTCGAATTGCTAGTGGCGTTCCGCGTTACGGGCAAGACATTCGCGAACGCGATCTCCCGCAGGAGACGGAGCAGCTTCGTGCTCTCAATTTCAATAAGGGCTGCTACATCGGCCAAGAAATCGTAGAGCGCATCCGCTCACGGGGCAACGTTCATCGCAAATTTGCTGGCTTCGAAGTTCACGGGCCGCTGCCCATCATCGGAGCCAAGATTCAAGCCCATGGGAAGGACGTGGGTGAGGTGACAAGCGCCGCATCCCTTCCCTTGGCAAACGGACCGCGACCGGTGGCACTCGGCTACATTCGCCGGGAACTGGCGAATCAGCCGCTTCAGGCCGGGGACACGCAGCTTGCCGCGGTCGAGATCCCATTCTCCAGAGTCTCCCAACAATCCTAAGGAATTTATCCGCATGGCTGAAAAAAAACAGGAATCCTTCACAATAACGGATCGCCGGCTGTTCACTCCAGAGGGCGAAATCCGCAAGGAGCTCGCGCAGGAAGAAGTCTCTACCGCAAAGCCTGAACCAACTGCGGCTAAGCCTCAGGGTAGCGACGTCCCCCCTGCGCCTTCGGCCGCTGAGCAGCAGAAGCAAGCCGATGAATATCGCAAATCCACGAAGAATCTGGACACGCGCGTCGAACTGAGCGGTCACTCCGCCAAAGATCTGGAGATGACCTTCGAGAGGTTCATCGCCTCTTTGTACATGACTGCCATGCTGCAACTCGGCCTGATGCACGAACAGGGCGCGGAGCCACGAGTCGATATCATCGGCGCGCGGCAGACCATCGATACCATCAGCATGCTTTCCGACAAGACCAGAAACAATCTCACGAGCGTCGAACAGAATTTGCTGCAGAACTGTCTTTACGAATTGCGCATGGCCTATGTCGAAGTCACGAATGCGCTGGCGCGTCCGCCGAAAGCCACCGGTACGGACTCTGTTAAGCGATGAAAGCCAAGCTGACGGTGCTGGGCAGCGGCACATCCATGGGTGTGCCTACCATCGGTTGTAACTGCGCCGTCTGTCATTCCTCTGATCCGCATGATCGTCGGACTCGCCCATCAGTTTTGGTCGAATACAACGGCAAGAGCGTCTTGATCGATTCCACACCGGATTTTCGGGAACAGGCAATCCGCGAGGACATCATGAAGCTTGATGCTGTACTCTATACGCACGCACACGCCGACCACATCCTTGGCATCGACGATCTGCGACCACTCAGCTTTCGGCACAAACCCAACAAACTACCGCTTTATGCCAGTCCGGAAGCGGCCGATTTCATCCGCAACATGTTCCGTTACATTTTTGACGCGGATTACAAATTTGGCGGCCTTCCCCAGGTAGAACTTCGCGCGATTAGCGGACCGGTCCAGCTGTTTGGCGCCAGTTTCGATCCAATACCGGTGATCCATGGCGAAGCTGAAATCCACGGCTTTCGTTTTGGGACTTCGGCTTACCTGACCGATCATAGCGAAATTCCAGAAGCATCATTTGCCAAGCTTCAGGACCTCGACATCCTGTTTTTGGATGCGCTCCGGCATAAGCCGCATCCCACGCATTCGACGGTGGAGAACTCGCTGCAGATTGTTGAGCGGCTGAAGCCCAAGCGCGCATTCTTTACTCATATTTGTCATGATCTGCCGCACGAGGCGACGAATGCTTCTCTTCCGCCCAACGTTCGGCTTTCATATGACGGTATGAAGCTGGACTTTGAAATTTGAAGAATTGCCACACTTGCAATTTCGAATTGGCCATTGAAAATCGGTACTGGTAGATCACGCAATGCAGGTCTTTCACAAAATCGACGATATCCCACCGGACTTTGGACCAACCATAGTCACCGTCGGGAATTTCGACGGCGTGCACCGTGCGCATAAGCAAGTTGTCAGCACGATTGTGCGCCGCGCCAAAGACTCAGGACTCAAATCCGTCGCGGTTACTTTTGAGCCGCACCCGGTTCGCATTCTTCGTCCGGACGCGAACTTGAAACTTCTGAGTCCCACGCTGGAGAAACTGCGCCTGCTTTCCGAAACCGGATTGGACGCGGCTCTGCTGCTCCCCTTCACTCGCGATCTGTCGTTGATGACTCCAGAGTCGTTTGCTCACGATATTTTGAAACAGAGTTTGCG
>Ga0187777_10002330_pt1 | contig 12169 bp, 11 predicted proteins | sample 1015_Q2_SP5_10_M_FD_132416 | JGI IMG/M metagenome (GOLD analysis project Ga0187777, IMG submission 132416) | Tropical peat soil microbial communities from peatlands in Department of Meta, Colombia - 1015_Q2_SP5_10_MG | ecosystem: Environmental > Terrestrial > Soil > Wetlands > Peat | place...
GGCATGCCCACTTGAATGTCCGCCAGCGAGCCGCCGTCGCCGTTAACGTCGATCTCCGTCGTGGCATTCACCGTCAGCGTGATGTTGGCACCGCCGTCTTGCGGCGTGACGGTGACGGTGCCGGCGGTGGTGTCGACGGCGGCGACCGTTCCCTCGACCTCGGCGTCCTCGCTCTCGCCGGCCGCTTCGATCGAGAACGCCGCGAAGGTTGTCGGGTCGTACTCCGCCTCCACTGTGTCGCCTGCCGCAAGGTCGGCCAGCGTGCCGGACGCATCATTCACCTCGATGATCGTGCTCGTTCCCACCACCACTGTCACGTCTGGCGTGCCGTCGTCCGGAGTGATGGTCACGTTGCTGCCCGAGATCGCGCCGATCACCCCTTGAACCTCCCCCTCATTCGGCCCGCTGGACACGACGTCGAGCGCGACGTTCGTCCCTTGGGTCGTGTGCACGACGAGCGAGTCCTTGAGCGTGACCTGACGCAGCGCCACGATCTGCCCGTTGCGCGAGATCCTCGTGCCTGCGTTCGTCTGCAGTTTCTGCGCGCCGATCGTGATGGTTCCGCTCGCAAGCGATACGCTGCCGGCCTTGCCGCTCGTCGTCGCCACCGCCGGTCCCGTGGCGCTCAGCGACGTGGCCGAGAGAGTCGACACCTTGTATTGGGCGGTGATGGTGTCGTTCAGAACGAGACCGCTGAGCGTGACGCGCGCCCCGTTGCGCGTGAGCGCCGTCCTCCCGGCGGAGAGTTTCACGCTCGTCCCGGCGCTCGTTTTGATCGTTACGTTTCTCTTCGCCACATCGACCGTGTGAACCGTCCCTGTGACGGAAGTCGTGGCGCCACCGCCGCCCCCGCCCCCGCCGATGAATCCGAACGCAGTCGCGACGGAAGACATCCCAAGAGTCAAGCTGAGCGCGAGAGCGCTCGTAAGCAGCTGTGCCACTGCACGTGTTTTCATCTCCGATCTCCTCGGTGGACTCGGGCGTGTCCCCTGGGCGAGCTAACGCCGGTGACGTGGGAAATATTCCCACTAAGATGTGAAATATGCAATCGGCATCTGACTTGATGCCCCAAGTCACTGATATTTAGTAGCTTTTATGACTGCTGCGCCGGTTGGATCGGCTAGATCATCTGCCCGCGCCGATCATCGACGAGTCGCTCGAGGATCGGCACGTTGCGCCTGATTCCGTCGAGGTTCGGATTGATGGCGAGTGCGCGGCGCGAATACTCGAGCGCGCGCTCGTAGTACTCGAGCCGCGTGTAGATCTGCGCGTAGCCCGCGAGCGCCCCGAAGTGGTACGGGTTGCGCTTCATGACCTCGTCGCAGTCGGCGAGCGACTTGCGCAGATCCCCGGTCAGAAAGTACAGCGTGGCCCGCTTGTTCCAGCCCTCCGCAAACGCGGGCTTGAGCTCGATGACCCGGGTGAAGGTGGCGATGCTTCGCTGCAGCTCGCCCATGGTCATCTGCTCGACTCCAGCCTGGTACAGTCGGTCCACCTCCTGATCGCCCGAACGCGCCCAGATGTGCCAGAGCGCATCCTCGGCGCGGCTGCGCGTCTCGTCGTCGTCGTCGTGCAACGCGGCCACGAGAGCCTTGGCGTCGCCCATCGTCCCGATCTCGCCCAGTCGGCTCGCCGCATCGCGACGAGCGGCCGCATCGCCCCCGGACAGTTCCCGCAGCGCATGGGCGCGATCGAGCTCTTCTGCCTGGGTGGTCGCGCCGCCCAGCAAGAGCATCGATGCGAAAACGAGGAGCAGCGTGCGCGTCTTGACCTCCGGCCTCGATACGGGCGATGCGATAAACCGCGCCGCTCGCGCGAGCAGACGCGCTGCATCGAGCGTGGGCCCGAAGCAGCCATTGTATGACGGTCGCGCCGGCGTGGAGACACCGTCTTCCGCCGGAGCCCTGCCGTCCCTCCGACGGCCGCATCGCTGCGCCTAGGCGAGCAAAGCCAGGATTTGCAGGCAGGCGAACGCCGCGAGTGTCACCGCGAACAGGGAGTGCTCGGTGCCCCAGACGAATGCCGGCCATGCCGATACTTCCGCCGGCTCCTGCGCCGCCGCCGCGATTCGGGTCCTTTCGACCGGCGCCGGGCCCGGCCCCGGGTCCGCGCGCGCGACGGCTTCGCGGATGCGCACCAGGACGAGATCGACTCCCGAGTTCAACTCCACCTGTGCCGCAAGCATCTCCACCTCCATTCGGTTGCTGACGGAAGCGACGATACGTGGCATGATTGGTATCTGAAAAGAACCATAACTTGAAATATTTATGGATCCAATAACTCCGGCACTCGACCTCGCCCTGCAGCTGCCCGCCGCCGGTTCGCGGCGGGTGCAGCGCGAGTTGCACCAGCAGCTTCGCTCGGCAATCGTCGGCGGGCGCCTGCAACCGGGACTGCGCCTTCCGTCCACGCGCGAGCTGGCCTCGGCGCTCGGTCTCTCGCGCAATACAGTCGTCACGGCTTACGACCAGCTTCTCGCCGAGGGTTATGTCTCCGCGCACGGCCGCAGCGGAACCGTAATCACGGACTTCCTGTCGCGTCCCGCAGCGGCGGAGCGATCGCGGGCGCAGGCGGGCGGCGAGGCGCGCCTCAATGCCGCGTGGCGGCGATCCGCCGCGCTGATTCCAACCGCGACGCGGCAGGGCTGTCGCTTCGACTTCGCGGTCGGCCTGCCCGATTTGACGAGCTTCCCGTTCGCGGTATGGCGCCGCCTCGAGGCGCGGGCGCTGCGCGCGGTTTCCCGGTCGCAACCGAGCTACGGCGAGCCTGAGGGGCGCCGTGCGCTGCGCGAAGCGATCGCCGGCCACATCTCCTTCGCTCGCGCGATCGCGTGCACGGCCAACGAGATCGTCGTCACCGCTGGCGCGCAGCAGGCTTTCGATCTGCTGGCGCGGATTCTCGTGACGCCAGGGAAGACGACGGTCGCCGTCGAAGAACCCGGCTACGTGCCGCTGCGCAACGTGCTCGTGGCCGCCGGTGCCCGGATCGTGCCGATCCCCGTCGATGCGGAGGGGCTGCGGGTGGATCGCTTGCCGCGCGAGGCAAAGCTCGTGTTCGTGACGCCGTCGCACCAGTTCCCGCTCGGCGTCCATCTTTCGCTCGCGCGCCGGCGGGCGCTGCTCGACTTCGCGCAGGCGCGCGGTGTGGTCATCGTGGAGGACGACTACGACGGCGAGTTCCGTTACGCGGGCAAACCGCTCGATGCGCTGCAGACGCTCGACCGTCACGGCAGCGTCTTCTACGTCGGGACTTTCTCCAAAAGCCTGTTCCCGGCGATGCGCCTTGGCTTCGTCATCGCCCCTCCCTGGGCGCGCGCCGCGCTCGCGGCGGCCAAGCAGCTCTCGGACTGGCACGCTCCACTCATGTTGCAGGACACGCTCGCCGCATTCATCGCCGAAGGTCACCTCGCTCGCCACGTGCGCAAGATGCGCCGGGTCTATGGCGAGCGGCGCGAGGTCCTGGAAGCAAATCTGGCGCGATTCTGCGGCGGCGGCGTACGCATCGCGGGCATCGGCGCCGGGCTGCACCTCGCCGCCGAGCTCGACCCGTCCATTCCCACCGCAGGTCTGATCGACCGCGCCCGGGAATCGAGCGTGGCCCTCGATCCGATGCAGCGGTTTGCGCTACGGGGTCGCCCAACCCCGGGCCTCGTTTTCGGCTACGGCGTGATCGATGCCGCGGAGATTCCCGAAGCAGTGCGCCTGCTCGCCCGATCGATGCGCCAGCCGCGCGCGCGAGGCGCTGGCTGACAGCCGCCCGTGCACGGCTTATGCTGCGCCACCCTCACCCACCAAGGCTCCGATGCCCCGCTTAGCCATTCACGACGAGATCGCGCGCCGCGTGGCGCGCTTCCGCGAAGAGCATTTTCACCGGTTGGAGCAAACCTACCGGGATCTCGTCGAGAAAGGGCAGAATCCGCAGTCGCTGTTCATCGCCTGCGCCGATTCGCGCGTGCTGCCGCACCTGCTCGCCAACGCCGACCCCGGAGAGCTGTTCGTGGTGCGCAATGTCGGCGCGGTCATCCCTCCCTACGGCGGCAGCCAGAACGAGACCGCCGCCGCGATCGAATTCGCCGTGCTCGTGCTCGGCGTGCGTCACATCGTCGTGTGCGCGCACAGCCACTGCGGCGCCGTGCGCGCGCTCTACGAGCCTCCGAAGCCCGAAGCCCCGCACCTGAATCGCTGGCTGGACGAGGCGCGAGAGGCGGTGCTCGACGCGCCGCCCTCCGATCTCGTGTACGTCAAGACCGAGCAGCGCTGCGTGCTTATCGGCGTCGAGCGCCTGCTCGGCTATCCGTTCGTGGCCGAGCGGGTCGCCGACGGCAGACTCGCCCTGCATGGCCTCTACTACATCCTCGAGCGTGGCGAAGTACTGGTGCTCGACTACGCACGCGGAGAGTTCAGCCCGCTCTGACGCGCGAGGCTCCTTTCCGGTCCGGAGCGCGCGACGCGCGACGGCGCGCTAGCCGCGCAGGCGCGCAAAGCCCTGCTCGAGGTCCTCGATCAGGTCCTGCGTATCTTCCAGCCCCACGTGCAGGCGGATGTACGGACCTCGCGCATCCCACTTCGTTGCGGTGCGGTTACGCTCCGGGTGCGCGGGGATGATGAGACTCTCGAAGCCGCCCCAGCTCCAGCCCAGGCGGAACAGCTGCATCCCGTCGAGCATGGCGTCGACGCGCGCCTTCGGCGCAGGCTTGAGCATGACGCCGAAGAGTCCGCAGGCGCCCGTGAAGTCGCGCCGCCACAGCTCGTAACCACGTGAGCCCTCGAGCGCGGGAAAGATTACCTCGTCGACCTCGGGACGCGTGCGCAGCCAGCGCGCGATCGCGAGCGCGCTCTCGGTGTGCTGTTTGAGACGCACTGCGAGCGTACGCAGTCCGCGCAGCGCAAGAAAGGCGTCGTCGCTGGACAGCGCGACACCCATGTCGGTCCACAGGCGATGCAGGCGCGGATGGGTCGCTTCGTTGCAGGTGATGAGGCCCACCAGCACGTCGCAGTGTCCGCCCACGTACTTGGTGCCCGCGTGCACTGATATGTCGACGCCACGGGCGAAAGCGGGAAACCCCAGCGGTGTGGCCCAGGTGTTGTCCAGCATCACGAGCGCGCCGTGCCGATGCGCAACCTCGGCGATCGCGGGGATGTCCTGGACCTCGAAGGACAGCGAGCCCGGCGACTCGCAGAACACGACACGCGTGTTCGGGCGCAGCTCGCGCTCGACGCCAGCGCCGATCAGCGGGTCGTAGTAGCTCACCTCGACGCCGATGCGGGTGAGCTGGTTGTTGCAGAAGCGGCGCGTCGGACCGTAGGCCGAGTCGGTCACCAGGACGTGATCGCCCGCGTTGGTGGTGCCGAGCAGCGCGAGAGTGATCGCCGCGAGCCCCGAGGCGACCGCCAGCGACGCGTGCCCGCCCTCGAGCTCGGCCATCGCCGCCTGCAAATCCCTCACCGTGGGCAGCCCGTGGAGTCCGTAGGTGATGCCCGGGTGCCGGCCCTGCTCGGCGGCTTCCAGCTCGGCGACGCTCTCGAACAGGATCGTCGTCGCTCGATAGACCGGGGTGCTCACCGCGCCGAGGTAGCGCTTCGGTTCGCGCCCGAGGTGCGTGACCCGTGTACCGGGGCGGCGCTTGCCGCGAGAGTTGGGCGCGTCGTTCATGCCGGCAGTCGCTCGCGGAGGGCCCGTGTGATCGCCGCGACCTGCGCCGCCACCGGCTGCGCGATATCTACGACGATCGCCTTCGCCGGCTCCTCCAGCGTCGCGTATTGGCTCGCCAGGAGTGACACGGGCATGAAGTGCCCGCGGCGCGACGCGAGGCGCGGCTCGATGGTCGCCGCATCGCCCTTGAGATAGACGACGCGCAGATCGACGTCGCGTGCGAGGCGGTCGCGGTAGGCCCGCTTCAGCGCCGAGCACGCGAGCACGGCGTGCTGCCCCGCCGCGGTCGCGTTTCGCAGCTCCGAGCCGATGCGCTCGTACCACGGCCAGCGATCTTCGTCGGTGAGTGGAATGCCGCTCGCCATCTTGGCGACGTTCGACGGCGGGTGCAGATCGTCGGCGTCGATGAAGCGCCAGCCGAGCGCCTGCGCGAGCGCCTCGCCCACGGTGGTCTTGCCGCAGCCGCAAACACCCATCAGCAATGCGATCATGGATTCTTTGCCTTGTCCGCCGCTGCGCTCACATTGTGCCCGCCGAAGCCCTTGCGCATCATCGCGAGCAGCCGATCCGCGTACTCCCCCTTGCCCTGGCTCTCGAAACGGGCGAGAAGCGCCAGCGTGAGCACCGGCGCGGGGACCCCCTGCTCGACAGCCTCGGCGACCGTCCACCTGCCCTCACCCGAATCCGCGACGTAGGGCGCGATGCCGGCGAGCTCTGCGTCCTCACGCAGGAACCCGGCGGTGAGATCGAGCAGCCACGAGCGCACCACACTGCCGTGCCGCCACATCTCGGAGATCGCCGCCGCGTCGAGGCCGAACTCGGCCTTGCCCTTGATCAGCGCGAGCCCCTCGGCTAGGGACTGCATCATTCCGTACTCGATACCGTTGTGGATCATCTTCACGAAATGACCGGACCCGCTCGGCCCGCAATGCAGCCAGCCTCGATCGGGCGCTGGGGCGAGGAGCTTCACGTACGGCTCGATCGCGCGCGCTGCGGCGGGCGAACCGCCGAACATCAGCGCGTAGCCCTGGTCGAGTCCCCAGATGCCGCCCGACACGCCGCAGTCGACGAAGCGTATGCCGTAGCTCGCGAGCTCCACGGCGCGGCGCACCGAGTCCTTGTAGTAGGCATTGCCGCCGTCGACGATCACGTCTTCCGCGGTGAGACGCGGTGCGAGTGCGGCGATGGCCGCATCGGTGCGCTCGCCCGCGGGCACCATCAACCAGACCACGCGCGGTGCGGCGAGCGCGTGCACCATGGGCTCCATGCCGTCTGCCGTCGCGCACCCTGCCGTGCGCCCGAACGCCGCGGCCGCCGCTGCATCGGGATCGACGCCGACCACGTGCACTCCGCCGCGAGCCAGGCGGCGACCCATGTTCGCCCCCATGCGGCCCAGCCCCACCATGCCGATCTGCAGGTTCACGACGAGTTCGTTCCGGCGCTTCGATGCCCGATGCTACCGAAACGCGCCGCCCGAGCCAACCTTCTTCGATGGCGCGCTCAGCGCAGGCTCGCCCGCGTCGCCCGCAAGGCTGCGCCGACGATGAGGGCCGCGCCGGCGAGCGTTCGCGGCGACGGCGTTTCGCCGAGCAATGCAAACGCCAGCGCTATGCCGTACACCGGCTCCAACGCGGCGACGACGCTCGCGGTGTGAGCGGACAGCGCGCCAAGGCTGCGTATGAACAACGTATGCGCGAGCGCGGTGCACGCGACGCCGAGCACGACGAGCAACGCCAGATCGCCGGCGCTCGGTATCGCGGAGGCGGCGAGCGCCAGCGGAAGCAGAAGCACGGCGGCGCAGGCGTTCTGCCAGAGCGCGATCGCCTCCGGCGCACGCCGCGCCGCGAGCGCCCGGTTCGCGACCGCGAGCAGCGCAAAAGTGAAGCCCGAGAAAAGCCCCCAGAGCAGACCCTGAACGATCCTATTGGCGAAGCGAAACTCGGGCACGAGCAGGAGCAGGCCCGCGGTCACCAGCGCAGCCGTCGCCCATTCCCCGGCGCGCAAGCGACGCTGGCGGCTGAGCGCCTCGAGCAGCAGCACGAACAGCGGAAAGCTCGCGAAGCCGAGCAGTGCGACCGCCACGGTCGCGATGCGGATGGCCTCGAAGAACGCGACCCAGTGCAGCGCGAGAACTGCGCCACCGCTCGCGAGCCGCCAGTCGAAGCCGCCGGCTGCCCCGTCGCGACGCGCCGCCTGCGCGAACCGCCGCAGCAGCGCGAGCGCCAGCGCCGCAATGCCGGCGCGACCCAGCACGATAGTCACCGCCGGCAGCGCGATCCACTTGCCGAAGAGTCCGGCAAAGCCGAACAGCAGCACGGCGACGTGCAGCGCTGCGAGCGAGCGCGCATGCGCTGCGCCTGGAGCGGCGGGCGATTCGCTCATCGACCCGCATTGTGCCACCGTCGACGTACCGCTCCCGCGGTAGAATGCGCGTCGACAAGACCAGGGGAAGCCGTTCATGCCGAAAGACCTGCCCGCGAAGAAGGTGCTCGATGCCGTGCGCAGCGCCGCCGGAAACCGCGTCAAGGTCGCAGTCTCCGATATCGACGGCGTGCTGCGCGGGAAGTACATCCACAAGGACAAATTCTTCTCCGCGGCCGACGGCGGTTTTGGCTTCTGCGACGTCGTCTTCGGCTGGGACATGAACGACCAGTGCTACGACAACACGACACTCACCGGCTGGCACAAGGGCTTCCCCGATGCGGTGGCGAAGATCGACCTCGGCACGCATCGCACGGTGCCCTGGGACGAGAACGTACCGTTCTTCCTCGGGGATTTCGTCATCGAGAAGAACGGCCGCGAGCTACCGCATCCCATCTGCCCGCGGCAGACGCTCAAGCGAGTGCTCAGGCGCGCCGAGAAGCTGGGCGTGATGCCGATGTGCGGCATGGAGTTCGAATGGTTCAACTTCGCCGAGACGCCGCAGTCGTGGGCGGCCAAGGGCTACGTGCGGCCCGAGCCCATCACCCCGGGCATGTTCGGCTACTCGCTGCTGCGCGCCAACCAGAACCGCGACTTCTTCAAGGCGCTGATGATCGAGATGAACGATTTCGGCGTGCCGATCGAAGGCTTGCACACCGAGACCGGTCCGGGCGTCTACGAGGCGGCGATCCTTTTCTCGGAAGCGCTCGAGGCGGCCGACCGTGCGATTCTGTTCAAGACCGGAGCGAAGGAGATCGGCGCGCGCTTCGGGATCATGCCGAGCTTCATGGCCAAGTGGAATCCGCAGTACCCAGGCTGCTCGGGTCACGTGCACCAGTCGCTTTCCGACGGCAAGGCGAACCTGTTTCACGACGCGAAGAACCGGCACGGCATGAGCAAGCTCTTCGAGAGCTACCTCGCGGGCCAGCTCTCCGTCCTGCTCGAGTTCGCGCCGATGTACTGGCCGACGATCAACAGCTACAAGCGCCTGGTCGACGGCTTCTGGGCGCCGGTCAAGCCTACGTGGGGGCTCGACAACCGCACGGCGAGCTTCCGCGTCATCGCGGCTTCGCCCAAGTCGACGCGGCTGGAGACGCGCTCCCCCGGCGCCGACATGAACCCGTACCTCGCCGCGGCCGCATGCATCGCCGCCGGCCTGCACGGGGTGGAGAAGAACCTCAAGCTCGCCACCAAGCCGATCCACGGGACGAACGTAGGCGCCGAGAACGTGCCGCGCGCGCCGCGCACGCTGATCGAGACCACGCGCATCTTTCGCGACTCCAAAACTGCCCGCGACTGGTTCGGGGACGACTTCGTCGAGCACTTCGCGGCCACCCGCGAGTGGGAGTGGCGCCAGTGGCTCGACGCCGTGACCGACTGGGAGCTCAAGCGGTACTTCGAGATCATTTGAGCAAGCGCGCCCGTAGTCGAACGGATCCCGAGTATCGAGCACGCGTCGAGCACGCGCTCGCTGAGCTCCGCATCCCCGCCGAACTGATCCGCAGGCGCCGACTCAGCCTGTGCACCGAGGCCACGACGCTCGTCGTCGCCGAGTTCGGGGCCCGCGGCCGCAAGCACCGACTCGTCCCGCACGCTGCCGGCGCTTGGAAGCGAATGAAGGCTGCGGCGGCCAGGGCCGGTGTGGGCCTCAAGATCGTTTCCGCCTTTCGCAGCTTCCCGCGGCAGGTCGAAATCATTCGGCGTAAGATCGCCTCCGGCCAGTCGATCGACGAGATATTGAGCGTGAGCGCCCCGCCGGGCTACAGCGAGCACCACACGGGCTGCGCGGTCGACATCGGCACGGCCGGCTGCGACGAGCTCGAGGAAGTCTTCGAGACATCCGAGGCGTTTGCGTGGCTGGTCAAGAACGCCTCGAAGTACCGCTACTACATGTCCTATCCGCGGGGCAATCGATATGGCTACCGCTACGAGCCGTGGCACTGGAGGTACCGTGAGCGCTGAAATTCAGACCGTTCGCGCCTTGCGTCCGCCGCGCTGCGTGATCGCGCTGTTGCTCGCGGCGGCGTGCCTGGCGCCCCCGCTATCCATGGGCGCGACGCTGCGCTTCGCCAGCGCTTTCGACCCGCAGTCGCTCGATCCCCACGCGCTGGCGCTGCAATACCAGACGCGTGTCATAAGCCAGATCTACGAATCGCTGGTGTTCCGCGACCGGGACTTCGCCATCGCGCCGGCCCTGGCAGTCTCCTGGCAGGCTGTCGAGCCGAAGCGCTGGCGCTTCAAGCTGCGCGCCGGCGTGAAGTTCCACGACGGCACACCGTTCACCGCCGACGACGTCGTGTTCTCCATCGGGCGCGCACTCATGAAGAACTCGCAGCGCGCCTTCCAGCTGCGCGGCGTCGTCGAGGCGCGCAAGGTCGACGATCTCACGGTGGACTTCATCCTGGCCGATCCGGACGCGGTGTTGCCGGAAAAGCTCATCTACGTGGGCATGATGAGCAAAGCGTGGTCAGAGGCACATGGCGTGATGGAGCCGCAGAACTACAACGCCAAGCAGGAGACCTATGCGGTGCGCAACACCAACGGCACCGGCCCCTACATGCTCAAGTCCTACGAGTCGGACACGCGCACCGTGCTCGCCGCGAATCCGAGCTGGTGGGGCAAGCGCGGCAACGTCGACGAGGCGATCTACCTCGTGATCCAGTCGGACGCGACGCGACTCGCCGCCCTCGTCGCGGGCCAGGTCGACTTCGTGATCGACCCACCGTTCCAGGACATCCCGCGTCTCAAGCAGGAAGGCCGCTTCAAGCTCACCGAGATGCCCGACATCGGCATGCAGTACCTCGGCTTCGACCAGAGTCGCGACGAGCTGCAGTTCGCCGACGTGAAGGGACGCAACCCGTTCAAGGACCTGCGCGTGCGGCGCGCCGTCTACCAGGCGATCGACATCAACGCGATCGTCTCCAAGGTGCTCCGCGGTCAGGCGATGCCGACCGGCGCTTACCTGTCGCGGCTGATCGACGGCTACGCGCCGGCGCTCGAGAAGCGTCTCGCCTACGACCCCGCCGCCGCGCGGGCGCTGCTCAAGGAAGCAGGCTACCCCGACGGGTTCAGCGTGACGCTCGACTGCGTCAACGTCGCGTTCCGCGCGGCGGTGTGCCAGGCGATCGCCGGCATGCTCGCCCAGGTCGGCATCAAGACGACGTTCCAGGTGTGGCCAACGGCGACCTTCTTTCCCAAGCTCACGCAGGCCACGACCAGCTTCTTCGAGTTCGGCTGGTCGCCAGGCACGGACGCGTGGCCCACGCTCAACGCGATCGTGCGCAGCTACGGCGCGGACGGTCTCGGCACCTTCAACGGGGGGCGCTACTCTAACCCGAAGCTCGACCAGGTGATCGACGCAATCCGGGTGGAGCCCGACATCGCGAAGCGGCGCCAGCTCGTCGGCAATGCGCTGCAGCTCATGCAGGTCGACCTGCCGCTGATCCCGCTCTATCGGCGCATGCTGACCTGGGTGATGCGACCTGACATCGACGTCGTGCAGTGGCCGAACGACGTCCTCGAGCTGCGCTACGTGCAGATCGGCGACGGACGCTACTAGCCCGCACGGGTGTTCCGATCATGACCCTCAACCGCTTCGCCTTTCCCACGACGATTCACTTCGGTCCCGGCGCGCGCAAGCTCGTCGCCGAGCATCTCAGAACACAGGGCGTTAAGCGCCCGCTCGTGGTCACCGACCGCGGAATCGCACCGCTGCCGATGCTGCAATCCTTCATCGGCGAGCTTGCCGGGCTGGGTACCGCGGTGTACGCGGAAATCTGGGGCAACCCGGTGAAAAGCCAGGTCGAGGGCGGCGTAGCGGCGTTCCGCACGCACGGAGCCGATGCGGTGATAGGGTTCGGCGGCGGCGCGGCGCTCGACGTCGCCAAGGCCATCGCGCTGATGGCCACGCACCCGGGCGACGTGCTCGAATACGCCTGGGACCACCCGCGCGTGCGGCCGATCGAGCGCGACCTGCCCTACTTCATCGCGCTGCCGACCACTGCAGGCACCGGCTCCGAGGTCGGCCGCTCCAGCGTCATCTCCGACGACCGGACGCACGTGAAGAAGATCGTCTTCTCGCCGAAGCTGCTGGCGA
>Ga0187777_10002331_pt1 | contig 12166 bp, 14 predicted proteins | sample 1015_Q2_SP5_10_M_FD_132416 | JGI IMG/M metagenome (GOLD analysis project Ga0187777, IMG submission 132416) | Tropical peat soil microbial communities from peatlands in Department of Meta, Colombia - 1015_Q2_SP5_10_MG | ecosystem: Environmental > Terrestrial > Soil > Wetlands > Peat | place...
CGAAATAATTTTCCCATTTCCAGCGTAATGATTCTGGCAAGCTCGTCCTTTTCCTGTTCGAGCAAGGAGGCCAGCCCCATCATCAGCTCTGCGCGCCTTGCGAGCGGCTGGCGCCGATGTTTTTCGAATGCCGTGACGGCGAGCTTCAGACGATTTTCGATCTCGGCATCGTCGTGCGCTGTAAACTCCTTGAGCTTTTCGCCGGTGGCTGGATTAATGGACGCAATCGCCATCCCGTAATAGATACGCAATTCACGCCGAAGAAAGGTGGATCGAGCAGTCCCTGCTCGATGTTAATCCAGGCAGCGAGGCCGCATTAATAGAGCATCGTCTCGGAGCGGCCAATCCACTTTATAGCCTCAGTCCCTTTGGAATCAGGACACGATCGAGCAGATCGAAGAATGTTTGCACCATCAGGGCCAGAATCGCAGCCGGGATCGCGCCTTGAAGAATCGTTGCGTGATCGTTCAGGTTAAGTCCGCTCAGGATCGGTTCGCCAAGGCCTCCCGCTCCGATCAAAGCGGCAAGCGTAGCAGTGCCGACACTAATCACGGCGCTGGTTTTGATTCCAGCGAGGATCGATCGCGACGCCATCGGCAAATAAATTTGCCAAAGGCGAGCGCGTGGACTCAATCCGAGCGCGATCGCGGCTTCGCGCAGCGTGCGAGGAATATCCTGCAAACCGGTGGCAGTGTTGCGGACGATTGGCAGCAAGCCGTAAAGAAAGAGTGCAGCAATCGCGGTGCGTACGCTGATTCCAAAAAATGGCAGGGGAACCAGTAGTGCCAGCAACGCGAGCGATGGAATTGTTTGGACGATTCCAGCGAACCCGAGAATCAAGTGTCCGATCCCGCCGCCGCGACTTGCCCAGATCCCGAGCGGGATTCCGATGACGATTGATAGGAGCAATGAAAAGCCCGCGAGCTCGAGATGGCGAACAATCCAGCGCGTCAACTTGTGGGCAAAACTTTCGCCAAGGCCCGAGCGCGAAACCTGACTGGTCAAACCAGTCGAGTTTCCGGACACGTCGGGAGCAGCGGTTGAAGTGAAGAACAGATTTGCCGCTTGCGTATAATTCTTTGTTCGCTCGGCTTCGGCGTTTAAACGTGTCATCGTCGAGTCGTCGATCTTTCCCTCGAGTGCACGCAAAAGCGCAACTGTTTTGTCATTCAGGGCCAGCCGATACAAGAACACGGCGTCGTAGCGAGGAAAGAACTCTTGATCGTCTTCAAGAACAACCAGATCAAATTGCGCGATTTTCGCGTCAGTCGAGTAAGCGTCCTTGACGTCGATCTGGCCATTTCTCAACGCCTCATAACCAAGCGCGTGATCAATCCCAATCACATCTCGCGAATTTAATTGATAGGCAGTCGCCAACGGTCGCCATCCATCTTGTCGATCGAGGAACTCGTGGGTCAGTCCGAACTTAAGATCCGGACGCTTGCGTATGTCGCTGATCGTGCGGATGCCGAGGGCGTTGGCGCGATCGCGCCGCATCACCAGTGCGTAGGTGTTATTGAAACCGAGCGGTTTTGTCATGCCGATGCCGACTTTGCCAAGCTCGTTCTCTACGAAATCGGCCCTCCCCGGTTCATTCCGTTTCAAGATTTCCTGAATGATCGTGCCGGTGTACTCCGGATAAGCGTCGATCTGTCCGTTGCGAAGCGCTTCCCAAAGAATGATCGTTCCGCCCATTCCCTGACGATGTTCGACAGAAATTCCGGCGTCACTCAATTGCCGTTTCGCGATTTCGCCGAGGACGTACGACTCGGTGAACTTTTTTGAGCCGATCACGACCGGCTCCTTCGCCAAAACAGACGATTGAATTAGGAACCCAGGAAACCAGGAAAACATTATGAGAAAGAGAGAGAGGAAGCGGAAGATCGGCGGGTGGAGCTTGTCCAAAGTTGACTGATTAAGCCAGTCGAGGTCGCCGACCAACCTGGGCGTTTGACATTTCATCCGATAACGAGACCTCGTTGCGCATTGATGAATTCAGAAACGAAATTACTGGCGGGATTTTGTTGGAGCTGTTTGAGCGAGCCTCTTTGGACGATTCGGCCTTCGTGCATGAGCACGATGACATCGCCGAGATAGGCCGCCTCAGCGAGATCGTGAGTGACCAGCAATGCGGTTTGTTCCAGACGTCCGAAGATTTCTTTTAAGTCCTTCTGCAGCGCAGCCCGCACCAGCGGGTCGAGCGCGCCGAGTGGTTCATCGAGCAGGAGCAATTCAGGCGACAGCATCAAGGCGCGCATCAAACTCACGCGTTGGCGCTGACCGCCGGACAGCTCCAGCGGATAGCGATCGAGAAGATTTTCGGGAAAACGCGCCAAAGTACAAAGTTCGGACAATCGAGATAGGGTCTCCTTTTCAGAACGGCCGAGATGGCGCGCCATGAGCAGAACGTTTCCGCGCGCGGCCAGGTGCGGAAAGAGTCCGCCTTCCTGAATCACATAACCAATGCGGCGACGAATTGACTCGACCTTGTCTGTCTGGAGCGGCTTGCCGTCGAATATGATTTCGCCGGCGTCGGGTTCAAGCAAACCGATGATTAGCCGCAGCAAGGTTGATTTGCCGCAACCACTTGGCCCGATGATTGCGGTCGTTTTTCCGCGCTCGACGAGAAGGTCGACCTCGTGAATGGCGGCCGCCTCGCCGAATGTTTTTGAAACGCCGATGAGCTGGACTAACGGGTCGGCGGTCATAGACCGCCGCTACAGTGCCACAGTGAAATAAAAAACGCCAAACCACCGGTTATAGTCAGTCCAAACCCGTTGGAATTCGAAACCAGCCTGACGCGCAAGCATGGTGAAACCCCCGATGGTGTGCTTGTAGGAATATTCGGTGAGAATTTTCTCCCCGGAGCGAAATTGAAAACTATGATCGCCCAGTCGGACAGTTTGATCGGTTTCGCTGATCAAAAAGATTTCAATGCGTCCCTCGGCTGGATTGTACACAGCATAGTGCTGCCAGCAGCTGAGATTAAAATCGGCACCGAGTTCGCGATTGATCCGCGCAAGCAGATTCTTGTTGAACTTCGCAGTCACGCCGGCGCCGTCATTGTAGGCGGACTCGATGACGTTGCGGTCTTTCTGAAGATCGACTCCGATCAGCAAACCTCCATCTTCTCCCACCAGTTCGACCAAACGTGAAAGGAATTCACTAGCCTGGTCGGGCTCGAAGTTACCAATCGTGGATCCGGGGAAATAGACCACGCTTCGCGACGAGACCTGCCGCGGCAACGGCAGCTCGAACGGTTCGAGGTAATCAGCGGCAACCGGAAGAATTTGCAGGTCCGAAAACGTTTTCCGGAACCGGTCGGACGATTTCTCCAATTGTTCCTTGGAAATATCGATCGGGACGTAAACAGCCGGCCGGTCCAGTTCTTCGAGCAGAATCCTCGTTTTAGTGCCAGCGCCGGTGCCGAGGCCGATCAATTCGATTTGGGGCCCAAGAACTTCCGCCATTTCGACGGCGTGCAGCCGCAGGATCTCTATTTCGGTGCGGGTAATGTAATATTCGGACAGGTTACAGATTTGTTGAAACAACGTCGCTCCCGGCTCGTCGTAAAAAAATTTGCATGGCAGTTGACGCGGCGACTTGGAGAGGCCAGCCAGAACTTCGTCGCGAAAAATTCTCTTCGCGGCTTCTATCGCACTCGTATTTGGTTTCACGACAGATCCCGCGCCAATCGAATACCCATGAACTGCCAGCGTTTTTCGGGTTGAAAGAAGTTCCGGTAAGTCTTGCGAATGTGAGTGCGCGATGTCGCGCAGGAGCCACCGCGCAGCACGTATTGATTGCACATGAACTTGCCATTGTATTCGCCAAGGGCGCCCCGTTCAGCGCGGTAGCCGGGATACGGCGAATAAGAGCTACGGGTCCACTCCCAGACATCGCCAAACATTTGTCCGAGCTCGCCGTTTTCGGGCGCGCGGTTCAGTGCCTCAGGATGAAATCGTTCGGTTTCGACAAAATTGCCTTCGCTGTTGATGTTTGCCGCGGCGCGTTCCCACTCAAATTCGGTCGGCAGCCGCGCGCCGGCCCAGTTCGCGTAAGCATCGGCTTCAAAATAACTCAAATGCGTGACCGGTTCATTTGGATCGACTTTGCGCAACCCGGAAAGAGTGAAATTCCACCAAACCCCGTCGCGTTCGACCCAGTAAAGCGGGGCGTGCCAGTTTTGTTCGTTAACAGTCATCCAACCCAACGAGAGCCAGAATTCGGAGCGCGAGTAACCGCGATCACCCATGAACTCCAAATATTCGCGATTGGTGACCAAACGATCGGCAAGCGAGAAGGGCAGAACGAGCGCGCGGTGGCGAGGTTCCTCGTTGTCGTAAGAAAACTCGTTTCCGGAATGGCCGATTTCAACCGTGGCTTCGTCAAACTCGACGAACGCGCCTTCGCCAAGGCTCCGGCGGGCAGGTTGGTCAGGATCGATAGTACGCGGACGAAAAACAGGATAGAGCGGATTCTGCGCGAAAACGTGTTTGATGTCGGTGACTAAAAGTTCCTGGTGCTGTTGCTCGTGATGAATTCCAAGCGTCAGGATCGGCTCGATCTCCCGAAGGAGTTTTTCGTCGGCTCCCTCGATCAAATCGTTGATATCCGAATTGATCGACGTACGGTATTTTTTTGTTTCCTCAACCGTTGGTCGTGAAATCAGTCCGCGCAGATCGCGCCGGTGCATCGTGCCGGCGGCGTTGTAGTAAGAGTTGAACAAATAGGCGTACTCCGGGACAGCGTCCCGATAGCCGGTCACCCATTTTTTCAGAATGAATGTTTCAAAAAACCAGGTGGTGTGCGCCAGATGCCATTTGGCTGGGCTGACATCGGGCATTGACTGAACAACACAATCTTCCGGAGCGAGGTTCTCGGACAGTTTGCCCGTGAAATTCCGCACTTCATGGAACCGGCCGAGGAGGTTCTCAGGAGACGGCGAGTCCGGGCGGGAACGCGATTCCGCGGTCGCTCTCCGGCTTTCTTTGGCGACCGCGGTCTGGATCAAGTGATTCCGCCTTCCTGCTCGAGCTCTTCACGACGGGCTTCGAGCATTTGATCGCGGGCCGCTTCTTCGCGTCCATCGCTCACCAGGTGTTCGCCGACCGTCTCTTCATCCTCTTCGATTCCGGGACGTGGTACGCGATGGCCGCGATTGTCCGGTGTGATTTCCCAGTCGTCTTCGAGCTTGATGTTTTTGTCGTCTTCTTCCGGCGGCATCGTCTGGTTTTCGCCTAACAACTCCCGGCGAGCCCGAGTCCAGTCCGCGTCAGTAAAATCATCCGGATCACGCTCGTCGATAATCGCAATCTCGCGGGCGCGGCGCTCAATATCTTCGGACGACGGCACGCCCATTCCGTTGCCATGGAGCTCAATCTTTCCGCTGTTCGTTTCGTCTGGTTGGTTCATCACTTTGAATTACGAAAACCGCAGCACCGCTACGTGCAAAAAGTTACAGCGCGAATCGACAGCGGCAAAGAGGATTTTCCTCGGGCTCGGATTCAGCGGATAATCGAAATCCGATGCCGGACTGCAAAGTATTGTCTCTCAAGAACGGGGGCGAGCTTGCATATGTGGAATATGGTAACGCCAACGGTCAGCCCGTTTTCTTTTTCCACGGCTGGCCAAGTTCGCGAACGATGGCGGAGTTGGCTGATGACGCGGCTCGGGAGTTGAACATCAGGATTATCTCAGCCGACCGTCCCGGAATTTGCGATTCGAGCTTTCAACCTCACCGGGAATTGCTCGATTGGCCCGATGTTCTGCAGCAGTTTGCCGATCACCTTGAAATTAAGCGGTTCCACATCCTGGCAATCTCTGGCGGTGCGCCCTACGCATATGCTTCCGGATTGAAATTGCCCGAGCGGGTGCGGGCGATGGCCATCGTCAGCGGTGCGATTCCGTTTGCCGATCTCAACGATCATCGCGGTCTACTTCCGCTGTATCGATGGATGATGTGGTTTTATCGAAACCAACCCGCTGTTTTGCGCACATCCTTTCGCTTGGTTCGCCCCATTATTTCATGGCGAACGTCGTTGCGAATGGCGCGAAGTTTTCTACGCACGTTGCCAAAGCCCGACGCGGAGGCGTTCAGGGATAATGCGGCCTTCGAGATTTGCTTTGAAAGTCAGCGCAGAGCGTGGCGTGGATCCGGTGCGGAAGGAGTCATGGCTGATGCGGAGATCTACGGGAGACCATGGGGTTTCCGTTTGGAAGACGTCCATGTCCCAGTGCGGCTATGGCACGGAAAGCAAGACCGTGCATTTTCCTTTCGCGTCGCCGAGGAAACGGCAAAGCGCTTGCCGAATTGCGTAGCCCGTCATGCGGACAACGAGGGGCATTTTTCATTGCCGATCCGGTACATGCGCGAAATCCTGGCTGATTTGATTCAGGCGGGTAGGGGCGATTGACCTCAATCGCCGAGTGAAGGTTCGGTGACCGCGGCCTGAATTTGCGGCTGAGACAGCCGCCTCTACAGTTCAACGTGGAAGATTTCACTGGAACAATTCAGGATCAGCCGACGCGGCGGCAATGGAGTCTCGAGCAACCATTCGATGAGCGTGTCCGCCGGTTGGTGCGCGATTGGGGCGCAACCAAGACACCGGAGTTGATCGAGGAGATGATCGTAACTGCGCTTAAAATGGCGCGCGACGAAATGAGTGTAGCAGACCTGAAACTGATGAACCGTTCCCTGAAAGAAATGCGCTATGCGGCGAAGATCTTTGCGCATTACTCGCGGTTTCGAAAGGTCGTGGTGTTTGGATCGGCTCGCATTCTTCCCGAGGCGCCGGAATCAAAGGTGGCTGAGGAGTTCGCGCAGAAAATGGTGGCGAAGAATTACATGATCATCACTGGAGGCGGCGAGGGGATCATGGGCGCGGCGCAAAGGGGGGCGGGGCGCGAACGCAGTTTTGGTTTGAACATTCGACTGCCCTTTGAGCAGCAAGCGAACGAAATTATCGAAGGCGATTCGAAGCTCATCAATTTTAATTACTTTTTCGATCGCAAACTCAATTTCGTGAAGGAATCGCACGCTTTCGGACTCTTTCCGGGCGGATTTGGGACGATGGACGAGACGTTTGAGGTCCTGACTCTGATGCAAACCGGAAAGGCGCGCATTATCCCGGTGGTGATGTTGGACCGGCCGGGGGGCAACTATTGGCAGACGTGGATGAGATTTCAAACCGAGTGTCTTTTAAAACGCGGCCTGATTTCGCAGGAAGATTTCTCATTCTTCAAAATTGCACATAGTGTCGATGAAGCGGTGCAGGGGATTCTGCAATTCTACCGGATATACCATTCGACACGCTGGGTCGGTGATCAGCTCGTGATTCGGATTTGTCAGCGACTGTCGAATGAAGCGATTGCCGACTTGAACCGAGATTTTGCCGATTTAATCCGCAAAGGCGAGATCGTCCAGGGAAGGGCGCTGCCTCCGGAGAAAAACGAGCCGAAGATCAGGAATCTTCCGCGACTGATCCTGACGCCGCATCGGGAAAATTTCGGACGAATGCGGCAGTTGATCGATGCGATCAACGCTTCGTCAGTCGCGTAAGATTGGCTGGGGTTGCGCGACTTGCGCCAGGCGTTCAGGCGCTACGGCATCTCCCGGGACCGTGGAATCCTGCTTTCTGCTCGCTTCGATCAAAGCGAGATCGACATCAAGCTTCGCCCGCATCATTCGATCGAAACAGAAATGCTCCCGTGAATACTGCAGACCGTTCGCGGCGCAGCGTTCGGCGAGAGTTTCGTCGGAAAGGAAAAGCAGAATGGCCGTGGCGAGCGCATTGCTGTCGTTTGGCTGAACAATGAGCCCGTTTTCGCCGTGCACGATGATCTCCGGAACGTCGCCGACGCGCGTCGCGACCACGGGACGGCCACTGGCGAATGCTTCGCGCAGAACAATCGGCGATGCTTCGGTATGGCGCGACGCGATCACCACCATGTTCGCTGCCGCGAGAATATCGGGGATATCCCAGCGATATCCCATCATCAGGACATTGCCGTTGAGACCGGCGCGATCGATCGCCTTACGCACCCATTTTTCACGGCTGCGGCCGCCGGTAGCTTCTCCGACGAACACAAAACGCGCATCGGGTCGCTGATGAAGGACGATTCGCGCGGCTTCGACGAGATTGAATTGCCCCTTGTCCGGACGAATCATTCCAACGTTCGCGATGATCGGCGTTTCTGCGGATAAGCCGACTTCTCGCCGGAACTTCATTCGATCACGGTTTGGCGAAAATTTATCAAGATCGACAGCCGACCCAATAACTTCAATTTTTTCCGGTGCGATTCCGTACTGCTCGATAAACTCATTCTTAATGACTTGCGCGTCGGCGACAATCTTGGCGCAACCATGTCTGTAAATGAAGGCGCGCTGCTTTTTGCCGAGAGGGTCGGTGATGCAACGGGCCCGGGTCACCGGCCAGCCGCACAGAAACAGCGGCAAACAAAGCCAGTGATCCTTTGAGCTGTAACTCTTGATCAGATCGACGCGATTGCGACGACAGAAAAGCCAAATCCGAAAAGAAATCAGGGGATTGATCCGATGCTTGAGGGACATCGGAATGACCGGGGTACCGAGTTCACGCGCCTTGGTCATGACTTCGCTCGTCGGGTCGCAAATCAACCAGGCCCGATGTCCGTTCGCGTTCAGCCAATTGATTTCGAGACAGGTGCGATACTCCTGTCCACCCCAACTGCCGCTGCTCTCAAGATGAAGTAAATTCACGCCGAATGGTCGACCTTTTTGCCAGTCTGACTGATTTCTCCGCGTTTTTCGAGAATATAATCCTGGATTGTATTGACGGTGCGTAGGGCCTTACCCGCGACGTCTGAATTCGGTACGCCTACCCCAAATGTCTTTTCCATGCTGACCACAAGCTCGAGGGCGTCGATTGAGTCCAGGCCGAGACCATCCGGCCCGAACAACGGGAGGTCGTCGCCAATTTGATCTGCAGTGACCTGCAGCATCAGATTTTTGACCAACATATCTTTGATGCGCGGGCGGAGGTCTTCTTCGGACATAATTAAGGCGCGCGAAACTGTCGCAAAGGGAGGCGCGGGTCAACTCTGAAGAGTTCCGTGCTCGATGATAATTTGGCGCGCCGGAGGCGCCATTACTTTGAGATCGAGTTCCAGGCGGTCAACCCACCTCAAACCTTATCCGCTGGCTTGGAATCAGGCTGAGTAGCTGTTGGATTTTGCGGAACCGTTGATTGCGGAGGGCTTGTTTTGGCAGTCGTGTCGGTTTGGCCTGCTTTGTGAATTTCGTCGGTGAATTCGTCCTTAGCCTTTTGAAACTCTTTGATTGCCTGTCCCAGACCGCGGGCGAGCTCCGGCAACTTCTTCGCGCCAAACAGCACGAGAATGATCACAAGAATGACCAACAAATCAGGGCCGCCCAGATTCATGAAGCTGGCGAGCAAGTTCATTTTAGTGCCAGAACATCCGTCTCGGGTGACCAAGATGCAAGCCATTTCGGGACTGGCGCTTGCTGGGCGACTCGCTCCCAACGTCTCGGTTCACTGCCCTAGCCGCGCCGCTCCCGCTCCCGTGCCAGCTACCCTGGCTGCATTGCCGCCTCCCCGCGCGGCTCCCGCTCGCGCGTGTTGTGATTTCGCGTGGTGAGCGTAACTTTGCCGGTGCGACGAAACCAGGCGTTTACTCTGCTGGAGATCGTTATCGCGGTCGCGATCATGGCGACGTTACTGTTGCTTGCCGTGCCAAGTTTGACGGGCGTGATAGCCGACCGAAAGCTACGCGCATCGCTCGATGGGTTTAACAAGCTGGTCCGGCAAGCCCAGGAACGCAGCGTCGCCGAACGCCGGGCGTATCTCCTGGTTTGGAGCGACAAGAACGTGTTTCTGCAGCCTGAAGTATTCGCGAAAGATGAGAATCAAACGGCGTTGGCGAGGTTTGAACTCGGGCACGGCACCGCCCTGACGCTCGCGTTGCCAGCGGCTATCTCGAACAAGCCCGCCGGTGAATGGATATTCTGGCCGACAGGCACGTGCGAGCCGGCGATTGTTAGTTTCAAGGGACCTGACGGAACATGGACGGCAAAGTATTCGCCGCTCACCGCTCGTGGGGACCTGATGAATTATGCCGCGAGATAAGGGATGAAAACAGTTCGAAATTCGAAATTCGAAATTCGAAATTTTGTTCGGGCCTTCGCCCTTTATGAAGTGCTGATGGGCGTTGCCATCTTTGCTTTCGGAGTTCTCGCGCTTGGTCGCGCAGTCGAAAATTGTTTAAATGCGAGTACTCTCAATGCGGAGGAGAACCGCGTTCGTTTGATCCTGGCGAACCGAATGGCTGAAGTTCAGACCACGCCTGGACTGCCCGATCAGGCACGCGAATTTACGGTTGATACCGGTTACGGAAAAGTCCAGTTGACTCAGACCAGCGCGCCAGCCGGATTGAAAGATGACAGCGATGCTGAGCTTGCGGGAATGCATCGCGTCCGGTTGATCGCGAAGTGGACGCGTGCCGGCAGTCCGCAGTCACAGCAGATTGAATTTTATGTTTATCGCCCCGGTTAGGAGCCGTCGCGGCTTCACCTTGCTGGAAATCATCATCGCGGTCGCAATTCTCGCTACCATGGCGATGTCCATCTACCGCTTCGTTCAGTCGAATCTCTCGGCGATAAGCGCATCATCCAACGCGATCGCCGCCGACGCGCGTTACGACGGCTTGCTCGAAGTGCTGACCACGCAGTGGCAGAGTTTGCCTTCGGGAAAGGGAGCGCTTCTCGGCGATTCATTTAAGTTAAGCGATCGCCCAAGAGATGAGATCACATGGGTTTGCGGCGGCGGCCCAGGACTGATGACGCGTTATGCCTCCGGCGAATTCATTGTAAGCTTGCGACTGCAGTCGGAAAAGGACAGCAGCCGATACGATCTCGGTTTTCTGCGCAGGCCCAAAAGCGATACGTCGGTTAGCGATGTGCGCGAGACCTGGATTCCGTTGATCGAAAACGTCACGAGTTTGCAGATTCGTTACTTTGATCCGCGAATTAACACGTGGGTAGAACGTTGGACGGATTCTGGCACGCTGCCCCGACTGGTGAAATTGACCATCGGTCGTCCCGATTCGTCGGTGCCTTGGGAAGCGGTTATCCCACTGAGTCGAACCCCGCTATGATGACGGCGAAAGGTCACAGGTCGGAAGTCAGCGGTCAGCGAGGCAAGTCCGGCGCCGCCATATTGCTCGCGCTTTGGGCATTATTTTTGTTGAGCGCGATGGTGATTTCCTGGGCGCTGGAGATTAATTCGCGGCTGGCGATTTCCGGGGAAGGAGCGCGAAAGTTGCAAGCAGAAGCAGTTGCATGTTCCGGCGCGGAAGTGGCCTTGAATCCGGTTATCAAGCCCCGCTCATCGAGTCTAAACGGACAACTGAACAATGGCGCAACTTACAAAGCGCGCCTGCTTGGGGAGGGCGGACGGCTGAACCTAAACTGGCTCGTGGCGGGCGAAGACCCGACCCGGTTACAAATTCTGCGTCAGTACCTTCAAAATAAGGGCATCGATCTCAATGAACGGGAGACCATGGTCGATTCACTCCTTGATTGGGTGGAACCGAATGTCGGAGTCCACCATATGAATGCGCCGCCTGAGAGCGACAATTATCAGCCCCCGCACTCTTTGCTGACTCGAGTCGACGAGCTGAAAAAAGTTGCGGGCTGGGCTGATTTCACCGCTACTCCGGGTTGGGACGATGATTTTACCCTTAACAGTAGCGGTCCAATCGATCTCGCGTGGGCGTCCCGTGATGTTTTGCTCGCCTTGCCGGGATTGACGAATGACATGGTGGACCGATTCTTGCAGCTGCGGCAGGGACCCGATGGGATCGACGGGACAGAAGATGACATGGAATTTCGGAGTTTGGATGATGTGCGGCAGGCTTTGGGGCTGGCGGGAGAGCAATTCCAATTGTTGCAATCATTAATAAATTTTAACGACCCGGTTTACCGCGTTATCAGTGTTGGAACGGCGGGCAAGGCGCAGCGGACGGTGCAAATGGTTTTCCGGCGCGTCGGAGTGATGCCGCAGGTAATTACGTGGAGGGAATTTTAGTGACCGACGCCCAGCCCACAAACTCAAAGCCCGTTTTCATCACACCGACGGCGCACGGTTGGAATCTCTTGCGCGCGCGA
>Ga0187777_10002333_pt1 | contig 12163 bp, 10 predicted proteins | sample 1015_Q2_SP5_10_M_FD_132416 | JGI IMG/M metagenome (GOLD analysis project Ga0187777, IMG submission 132416) | Tropical peat soil microbial communities from peatlands in Department of Meta, Colombia - 1015_Q2_SP5_10_MG | ecosystem: Environmental > Terrestrial > Soil > Wetlands > Peat | place...
ACACGCGCCGGCACCGTCGCAACCGCCGCCGCCGCGGGCTTTGACCCGTCCTGAGCACGACCCGACGCGAGAAGGCTCGACTGGAGAAACTGATCGGGCCGCGGGAAGCTCACCGTGAACTGCCCCCTTGCCAGGGCGTTGCGCTGGGTCGCGTGCCGCGGGCTGCACACGAAGCAGAAGTAGTTCTGCCAACCAAGGGGCATGGCCATATGTTTCGGCGCGAAGTCGAGGGACCCGTCGGCCTCAAGCGTGCCGACGACTATCAGCGGCGCGACCGTGAAGAAGCGGCTCCAGATCGGCGACCGCGTGTCCAGCTCGACGATGTTCGACATACGACGCATACATACCACCGCGGCGCCGGGCCGGTATCGGTGGCATTCCGCAACGTCAACCGGGTTATATCCCGGATCTCGGAGCCTTCAGATATTGCGATGGTCGCGCGATTAGGCGTCAACACGGTTGCCGACCGTCCGCCCGCGAGGCGGATCGGGACGGACGCTCACAAGTAGCCGCGAGAGCGCCACGACGGGCACCCGTCGCTGTCATACGATCGCGTGCGGGCCGCGCCCCCGCCGCGCGCCGGTCGCGTCGCGCGTTGTCTTGCGGACGTGCTCGCAGCATTCGGCGCACCTCGCGGGCGGCTGTTGCGCTGCTGACGGCCCCCCGAATTCTCCGCCGATCCGTAAGCGGAGGGCGCGAGGGGGATAATGCTCGGCTTCGGACAGGAGTTCGCATGCAAGACCTGAGCGTCGGTATCGTCGGAACATCGCACAAGCCGGATGAGCACCGGTTGCCGATCCATCCCGGGCACATCGGACGGATCGACGTCGAGTTGCGACGCCGGATGTTCTTCGAGCGCGGCTATGCGCACAATTTCGGCGTATCGGATGAGCGGCTCGCGTCCGAGGTTGCCGGGCTGCGTCCGCGTGAGCAGCTCATGGAGGAGTGCGACGTGCTGGTGCTTCCCAAGCCGCTGGCCGAGGACCTCACGGCGCTGCGCCCGGGCGCAGTGCTGTGGGGATGGCCGCACTGCGTCCAGAATGAGGACATCACCCAGGTCGCGATCGACCGCCGGCTCACACTTATCGCCTGGGAGGCCATGAATCACTGGACCCACGACGGTAGCTTCGGCCTGCACGTCTTCCACAAGAACAACGAGCTCGCAGGCTATTGCTCCGTTCTCCACGCGTTGCAGCTGATCGGCACAGCCGGCGCCTATGGGCGGCGTCTGCAGGCGGTGGTGATCAGCTTCGGCGCCACTGCTCGCGGGGCAGTAGCCGCGCTCCTCGCCCTCGGGATCCACGACATAAGCGTGCTGACACATCGAAGCGTCCCTGCGGTCGCGGCCCCGAGCCCGCCGGCGCGCCTGGTCCACTATGAGCGTGACCCCGAACACCCTCACCGCGCGGTGGCGATCGACAGCTACGGAAGCCGACCGGTCGCCGAGTTCCTTGCCGAGTACGACATCGTTGTCAATTGCGTCCTGCAGGACACCGACGAGCCACTCATGTTTGTCACCACCGCCGAGGTCGAACTGCTTTCACGAGGCAGTCTGCTCATCGACGTCTCCTGCGACGAGGGGATGGGCTTCGATTGGGCACGACCCACCTCGTTCGCCGACCCAATGTTCACTGTCGGGGATGGCCTGCACTATTACGCCGTTGACCACAGCCCGTCGTATCTGTGGAACTCGGCCACGTGGGAGATCAGCGAGGCGCTCATCCCGTTTCTCGCAACCGTCATGTCCGGCGACGCCGCCTGGCAAGCCGACCCGACGATCCGCCAGGCAATCGAGATCCGCGACGGCGTCGTGCAGAACCCCAAAATCCTGTCCTTCCAATCCCGCTCGTCAGCATTCCCGCACGCGAAGGTCTGACGGCTGGTCCGGTCACGAACGCGACCGACTCGCGAGCTTCGACCGCTCGCGCACAGGATTCTACGAGCGCCGAGAAGCGCAGAAGAGTTCGTCGATGCGGCCGTATGCGCAAGTTCGCGGCGACGAACGCCAGCCGTTCGCCTCTGCTCCCGCTTTTCGGCCAAGCCGCGTCCTCGTAACGACGTCGTCGGTCATCAACGCCAACACCTGCTCTGGGGCGCGTGGCGTCGGCCCCTACCACCGACGCTCAGTCCGTCGAACGCTGAAGCGTTCCAGCCAGGCCCCGAGTCACTGCGCGATCAGCGCACTGCTGCTACTCGAGGGAGCGGGCCCCGCGCAAGTCACCACCATCCGCATTCCCGAGCGGGCAGCCGAATGACAACGGCCTCACACTACGGCCTTGACATCCCTCGGCCCTTCATGGATGACACAGGAGGTATGACGCCGGTGCGGAGTTGCGCGAGGTGGTGGACCGGCGCCGCGCGTTGGACGCTGACACTTCGGAGGACCGCTTCACGCGGGGACGTGTGACGGATCGGGCGCCGGCGGGACTGAGTGACCGTTCGCCCGTTGGCTCACCGGATCGCCAGCTCCGGCGCCCGCCCGGTCATCGGCGACCGCGAACTGACGAATCGACTCACCCGCCCGGAGGTACTGCTATGCGCATGCACTCATTGTTAGCCCTGCCCAGGCGCGCGGTCCTCGGGCTCCGTCCGCGCGGCCTGCGCGCCGCCGTGCTCGCCACGCTCGTCGGGGCGTCGCTAGCCTGCGCGCCGTCGGCGTCGGCCGCCGTCACGTCGACGGCGCCGCCCTCCACGCCGGTTCACCTCAAGGCCGGAAGCCTGCGCCAAGGCGAACGCAATCATCTCAGCATACCCCTGCGCCGCCGTAACGTTCCTGCATCGATCGGCGCGGATGGGCAAGCTCGAGGGCGAGTGTGATGTTCGCGCGGTCGTGCTGTGGACTCCGCCTACGTCAGAACGGGCCCGCTGCGACCATTCCAGTCTGTGGCACTTGCAGCGGGCCCGTCTCTTGGTCACGCCTTGGTGGCACTCCAGAAGCCACCGCCGGGCGCCGCCTGGTAGTTCCGGGACGTAGAGTTGCCGGAGACGCTGCCGCTACAGATGGCTGCGGTGACGGTGCCGCACTTGATCGAGCCGCCGCTCACCCGGGCGAAACTCAAGCCGCCGGCGGGGCGGTTCCAGCCGGTCCCGATGAAGCGGGGCCCGATATGACCAGCGCTTCGCCACGGTGCGCCTTCGCCGTCAGCAGCACGAGCACCGCGGTCAGTACGACGGCGCCCCAGAGGCCCAATCCGAACAGGCTGAAATGGATGTGGAACAGCAACTTCAGTGCGACGAACAGCCCAGCTATCCCGGCCAGCGCGAGGCGCGTCGTCGCCCGGCTCCCGCCGACCGCGGGGATCCGCGTCTGCGGCGAAAGGCGCTCCACCGCGAGGTCGGCGATGAGCGCAACCGCGGCGAGCACGGCGAGGACGCCGAGCCACCCGTCGGGCGCTCCGGTGGCCGTGCTCGTGATCGAGATCGGACCGATGCCGACTTCGAACCATGGCAGGAACAGCAGGTCGATCACGAGCAGCAAGGCGACTCCGCCCAGCAGCCAGTCATCACGTCTTACTTCGTCGAGGTTCATGTCACCCTCCTCTTGGTTGTTTCGAACTTGCCCTCACCGGTCCCGGCGCGTGGCCCCCTCGTCTATGTGCCCTTTTACCTCTTACGACTCTCAAGGCTTGGTGGCGGGCTTGAAGGTCACTTCCATCCGTGGCGTTGAAGATCACTTCCTCGCCGCTCCCATCGACCTCCGTGCACCTGCGCGCACGCTACGCCGAGATGCAGATAGCGCCGCATGTACCAGCGTGGGCTCACAGCCGCTCCACTGATTTGACCGGATGTCCCGGTTTGGCTCAAGCACCTCGAGCTCCTTGTCTTTAGCCGCTCCCTGCCCATACTCCGCATGAGTCCGGCGGGGTGGTTGGTTGCTCGGCTCATGGTGCGGTACCGCGAGCCGCGTGCCTAGTAACCCTAGGGTGAGACTTTCAGCCCCGGGTCAGGCTCCTGTCCCGTGGACGAGGCCACGTAAGCCCTCCCGATCGTGGGAGTCGCCTGGCGGCTGTGCCGTGCGGGTTGGTGCGAGCCGCACCGGGGGTGCGCTCTGGCCGGGCTCCTGCCCCACCCATCAGCTCGGCGTTCGGATTCGCCTTGGCAACCGCTTCCGACGTGCGAGCGTTCGGCGAGGTTCCGGTGGTCCGGTGCCGAGACGTGGCCGCTACGGCATCATCGGCAGCAGCGTCAGCGTGCGCGGCTCGCCGGCGCGGTGACGCGCCCGACAGTAGGCGGCGAGCTCCTCGTACACAGCGTCGCTGCACACTCGCCGGAGTTCCACCTCCATGCTCACGTACACGGGGTGATCGGCGCTGAACGCATCCTGGTGCTCGGTGCACCACCACTCGAGGATCCCCTCCGCGCCCCAGTCGACGGTCCGGGAGGCACGCACCGTGGTGGTCTTGGTCTTATCGTCGATATCGAAGAACAGCGGGACCTGCCAGCAGATCCGCGGCTTCCAGTCCACGGGGTTCTCGCCGCGGCGCATGGCCGCGACGTGAAGCGCACAGCCAGCCCCACCGGAATGGTCCGCACGATTGTGGAAGATGCACGCGCTGCGGTACAGACGGGTGTGGACGCTATCGCGCTTGAACCGCGCCTTGCCCCACGGGTCGCGGCCACCACGTGCCAGCGCCACCTGCCGGTTCTGCCAGTCCTCGTCGGTGAGCTCCTCGACGCGTCCTCGGATCATCTCGAGGTCCTCCCTACCGGACGTGTCGCCGTTGCCCTGGTAGATCTCGACGCCATCGGCGCAGCAGCCGCGAGCGCTGTGCTGCAGCCTGGTATCGGGGCATCCCCGTCCCCATATGCACCGGTAGTTGGACAGTATGAACGTCAGGTCGAACTCCCAGCTCCACCCGTCGCCGTCCCGGAACGTGACCGTCTCGCGCGTGAGCATCAGAATCTCCCTCCGTCCATGACCGCGGCCGAGAACGCGACGATATCGCCAGTCGACCGGATTGGGCGGCACGCGACAGCCGCGGCGGTCCGAGCCATGGCTTGGTATGCCGAAGCTCCTGGTGAATCTCGCGATCATGTCGGATCGGCCCCGATCCATCCAAGCAGCAAAGGGAGGGTTGACATGCCATTGGTAGAGATCGATCTACTCGAAGGCCGCTCCGAAGCAGAGCTCGATGCGATTTCGGACACGGTCCACGAGGCTATGGTCGCGTTGCTCGACGTTCCACATCGCGACCGGTTTCAGATCATCACCGAGCGTGCTCCGTGCCGCCTGCGCTTCGACCCCAACTACCTCGACATCGACCGTGACAACGGATTCCTGCTGATCCGAATCACACTCTCTGCGGGGTCGGACAACCGATGCCAAGCAGGCGTTCTACCGCGACCTCGCCAGTCTGCAAGCCGAGCGCATAGGCACGCGAACCGAGAACCTCGCGGTGGTCATGGTCGAGAACGAACGCGAGGACTGGTCCTTCGGCCGCGGGCAGGCGAGTTACCTCGCGCTTCCGCGTGACGCCTGGCGGTGAGAACGGGAGTTGATGAATCGTGGCGAGTGCCCGGTCGCCAACCCGATCGGCCGCACGGCGCCGCGTCACTTGGCACATCGGCTACCCACCGGGTTGTCTGGGGAGCTCATAGGTCATCCTCTAGATATCCGGCCTGCAGCACGCCGGACGGGTGCCGCTTCGTGATCACGTACGAGGCGCGAAGCTGCGTGCAGCGGCTGAGTCCGGAACGGGGTGTGTGCCACGGCCGCACCGACCTCCCACCGGGCGATACCGGCAGGAGCGATACGTCGGGTACCTTCGGCGCTTCTCGAATCCCGGTAGGTAGCCGACGGAGCCGACGTCGAGCTGGGTGTCCCAGGCCAGGACGCTCGCGAACTCGACGACCGTCACCGGCTCCCGGCAGGCTCGGATCTTGCGATGGCCGCCGAGCTCGTCGATCGTCGTCTGAAGCAGCCTGATCTCGTTTGTCCGGCCGCGTTGCAGACGCAGGTCGGTGCGCTCGGCTCGGAGCCGCGCGATCGCGCCCGGCACGAGAGTCCCGGGGAGCACCGCGACGACCACGGTCCCAACCACCCGGGAACGCCCCGCCTCGGCGAGCCCAGCCCGCTGAGCGCCCACCCAACGCCGATCCCCGCGAGCACTCCGGCCACGGCCGCCGGTTCGAACATGTACCGGGTAGCAGGGGAGTGCCGGGAAGCCGTGGAACGCGAACGCGATCTCGATCAGCACCCACGCGACGATCCCGCCGGCGAGCACCAACACCACGCGTTCGCGGCGCCAACCCGCGACCGCGACACCGCGACACCGCGACGGCCCCAAGAGCGGCAATCCAGACCGGCAAATAGTGCAACTCGGTAAACCGGCCAATCGTGCCGAACACCTTGGCCTAGTGCAGCTCGCGTGGAGACTGCAACGGCAACTCGCCGGCGATGTTGGGTCTGCCGTTCATGATCCACGGAATTACGAACCACATGAACGCGATCACCGCGATCCCCCGACCAACATCCACCGCATCGAGGGGACCTTGAACCACGCCCAGATCGAATAGAGCCCCAGAAACGGCCACACATCGTCCTCAAACGGTCGAGCGCAGGCCCATCTCGCCATCCGCTGAGATCGGTCGTCCGCGGCAGGAGCGACGACGTCTGGCCTGCCTCGGATGACCTTCCAATCGCGACGGTGCAGAAGCGTGCACATCAGCGGGCCTGGTCCCAGACGAACGTGGTCATCGCGGTGGCGGGGAGCGTGTAGGTGAAGTAGTGCCCGTTCGAGTCGCCCGCGAAGGTGATTGGTGCCGAGGAGGTGTTATAGGTGATGAGCACCAGTGATCCGTCGGGATTCTGGAACGCGACGTCGTCTAGGCCGGCGCTGACTGTTTCCATGTTGGAGCTGTTCACGCCGTAGGTGACGAAGCTCGGCGAGCCGATCCGTGTGGCACCGGGTTGCACGAACGCGCTCACCTGTCCCAGCTGGTAATACTCGGGGCTGAAGCTGACGGTGTGCGACTGCTCGTCGATCGTGACCACACCGGTGCAGCCCAGACAACCGTATGCGGCGCCGTGCGGGCCACCCTGAGGATCGAGCGCCACGTTCCAGACCGCGACCACGCTCGCCCAATCGCGCAGGGTCGAGATCAGGTATTCGGGGGCGCCCGTGTCTCTGATCTCAGGCGAGCACTCGTCCGCGATCTGACTGAGCCCGGGAGCGCTGTGTTGGAGGTCGCTCATCACACTCGGGGAGCCGAAGTAGCAGTGCCAGGCGATCCCGCTGAGGTCGCCCGCGGCCGGACCCGACGACAAGGAGTCTGCGTACGTGAGCTGATCCCAGCTCAGATCGTTCCCGTAGATCCTCGGGTGAAGGCCGGCGGCCTGTAGCGCCGGCGTGAGGTTCTGCGCGATGAACTGTGCCTCGTCGGGCTCGGGGAACGTCATTCCTGGGTAGTCGGTGGAGAAGTGGCCCGTTGAGGGCTCGTTCACGGGCGCGATCGCGGTGATCGGCACTCCCTCGCTCTGATAGGCCTGGATGAACTTGACGAAGTAGTTCGCGAAGGTGTCGTAGTACGAGGGCAGCAGCGTCGCGTTCCCATCCGGGTTTTCGAGCGAGTCGTTGCTTTTCATCCACGCTGGCGAGCTCCACGGGTTGGCGAAGATCTCGAGCTCCGGGTTGACCTGAAGCGCCTGCTGCAGCGTCGGGATGAGGTACGTCAGGTCGTGGGCGATCGAGAAGTGCGACAGCGTCGGATCCGTGCCGCCGGGCGGATCGTCGTCGTAGCTGTACGGGTCGGGACTGATGGTGAAGTCCGAGGCCGCCATCGGGACCCGTAGGAAGTTCAGGTGGATGCCAGACGCGCCAAACAGCTCCTGCATCACTCTGAGTCGATCGCTCGCCGCCAACTGATCGTAGATCAGCCATGCCGAGCTGTCGGTCATCGCCGCGCCGATCCCCGTGAACCGCTGGTAGCGCACCTGCGGGGTGACATCGATCACGGGCAGGCCCTGTGGCTGGAGCGTCGAGATGGCCCGCTCCGGCTGAGGCGAGAGCTCCTGCGAGAATCCGGGGTCGGTCTGGACGACCTGGACACCCGGTGTCGAAAGTGCCACGACCTCGCTACCCAAGCCCCGGAGCGCAGCGATCTCGTTGCGCAGGCGACCGATCCGGGCACCGGCGTTGCCGAGTTCCGAGACCAGCGATCCGGTCGTGACGAGCGGCAGCCCCCGGCGGCCGCGGGCCAGCGTCTCGACCGTCGCGTGGTCATTGAGAACGGTCTTCAGCTGCGAACGGACCTTCTCCTCGGAGCGCAGCTCCGGCTGGACTCCATCCGACAGGACGCTCGAGACACCGCTGCCGACCGTCGCCAACTGCCGGCTGCCCAGCAGGCTCGGGTCGAGGCGCTCCGCCGCGACCGCCGCCGAGCGCCCGTTCAGCACGGCGCGCCAAGCCGAGGCCGTGAGAGTCGGGGCTGCCTTGGTCGATCCAAAGGGGCTCTTGACGAACACCTTGACCTTGATGCCGCCGATGCCAGCAAGGACCGGGCCTGCGATGTGGAACATGACCTCATCCCCGTTCCGGATCGCTCCGTAATGGCCGCCCTTGAACGTCCGCAGCACGTACTCGGCGCCGAATAGCTCGACCGTCGCGGGCGTGACAGTCTCGCGCTTGCCGTGCCGGACCAGCATCGAAAAAGTCGCCGGGGTGAAGCCCCCGCCCTGCTCGACCAGCCCGGTCGGCGCCCGCTTCGCCGCGCCAGGCTCCAGGATCAGCGCCAGCAGCCCGTCGTTCAGGTCGCCCTGACCGAGATAGCGCTCGATGTCGCCCTTGAACCTAACCGTCACGATCACGCCCAGCGAAGGATCGCTCGCTGCGGTGACCGACATGATCGTGATCGCCTGCCGCTCGACCGCCGTCAACCCCGGCTGGTGGACGATCCCGTGATCGGCTTGGGTCACGATCCCCGCCCGCGCCGGGGCGCAAACCACCGCGCCGCAGATCACGACCAGTACCAGGCCCAACACACGGAAACGCCCCCAACGCCACATCGATACCTACATCTTGCCGTGCACGACCGTCCGAACGGATCAGAACGCCATGCGCACCCGGAAGTTCCCGCCACGCGCCACCCGCGGAGACAACACCGGCCCTACTGGAGCCGAGCTAACGCCCACCGCTGCAAACGACAAACAGACCGTCCTCGCCGACGCCCGTTTCGCCTCAACAGCCACACAGTCGCGATCGGCGACCCGCTCGGCGCGGACCACGGCGCCGAGCCCGCTGTCGTCGCCGCCGGCCTTTCGTGCGCCAGCGACAGCCAAGGATCGCGCGGCGCTAAGCAGGTAGAGCGCGCCGTGACACTCGCTGCGCCGACCAGAACGTTGAGTAGTCCGTACGGATACGCGGTCCTGCACGAGTTGACGATAGAGATAGCAAGATGGCCGAGCACCAGCGCAGGCCGTGGCAAAGAGAGAGTTGGAACGACGAGCATGAGCCAGACACCAGCACCCAAACCGCCGGTTGAAGCACCGAAGCCAGCGGCCGAATCACCGAGGCCCATGCCTCGCCCGCCTCGTGCGCACACGGATCTCTGGTATCTGCTGTACGGGAATGATGCGGAGCAAACGCCGTAAGGAGCGTCAAGCTCCACCGGTTGCCGTCGCGCGAGACTAGACCCGCGCGCTGAAGCTCGGCAACCCTCTGCCCTGCCCAGTGGCCGGTCATGGTAGCTCCCGCGGGCCCACGCTCGTGCAGTTCGGACAGGAACGCGTCCGGGTCCTCGATGCCGTACGGCTCACACGCAGCGGCGGGGAAGTGCCGGACGTTCGAGGTGACGATCGCCTCCGCATCCGCGGCGGCCAGCACATGACGGGTCAGCCGGCTCGTTGAGCATCGCCGGCTCGAGCGACGCGATCGCCCCCTTCTGGAACCCCAGCGTCGTCAAACGCACGCATCGAAGCGATGGCGGATGGCCATCCATCACGCTCGTCCCGCACGGCAAGGAACTCACGAGTGTCCAATACCAGGGATCGAGCGGCGCACGATCGCCCGGCCAAAGCTGGTCGGATGTGGCTAGCTCTGGCTAGCTCACCCCGCGATCTTGTCGCTCGACATCGCCTCTCAGCTGCCAAGCCCTGGCCTCGCCCGCGTCGTCGGAGGCGCATTCCTCAGAGATCAGGATGTTGATCAAGCGAGCCCCCTCCGTCCGCCGGTCATCTGGCCGATCACCAACGAGGTCGCCGTGACCATGGTGCGCGACGCGAAATAGATCCTGACCGGAAGAGGGCCTTGACCACACTCCGGAGCCAAGACGTCGGCTCACATTTCTCCGAGGAGCCGGCGAGCGCTACGGGCCCGGTTCTTCTCAATGCCAGCAGTGGACCACATCACTCCTTCGCCAGGCTGAGCAGGTGCCTGCGACGAGGGCTGGCGTGCTCTCCCAACGCGTCCGTTGCGACAGCGACCGTTAGGTCAATCCAAGCAAGCGCCCGGCCAGTCCGCACTGCTCGTCCGCCGGCGAAGCGTGCGCCTCGCCGTTCGGTGCGGCGTCTGTGCCGCTCTTCGGTCGTCCGTGTCACGAGTGGGCTACCGAGGATCGGCGGTTCTCGCCGCCACAGTTGCTTGACTCCTGCCACGCTTGCGCCCTTCGACTGCCCGCGCACCTGCTCCTCGTTCTACATCGACTGGTCGAGCGGCGCACGACCAAATGCGGCTTGAGTTCTTTGGGTGCCTACCCGCTCGACGGCCGTCGAAGCCGTACCGGCTGCCGACGTGTGCGACGCGGCTGATCCAACACGTCCCCCGTGATGTACGGGTGCGGACACCGGGCTCAGAAGGCTCGACCGGAGTCGTTCCGGCGTTTGTGCCTTTAGGGTGATGGAGGTTGTCTCCGAGCACCTGTGCCAGGGGTGGTTGGAGGGGTATCTGCTCACCGGCCGTCATGGCCTCTTCAACTGCTATGAGGCGTTCATCCACATCGTGGACTCGATGTTCAACCAGCATGCGAAGTGGCTCAAGGTAACGCGGACGATCCCCTGACGGCGGCCGATCGCCTCGCTGAACTACCTGCTCTCCTCGCACGTTTGGCGCCAGGATCACAACAGCTTCTCTCATCAGGACCCGGGCTTCATCGACCACGTCGTGAACAAGAAGCCGGAAGTCATCCGCGTCTACCTTCCGGATGCTAACTCTCTGTTGTCGGTCGGCGACCACTGCCTGCGCAGCCGCCACTACGTCAACGTCGTCGTCGCAGGCAAGCAGCCGGAACTCAACCGGCTGACTATGGATGAGGCGATCGAGCACTGCATGCGCGGGCTCGGAGTGTGGGGATGGGCCAGCAACGACGATGGAGAGAACCGGATGTCGTGCTGGCGTGCGCGGGCGACGTGCCGACGCTCGAGACGTTCGCAGCCGCGGCAATCCCCCGCGAGCGTCTACCCGACCTCAAGGTCCGGCTGATAAACGTCGTCGATCTGATGCGCCTCCAAGACCCATCTGATCTGAGCACCCGCACGGGATGGCCGACAGAGAATACGAGGCGCTGTTCACGACCTCCGGCCGGTGATCTTCGCCTACCACGGTTATCCCTGGCTGATCCATCGCCTGACGTACCGGCGCAAGGGGGCCGGGAACCTCCACGTGCGAGGCTACAAGGAAGAGGGGACGACGACGACGCCCTTCGACATGGTGATGCTCAACGATCTCACCGCTTCCACCTCGTCATGGACGTGATCGACCGGGTGCCTGACCTCGGCGCGCGCTATGTCCAGCTGCGGCAGGAAATGGTCGACACGCGCCTGCGATACCGCGCTTACACTCGCAGAGTAGGCGACGACCCATCCGACGTGCGCGATTGGACCTGGCCGTTCTCGGACGGACCACCCGGAGCGAGGGCCACCCTATCCTCGAACGTAACGACCGACGGTGCCGACGGCACGATGCCGCGGCTGGGACAAGCCGCCCCCGTGTGAGACCCCACGTGACACTCGTCGTACTAGAGCCGGGCGGATGTTCGTCCCGTTCCACGATGACGAGATCATCAGTCAGTTCGAGGGCTACGAGAGCTACGAGAGCTACGAGAGCTACGAGGAGCTCGACTGGGATGCCTATCGGGAGCGTTACGGGAACATCCAGCGTCTGGATCGGATTCTGCGTGCCGAGGGCGATGACCCCGACCGCTACAAGCTTTCCAAGCAGGCCGATGCCGT
>Ga0187777_10002334_pt1 | contig 12158 bp, 9 predicted proteins | sample 1015_Q2_SP5_10_M_FD_132416 | JGI IMG/M metagenome (GOLD analysis project Ga0187777, IMG submission 132416) | Tropical peat soil microbial communities from peatlands in Department of Meta, Colombia - 1015_Q2_SP5_10_MG | ecosystem: Environmental > Terrestrial > Soil > Wetlands > Peat | place...
CTCGCGTCGCTCATAACGCCGAACGTGGACGAAGCGGCCCGATTGCTCGACCGAGAAATTACGGACCGCAAAACGATGGAACAGGCGGGGAAAGAGTTAAAGGGCAGGTTCAGCGGCGCGATTCTACTCAAAGGCGGTCACTTGTCCGGCGCGCAGGCAACCGATCTCTTGTTTCGCGACGACCGGATAGTCGAATTCTCGGCGCCGTTTGTTCGGGGCGTCGCTACGCACGGCACGGGTTGCACATATTCTGCGGCAATCACCGCCGGATTAGCGAAAAAATTGTCACTGCCCGATGCGATTGGCGCAGCGAAAGATTTTGTGACGAGTGCGATCCGGAATCATTACCGATGGGGCGACATCCACGCGCTCAGACATTAGCGCCGGCGTTTTTTCAATTTCTTCCAGCGCTTGAGCTGCATCGCTTCTTCGGCCGCAGCGGTCTCCGCCTGTTTTTTGCTGCGCCCGCGTCCCTTCCCGAGAATGATCCCTTCCCATACAGCCTGCACGACGAATCGCTTGTCGTGTTCCGGGCCACTTTGGGACAGAACTTCGTAAGCGGGACTCTTTGGCGAAATGCTCTGCAATAATTCCTGCAGATTTCCCTTCGGGTTGATATCAACGGGCTCCTGGGCAAGCTGCGCCAAATCGGTCTTCGCCTGCGTCAAAATAAATTTCCGGGTGTCCTCCAAACTGCCGTCCAGAAAAATTGCGCCGATCAGGGCTTCGAAAGCATCGGCCAAAGTCGACGTTCTCGCGCGTCCGCCGCTGGTCTCTTCGCCACGCCCCATCAATAGGAACTGGCCGAGATCGATCGCCGCGGCATGCGCTTTCAGAGCGTCGCGGGAAACCAACCGAGACCGTAATTTTGTCAATTGTCCTTCCGGCTGGTCTTTAAAGTGCCCAAAGAGATATTCGGTGATAACGAGTTGGAGAATCGCATCTCCCAGAAACTCCAATCGTTGATTATCGAAATGGCGTTGCTGAGCCTCATGACCAAGACTTGGATGAGTCAATGCTTCGGCGAGCAGCAGTGGGTTGCGAAACTTGTACCCGATTCGTTCTTCCAGCGGATGCATGGATACCTAAATCCTAAGTCTTAAATGACTTAATGTTTTTGATAGATCTCCAGCGAAGTGACGACATCCAGGGCACGCTGCAGCACCGTATCGCGCGGCGGTTGGCTTGGCCGCGAGCGAAGCCGGCGTTGCGCGTCCGCGATATCCAGTTCCGGATTCGTTCCCGCAATTAGGGCCGCTTCGTTCAAATGCGGTCGTTCGGTCTCGTAAACAAAAGGCGCCATTCCTCTCTCGGCGCTTTGCTGAAAGATCTGGCGTTTCTCTATCGCCGGCATTTCGACCGGCAAATCCGGTTTCACTCCACCCGGAAACAACGATTGGCCATCCGGCAGAACCGCTTCGCCGGACGCGACCCGAAGAACCTTGCCGCTCGGTAATGATTGATCGGAATATTCTACCGCTCGACCGGCAGTCGGTTGGCCGACAATCAACGCCCTGTTGTAAAGTTTGAGTACAGCAGCGAGCGCTTCCGCTCCGCCTGATGTATCTGCATCGGTCAGGACGACGATTAGTCCCTGAAACACGGGATCGCGGTCTGAAGTAAATTGTCGAGCCTGCCGCGCGGATGGCTTGCCCACACTGAACAGTGCCTTTCCTTTTGGACAAAAACGCTTCGCAAAGTCGGCGGCGCTGGCAAAATCTCGGGCGTTGCTTGCCCGAAGATCGATAATCAGGCCGTCGATCTTCTTTTGGCCGAACTCCTGCAGTTTCCTGTCGAGTTCCTTGAGATTTCCACTATTGAGCTCACCCAGGCGCAAATAACCGATATGGCTTTCAAACACTTCACTGTAAAATGGAGAACTCGGTTCAGCTGCTCCGGCCTCGCGACTCGGCAAAAGCATCAATCCGCCCGGCATGCGAACCAGCAAACCCGTGAGGGTGGCCCGATTCAGCTCCGTGTCCGTGACTGCATCCGGACTGGTGAAATTCGCTTTTAACAGTGAAACGGCCGCCTGAAGATCGGCTTCGCCTAACGAGTTGATAATCTGGTCGGTTGTGGGCGTGGCCGACGGCAAAGGCGCGGCAGATTTGGCCAGGGTCGGGCTGCTGCTCGTCGGCGCGGAGGAAGGCGCGGGCGATTGGCCAAAGACCGCGCCCACGCAAAATAGCGAAACTGCCGTTGCCGCCGCCGAGTTGAACATTGTTTGAATTCTTAGCTGTTTGCAGCGCCGAGAGCAATATCGCGACGATAATGACAGCCATCGAAATGGATACAGGAAACGGCCCGATAAGCCTGCTCACGTGCAACACGGAGGCTGAGGCCAAGCGCCGTAACCGCCAGAACCCGACCGCCGGCTGTAATTACTTCGCCGCCGGCATCTTTCGTTCCCGCATGAAAAACCTGCACCCCTTCGACTTTGGCTGCATCACTCAAGCCCGAAATCCTCTTTCCCGTTTCGTACTTGTTTGGGTAACCCGCGGACGCGAGAACAACTGTCACCGACGCGCCCCTGGACCACTCGATCGTTTGAGTAACGACTTCTCCGTCGATCGTCGCTTCCAGCAGCGGAAGCAAATCGGATCTCATCCGCGGCAACAACGCTTGCGTCTCCGGATCACCGAACCTGCAATTGAACTCGAGCACACGCGCACCGCCGTCGGTGATCATCAATCCCGGATACAGGAGACCGCGATAAACAGCCCCCTCCTGCCGCAATCCCTCCAACAGCGGGCTCATGATGTTGGCTTCGAATTGCGATTGTAGTGACGCGTTCCAATTGTTGGCGGGGCTAAACGCGCCCATTCCTCCCGTGTTTGGACCCTGGTCGCCATCGAAAGCGCGTTTGTGGTCTCGGGCCGACTCGAGCAGACGGTAGTTTTTGCCGTCTACGAGCGCGTGCAGCGAACACTCGCTGCCATGTAGAAATTCCTCGATGACAATCCGGCGACCGGCTTCGCCAAAACGCGCTTCGTTCATCATCGCGTTGATCGTCGATTTGGCCTCGGCTAATCCGGACGCAATGATCACGCCCTTCCCAAGCGCGAGTCCGTCCGCCTTAATCACGACCGGAAATTTGAGTTGCTGGCAATAGTCAAGGGCCTGGCTGCTGTCTGAAAACGTTCGTGCTTCCGCCGTGGCAATCTTTTGTGCGCGCATCAGCTCCTTCGCGAAAACCTTTGACGACTCGAGGCGCGCGGCGGATTTCGTCGGCCCGAAAATGCGCAGCTTGTCGGCCGCGAAAAGATCGACAATCCCCAGCGCCAGCGGATCGTCCGGGCCGACCACGGTGAGATCGACCGCGTTCTGCTTCGCGAACACAAGCAATTGCCCAAGATCCGTCGCCGGAATCGCGACATTTTCGGCAATCAATCCAGTTCCGGCGTTTCCCGGCGCACAGAAGATCCGGTCGACGGCGGTTGATTGCCTGAGTTTCCAAACCAGCGCGTGTTCCCGGCCTCCGCTCCCGATGACGAGAATCTTCACGAGAAGCGCACTGTAGAGGCAGCCGTGCCGGCCGCAACGTGTTCTCCAAAGAACGCCCAATATTAATCGCGAGGACGCGATTCTTCCGGCACAATCGGCAATTCCAACTTTTCGGTGTGGCGAACGATCATAATCTTCGATTCAACGCCGATCTGTTCTGCCATCAAACGCTTGTGCAACTCGTGGATGGTACCGATCGGCTCGTTGTCGAACGCAACGATCAGATCGCCCTCGCGCAACCCAGCCTTCGCCGCAGGGCTTTCCTTTTCGACCGAGGCAATCCGCACACCTGTTTCGCGCGGCAAACTGTAAAAGCGCACAATGCGGCGATGGATTGGAACGTTTTGCCCGGCGACACCGATATAGCTGCGCCGAATCTTGCCGTCTTTGATCAACCAGCCAGCCACAAATCTGGCGGTGTTGCTGGCGATTGCGAAACAAATTCCCTGAGCCGGACGAATCACCGCTGTGTTCACTCCGATCGCTTCACCGGCGGAGTTCACCAGGGGCCCTCCCGAATTGCCCGGATTCAACGCCGCGTCGGTTTGGATAATGTTGTCGATCAATCGGCCGGATTGGGCATGCATCGACCGTCCGAGCGCGCTAATTACGCCCGCCGTTACGCTTGCCTGAAACCCAAGCGGGTTGCCAATCGCGATTACGATTTGGCCGACCCGTAGTTTTTCCGAATCTGCCAGCCGAATATGCGTGAGATTCGGCGCATTGATTCGTATGACCGCAAGATCGGTATCGGGATCATCGCCGACCAACTGGGCGGAATAGTCGCGCCCATCGGGGAGATTCACCGTAACCACAGCTGCCTCGTGAACTACGTGGCTGTTCGTCAAAATGAAACCGTCCGGAGCGATAACGAAGCCTGAGCCGCTGCCGCCGACTTCGCGTGGACCGCGTTGACTATTGATTCGTTGTTTCGTCTCGATATTGACAACTGCGGGAGCGACTCGATCAACCGCCGCGACGACGGTGCGGGAATATTCGTCCAGCAACACCGTATTGTTCGACGGGTTGTTGATCTCCACCGCCGGCGTCTTTTCTGTGCTGGCCTCATCCAAGACTAAATCGAAATACATACCAAATATCTTCCGAAGCATCCGAAACTAGTCAAATAGCCTAGCAGCCTCCATACATAGATTTTTGATCGTTACATCCGAACTTGCGCGCAGAAAGCGAATACCTTAAGAAACTCGCATGGCTTCAGTGATGGATTCGCAATGCCCGTCGCGCCTGGTCCTCGACCGGATCGCGGGCAAATGGACCGCGCTAATCATTCAGTTGCTGGCAAAGAAGACGATGCGTTATGCGGAGCTGCACCGAGAGATCGGCGGCATCTCGCAAAAGATGCTGACCCAGACTCTGCGCAGCCTCGAGGGCGACGGTTTGGTGGAACGCAAGGTCTATCCAGTCGTTCCGCCGCGAGTCGAATATTCACTTTCCAGACTTGGGCGGACTCTTATCGAACCGCTGCGCGGCCTTTGCCGTTGGTCGGAAAAACATCTGGCAGAACTGCAGGCAAATCGGTCGCGAACCAAGGCAAGGCACAACCCCGCAACGATTTAGCTCTGGGCGTTTGTGTCAGACGCCGTCACGCCACGCCGTCTGATAGAGACGGCCTGCAATTACTCTGAGTTTAGCTCAAAGTTAATCTTCACGTCGTAGTGATCGCCTTTGCCCAGCCCGTCCGGCAACGGTTCGACGTGATTCACGCGGTTCGCCAGTGCTCTAACGGAATCGTCTAAATCCGGGTTTCCGGACGAACGAACAATTTCGAAGCTCGACACCTGTCCATCTTTTTCAATGCGGAGCTTTACCAGCACTGAGTTCTTCCCTCCGGTATCGGCTACTGACGTCGGCTGGGCCCACTCGCTGTAGAAACGATCATGCAACATGCTGCCGTACCAACCAAACTGCGATTCGTTTACGCTTCCGCCGGCATGTCCGCCCGCCGCTCCCGCCGTTGTGCCTTTACCCGCACCAGTTTGGTTGGTGGAAGATGTATTTGCTGGCGGCTTCGGATCTGAAGATTCGTTTTCGGCCAGGACAATTTTCTTCTTCTCTGTATCGGCTGTCTCGGACTTTGCACCGGCGGCTTCATTTTCTTCACGGTTCAGCTTTGGCTTGGGTGACGGTTTCGCTTTGGCAACTGTCAGTCTCTTCGGGGACGGCTTTGGCGTGGTTTTAGGAGTCGGTCTGGGAGTGGGTTTGGTTTGTGGGGCCGCACTCGGTTTTGGTATCGATCTTGGTGTTGGCGCCGGAGTGGCTAGTTGAATCTCACTCGGAGCCGATGTTAGAACCGGGTGATCCTCATCCTGCTCTTGCAGCTTGTCCGTTTTCGACTCTGCGTGGAGTGGTGGTTTTTCGCGAAGGGGCGGTTCCGTTTTGGTCGTCACGATTCCGTTCCCGGCGCCGCCGTTCATCCAAATCACACTTTGCGCACTCGAGTCGTGGTTGCTTGCGTTGCTCCAGCGAATTAACCCGATCAAGAGCGCAACGTGCCCGGCCGTGATCAGGCCAACGTTGATCCAAAACCGCAGGTTCTTCGGCATTGTTATTTCTGCTCGGCCCGAGTCGCGATTCCGACCTTCATGATTTGCGCACGCTGCAGAGCGTCCATCAACGTGATTAACTTTTGTACGGGCAAATCGCGATCTGGCCGAATCACGACCGCAATTTCCGGATTAGCCCGCTTCATTTCGGTCAGCTGCGCGGTCAATGATTCAAGATCGACAACTCGATTGTTGAATCGAATCGATTCGTTGCGATCGATCGAAACGGTCTGGACTGGCGTCGTCGTAACCGGCGGATTTTTCGCGCTACTCGACGGGATAATGAGGCTCATGCTGTTCTCCAGGAGTGGCGTCGTGATCATGAAGATGATGAGCAGCACGAACGCCAGGTCGAGCAAGGGTGTGATGTTGATCTCGGAAAGCGATGACAAATTCTGCCGTTGCGAATAGCGCCTCATCTCCGAAAGGCCGAGTCTCCCGCCTCAGCCGAGGACAGGGCGGACAGGCGCGCGCCGTGATCGACGAATTTGTGTTCAAGCTCGGACGCCAGCTCAGCCGCGAAGTTGTCCATCTCCACAATCATTCCGCGGATTCGCGTGACCAGGAAGTTGTAGCCGAACATCGCCGGAATCGCGACGCAAAGAGCAGTCACGGTGGTAATCAAGGCACCGGAAACGCCCGGCGCCATCGATGCGAGGTTCGGAGCACCGGCCTCGGCCACGCCGGTAAACGCGTCCATCACGCCCCAAACTGTCCCGAGTAATCCCAAAAAGGGCGACCCACTGACCGCTGTCGCGAGCAAAATCATTTGTGACTCGAGCTCTAGCGCGGTTTCCCCTACCGCGCGTTCCATCGCGGCCGTGACCGAACCCATTTGCGCCGCGGAGATTTTGTCCGCGATGCCGAGTCGCGCCTTGAAGGTTTCGTCGACTTCCGCGGAGCCGAGCAGTTGGAAAGTAATCTCCTGGCAACCAGCCCGATAAACATTAAAGAGCGGCGAACCGGGAAAGCGCGCGTTCTTTTCAAACAAGCGCAGCGGCTGTCGGTCCTGGCGAAACGCGTACAGAAAACGCGCGTTTTGTTTCCGCGCGAACTGGACCACGCGCAGCTTGGTAAGCATTACCGACCAGCTGAAGATTGACGCTACCGCGAGCAGCAGTAAAACGATCTTTCCGGCAATGGTGGCGTGTTGAAACGAAAACAAAAGTCCGCCGGCAGCAATTAACGAGGCTATCAATCAATTCACCTGCCAGAACTATTACCGGATTCTCGACAAAGCGAAAGGGCTACTCTCGCGCGCCAAGCTTTTTCGGATACGTCGGCCGGATCTTGGCAAAAATCACAAACGCGAGGCCGATCGCGATCATGAAGAACGAATAAAACTGGCCATGAGTGAACGGACCAAGCATGCTCGCGTCCGGTTCGCGGAAATATTCGCAGACGATCCGAAAAACCGCATAGAAAATGAAGAACAATCCGGTCAGGACCCCGTTTGGTTGCCGCATCCGGGTCCGAACAAACCAAAGAATCAAAAAGAGAATAACCCCTTCAAAGAAAGCTTCGTAGAGCTGAGACGGATGTCGTGGAGTTAAGATTGGCCGCAAAATCTCTTTCACTTGCGGCTGGTGACGCACTGCGGCGACAATCGCGTCCGGCGTATTGAGGGAAGGATCGACCTTCATGCACTCCGTAATCGCCTGGTTGGCCTCTACGAAATTTTCGTTCAGTTCTTTCGGGAACTGCATCGCCCAGGAGACGCTGGTCGCCCGGCCGTAAAGCTCGCCGTTAATAAAATTTGCGCAGCGTACCAGGAATAATCCGATTGGCGCTGCCACGACGAGATTGTCTCCGAGATTCGTCCACGAAACCTTATGGCGGCGGGCAAAATAAAAAGTGACCAACAGAACCGCAAGGATGCCGCCATGGCTCGCCATTCCGCCTTCCCAAACGCGTAGAATCGACAACGGCTCGCGCAACATCTCCGGCTTGTACAATAAAACGTAGCCGAGCCGGCCGCCGATAATCACTCCAAACAGGGCGCAAGCAGTGATGAAGTCTCCGACTTTGTCGAGCGGCAAATCGGCATAGCCGCGCCGAACGAGGGCTCGATAAACGACGTAGGCGGCTATAAACGCGAGCACGTAACCGAGCCCGTACCACCGAGGGCCAACATTGTCGTAAACGCGAAAGATTAGTGGATCGAGATCGTGAACCCAATAAGCGAGCATTGACTTCGCTGACTCTCATTGTGCGTCATCCCGAGCGCAAGCGAGGGATGACGCATTCGAAACGCAGCTCACGCAGACTGAACTGTCTGATCAATGACCTTTTGTGTGATCCCTCACCCCGCGGGGCGTGGTTCGGGACGACTGCGAGAGCACCCTGCGCAAGAACGGCGCCGTCCGGCTTGTCTTGTTCTTCGCCACCTGCTCCGGCGTTCCAACGGCAACAACCTTGCCCCCGTTCGCGCCCGCCTCCGGTCCAAGATCGACAATGTAATCAGCCTCTGCGATCACACTCAGATTGTGTTCGATCACGACCACGGTATTTCCTTCATCGACCAGTCGGTGCAATACCTTGAGCAGGAGATCGACATCGGCCATATGCAAACCAATCGTCGGCTCTTCGAGCAGATACAGCGTCGAACCCGGCTTGCGCATTTTACGAATCCGCTCGTTTTCAGCGCGACCGACCCCGCGTTTCAATTGGGTGACGAGCTTCAAACGTTGCGCTTCTCCGCCGCTTAACGTCGGACTCGGCTGACCCAGCTTGAGGTAACCGAGTCCGGTGTCGACCAGCAACGAGAGCGGCCGAACGATCTTCGGATGCGCCGAGAACAATTCGGCCGCTTCCTCAATCGTCATTTCCATTACGTCGCCGATCGACTTGTCGTTATAGAGAACTTCGAGGGTTTGCGGATTATAACGACGCCCGCCGCAGTCCTCGCACGGCACGAGCGCTTCCGGCAAGAAATTCATCTCCAGTTTGATGACTCCCTGGCCCTTGCAGGTTTCGCAGCGACCGCCTTCGGCGTTGAACGAAAATCGGCTGGCCGAGTAACCACGGACGCGTGAGACCGGTAATTGGGCGTAGAGATTTCGGATCTCGTCGAATACCTTGATGTAAGTGCCCGGGGTCGAGCGCGACGTCTTGCCGATCGGGGATTGATCAACTTCGTAAACTGCTTCGATTTCCTCGGCGCCACTGACCAGCTTGAACAAATCCCCATTCCCGCGACGTTTTTTGTTTTCCAGATCTTCCATCACGGCCGGTAACAGCACGTCGTGCATCAACGTTGATTTTCCGGAGCCCGAAATTCCGGTGATAACCGAGAGTCGTCCGATCGGGAACCGGACATTGACACCTTTCAAATTGTTCGCGCGTGCGCCGTGAACTTCGATCCAGTTTTCGACGGTGCGCAGGCTTCTTCGCGACGTCCCAATCAGGATAATCTTCCGCCCGGTCAGATAATCGCGGGTAAGTGATTGGTGGATCGACCGCTCCGGAGGCGACTTCAACGCGTTCGGAGAACGCGTTCCATCCACAAACTCTTTTAGCGTCCCGTTGAAGACAACCTCACCGCCATGCAACCCTGCGCGAGGTCCAAGATCGACAATGTGATCAGCCCGCCGCATTGTTTCGTCGTCGTGTTCTACGATCACGAGGGAATTTCCCTTCTTCCGAAGCGCTTCGAGCGTGTCGAGCAATCGTAAATTGTCACGGGGATGCAAACCAATTGTCGGTTCGTCGAGAACATAAAGCACGCCGCGCAAATTCGAACCCAGCTGCGCCGCCAACCGAATTCGCTGCGACTCGCCGCCGCTCAGGGTTTTGGCCGAACGTCCGAGCGCGAGATAACCGAGCCCGACATTCTCCATAAAACGCAAGCGCTGCCGGATTTCGGGAATCAGGTCGGCCGCGATGGTCTGCTGCGTCCCGGTGAACTTCAACTTGTCGATCACTTTCGCTGCTTCGCTCGCGGAGAGATTCGTGAACTGGTCGATCGGCATTCCCCGCACCCGCACGTGTCGTGCGACCTCATTGATGCGTGAACCGTGACAACGCGGGCATGCGCGGGCTTCGGTTGATTCAATCCATTCCGATTCCCGCTCGGCGCGGAGCTCGTTCTCCAGAACAGAGTCGCTGGTCTCCTCGGAAGCAGTTTGAAATTCCTGATCCCAAATTTCGCCGAATCCACCACATTCTTCGCAAGCTCCGTGCGGCGAGTTGAACGAGAACAACCGGGGATCGAGCTCTTCGAAGGCGCGCCCGCAATTTGGGCAACTCATCTCCGTGCTCACAATCGTGAGCCGACGTTTGGTATCGAGCAGTTGAGCTGTGCCGCGGCCGATCTCCAAGGCCCGCTGGGCAAGATTGCGCGCTTTGGCGATCCGCTTGGCATCAATCGGGCCGACGACAACCGCGATCGTGTGTTCTTTAAAACGTTCCAGCTTTCGAAACTGCGAAATCGGAATCAGCTGACCATCGACAAACAATGTCTCGAATCCCTGGCGCTCCGCCCAGCGCGCGACATCAGTGTGGAACCCTTTTCGTGCTTTCACCAGAGGCGCCAGGACTTTTATCGGACCGCGCTTTGCCGCCTCCTCTAACTGTTTAACGATCGCAGGCACACTTTGGCTCTCAACCGGCAAATCGCAGTCCGGGCAAAACTGCGTGCCTGTTTTCGCAAACAAAAGACGAAGAAAATGATAAACCTCCGTCACCGTCGCCACCGTCGATTTACCGCCGCCACGGGTCACCCGCTGCTCAATCGCAACACTCGGCGGCAGGCCAGTGACCAAATCGACGTCCGGTTTCTCGAGTTGCTCCATGAACTGCCGCGCGTAGGGCGACATGCTGTCGAGAAATCTTCTTTGCCCTTCCGCAAACAGAATGTCGAATGCGAGCGTCGATTTTCCGGAGCCGCTTAATCCCGTAATCACAACCATCCGGTCGCGCGGAATCTTCACATCGATGTTCTTCAAATTATGCTCGCGCGCGCCGTGAATACCGATCGCGCCGTTCGTTCGGCTAGTGCGAAATCGCGGAGCAGGCTCTGCCGCGCGTAACGAAAGCTCTTCATCATTGCGTTGGTAAATGGGTGGAGGAGTTCGCGATGGCGAGGCGCGCGCGCTCCCCAGAGCAGCGCGCAAGAATTTCCCGGTGTGAGAAGACTCAACACGCACAATCTGCTCCGGCGTTCCAGCAGCCACGACTTCTCCTCCCTCATCACCAGCCTCCGGACCAAGATCCACAACCCAGTCGGCACACTTGATGACTTCAAGATTATGCTCGATCACGATGACCGAATGGCCGGCGTCGACCAATCGCTGAAAGACCCGAAGCAGCATCGCGACATCATCGAAGTGCAATCCGGTCGTTGGTTCGTCAAAGATAAATAAATTTCCGATCGCTGTTTGCCGATTGCTGTTTGCTTCGCCATTGGAACGGTCGGCGTCAGAATTTGATCGTTTGACGCTTTCCGCGAGGTGTCGGACGAGCTTCAGGCGTTGGGATTCGCCGCCGCTCAGCGTGTTTAACGGTTGACCTAGCCGCAAATAACCGAGACCAACTTCGTCCAGGACATCGAGCGGCTTGGACAGCGTTTTCGTTTCGCCGATCTGGGCGAAGAACTGAATCGCTTCCTGCACCGTGAGATCGAGCAGGTCGTGAATCGACTTGCCGTGCATTTTTATTTTGAGCACGTGTGGCTGGAACCGTTTCCCTTCGCACTCCGCGCAACGTACATAAAGGTCACTCAAGAATTGCATCTCGATTTTCTCGAATCCGGTGCCGGAGCAACGTTCGCAGCGACCGCTGCCCGAATTGAAAGAGAAGGCGCTGGCGGTCAGGCCTTGCGACATCGCTTCCGGTTGCGCGGCGAACAATTCCCGGACCCGATCGTAAAGACCCAGATAAAGGATCGGCGTACTGCGCGGTGTGCGGGCAAGCGGGGATTGATCCACCATCACTATCTCGTCAATACGGTGCGCACCCGTGATCGATTTACAGGCGCCCGCTTCTTGATCGGATGACTGGCCTTTGGCGACGAGCAGGTTTCGATAGAGGACATCGTGGATCAGAGTCGATTTACCTGAACCGGAGACGCCGGTCACACAGGTGAAAACC
>Ga0187777_10002335_pt1 | contig 12158 bp, 17 predicted proteins | sample 1015_Q2_SP5_10_M_FD_132416 | JGI IMG/M metagenome (GOLD analysis project Ga0187777, IMG submission 132416) | Tropical peat soil microbial communities from peatlands in Department of Meta, Colombia - 1015_Q2_SP5_10_MG | ecosystem: Environmental > Terrestrial > Soil > Wetlands > Peat | place...
GGAGAGTCGGGCGTGACCAGATCGGGGTGGTCGGCCTCGAGGGCCTTGAGCTGGTTGAACAGCGCGTCGTAGACATCGTCGCCGATCTCGGGGTCGTCGAGGACGTGATAGCGATAGCTGTGGTGCTCGATCTCGTGCCGAAGCTCGGCGGCCCGCTCGGCCGGGTCCGCGGCGGGCGTCTGGCGGGCGGGGCTCACGGGCGCTCGGCCAGGTTCTTCGCGGCCGGCTGCACCAGCCGCTCTAGGTTGTAGCGCTCGAGCACGGACATGCCCTCGCGATCGGTGAGGTCGAAGTGGACCGGCGTGACCGCGATCTTGCCCTGCGCCACCGCGGCCAGATCGGTCCCGATTTCGTCGCGCTCAAAGCTCGCGTCGCCGTAGATCTTGTAGAGCCGCCGGCCCGCGCCTCCCTCGTCGACGACCGACAGCTCGTCCTGGTACACGCGCTTCCCGAGCCGCGCAACTTCGACGCCCGCCGGCGGCGCGCCGGGCACGTTCACGTTCAGCAACGTCCCCGCCGGCAACGGCGCGCTCTCGAGCTGGGCGACGAGGCGGGCCGTGAACGACGCCGCTACCGTGAAGTCGAACCCGGCCCCGACCCTGAAGTCGAGCTCGCGCGCGCTCGATTGCTGCGACACCGCAATCCCGGGCAGGCCGAGGACGATCGCCTCGAGCGCCGCCGCCACCGTGCCCGAGTAGGTGATGTCGTCCCCGAGGTTCGAGCCGTGGTTGATCCCGGATACGACCAGCTCGGCCTGGAACCCTTCGATCAGCCCGAGGTTGGCCAACCGGACGCAGTCAACCGGTGTGCCGTCGGTGGCGTAGCCCACGGTCCCGTCCTCGAAATCGACCTCCTGCACCCACAACGGGCGCCGGGTGGTGATCGACCTGGCCATCGCCGATCGGTTCCCGTCGGGCGCGATCACCGCGAGCTGGATCCCGTCGACTGCCAGCAGCGCGGATCTGAGCGTCTGGAGCCCCGCCGCCTCGATCCCGTCGTCGTTCGTGAGGAGCACGCGCATGCTGTCTTGATCCTAACCACGGGTCCGACGTTCAAGCGCGCGGGCGATCACCGCGGCAACGTACAGGGGCTCGTCCTCGATCTGGCGCGCCGTGAACCGGAGCACCTCGTAGCCGGCGTTCTTGTGCACGATGTCCCGGCGATGGTCGCGCTCGAACGCGGCTCGATGCGAGTGGACGTCGTACCCATCGACCTCAACGATCACCCGTTCGGCGGGCCAGAGGAAATCCGCGTTGAATCCCAGCAGCGGGGCATTGGTGAGGGGAGCGGGCAAACGCGCCGCCCTCACCAATCTGAGCATCGCTCGCTCGCCATCGGACCGAGTGCGCTTCGGACCACCGGGTTGTCCGAGGATCGCGCGCACCTGCGCCACACCGGCCCGATTGGGCCCGCGGTCGACCGCGGCCAAGATCTGCGGTTCATTGGTCAGCTTCAGGGCGCACGCCTCGGCAATCGCTCGCTCCGCCTGGTCACGGCCGGTCGAGGCGGCGAAGTCGATGACAGTTCGCGCCGCAGAAGTCACGGGTATCCCCCGCCGGCTGCTGCGATCCGTGTCGAACATCCGCTGCACCCTCTGAACGCGTATCCCCTCGCGGGATCGACAGTTGCGTTCGACCACGACGACGTCCACCTCGCCGACCGGCGCCCTCCCCAGCCCCCACAGCGCCGCGGCCGAGCGATGGCTGACGAACGCTCCTTCGCCGCAGGCGAGCACCGCAGCCAGCTCGTCTGCACCCGGAACCGCCAAGCGGTGCCCTACCAGATACACACCTCGGTATCGGCGGTGCAGCGCGCCGGTCTCCAGACGCCACTCGAGCGAACCACGCCGGACGCCGGCGGTATGGAGCTGTGGCGTGGTTATCAACCCCAGCTGGCGGTCAGCGACCCACGCCACCGCCGCGTCGGGACCCGCCCCACCCTGGACAACCTGCCAAATCTCCGCAAGCGACGCTACCTGGGCGACGTAAGCATCGGGTCCATGCTTACGTCGCCACGACGGGCTGGGGCGCGGGGCTTTGGTCGGCTTTACGGGCTCGGTGGTGGCCATGGCTCGCCCAGGATGCGCCACGCGGGCCCTGGTGGCGCGGAAATGGCCGGATTAGTTGCAGCGTTGCGGCAGATCCGCAGCGGCCCGGGAACGCGGCGTCACACAGCCAGTACGCGCTCGCCACCGTAGCCCACGCCCGCCAGATACAGCCCGTGCGCCGGCGCGGTCCGCCCGGCCTCCGACCGCGGCCGCCCGGACAACAACCCACAGAACGACGCCACCGACCGCCGGCCGCCACCGACCTCGAGCATCGTCCCCACCAACACCCGGTTCATCTGGCGCATGAACGCGTCGGCCTCGATCCAGAACTCGAGCAGATCTCCGCCGGCAACTGTCCGCCAGTAGGCCGCGTACACATCGCGCGAGAACCGCACGTGCTCGGTCTCGGTCGGCGTGAACGCCGTGAAGTCGCGGACCCCGACCACGGCCGAAGCACACGACGACAGCGCGTCGACGTCGAGCCGGTGCGGCCACCACAGCGCCCGCCCCCGCTCAAACGCGCTCCGGGTGCGCCGGACCAGCACCCGATAGCAGTAGGCCCGGCTGGTGGCGTCTCGCCGCGCATCGAACCCCGTCGGCGCCTCCGAGCACGAGAGCACCGCCACATCGGAAGGCAGCAACGCGTTCAGCGACCGGACGCCAACAGGCGGCCCGGCATACGAAGCGACCTGTCCCCAAGCATGTACTCCCGCGTCCGTGCGACCCGCCACGATCAGCCGCAGACTGTCCAGCCGCAAAATCACACAGAGAGCGCGCTCGACCTCCGCAGCAACCGTCCGCAACCCGGGCTGCTTCGCCCACCCCGCGAACCCCGCCCCGTCGTACTCCAGAACGAGCCGCGAAACCGACTAGTGCCCCGAGTCAGAAATTGGACGGCATTCGAGCGGCATTAGACCAGCTCAAGCAGCACCATCTCGGTCGAATCCGACCGCCGCGGCCCCAGCTTCAGGATCCGGCTGTACCCGCCGGGCCGCTCGGAGTACCGCGGCGCGATCTCCTCGAACAGCTTGTAGACCATGAACTTGTCCTGCCCGAGGGCCGACAGCGCTTGCCGGCGCGCGTGCAGATCGCCGCGCTTTGCCAGCGTGATCAGCTTCTCGAGCTCGGGCTTGACCGCCTTGGCCTTGGTCTCCGTCGTCCGGATCCGCTCGTGCGCGATGACCTCCTTGGTGAGATTCATCAACAGCGCCTTGCGGTGCGACGCATCACGCGACAGCTGATATCGGTTCCGTTGGTGGCGCATTACGAGTGCCGCGTCCGGACGTTAGCGACAAACCTCACTCGTTGCGGAGACCGAGACCGCGAGTGTGCAGCGTCTCGATCACCTCGTCGATCGACTTCTTGCCGAAGTTCGGGATCGCCGCCAGCTCAGACTCGCTCTTCGACACCAGATCGCCGACGGTCTGGATGCCGGCGCGCTTCAGGCAGTTGTACGAGCGAACCCCGAGCTCGAGCTCCTCGATGAGGATGTCGTCCATCGCGTTGGGCGGACGCGAGGGCGCGCCAACGGCGCCGGGCACGCCCGGCTCCAGCACGCCAGGCGCTCCGGCCTCGCGCAGTTCTACGACCCGCTCGGCGTCGGTGAAGATCGCCAGCTGCGAGATCAGAATCTCGGCCGCCTCGCGCAGAGCCGCGTGCGGGTCGATCGACCCGTCGGTCTCGATGTCGAGCGTCAACTTGTCGTAGTCGGTGCGCTGCCCGACGCGCGCCTGCTCGACGTTGTAGGCGACGCGACGCACGGGCGAGAAGATCGAGTCGATCGGGATCACGCCGATCGGCTGGTCGGGCGACTTGTTCTCCTCAGCCGGCCGGTAGCCGCGACCGCGTCCGATCGTCAGATAGACCTCGAGCTTGGTCTTCTTCTCCAACGTCGCGATATGCGCATCGGGGTTCAGGATCTCGACACCCGAAGGGAGGTCGATGTCCTTGGCGGTGATGTCGCCGGGCCCGGTGACCACGAGCGGCGCCTCGATTTCGGTCGCGTCGGAGTGCATCCGGCACACGACACCCTTCAGGTTCAGGACGATGTCGGTCACGTCCTCCTTGACGCCACGGATCGTGGAGAACTCGTGGGCCACGCCTTCGATGCGCACGGAAGTCACGGCCGCGCCGGCCAAGGACGAGAGCAACACGCGCCGCAGCGAGTTGCCGAACGTGTAACCGAAGCCCCGATCGAGCGGCTCGATCGTGAACGACCCGCGGTTGTCGTCGACACTCTCGGAGGAGATTCGGGGGACTTGGAAGTCGAGCATCAGGGTCCTAACGTCGTGGGTTCATGCCGCCGTCTGGGCGGTGTCAGTGCCGCGCCAGGCCTAGTGGCCACGCGACTCAAAGCTTGTTCCTACTTCGAGTACAGCTCGACGATGAGCTGTTCCTGCACAGGCGCCGCGATCTCCCGGCGCTCGGGCTTGCGCAGCACCTTGGCCGTAAGTGAGTCGTGATCTGCCTGTAGCCATGCAGGCACTTGACCGGTGAGCTCGGTGGCGTCGCGAATCACCTGCGTCGCGGTCGAGCGAGGATCGATCGCGATCACGTCGTTGTCCCGGAGCTGATAGCTCGGGACGTTCACGCGACGGCCGTTCACCGTCCAGTGGCCGTGCAGGATCAGCTGCCGCGCCTGGCGCCGCGAGGCCGCGAAGCCTAGGCGCACGAGCACGTTGTCGAACCGGCACTCGAGCATCCGCAGAAGGTTCTCGCCGGTGATGCCGGGCTGGCTGGACGCCTTCTGGTAGTAGATCCGGAACTGCTTCTCTAGTACGCCGTAATAGCGCTTGGCCTTCTGCTTCTCGCGCAGCTGCACCCGGTACTCGCTCTGGCGCTGGCGTCCGCGACCGTGCTCCCCCGGCGGATACGAGCGCCGCTCCACGCCACACTTGTCCGTGAGGCACCGCTCGCCCTTCAAGAAGAGCTTCTGCCCCTCGCGCCGGCACTGCTTGCACTGGGCTCCCGTATCACGAGCCATCAGACACGCCTCCGCTTCCGGGGCCGGACCCCGTTGTGAGCCTGCGGGGTGACGTCCTTGACGCCGGTCACCTCGAGCCCGGCCGCCTGCAGCGACCGGATCGCGGTCTCGCGTCCGGACCCTGGGCCCTTGACGAACACCTCGACGCGCTGGAGGCCGTGCTCGATGCCCTTGCGGGCGGCAGCGTCGGCGGTCACCTGAGCCGCGAACGGGGTCGATTTGCGCGAGCCCTTGAAGCCGGCGCCGCCCGCCGACTCCCACGCGATGACGTTGCCCTCGCGGTCCGTCAACGACACGATCGTGTTGTTGAAAGAGGTCTTGATGTGCGCCTGCCCGATCGGAATGTTCTTGCGAACGCGACGGCGGCCGCGCTGAGGTCTACGAGGAGCCGGCATTTACTTCTTGGTCGCCTTCTTCTTGCCGGCGACCTGCATACGCTTCGGACCCTTACGCGTGCGCGCATTGGTCTTGGTGTTCTGGCCGTGCACCGGCAGCCCGCGGCGATGGCGGAGCCCACGGTATGAGCCGATCTCCTGGAGTCGCTTGATGTTCTGAGACCGCTCGCGACGGAGGTCGCCCTCGACCGTGAAGTCGCGGTCGATCATCTCGCGGAGCTTGATGACCTCTTCCTCGGTCAGGTCGCGGACCTTGCGATCGGGCTCGATGCCGAGCTCGGCGAGCAGCCTGTTGGACGTCGAGCGCCCGATGCCGTAGATGTACGTCAAGCCGATCTCAACGCGCTTGTTGAGAGGGATGTTGACACCGGAGATGCGTGCCATCTCAACCCTGCCTTTGCTTGTGGCGCGGATTCGAGCAGATCACGAGGACCCGGCCGTTCCGCCGGATGATCTTGCACTTCTCGCACATCGGTTTGACCGAGGGTCGTACTTTCACGCTCGTTCGCTCTCGTCGACTGTTTCCAGTAGTGCCCACAGCTCGGCTCTGGAGACCGTTGTGGCCGCCGCTACCGCGCCGTAGCGCGCCTCTCCAACGCGAAAAATCGCGCTCCGAGGGCAACCCGTGATGTTAGCAGGGGCCGCGTGTCGTGCCCCCGGTGGCGATGGGCCTCGCTTCGCTCGGCATCCCTGGGACCGTTCCGCCCGGCGTCCGTGCCGGGCGGGTCGCAACCGCGCTGGGGCCGTTGAGCCTCCACGGGAGCGCGCGATGCCGTACGTGAGGCACTCGCGCGGAGCCTCGATACCTCCGGCCGGCAGCTACGTTCCGGCCGAAAGCACCCCGTTCATGCGACGCGCGAGTGTCTCTCGGGCGGCAGGCGCGCTCCACGCGCCGCTTCGTGCCACGGCGTCAGGATCCGCGGCCCCGCGGCCGTGATCGCGATCGTGAACTCGAAGTGCGCGGCGAGCGACCCGTCCTGAGAGTAGATCGCCCAGTGGTCGTCGCCGACGCGGACGGCGTGGCGGCCGGCGGTGACCATCGGCTCGACCGCCAGCACCATGCCCTCCTCGAGCAAGATTCCGGTCCCGGGATTGCCGTAGTTGGGGATCTGGGGCTCCTCGTGCATCTCGCGCCCGATCCCGTGGCCGACGAGCGATCGGACGATCGACAGCCCGGCCGCTTCGACGTGCTCCTGGATCGCATGCGAGACGTCGCCCAGCCGGTTGCCGACGACGCATTGGGCGACCGCGACGTGAAGCGACTCCTCGGTGACCCGCAGCAGCTTGGCGGCGACCGGGCTGATCGGGCCGACCGGGAACGTCCTCGCGGCGTCGGCGACCCAGCCGTCGTAAACGACCCCAATATCGACCGACAGGATGTCCCCCTTCGCGAGCGCATACGGGCCCGGGATGCCGTGGACGATCATCTCGTTCGGCGAGGCGCAGATCGACCCCGGGAACCCGCGATACCCCTTGAACGCCGGCGTCGCTCCCTGCGAGCGGATGAACTTCTCGGCCGCCTCGTCGAGGTCGGCGGTGGTGACGCCCGGCCGGATCTTGCCGGCCAGAAGGTTCATCGTCTTGACGAGGATGGTGCCGGCGGCGGCCATCTTCTCGATCTGTTCGGGGGTCTTCTTGATGATCAAACGTCTTCCTCGAGTCGCAGCGTCGCGATCACAGCGCGGATGTGGTCATGCACCTCCGCCGGCGGACGCGTCCCGTCGACGCGGCGCAGGATTCCCTTCTGATCGTAGTAGTCGATCACGGGTTCGGTCTGATCGTGGTAAACGTGCAGCCGCTTCTCGACGACCTCGGGCTTGTCGTCGTCGCGCTGCATGAGCCGGGACCCGTCCTGATCGCACACGTCGTCGTGCTTGGGCGGATCGAACTCGACGTGGTAGTTGTGGCCCGACTTGACGCATACGCGCCGGCCACTGAGACGCCGGATCAGCTCCTGGTCGGGCACGTCGATGAGTAGCACCGTGGTGATCCGCCGGCCCATCTGCGAGAGCTGCTTACCGAGGGCATCGGCCTGGGGTACCGTGCGCGGAAACCCGTCGAGGATGAACCCGTCCCGAGCGTCCTCCTCCCCGAGGCGCTCGGCCGCCATCGCGACGATCAGATCATCGGGGACGAGATTGCCGGCGTCCATGTACTCCTTGGCCTTGCTGCCGAGCTCGGTGCCTTCCTTGACGTTCGCGCGCAGCATGTCCCCGGTCGCGATATAAGGCAGCTGGAAGTCAGAACGCAGGCGGTCCGCCTGCGTTCCCTTGCCCGCGCCCGGTGGCCCGAACAGGATCAGGTTGAGCTCTGACACGAAGGCCTCACTGTATCGGGCCGACGAACCCAAAACACATCGGGCCCAACGGTGCCGGCGGCCCCAATGCTGCGAAAGGTCGCCTCTGCTTTCGCCTCTGTGCCCGAGAGGCGTTGCTAAGCAGGCCCGGCTCGCTGACGCCGTCCGAGCGCCGGATCGCCGAGCTGACTCGCCGACGCGCTCGCATACAAGGAGCCCGGGTTGGGTCTTGTGCCCCGCCCGGGCGAGCCGCCCGGGCTACTTTAAGAATCCCTCGTAGTTCCGCATCATCAGCTGTGCCTCGAGCTGTTTCATCGTGTCGAGCGCGACGCCGATCACGATCAGGATCGAGGTGCCGCCGAAGAAGAAGTTGGCGGATGTCTGGCTGATGAGGACCGTCGGCAGCGCCGCGATCGCGGCCAGGAACAGCGCGCCCGGGAACGTCAGGCGCGCGAGGATGCGGTCGAGGAACTCGGCCGTGGGCTTACCTGGTCGCACCCCGGGTATGAACCCGCCGTACTTGCGCAGGTTCTCGGCCTGATCGACGGGGTTGAACGTGACCGCCGTGTAGAAGTAGGTGAACACGATGATCAGCAGGCTCTCGCCGAGCACGTAGTGCCAGCTCTGGGGGCTGAAGAAATTCGCGACGTCGGTCCAGAAGTTCGTGCGGTTCTGGCCGAGCAGCTGGCCGAGCGTCGGCGGGATCGCCATCATGCTCGCGGCGAAGATCACCGGGATCACGCCGGCCATGTTGACCCGCAGCGGCAGGTACGTCTGGGTGCCCTCCGTCATCCGCCGGCCGATTACGCGCTTGGCGTACTGGATCGGGATCCGGCGCTGCCCCTCCTGCACGAACACGATCGCCGCTACCACGCCGATCACGATGAACGGCATGATCACCTTGAACACCTGGTCGGGGTTGGTCCACCACGAGTGGATCCCGTTCGGGATCCGCGCGACGATGCTCGCGAAGATCAGCAGCGAGATCCCGTTGCCGATCCCGCGCTGGGTGATCAGCTCGCCCATCCACATCAGCAGCACGGTGCCCGCGGTCAAGGAGATCACGATCAGGAACACCTTGGCCAGGTTGAAGTTCGGGATCAGCGTGGTGCCGGCGTTGCTCTCGAGGCTCTTGAACAGGAACACGTAGCCGATCGACTGGGCAAAGGCCAGGCCGACGGTGAGGTAGCGCGTGTACTGGGTGATCCGCGCCTGGCCGACCTCGCCTTCCTTGGACAGCTTCTCGAGCGAGGGCACCACGACCTGCAGCAACTGCAGGATGATCGAGGCGGTGATGTAAGGCATGATCCCGAGCGCGAAGATCGCGATTCGGGACAGCGCGCCGCCAGAGAACAGGTTCAGAAGTCCGAGGACCCCGCTGTTGCCGAGATTCGAATGCTGGAACTGGTTGATCGCTGCGGAGCTGATGCCCGGCGCCGGGATGTGCGTGCCGAGCCGGTAGAGCCCGAGCATCGCCGCGGTGAACAGCACCTTGTTGCGGATCTCGCCGACCCTGAACGCGCCCAGGATCGTCGAGATCATGTGCCGGTGGTCTCCTCTACGACCTGACAGGTCCCGCCGGCGGCCTCAATCCGCTCGCGCGCGGCCTTGGAGAACTGGTGTGCGTGCACCGTCAACGGCTTGGTCAGCTCGCCCTTGGCGAGGATCTTGACCGGGATCTGCTTGCGCGTCGCGAGGCCCTTGGCTCGCATCGCATCCAAAGTTACAGAGGCGCCTGACTCGAACCGGGCCTCCAGGTCGACCAGGTTGACCGGCTGCGTGTGGGTCCGGAACGGCTCGAACGGCATCGACTTCTTCATATGCGGGCCGCGCAGCTTGCGCATCCGCATGTGAATCGGGTTCTGGCCACCCTCGAACCTTGCGCGGCGCTTCGCGCCCGACCGCGAGCCCCAGCCCTTCTGGCCGCGGCCCGAGGTCTTGCCGGTGCCCGATCCCTCGCCGCGGCCGACGCGCTTGCGCGGCCGGCGAGACCCGGGCGCGGGCCTCAGGTTGTGCAGCCCGATCCGCTCTTCGCGCTCTTCGGCCTCGCGAGTCTCCTCGTCAGCCATCAAGCCTCCTCCGAGACCTCAACCAGATGCGCCACCTTGGCGATCATCCCGCGTATCTGAGGGGTGTCGGTCAGCTCGACCGAATGGCCGATCCTCCGCAAACCAAGTGAGCGCAGCGTGTCCAGCTGGCGCTGATCACAGCCGTTACGCGACCGGCGCTGGGTGATGACCAGCTTGCTCACGCCCCAGCCTCCTTGGGCTCCTCGGCCGAGTTGGCAGGCGCATCGTCGCCAGCGACCGCGGAGTCGGGCGCGGGATCCGCGTCGGCGCTCCCTCGCGTCGCCTCGGATTGCGGACCGCCATTGGAGTTCGAAGCATCGGGGGCGCCCGGCGCGTGGTCCGCGTCCGGCTCCGTCGTCAGCCCAAGCACCTGATTGACCGAGAGTCCGCGAATCTCTGCCACCTCATCAGGAGTTCGGAGCGACTGCAACCCCGCCATCGTCGCCTTGACCAGGTTTATCGGATTCTGGGAGCCGAGACTCTTGGACAGGATGTCGTGAATGCCGGCCAGCTCGAGCACCGCGCGAACGCCACCGCCCGCGATCACGCCCGTTCCGGGAGCCGCCGGCTTCAGGAACACGCGCCCGGACCCAAATATCCCGGTCGTCTGGTGGGTGATCGTCGAGCCGTGCTTGGGCACCCGGTAGAGGTTCTTCTTAGCCTGCTCGACGCCCTTCTGAATCGCCACCGGCACCTCGTTGGCCTTGCCGTAGCCGATCCCGACGATGTCGCGCTCGTCGCCGACGACGACCAGAGCCGTGAACGAGAACCGACGCCCGCCCTTGACCACCTTGGCCACGCGGTTGATCTCGACGACGCGCTCCTGGAGGTCGAGGCCGGCGGAGGAAACTGTGCGATCCCGTGCCATCAGCTCACCCAGAGTAGCGAGGTCAGAACGCCAGCCCGCTCTCGCGGGCGCCGTCGGCGAGGGCCTTGACCCGGCCGTGGTACTTGTAGCCGCCACGGTCGAACACCGCGGTGTCGACGCCGGCCGCCTTGGCGCGATCGGCCAGGATCGCACCGGCGCGCGTCGCCTGCTCCATCGGACCGAGGCCGCGCAGCTCCGCTTCGGTCCAGCTCACCGAGGCAAGCGTGCGCCCGGAGTCGTCGTCGATCAGCTGCGCGAAGATGCCGCGGTTGGAGCGGAACACCGAGATGCGGGGCCGCTCGGCGGTGCCGCGGATCTTGGCCCGGACCCGGCGGCGGCGCTTCAACCGCATCGCGGGCTTGGTCATCACGGTCATGCGCGCTTACCAACCTTCCGGGCGACGTACTCGCCCTCGTACCGGATCCCCTTGCCCTTGTATGGCTCGGGCTTGCGCTGCTTGCGGATCAGCGCGGCGATTTCGCCCACCTGCTGCTTGGACGCGCCCCTGACGACGATCCGGGTGGGCTGCGGGACCTCGAACTCGATCCCGTCCGGTGCCTTGATCGAGACCGGGTGCGAATAGCCGAGCGCGAGCTCGAGGTCGCGTCCGCGCAGCTGCGCGCGATAGCCGACGCCCTGGATCTCTAGCCGCTTCTCGAACCCCGCCGTGACGCCCTGCACCATGTTCGCGACGAGCGTGCGCGTGAGGCCGTGAAGCGCGCGGTGCTCCCCTCGGTCGGTCGGGCGCGTCACCACGACCTGGTCGTCCACCTGCTCGACCTTAATGTCGCGCGGGACGCGCTCGGACAGCTCGCCCTTCGGGCCGTTCACGCTGACCCGGTCGGGCTCGATCGAGATCGTGACTCCGGCGGGTACGGGAATGGGCTGTCTACCGATTCGGGACATGTCGATACCGGTCTACCAGACCTTCGCCACGACTTCGCCGCCGACGCCGGCAATGCGGGCTTCGTGGCCGGTCATGACGCCCTTGGAGGTCGAGATGATCGCGGTCCCCATCCCGCCCTGAACGCGCGGGATGTGGGCGTGGTCCACGTAGGTGCGCTGCCCGGGCCGCGAAACGCGCTGAAGGCCCGAGATCACCGGCTTGCGTGCTTGGGTGTATTTGAGCGTGATCGTCAGCCGCTCGCCCGGCTGTCCGGGCTCCGGATCGCGGACCTCGTAGGCCTCGATGTACCCCTGCTCGCGCAGGATCCGCGCCAGCTCACGGTTCAGCTTCGAAGAGGGCATCGTCACGTCGTGGTGCTGCGCGTTGGCGGCGTTCCGCAGCCGGGTAAGGAAGTCCGCGATCGGGTCAGTCATGCTCATGGAGTGCCCTTGCCTCCTTCCGGTCGGCGCTCTTGATGGTATGCGGGGGCATCCAGCCCCCAGTGAACGTTCGCTGCGCTCACTTCACCAACTCGATTTGGTCATGCCGGGGATGAACCCGTTGTGCGCCAGCTCGCGCAGGCAGATTCGGCACAGGCCGAACTTGCGATAGAC
>Ga0187777_10002336_pt1 | contig 12157 bp, 8 predicted proteins | sample 1015_Q2_SP5_10_M_FD_132416 | JGI IMG/M metagenome (GOLD analysis project Ga0187777, IMG submission 132416) | Tropical peat soil microbial communities from peatlands in Department of Meta, Colombia - 1015_Q2_SP5_10_MG | ecosystem: Environmental > Terrestrial > Soil > Wetlands > Peat | place...
TAGAAGCCCTTCTTGGAGATGAGCACCGAGAGGAGGAGCTTCGGCTTGTCGGCGTCGTCCTGGACCGCGGCGCTCGGCCCCCCGTAGTTCGGGGCGCTGACGTTGAGGATGCCGAAGGCGGCCAGCCCGGTGATCGACAGGAGCATGAACATGATCAGGTTCATGAGGATGTCGAGGTAGGGAACGATGTTCAGCTCGCCGAGCTCGGTGTCCTCTCGGATCTTGAGCTTGCGACGACTGTAGAAGAACGCCATTCCGGCCGACCCCTAGGCCGACTTCTCGTAGTCCATGGCCGAGGTCTCACCGGCCGCGCGCCGCGAGAGGAGGTTCTCCAGCTTCAGGGCGCTGAGCTCGACCGTGTCCACCATCCGCTTGGCGTAGGCGTGCAGGAAGAGGTGGAAGACGATGCAGGTCACGGCGATGGACAGACCGAAGGCGGTGTTGTTCATCGCCTCGGAGATGCCGTTGGAGAGGAGCGCCTGCTTCTGGTCGGCCGGGACATTGCCCAGCGCCTGGAAGGTACCGATCAGGCCGGTGATGGTTCCGATCAGACCGACCAGGGTGGCGATGTTGGCCAGCGACCAGAGCCAGGGGATGCGCGCGGTGATGGGAGGCGTGTGCTCGAGGATGGCCTCCTCGACCGCCTTGGCCACCTCCATCTCGCCGCGGTTGGCGCGGGTCAGCCCGGCGCTGATCACCTTGGCCAGCGGCGCGTTGGGTGCCGCCCGGCAGAGCTTCACCGCCCGGTCGACGTTTCCCTGCAGCACGAGCTTGGTGATCTGGTCCATGAACGGCTCGGCGTTCAGGTTGTAGCGGAACATCAGGGTGACGATGCGCTCGACGATGACTGCGATCGCCACCGCCATCCAGAAGATGTTCACGTACATCATCGGCCCGCCCTCTTTGAAGAAGCGGACGATGGTGTCCTTCAGGCCGCCCCCGGGGACGGCTGCGGCGGCGAGCACCAGATCAGCGACATGGTTCAACAGGGAGACCATGGACGTGCGGGTCCTTTCGGAGCGCCGTGGAGGCGAACCCGGGTGGCGGGCAGACAGCGGGGAGCGTTGCGCGTCATCGGGCGTCTAGCGGGCGATGCGGGAAATCGTCCCGTTTCGAGCGTGACGTGTCAAGGCGTTCGGCCGCTGCTCACGCAGCGCTCGACTCGTCCATCGACCGGCGGTAGCCGCAGTCCTTGTTCGGGCAGACCACGCTCGGCCCGTCGCGCTTGGTGTACTTCTGCAGCAGGTACGGCGAGCCACACCGCGGGCAGGCCTCGGGAAGGGGCCGGTCCCAGGCGGCGAAGGTGCAGTCCGGATAGCGGTTGCACCCGAAGAAGGCCTTCCCGCGCCGGCTGCGGCGCTCGGTGAGGTAGCCGACCTTGCAGGTGGGACAGGCCACGCCGATGGAGAGCGGCTTGCTCGACTTGCATTCCGGGTAGCCGGAGCAGGCGAGGAAGCGCCCGAAGCGGCCCCGCTTGATGACCATCGGCCGGCCGCACTTGTCGCACACCTCGTCGGTCGGTTGCTCCTCGACCGGGACGATCTTCCCGTCGACCTCCTTGAAGTCCTTCGTGTTCTTGCAGTCCGGGTAACCGGTGCAGGCGAGGAAGCGGCCCATCTTCCCCCACTTGATGGCCATCGGCTTGCCGCACTTCTCGCAGGACAGGTCGGTGGGGATCTCCTCGCGCTTGACGTCGCGCATCTGCGCCGCCGCCTGGGCCAGCGTCTGCTTGAAGGGGTCCCAGAACTCCTGGAGGACGTTCTTCCAGCTCGCCTCGCCCTCGCTGATGCGGTCCAGCTTCTCCTCCATGCCGGCGGTGAAGGCCACGTCCATCTCGTGCGGAAAGTGCTTCACCAGCTCCTCGGTGGTGATCTTCCCGAGGTCGGTGGGATGGAAGCGGCCCTCCAGCTTCTCCACGTACTTCTTGTCCTGGATGACGGAGAGGATGGCGGCATAGGTCGACGGCCGGCCGATCCCCTGCTCCTCCAGCTCCTTCACCAGGCTGGCCTCGGTGAAGCGGGGCGGGGGCTGGGTGAAGTGCTGCTCGGGCAGGAGCTGGCGCAGCGTCAGTCGTTCCCCCTCGGCCAGCGGGGGAAGCGCGCCCGGGGCTCCCTCCGGGGTGTCCTCCTCGCCGGTCCCCTTCTCGCGCTCGGGGGCCTCCTCCTCGGGGGCCTCCCCGTACACCGCCAGCCAGCCGGCGAACTTGAGGCTGGAGCCGGTGGCCCGGAAGAGAGTCCGCCCGGCGGAGATCTCCGCCGTGGTCTGGTCGTAGACCGCCGGCTTCATCTGGCAGGCGAGGAAGCGGTTCCAGATCAGCTCGTAGAGCCGCGCCACGTCCGGCTCGAGGAAGGCCCGGACCCGCTCCGGCGGAAAGTCGAGCGAGGTGGGCCGGATGGCCTCGTGCGCATCCTGGGCGCTCTTGCGGCTCTTGAAGGCCACCGGCTCGTCGGGGAGCGCCTCCGACCCGTAGCGGCTGCGGATCAGCGCCCGCGCCTCCTCGACGGCGTCGGCGGAGAGGCGCACCGAGTCGGTGCGCATGTAGGTGATGAGGGCCACCTGCCCCTCGTCGCCGAGCTCGACGCCCTCGTAGAGGCGCTGGGCGAGGGTCATCGTCTTCTTGGCGGTGAAGCGGAGCCGGTTGGCGGCCTCCTGCTGGAGCTTGCTGGTGATGAACGGCGGGGGCGCCGTCCGGCGCCGCTCGCGCCGCTCGACCCGGGTGACGACGAAGCTGGCCCCGCCGAGCTCGGCCACCAGGGCCTCGGCGGCGGCCTGGTCCTTGACCTCGGCCTTGGCCCCGTCCACCTTGACCAGGCGGGCGCGGAAGGCAGGCGGCTCGCCCGCCTCGAGGTCGGCGTCCAGCGTCCAGTACTCGACCGGCACGAAGGCGCGGATCTCCCGCTCCCGCTCCACCACCAGCCGCACCGCCACCGACTGGACCCGACCGGCGGAGAGCCCGCGGCGCACCTTCTTCCAGAGGAGGGGGCTGATCTCGTAGCCCACCAGCCGGTCGAGGATGCGCCGGGTCTGCTGCGAATCGTACTTGCTCCGGTCGAGGGCCAGCGGATGGGCGATGGCCTCCTGGATGGCCTTCTTGGTGATCTCGTTGAACAGCACCCGCACCGCGCGGGGATGGCGGAGCTCCTCGCTGATGTGCCAGGCGATGGCCTCGCCCTCGCGATCCGGGTCGGTGGCCAGGTAGACGGTGTCCGCCGTCTGGGCCACTCGCTTCAGCTCGCCGAGCGCCTTCTCCTTGGACTTGATGACCACGTACTCGGGCCGGAACCCGTGCTCGACGTCGACGCCCATCTTCGACTTGGGCAGATCCTTGACGTGCCCCACCGACGCCTTCACCGAGTACCCGCTGCCCAGGTACTTCTTGATCGTCTTCGCCTTGGCCGGCGACTCGACCACCACCAGGTAGCGGGTGCCGCTGCGCCGCGGGGCCGGCGACTCCACCGTGGCCAGGGCCCGCGAGGGCGACGCCGGACGGCGACCGGCCGCTCCTCGGGCGGTGCCGCGCCGGGCCCGGGCCCGTCCGGGCCGCGGCTCGGGCGCGCCCTGCTCCGCCGCCGGGGCACGGACGGCGCGCTCTCCTCGCGGCGCCTTCTTGGGTCGGGTCGGCATCGTCACACCCTCTCGTAATACTTGCCCGGTCCCTGCTGCACCAACCCGAGCAGCTCCAGCTCGCACAGCGCGCTGGCCAGCACGCCGGGATCCAGGCGCGAGGCGATCTGGACTTCCTCGAAGCTCATCGGCTCCCGCGACACCGAGGCGAAGGCGGCGCGGGCGGCCGTGGAGAGGGACTCCGGCCGCACCGGCTCCGCCCGCGCCGGGGGAGGAGGCGCGTCCTGGGGATGGACGCCGGCCGCGCGCAGCGCGTCCTCCGGCCCGAGGCAGGCGCGAGCCGACCCGAGGCAGATCATCCGGTTCGTCCCCGCCGCATCGGCGCGCGCCGCCTCGCCAGGCACGGCGAGCAGCGGCCGGCCCTGGGCCAGCGCCGCCTCGGCCGTGTAGAAGCTCCCCGACAGGTCGGCGGCGCGGAGCACGACCACGGCGTCGGCGGCACCGGAGATGAGTCGGTTGCGCGGCGGAAATGTCTCCCGGCTGGCCCGCACCCCGGGGGGAAGCTCGCTGAACACCGACCCGCCGCCGTCGAGAATGCGCTCCACCACCCGGCTCACGCCCGGGTCGACGGCGTCGAGGGCGGAGCCGAGGAAGGCCCAGGTCTCGCCTCCGGCGTCCAGCGCGCCGAAGTGGCAGGCCTGGTCCACGCCCTGGGCCGCCCCGGAGACGACGCCCGCCCCGCCGGCGGCCACCCCGTGCGCGAACTCGCGCGCCCACTCGTAGAACTCCGGTGCCGGGCGCCGGGTCCCGACCATCGCCACCCGCCGCCGGGCCGGTCCCACCGTACCCCGGCGGAAGATGAGCGGTGGAGCGTTGGGAATCTCGGCCAGCCGCGCTGGAAAGCCGGCGTCGCCGGGGAAGCAGATGGTCATCCCGCCCTCCTCGGCCTGTTCCCGGAGGCGCTCGGCCAGAGGGCGCAGGCGCTCGAGGGCGAGCAGGTGGCCCCGGACGTCCACCCGCTTGACCCCGTGCGCCCACTGGTCCGCGGGGAGGTCGAGCAGGTCGGCCCACCGGTCCACCCGCCCGGCGAGCTCCGCGAGCCCGACCGGTCCGAGCCCGGGAACGGCCCACAGCGCGAGTAGCGCCTGACGGTCCGAGTGCGAGAGGGATGACAAGGCGGCCATTGGACAACGCCAGACCCATGCGAGGGCCGAGCCACCTCTATAGAAGTGGCCGGTGGGCCCGCTCGGGGCCGGCTGTCATAAGCACGCCTCGGGGCCCGGTCAAGCGGGGGACCGGCGAGGACCCCGGGGGCCGGCGTCGAATTACCGAGCCGAGACGGGGGTTTTCCCCGGCGCCCGGAGCACCATCCGGTCGCCGGGGACGATTTCCCGCACCGTGCGCAGGAGCAGGCAGGTCGTCGTGTGCTCCTTGACCTCGACGGCGATGCACGAGCCGACGTCCTCGACGGGGAGCTTCGGATCCTGGCCCGAGGCCGGGTCCACGCCCTGGTCGTAGGGGTCCATCTGCCGGACGATGGCGAAGGTGTTGCCCCGCTGGACGCCCTCGGTGGACCCGAGGTCGACGACGATCTCGTCCCGCTCGCCGTTGATGGTGATGTACGGATCCATGGAGGCCACCACCGCGCCCTCGACGTCCTTGGCGTTCGTGTTGTCCACGCGGGAGACGGTGAGGATGTGCGGCTCGCCGGCCGGGCCGACCAGGTCTCCCCGGTACATGCTGTCGTAGGAGTAGGTCAGCTGGCCGCGGACGTAATTCGGGTCGCTGGTCTGGAGAACGCGCGCCTGGCCGAGCACGAGCGTCATGTAGCCGAGGAACTTGCCGCTCCGGGGATGGTAGACCTTCCGGTCCGTGCGGTAGATGACGTACTCCTTGCCCACCACCGCCGCCGAGCGATCCTTGAAGGTGAGGTAGACGATGTCGCCGGCGCTGAGCATCTCCGTCTCGGCGAAGCTCTTGGCCAGGACTCCGGTCCGTTCCAGCTCCTTCTCGGTGACGAAGCCCACGCGCGGCACCTTCTCCCGGCCCTTCGGCTGGTAGGGCCGCGGGCCGATCATCGTCACCCGGTTGTCCTCGAGCGGTTCGACGAGCGCGATGTCACCCTCGCCGAAGGACTCCGTCGCCGGCTCGCTCTCCACCTCCACCCGGCCGGCCGGCTCCTCCCCGGTCCCGGGGAAGAAGCGCACCAGGTTGCCCGGGTAGATCCAGTGTGGATTGGCGATCTCCGGATTGTACGACCAGACCTTGGGCCAGTACCACGGGCTGCCCAGGTACTTCTGGGAAAGGTCCCAGAGCGTGTCGCCGGGGACGACGGTGTGGGTCGTGCCGGGAGACTCGTCCTTGGCGGCGGGGCGCGCCGGGGTGGCCGGCTGCTCCGGCTCCTGGACCGGCTTGCCCTCGGTCTCGGACGTGTCCTGCTCCGCCGGCGTGTCGGGGGTCTGGGCGGCGGCCGGCGTGGCGATGAGCGCGACGGTGGTCAACAGGGGAGCGATGCGCATCACGGATTCCTTGGAAGCGTCGAGAGGCGGACCTGGGCCTGGGCGGCGGCCGCGGTCCCCGGGAAGTTCTGCACCAGGAGGGCGTAGGTGGCGCGCGCCTCGGCCGGCTGGCGGAGCCGGAGGTGGACCTCCCCGAGCTTGAGCATCGCGTCCTGGACCACGTCGCCGGCCGGATAGCGCTGCACCACCAGCTCGAGGAGCTTGGCCGCGCGCGCCGGGTCCCCTCGGCCGAGCTCGCCCAGGGCGGCGTAGTAGAGCGCGTCGTCCGCCTTGGGATGGCGCGGATAAGCGTCGGCGAACCGCTTCAGCCGCTCGATGCCTCCGCCCACGTTCCCGGTGCGGAGCGCCTCCAGCCCGGCCAGGTATTCCTGGTCGACCGAGCCGCTGGCGGCCGGAGACGAGGCCTCGGCGGCCGCCTCCAACTCCTCGCGTACGACGGCCTCCGGCTCCTGCACCGGCGTGTGCACGTCCAGGGGTGGTGCGGCCTGGGTCTTCGGCTTGAGCTTGACCACGGTGAGCTCGGGGAGCGCGTCGACCGGAGCCGGAGTCGGAGCCGCAACCGACGCCACCGCCGGGGCCGCCTCGGCTCTGGCGTCGGCCGTCCGCTTCGCCGCCGGGGAGGCCTCCAGCGCGCGCTCCTGCTCCAGCGTCTGCACGCGCCGCTCGAGCTGGGCGTTCTCCCGCTGCAGAGCCTGGACCTGCTCGGTGAGCGCCTGGACATCGCCGCGGCTGGCCACGTCGGTGGCGCACCCGCACGCCAGGACGAGGGGCAGGACGTGGAGACGCATGGCGACACGTCGAGGATAGGAATCCGGCGAGAAGAGCGTCAAGAAAGCGCCGCCGGGGCGACGAAGGCCAGGTGCCGGCCGGTGCGGCCGCGGTCGCGGCGGTGGGAGAAGAAGCGCTCCGCGTCGCAGGCGGTGCAGTCGGCCAGCACGTCGATGTGCTCGGACAACAGGCCTGCATCGCACAGGGTGGCCCGCACCGCCGCCGGCAGGTCGAGGTGGGGGCGCCCGGCGCCGGAGCGGAGCACTCCACTGCCGAAGGCAGCGCCGAACCGCTCACCCAGGTCGTTTCCGACCTCGTAACAACAGGCCTGGATGCACGGTCCCACCACCGCCCGGAGCGCGGCGGGACGCGCCCCGGCTCGCTCCAGGACCTCCACCGCCCGCGCGGCGGTGCGCAGGAGCGTCCCCCGCCAGCCGGAATGGACGGCGGCCACGCACCGGCCGTCCTCGGTGGAGAGGAGCACCGGGACGCAGTCGGCGGCCTTCACCCCCACCCAGGTCCCCTCGGGGTCGTCGGTCCACACGGCGTCGCCCTCGGCCGGCAGTCCGGGCACGGCACGCACCACGCGGTCGCCGTGCACCTGGCGCACGGTGACCAGCAGCTCCGGCCGGAGCCCGGCCGCCCGCGCCACGCGGCGGACGTTCTCCGCGACCCGGTCGGGTGAGTCCCCCACTCCGTCGCCGATGTTGAGGGAGGCGAGCGGACCCTCGGACGCGCCCCCGCCCCGGAGCGAGAAGCCGTGGGGAACGTGGAGCAAGGGCGAGCGCAGGAGGTGGAGCGGTGTCACGCGGCACTCACCCTAGCGCAGTGCCCGCACCGAGGCGTGCGGACACGGGGGAGGATGTCTTTGACAGCCATGTCGTCGGAGCGCTCACATGCCGGCCCCTGTGCGCACCATCGCCCAGAAGCTGCTCGGCAGCATCGGAGTCCCGGCCCTCCTCGTCGCGCTCGCCGCGGTCGGCGTCCTCGCCCTCCGGGCACGCGCCGCGGCCGACTCCGCTGCCGAGCAGGTGGCGGTCCAGGTCGGGGAGCTCGTTGCCGCCAGCCTCTCCCGCGCTGTCCGGGGCCAGCTCCTCGGGGCGTGGGAGGCCCATCCCGGCGTCGCGGCCACGGTCCAGGCCGGCGCCGCCCTGAGCGGGGTGAGCGTGGTCCGGATCGTGGGGCCCGATGGACGGGTCGCCTGGTCCTCGCTCCGCCAGGAGCTCGGGGGGCAGGCCACCGTGGATGCCACCGCCGGAGAGGGACGGCTGCACGCCGCTGAAGGGCGGGTGTCCCTGGCGCGCTCGGCGGGAGGCGGCGAGTGCGACACCTGCCACTACGGCATCGCCGGCCAGGTCCAGGTCATCGTCGACAGCCCGAAGAGCCAGCCGCAGCTCACCGGGGCGATCCAGGCCGCCGTGGTCGGCGTCCTCTTCGTCTCGGCCGCGCTCGCCCTCTCCGCCACGCTCTCCCTGCGCCAGGTCCTGACCCGCCCGTTGCGTCGGCTGGCGGGGGCGATGGCCCGCGCCGCGGCGGGCGACCTCTCGGTGCGCGCCGAGGTGCGCGGGGAGGACGAGATCGCCCAGCTCGGCCGGAGCTTCAACCGGATGCTGGAGACCGCGGCGCGGCTCGAGTCGGAGGGGGTCGACGCCCGGGGCGGGCTGGCCCGGGCCCAGCAGCAGCTCTCGCTCCAGGGAGAGCTCGAGCGCGCCAATACCGAGCTCTCCCGCCGGTTCACCGCCCTCTCCCTCCTGTACCACGTCTCCCGCTCGCTCAATGCCACGCTGGAGCTGCCCGAGCTCCTCGGCCGGATCAGCAGCCTGGTGACCGAGCGGCTACGCATCGAGCACTTCTCCGTCCTCCTCCTCAACCCCGAGGGACGTCTGGAGGAGGCGGCCTGCGTGCCGCCCCGCGCCTCCGGGACACGGGCCGTGTTCCGGATCGGCGAGGGGGCGGCCGGGCGTGCGGCGGAGTCCCAGCTCCCGGTTTACCTCCCCGACCTCTCGCGGGCCGGAGACGCGCGGCCGCTCGGACCGCCCACCGGCTCGCTCCTTTCCCTCCCGGTGGTGCACCAGGGCCGGCTGCTGGGAGTGCTCAACCTCCAGCGCTCGGCCCCCGAGGCCTTCGCCGCCGAGGAGGTCGAGCTCCTGGCGGCGGTGGCGGACCAGGCCGCGATGGCCATCCAGAACGCGCGCCTCCACGCGGAGACGGTGGCTCTCTCCATCACCGACGCGCTGACCGGGCTGGCCAACCGGCGCCACCTCTTCCGCCAGCTGGAGCAGGAGGTGGCCCGCGCCGCGCGCTTCCGCACCCAGGTCTCGGTGGTGATGCTGGACCTCGACCACTTCAAGCACCTGAACGATGCCTCCGGCCACCTCGCCGGAGACGCGGTTCTCCGCCAGGTGGCCGAGGTGCTCCGCGGTCAGGTCCGCCGCGTCGACGTGGTCGCCCGCTACGGCGGCGAGGAGTTCTGCCTGGTCCTTCCCCAGGTGGGCAAGACGGACGCCGTGGAGGTGGCGGAGAAGCTTCGCCGGAGCATCGCCGAGCAGGCCTTCGGGGCCTGGCCGGCCGGGCACATCACCGCCTCGGCCGGGGTGGCTCACCTCCCCGGCGATGCCACCACGCTGGAGGGGTTGCTCGAGGCAGCGGACGCGGCGCTCTATGCGAGCAAGCACCGCGGCCGCAACCGAGTCACCGCCTTCGAGCCCGGGCTGGAGCAGGCGGCGAGCTGACTCCTCAGGGGACCTCGAGAGCGAAAAGCCGGGTCGGCGGCGGGTCCCCGGCGCCGACCTGCGCCCGGAGGAGGATGGTGCGTCCTGGCTTGGCGGCGCGGAGGATGCGCGACAGGTCGCCGGCGCTGGTCACCACCTGGCCGCCGGCCTCGATGATCAAGGTCCTCGGCTCCAGGCCGGCCTTGTCCGCGGCCGAGCCGGGCTCGACGGCGGTGATCCACGCGCCTCGGGGGAGCCCCTGCGCCCTGGCCTGTTGCGGGCTGGGTGTCTCCAGGGTGAGCCCGAACTGCTCCTTGCTGCTCTCGTCGCGCGGCTCGCGGTTCGGGGGCCCGCGCTGCGAGACTTCCTCCTCGCCGGGACGGGTGGTCAGCGTCACCTTGACCTCCCGCGGCTTGCCTTCCCGGTAGAGGGTCAGCGTCACCGCGGCGCCCGGTGCACGCAGGGCGACGGTGCGGCGCAGCTGATCGTCGGAGGTGACGGGCTGGCCGTCGATCTGGGTGACGACGTCATCCTGTTTCAGCCCGGCGCGGGCTCCGGGCGTGTCCTTCTGCACCTGCGTGACCAGGGCTCCCTGGGCGGTGGGCACCCCGAGCGCCCGAGCCAGCTCGGGCGTCAGCTTCTGAAGGCCGATGCCGATGTAGCCGCGGGTGACCGAGCCGTTCTTCTCCAGCTGGGGAAGGAGCGACTTGGCCATGTTGCTCGGGACGGCGAAGCCGATGCCCGCGCCTCCGCTGACGATGGCGGTGTTGATGCCGATGACCTCTCCGCGCAGGTTGAAGAGCGGCCCGCCGCTGTTGCCCGGATTGATGGCCGCGTCGGTCTGGAGGAAGTCGTCGTAGGTGCCGGCGTGGAGGTTGCGCGCCTTGGCGGAGAGGATCCCCACGCTCACGCTGCTCTCCAGGCCGAACGGGTTGCCGATGGCCACCACCCAGTCCCCGACCCGCATGGCATCCGAGTCCCCGAGCTTGAGCACGGGAAGGTTGGCCGGTGGGTTCTTCAGCTTCACCAGGGCGACGTCGGTGGGCGGGTCCCTCCCGAGCACCTCGGCGTCCAGCGTCCGTCCGTCGTCCAGCTTCACCCGGATGGAGGTCGCCCCGTCGACGACGTGGTTGTTGGTCAGCACGTAGCCGCGCCGGTCGATGATGAAGCCGCTGCCCTCGCCCTGGCGGATCTGCGGGGGGAGGTTCCCCGTCCCGCCGCCGAAGAACTGCTCGAAGAGCTCGCTGCGGTGCCCGGGCAGCTTGGCGGTGACTTGGACGTTGACCACCGCCCCCTTCACGCTCTCGGCGAGCGGGGCGAAGGAGGGCAGCTGGGGGGCGACGGCCGCGGCCGGCGCCGGGCTGGGGGCGGCCGGCTGATCGGCGTGGGCCGCCGGCGAGGGGGCGAGGACTGCGCTGGCGCCGCCGACGGCCAGGGCGCCGCCGACGACGAGGAGGAGACGGCGAAGAGAAGCGTTCATAGATGACCTTCGAACAGTCGGCCGACGCGTGTGCTTCCCGGCGGCCGGTCACGCATCCGCAAAGACCCGGAAATCCAGGTCCGGAAAGAGGATGTCGTCCCGGAGCGCCCGTTCCCGGAGGCCCGGGTCGGCCGGCCGTCCGGCCGCCGTGTCCAGCAAGGCCCAGAACTGCGCCAGGTGCCCTTCCACGCGCGCGCGCGCGTACCCGCCGAGGGAGCCGGCCCGCAGGATGAAGGGGAAGTCCGAGGACTGGGCGAGCAGGAGCTCGCGGGCCGCCTGGTCGAAGAGGCGCCGGGCGCCGGGCCGGGGCGGCTCCGGGGCCCGCGCCCGCTCGACCAGCGCCCGCGTGGCCCGGTGGACCTCCGGGACGATCCAGTCGTTGCTCGGGTCGAGCCAGGTCCGGGCGCTGCCCTCGCTGCCCCAGGTGCTCTCCGCTGGCGCGCCCTCCTGGGCCTCGGGGAAGCTGGCCAGGTCGTCGGCCGGGGTCGAGGTGCGGAGTCCCGTCGACGCCGCCTCGCGCAGCACCGATTCCAGGAAGGCCGGCCCCTCGTGCCACCAGTGTCCGAAGAGCTCGGCGTCGTACGGGGCGACGAGGACCGGCGGACGCGCCAGCCTCGGAGCGAGCGCTGCCAGCCGCTCGCGGCGCCTCTGCACGAAGGCCCGGGCGTGCTCCTGCGCCCTGTGTCGGGCTGCCTCCGGCTGGTAGGCCAGCTTCTCCCCCGACCGCCCGGTGACGCGGTGGTAGCGCAGGCCCAAGGGCCGCGGCGTATCTCCCGGAGCCAGGACGGGAGCGAGCGCCTCGGCGGGCAGCTCCCGTCCTGCGTCGCGGTGAAAGTCGAGGTAGGCCGGATGGGAGGGAAAGCCCGACTCGGCGCTCCACACCTCCTCGCTCGACTCCGGGTCTCGGCCGAAGACGGCGACGCCGGCGGCGGTGATGAGCGGTGCGTAGACCGAGGCGAGCGGACGCGGCTCGGCGAGCTGGATTCCGCGGGCCTCGAGGAAGGTGAAGCGGAGCTCCTCGTGCGCCAGCACCTGCTCCACGCCCGGGTGGTAGGCGCACTCCGGCAGCCAGAAGCCCGCCGGCCGCCGTCCGAAGCGCCGTGCGTGCTCGGTCA
>Ga0187777_10002337_pt1 | contig 12155 bp, 13 predicted proteins | sample 1015_Q2_SP5_10_M_FD_132416 | JGI IMG/M metagenome (GOLD analysis project Ga0187777, IMG submission 132416) | Tropical peat soil microbial communities from peatlands in Department of Meta, Colombia - 1015_Q2_SP5_10_MG | ecosystem: Environmental > Terrestrial > Soil > Wetlands > Peat | place...
CGTCTTCAGCCGCACCTTGGTTCTCACCTTCGCCCCGAGCGTGCTGATGTCGACGGCCTCGCAGGCGTATCGACTCGCGCCGGCTTCGACGACGGTCGGCCATGCGATCCGGCTACGAGGGTGCTGTCGTCGATTCTGCGGTTCGGTCATCGTCATGACGCGCACCTCCTGGCGTTTCATTGACCGGATGCGTCCCGGGATGACGTTGGTCAGCAACTCGCATGCCTGGACGACAATGCCGCCGCGACCGCAAGTTACGACGCGCCGGGAGAGGGGTGAGCGTCGAGAGCGTCCAATTCCCGACGGGCAGATGTCGATCGGGACGTGGCGCGCCGCGCTGAGCGCGAGGGCGAGGCCGAGGGCGGAACCGCACGCGAAGTCCAGCAGGCTGAAGCGTTCCACGTTGCCGTGCACGCTGAGCGCGCGTAGACTCGCGTCCCGGCGCGATCTCGCTGACGTCGTCAATTCGCCTTGAGAAACGGGACAGAGAACCCGGCGGGTCCGATGACCACCAACTACGATCCCATTGCGGAGCAGTACCAGCGAGCCAAGCAGCAGCCGTGGCGCGCCTACATCGAGGGCTTTACGTTGCTGAAGCTGATCGGTGACCCCCGGGGGCTGAACGTTCTGGACGTGGCCTGTGGCGAGGGCTTCTACACCCGCATGATGCGAGAGCGGGGCGCGGCCCACGTGACCGGCCTCGACGTCTCGCACCGGATGGTCGAGCTGGCCCGCGCGCAGGAAGCGCAGCATCGGCTCGGGATCGAGTACGTGGTGGGTGATGCCCGAGCGCTGCCTGACACGCGGCAGTTCGACCTGGTGATGGCGGCCTACCTGCTCAACTATGCGCGGGATCGCCAGGCGCTCGAGGCGATGTACGAGGGGCTCGCGCGGGCCGTGCGGCCGGGCGGAAGGTTCGTCACCGTCAATTGCTGCCCGGTGCTGGCGTTCCCGGACGCCCCGTCCTATCGGCAGTACGGATTCGAGACGAACGTGCGAGGACGCTGGCAGGAGGGGGTGCCGATCACCTGGACCTTCTACCTGAGTGACGGACCCCTGGAGATCGAGAACTACCACCTGGGCCCGACGACGCACGAGGCGGCGTGTCGCCGTGCCGGGTTCCGGGAGATCCGGTGGTATCCCGCCGAACTCTCGCCCGAGGGGCTGACGGCCCACGACCAGTCGTTTTGGTCGACCTTCCTGGCGTATCCCCCCATCGCGTTCATCGAGTGCGCCAGGTGAGGGCCTCGGCGTGAGCCCACGCGACGAGATCGCCGCCTCCCCGTATTTCAACCCGGATCTGGCGCCCACGGTCGCGGCCCAGCGCACGTGGCGGCTTCGCGACATGGCGGCGCTGTGGGTCGCCATGGCCGCCTGCGTGCCGACGTACATGCTGGCGTCGTCGCTGATCGACGAGGGCATGAACTGGTGGCAAGCGGTGCTGACCATCGTGCTCGCCAACAGCATCGTCCTGGTGCCGATGATCCTGAACGGCCACGCCGGGACCAAGTACGGCATCCCGTTTCCCGTGTACTGCCGCGCGGCCTTCGGCATTCGCGGCGCCAACGTCGCCGCCGTGCTCCGCGCCCTCGTCGCCTGCGGCTGGTTCGGCATCCAGGCGTGGATCGGCGGCTGGGCCATCTACAAGATCCTCGAAATGTACCTGCCGAGCTGGAAGGGTCTCCCGGCGCATTCCTATTTCGCCATCAACCTGCCGCAGTTCCTGTGCTTTCTCTTCTTCTGGGCCATCAACCTGTTCGTCATCTACCGCGGCATCGATTCCATCCGCCTGTTACTCGAGATCAAAGCCCCCGTGCTGATCGTCCTCGGACTGGCGCTTCTGGCCTGGGCGTATTGGGAAGCGGGCGGCTTCGGGCCGATGCTGGGTCAGCCCTCGCAGTTCGAGACGGGAGGGCTGAAGGCCGGCGGGTTCTGGCGGTTTTTCTTCCCGGCGCTGACCGCCAACGTGGGATTCTGGGCGACCCTGTCGCTCAACATTCCCGACTTCACGCGCTACGCCCGCTCGCAGCGCGATCAGGCGCTGGGCCAAGCGATCGCGCTGCCACCGGCCATGGGCCTCTTCTCGTTCATCGGCGTGGCGGTGACGTCGGGCACCATCGTGGTCTTCGGCAAGGCCATCTGGGATCCCGTCGAACTCATCGCGCGGTTCGAGGCACCGGTCGTGCACGTCGTGGCCTTGCTCGGCCTGTGTCTGGCGACGCTGGCCACCAACATCGCCGCCAACGTGGTCAGCCCGGCCAACGACTTCGCCAATCTCTGGCCCCGGCGCATCTCCTTCCGCACCGGCGGGCTCATCACCGGCCTCGTCGGCGTCGTGATGCAGCCGTGGAAGCTGGTCGCCGATCCGTCCGGGTACATCTTCAAGTGGCTGATCGCGTACTCGGCGCTCCTGGGCGCCGTCGGTGGCGTGCTCATCGCCGATTACTTCCTGGTTCGCCACACGCGGCTGGACCTGCTGGGCCTGTACCGGGAGGGTGGACCGTACTGGTATCGCCGAGGCTTTCACGTTCCCGCCCTCGCCGCTCTCGTCGCCGGCGTCGCGCCCTGTCTGCCTGGGTTCCTCGCCACCGTGGCGGAGGTGAAGGTACCGACCGCGTGGACCGGCCTGTACAACTACGCGTGGTTCGTCAGCTTCGGCGTGAGCTTCGCCGTCTACGCGGCGTGGCTGCTGTGCGCGCCCCGCACGACGTGGGCACCCAGAGATGCGGGCACAGTTAGGAACCACGAGTGACGGGGCGTTCGTGACGTGGTGACGGGTCCGCCCTTCACGGGTTGCCGACGATCATCCTGAGGTCGATCGCGCTGCCCATGGCCGCATAGCCGGCCCGGTTGGGGTGAATCTTTTCACCGGGGCCACCGATCGTGGAATTCGGCTGGTATTCGGCGCGCAACTCGCCCGTCCCCGGGTCGATCGTGACGGTGTCAAAGTCGATCACGCCGTCGAAGAGGCCGGCGGTGCGGATGAAGTGGTTGAACTCCTTGCGCTTCGCGTCGACTTCGGGCGTCCCGTACACCGTGACGCTGCTGTTGAGCGCGCTGAGCACCGTCGCCATGAAGATCCGCACGCCGGGGATCTTCGCGCGCAGCCGTCGCACCCCTTCACGCACGCCCTCCGACACCGCCGGCACGGAGGCACCGCCCGCAGCGAAGTCGTTGATGCCCTCCAGCCAGATGATGATCGACACTCCGGGCAGGCTGACCACGTCGCGCTCCAGCCGCTCGAGCGCCGAGGGTCCGCCACCGAACGGCGTACTCGCGTAGTCGGTCGGTCCGACGACCTGATTGCCGCCGATGCCCGCGTTCACGACCGAGTAGCGAGTGCCGGTCGCCGCATGCAGGCGCCGCGCGAAGACATCGGGCCAGCGGTCATCGCCGTTCAGGGTCGACGCCGAGCCATCGGTGATGGAATCGCCGAACGCGACGATCACCCGAGTGTCGGGCGGCGCCGTCATGTACACCGCGTCCAGGAAATACCAGGACGTCGACGACAGCGGGAAGGAGAGCTCGCTCTCGTCGCTGGCTCGTGATCCCGCGCCGGGCTTCGACAGGTACGACGTGGCCATGGCCTTCGCGTGCCAGGTCATCGGGCCGCTGTCGCCTGCGACGTGGAAGCTCACCGCGAGGCGGCGGCCGACGAGCAGCGGATCGGCGGGGTTCTTGACGAACGGCAGCGCGACCGGGTCGGAAACAAGGTCGGCGCCAGGCGCGATCGTGACCGACGGCTTGCCGGCGAAGGTCACCGGGCGATTGGTTCCCGCAAGCACTGCCGCCCCCGTGTTCTGCAAGCCGAGGTACACGCCGTCGAACGTGACCGGCTTCGTGCCGAACGCGTTCGTCAGGCGAATGCGCGCCTCCCGGCCCCAGACATCTGGCCGCACGATCATTCGGAAGGACTGGTCGTTCGCGCCGCGGGCGGCATCGGGAAAGGCAAACTTCAGCTCCGGCTGCGCCGCTGGGAAGCCGGCGGGATAGGGGCCGTGCGCCGACGCCGCCCACGCCGCGACCCAATGCGGCCCTTTCGCAGGCGCGGTCTGGGCGAGGGCAACCTGGCCGATTGCGAAGCAGGCCAAGACGCATCCAAGGATGAATTGCGCGACGCGACCTGCCATGGCGTCCTCCCGGTGTGCGGTGAATGCCGTCCCGGCTTCAGCGCGAGCGTCGGCGCGAGCGGGGGCGCGCGGCCCGGCTGACCGTGCGGCGCCGGACCGGGCGAACCCGCGCCGACGTATCGACGTCCGTGTATTTCACGTCGCAGCGATAGGTCCGGTACTCACCCACGAAGAAGGGCTGGAGAGGCGCCATGATCTCTCGATAGAGGGCGCTCTGCTCGTAGGCCAGCATGTCCGCGGGGTTGTCCCACAGGCTCACGGCGAAGCCGGTGTCGGTATCGGCCGAGTCCTGCGCCAGCCATCGACCGCGAAGCCCCTTGAGTCCCTTCCCCTTGGTGAGGACATTCTTCCGGTAGGTTCGCTCGAACTCGGCCCACGTCCCCGCCCGAAGCTTTCCCCAGGTAATGCGAATCACCATGGCGAACCTCCTTTGCCGCGATGTGGGATCGGGTCACTCGTGGATGCCCGGCCAAGACCGCGCGGACGACGTTGGCACAACGCATCGCTGGATGCAACGGGAGCCCAGAGTGTCCGCGAGATCTGGTCGCGCGCGCGGAATCCCGGCGCTCAGACTGGCTCACCGGCCGACGCGTGTTCCCGGGCGCCTGAACCGAAGCGTCGGCGCCAGCACGAGCGCGGGCAGCCCTGCGGCGGCGATGGGCAGGAAGGCCGCGCGGGCCACGCCGATCGCGTCCCACGTCGCGCCGGCCACCACCGAGATCAGCATCGCGATCAGGTAGCTGATCGTGAACATGCCCGCGGAGACGCGCGGGACGTCGATCGGCTCGCTGAGGAGCGGGGAGAGCGCGAGGCCGAGGGCGAGGGCGGCGCCGCACGCGAAGCCCAGCAGGCCGGCCCAGAACACCGTGAAGCCGCTCGCCGTGCTGATGAGCGCCCCGATCGAGAGCACGGCGAGAAGGTTGGACACGAGGTAGGGCCAGACGCGCCGTTCGAGGCGGCCCGCGGCCAGCAGGAGCAGGAGCGAGGCCGGGAGCTGCCCGAAGTTCAAGGCAATCAGGCCGGCGCTGATCAGATCGGGACGCCGGACGCTCTCGAGATAGGCCGGCAGGAACCCGTTCGTGCAGAAGTACATCGTGTTCACGGAGGCGAGGATCAGGCCGAGACGCCACACGAGCGGATCGCGCCAGTCGGGCCACCAGGGCGCGCGCGTCCCTGCGGCGTCGCGCGGCGTGTCTGCGGGCGTGCGCGGCGCCAGAACGCAGATGAGCCCCGCGATGAGGACGACCGGCGCCGACCAGAGCGCGATGGCGGGCCGCCAGCTGTCACCGACCAGCGGCATGACGACCGGGAGCATGATCGAGACGGCCACGATCTCGCCCACGATCAACCCGTTCGTGTACACGGCCGTGCCGAGGCTGATGCGCTCCGGGAGCCACCGGCGTACCGCGGCCGGCATCGCGGGCTGCATCAGCGCGATGCCCGCGGCCATGAGCATGGTGGCGACATAGAGCGGGTGGGCCGCAGGCGCCAGCGCGCGAAGCCCCGAGCCGAGGGCGGTCACGAGCAGGCCGAACACGAGGGTCGACAGCACGCCCGTGCGGGCGATGAGCAGCGAGCCGGGGACGGCGACGGCCGCGAAGAAGATGACGGGCAGGCCGGTCAGGATGCCGATCTGCGTGCCCGAGAGCCCGAGATCCCGCTGGATGTGCGGGAGCACCGGCGGCGTCGCCAGAATGGTCAGACGAAGCCCCCAGCCGCAGAACCACAGGGCCGCCAGGACGGCGGCGCCCGCTGCACTCTCCCGCCGAGGCTTCAGCCGTTGTTCACTTGTCTGCGCTTCTCAGCCCGGAGCGCCGCCGCGACATCCGCCCGCTTGAAGTGCTCTTCGGTGAAGCCGTAGAGGCCGGCTCCACCCATCAGGATCTGTGCGGCGATCGGCCGGGGCACGTTCTTGAGGAGATTCTCCGAGACGTGGGGGAAGTTGGAGTCGAAGTGCGGATAGTCCGTGGAGATACACATGCGGTCGGCGCCGATGAGTCCCGCCGTGGCCTCGATCTCCGGCTCGCTGCCCTCCACGGCCGCCCAGCAGTTGCGGCGGAAGTATTCGCGGGGGGTCAGGGTGAGGTACGGGGCATGCGAGTCCCGGTATTGCGGGTAGTCCCACTCGATCCGGGAGAGCAGGCCCGGCACCCAGGAATTCTGCGCTTCCAGGTACCCGACGCGCAGGTGGGGGTGGAATTCGAAGACTCCCCCGATGAGCATGGCGATCAGGGCTTGCTGCATCTCGATCCAGTGGCTGGCGACGTGTCGGTAGAAACGGTTCTCCCCGTAGAGCGGGATCATCCGCGAGTAGAGGGCGCTCACGCCCTCGTGGAACCCCCACGTGACCCCGAGCTCCTCGTGCAGACCGTAGAGCGGATCCCAGTAGTTCGAATGCCAGTAGTGGCCGTTGACCAGGTTGGGCCGGATGAACGACCCCACCGCGCCCAGCTCGCGCACGCACCGCACCAGCTCGCGACACGCCAGGTGCACGTCGTGCACCGGCAACATGGCCACGAATTTCAGCTGGTCGGGGCTGTACCGGCAGAACTCGTGGATCCAGTTGTTGTACGCGCGGCAGATGGCCAAGGAGAGCTGCGGGTCGAGATTGTCGCGGGCGATGAACCCCAGGCCCGCGGTGGGGTAGAGGACCGCGATATCGACGCCCTCCAGCTCCATGCCCATGACCTGGGCCTCGGCGTCATAGTCGCGCTCGACGGCGAAGTCGAGTCGGCCGGTATCGAAGAGCCTGGACCCGGAAAGCAGCTGGGTACTCTGGGTCTGGCCGCGGCGGACGCGCTTCCGGTACTGCTGCAGGTCCATATCGGAGGTGGGCAGGCCATCGATGATGGTCAAGCCAGAAGGTCCGCGGCAGGGGAGCCCGTCCGCTCCGACCGGCACGCTGATGCGCGACCGGAAGGCCGGATCGAGATAGCGGTCGAAGAGGTTCGGCGGTTCCATGATGTGCATGTCGGAGTCCACGAAGCGAATACCGTCTTTCATGGGGCACCCCTCTTCTCGCCCGAATCGTTGCGCATCGAGCCGCCCTCGGCGGTCGCGCTGATCATGAGCCGGGCCGCCCCGTGCCGTCAAGGGGCGGCGGTCGGAGGAGGCGCTGGCCCGCGCAGCGCACGAGCCGGCTTGCACGCTCAGCGAGCGGCCCCCGGTCTGAAGAAATGCTGAATGGGAACTGTCACTGACTCGCGCGTGTTACTGACCGTGCTCGCCCAGAGGGAGGTACCCAACATGACCACGAGCGCCCAGCGGTTGGTGGTGATCCTGGCCATCGCGGTCGTGGCCGCCTGGTCTCCCGCATCTCCGGTTGCCGCTGCCGGTGCGGCATCGACCGCGGACGCGCGGCTCCGTCTCGACTGGCAGATCGGAACGCGGTTCGGGAGGCCGGTCATCCAGGGGGTATGTCGTCAATGACGCCCTGCGTGCGGCGGCGGAGGTGCGGCTCCTCGTCGAGATCCTGGATAGTTCGGGCACGGTCATCGCCCGGTCCGTCGGATTCGTCCGCGGCGTCGTCGCCTCCAATGACCGGAGCTACTTTGAAGTGCCACTCAAGGTGCCGGGCGCGGCCTATCGCGTCCGTATCACGGCATTCGACTGGGGGGACTCCGGTGGCGGGACCGGCGGCGCCACCGGAGGCGGGGGCATGTGAGGGTGACGGCCGTCAGATTGACTGCGTTGACGATTTCGCGACCAGAGCGGTAGAGTTGGCTCGTATCGACGGCGCACCTGGCGCGACACGCGGCATCCTCACTCGACGGAGGGCGGCCATGGCCATGACGTTGACGATCGAACGGGTGATGGCGTTCATGGGGCTCGACGTGCTCGTGGCGAGGGACGAGGGCCTCTTCGCGGCAGAGGGGCTCGACCTGCGGATCGTGGCGCTCCCGTCCGAGGAGTTCCGCTCCGCGGCCGAGGGCTCGCCCGCGAAGCCCATCACGAACCAGGGCAAGCTGCAGGCGCGCGGCGAAGCCCAGATGTTCCAGGCCTGAGAGTGTGGCAATAACCGCCGGGTGGCGGCAAGCTCCGTTGGCGCGCGGCAGGTCGGCCGGCGCGCCACCATCGTCTGTGGTGCCCTGGTCGTAGCGCCGGAGTCGCCGGTCTTCACGCCCCAGGAGCTCGCTCATCAGCGGGTGGCTCTCGACTACGGCAACGGCACCGCCTACGCAGGGCTGCAGATGCTGGAGGGCGCGATGCCGCGCGAGGCCGTCACGACGTGCGCCGCCGCCACCAGCCCCGCCGAGCGCTTCGCCGGGCTGATGCGCGGAGAGTTCGCCGCGACGGTCCTGCAGGAACCCTGGATCACGGTCGCCGAGAAGGCCGGCTGTCGGCTGGTCGCCACCACGTTCTTTCATGGGACCTGGGTCGCCACTCGTGAGGTGAGCCCGGCGGCGTACGCGGCCCTCCTGCGGGCCATCACCAAGGCCGTCCACCGCATCAATGCCGACAAGCGGCGGTATGTCTCCTACTTCCTCCGCGACTGGGCTGGCCATCCCGAGGTGGACGCGCTGACCCCCGACGACTTCAACCTCGGGCGCATCCAGGTGAAGGAACCCGGTCCGATCCCGGAGCACGAGGCGCGCTGGGCGTGGGACTGGATGGCCAGCTGGGGCCTGATCGACGGGACGTTTGACATCGCGGCCCAGATCGACCGGCGTCTGGAACGGGACGCGCACGAGCTGGCCGCGGCAGGCCGCGAGACGTAGTCCGCGGGTCGTTCTGGACGGCGCCCCGAGCTCGATCACGAACGATCGGGTTCGGTCTTCTTTTGGACGTCCTCGCGGGTGACCATCCTCACCCGGACGGCCAGGGGCTCCGGTCGCGCCACGATCAGCCCAGCAAAATGTGGGGCCCGCGGGCGGCCTCACCTAAAATGGGTTCGAGGCACATGGCCGGTCGTTCACGGAAGGCTCTGAGCGCCCCAACCGGGGCAGGGAGATGCGCATGGGGAAACACGTGAGCGCTCCTGACAGCGACGCCATCGCGAAACTGGCCTACCAGCTCTGGGAAGAACGGGGGCGGCCGCTCGGCACCGCCGAGGGTGATTGGTATGAGGCCGAGCGCCAGCTGCTACAACTCCAACCCCAGAGCGGCACGATCGCTCCCGCGCTGACGCGCCGACCACGTGAGCCCCGCCAGGCCCGCGCGGGCGCGCGGACGAAGCGCCGTTCATCGGCGTAGCGCACCACTGCCGCGGCCCACTCCGAGGGCCCCAGGCCTCGCGTTCCGCGCGGGCTCGTGTTCCACCGACCGCGTCGGCCCGATCCGACCTTCTCGGCTTCTGTGTCGGTGCCGGTCTAGATCCGCTCCCCTGATCCCTCCGGGGCGCCGGGCCCGCGATCGGCCTTGTCGAACACGCGGTCCTCGACGAAGACCGGGGCCTTGGCGCGGAGGGCGAGCGCGATGGCGTCGGAGGGCCTGGCGTCGAGCTCCATCGGCGCGCCGTCCGCCATTAGGTAGACCGTCGCGTAGTAGGTGTTGTTCCGGAGGTCGGTGACGACGACCTTGGTGATCGAGATCTTGAGTCGGCCGAACAGGGTCAGGAAGAGGTCGTGCGTGAGCGGGCGAGGCGGCGTGATGTGCTCCAGCGGCACCGCGATCGCAATGGCCTCGGGGGCCCCGATCGCCATCAGGACGCGACGCTTGTCGCGCTTGCCTTCCAGCAGCACCCCGTGCTGGCCCCGCGGGTCCGCGAAGACCCCCACCACCGTGACTTCCTGGGAGCCTGGCGGCGGGGGCGCCTGGTCCGCGGTGAGCGCTCCTGCGAGCATGACGCTCAGCGAGAGCACCAGTGCCAGGCGGGCGGATCGATGAGTGGTCCGCATGGTGTCCGCCCTCCTTCTAGATACCGAGTGCGAGTCGAGACTGGGCTTTGACCTTCCCCACCCCGATGATCTACGCTCCCGCCCACACCCGCTAGAGGGAGGGGCGAGCCCTATGCTGGAGCGCCTTGAGCAACAGCCGCGGCTGACGTCGAATCAGTGGAAGCTGATCATCACCGGCAATCTGGCTGACCTGCTGGATTTCTTCGATTTCTTCCTGATCGGCTACGTGCTGGCCTTCATCACCAAGGAGTGGCAGCTGACCTATTGGCAGGGCGCGGTGATCCTGCTGGCCTCCGGCATCGGCGCGGTGCCCGGCGCGTTCTTCTGGGGCTGGGTGGCCGACAAGATCGGCCGGCGCACGGTGTTCATCCTGACCGCGCTCAACGTGGCGCTGGCCACCGGCATCATGGCGCTCACTCCCGGCCCGAACGGCTGGATCAGCGGCTGGCTGTTCCTGGCCCTGTTCCGCCTCTTGGTCGGCGTCGGCAATGCCGGGCTCTACGCGGTCGACATGCCGCTGGTGCAAGAATTCATGCCGACCAAGAAGCGCGGGTGGGTCGGTGCGCTCATCACCACCTTGCTCCCGGCCGGTAGCATGCTCGGTGGCGTGGCCGGATGGCTCCTCGCCCCGATCATCGGCTGGCGCGGCCTGTTCCTCATCGGCCTGGTGCCGATCGTGCTGGTGCTCATGGTGCGCTACTGGGTGCCGGAATCGCCGCGCTGGCTGATGCAGATGGGACGGCACGAAGAAGCACGCCGATCGCTCGCCTGGGCGCTGATGGCCGATCCGGAGGAGATCACCCTGCCGACGACCGGACCCGAGCTCGAGCGAGGGTCGTGGTGGGAACTGTTCAAATATCCCCGCAGCGTCATCGCCGGCTGCCTAGTCGGGCTGACCCAGACCGGCGGCGTCGGCCTTGGGCTGTGGGGCGCGACCCTGTTCGTGCTGGTGCTCAGGATCTCGCCGGCCGATGCCGCCTTCCTGATGATCTTCGTCAACATGGCGGCGATCGCCGGACGGTTCAGCGTCACCGCGCTGATCGAGCTGCTGGGGCGCTGCGGGACGGGGACCCTGTACTGCGCCGCGGCCGCGGTGCTGATGGTGCTCGCCGGCTATCTGCACAACGTCGTGCTCGGCAGCGTATAGCTGTTCTTCGTGCTGGTCATGGCGCAAAACTTCTTCGGCAGTGCCGCCTACTCGGTCGCCGGCCCCTACATGACCGAGATCTGGCCGACCCGGCTGCGGGCCAGCGGCATGGGGCTCGCTTACGGCGTCGGAAATTCCGGCAAGATCGTCGGGCCGCTCGGGCTGGCCTTGATTCTCGGGGCGAAGGACCTGATTCGGCCGGCGGCAAACCTCGACTCGTTGGGCCTGGCGTTCCTCTACTTCGCCTCCTGGTACGGGCTCGGAATCATCGCGTACTGGTTCATCGGCTTCGAGACCAAGGGGCGCTCGTTCGAGGAGATCGACGCCGCGCTCACCGAGCTCCCTGGTGCTCCTTCCAGTAGTGGTAGGTCTTTGCCACTGCGGTGACGACGTTCTTGATCTCGCCCTCGAGCGTGAAGCGACAGCCGATGGGGACACAGAGCACCGTGCCTTCCCGCCGTACCATGATGTTCTCGACGATGATGGCGCGCATGAGCCAGATCGCCATCTCCTCGTTGTCACAGCGGAGCCCGATCCAGCCGGGCGGGCCCTCGAGCACGACGGGCAGTCCGGTCACCATCGTCAGGCCCCGCGCCAGCTCGGCTCGCGCGGCCGCGTAGCGCTCCGGGTCTGCCCGTGCGTCGTCCGACGAGACCGCCTCCAGCAGCGTCCCGCGATGGGGCGGTCCGCCGGCCAGCGCCAGCTCACAGAAGCCCTGCCACATTTGGTCCCAGGCCACCTGGCCGTCGTCGTCACGCTGGAGCGGAGCGGCCCCCATCGGCGCGCTGCTGACGACGCGCGCGGAGTCCCAGTAGCGCGCGGGCAAGAGCTTGGCCAGTCGCGCCTCCTCCTCACCGACGAGGTGCCGGCCGTGCGCGTGCTCGACCAGGAGGCGTAGGTTTGGATTCACCCAGGCCGTCGCGCCGCCGCCTTCGGTCAGCGCCTCGAGGTGACGGCGGGCGAGCGCCCACACGAGGCCGGGGTGGGTGTCGAGGGTGCGGGCCACGGTGACCTCGACGCGTGCGGCGCCGGCGCCAGCGC
>Ga0187777_10002339_pt1 | contig 12147 bp, 10 predicted proteins | sample 1015_Q2_SP5_10_M_FD_132416 | JGI IMG/M metagenome (GOLD analysis project Ga0187777, IMG submission 132416) | Tropical peat soil microbial communities from peatlands in Department of Meta, Colombia - 1015_Q2_SP5_10_MG | ecosystem: Environmental > Terrestrial > Soil > Wetlands > Peat | place...
CGCCACGCCAGCCGCCCCGGCCTGCACGATCGCGCCCGCCGTCGCCACGTCGATTCCTCCGATGCCGATCACCGGAACGTCGGGGGCGAGCCGGGCGAGGGCCGCGAAGCCTCCTGCCCCGAGCGGCTCCCCAGCATCGGACTTGCGGGCAGTTGCGAAGCAGGGGCCGACGCTCCAATAATCCGCGAGGCGCGCGCGCTCGGCTTCGGCCGGAGCGCCGACGGAGTTGCCCAGGATGAAGCCGGGCGGTACGTGCGGCCGGACCGCGTCGAGCGGTACGTCGTCCTGGCCGAGATGCGCACCCGCCGCCCCGGCGATGAGCGCGACGTCGACGCGGTCGTTCACGATGACGGGGACGGAGAGCTGGACCACGAGTGCGCGCGCCAGGGTAACGAGGTCACGGGCGGGTGCGTCCTTCCCGCGCACTTGCACCATCGTCGCCCCACCCAGCACGGCGGCGCGGCACACGGCGATCGGGTCCCGGCCGGCGAGAAGGCCGGGATCGGTGATCACCATCAGGCGGAGCTGATCGGCGAGGGACATGGAGTCCGACAAAGCTATCGCGGTCGTCTCGACCAAGGGCGCCGCCCGCTGGGCGGCCGGACACCCCTGGATCTACAAGACCGACGTGCTCACGGCGCCGCGGCGGGGACCCGGCATCGTGGCGGTGCATGACCGCCGCGGGGCGTTTCTCGGCCAGGCGCTCTTCTCCCCCAGGAGCGAAATCCGCCTGCGGTTGCTCACCGTGCACGATCGGCCGATCGACGCCGCGTGGTGGCGGTTCCACATCGCCGCCTGCGCGGCGCGCCGCGAGGGGCTGCCCGCGACGGCGTACCGCGTCGTGCACGGCGAGGGAGACGGACTGCCGTCGCTCGTGATCGATCGCTACGGTCCTTACGTCGTGGCGCAGCTGCTCTCCGCCGGCCTCGAGACCGTCCGCGCCGATGTGCTCGAGGGAATCCGGGGGGCGCTCGAGCCGCGCGGCATCCTGCTGCGTCACGACACGGCTGTGCGCCGGCACGAGGAGCTGCCGCTCGACGTCGAGCTGGTGCATGGGGAAGTGCCCGACGCCGTCGAGGTGCGCGAGGGCGAGGTGCGCTACCTCGCGGCGCCGCGCCACGGCCAGAAGACGGGAGCCTTTCTCGATCAGCGGGAGAACCGACTGCTCGTCGCCGCCCTGGCGCGCCCGGGAGGCCGCGCGCTCGACGTGTTCACGTACCACGGCTCGTTCGCACTGCAGCTGGCGCGGGCCGCGGGAGCGGTACTCGCGATCGATCAGAGCCGCGAGGCCCTCGAGCGCGCCGCGCAGAACGCCGCCCTGAACGGCCTCGGCACGATCACCTGGCGGGAAGCGAACGCCTTCGACTTCCTGCGCACCCTGGAACGCGCCCGCGAGCGATTCGACACCGTCGTCCTCGATCCGCCCGCGTTCGCCAAGACGCGCGCCAGCCTGCCCCGCGCCATCGCGGGCTACAAGGAGATCAACCTCCGCGCCATGCGCCTCCTCGCTCCGGGCGGCCTGCTGTTCACCGCCTCCTGCTCATATCACCTGCAGCGACCCGTCTTTCTCGACATGCTGGCCGACGCCGGTCGGGACAGCGGGCGCCGCCTCGAGCTGCTGCGGCTCACCGGGGCCGCGGCGGACCACCCGGAGATCCTGAACATCCCCGAGACCGGCTACCTGAAGGGAGCCTTGCTCCGGGCCGTCGGCTGACTATCCCGTTGACTCCCGGAGGCCACCTTACAACCTTGCATTCATGCCTGCCGCCCGGCTGGATGACGGGACGCGCGATCGGACGGCCCTGGTCCGGCGCGTGCTGCTCAGACTGTTCGTCGCCAACCTCGCGGTGGTGCTCGCCAAGCTGGCGGTGGGCCTCACCGCCCATTCCCTCGCCGTTCTGGGAGATGCCCTGCATTCCTCCGTGGACGCGGTCAACAACATCCTGGCGCTCGTCGTCGTCCGCGTGGCGGCACAGGCGCCGGACGAGGATCACCCCTACGGGCATGGCAAGTTCGAATCCCTCGGCGCGCTCGCGCTGGTCGGGTTTCTCTCCATTACCTGCTTCGAGCTGGCCCGTGGCGCCGTCGAGCATCTCTTCGAATCGCACGCCGCACCGACGGTGTCGGACACGCAGCTGATCATCCTGGTGGCGGGGCTGGGGGTCAACGGCATGGTGGCCTGGTACGAGCACCGCCGCGGCGTCGCTTTGAAGAGCGAGCTGCTGGTCGCGGATGCCGCGCATACCCGCAGCGACGTCTACATCTCGGTCGGCGTCATCGCCGGGTTGCTGCTGGCGCGTCGCGGGCTGTGGTGGGCCGATCCGGCGATCGCCCTCGTCATCGCGGTATTGATCGTGCGGGTCGCCTACGGAATCACGCAGCGGTCCGTGCCGATCCTCGTGGACGAGCGCGCCGTGCCGATGAACGCCATCCAGACCGCCGCCGAGGACGTGAGCGGCGTGCAACGGGCGTACGACATCCGGTCGCGCGGCGGCTCCTACGTGCGCTACGCCGAGGTGACGATCGCCGTGGACCGGAACGCCAACGTCGCATCCGCCCACGCGATCGCCGACGCGGTCGAGCAACGCCTCAAACACGACCTCGCCTTGCACGAAGTCACGGTGCACATCGAGCCATGCTGACGACCGCCGAGTCCGGCGCCCGCGCCCGGCGACCGCGCCGGGTGGCCCGCTCGTTGCGCCAGGAATACGAGGAGTTCCTGTTTCAGCGCATCGAGGAGTACAAGAACTCCCTGTCGCGCGCCGAGCTGCTCAAGATCGGCGATGAAGCGGTGCGGGAGCTCGAGACCGCGGCCGCAGATCAGTACCTCCTCACCGAGGTGCTGCTGCTCGAGCACGTCGATCGCATCATCATGCGGCGGCTGCGCCTGCCGACGTTCCAGCGCTGGTCGCGCACGCACCGGGCGCTGCGCGCCGCGCAGCGCGAGCCGACCCATTGGGAGCTGGAGGGGAGCACGCCGCTCGTGCACTGGGCCCGGCGCCTCGAGCCCGGGGATGCCGCGGTGGTGATCGGCGCGCCGGCGCTCCCGGCGGCGCTGTTCGTCGCCGCGCACGACGTGGAGGTCCTGCTGCTCGACCAGGAGCTGGCGGCCGTGGAGGCGGCCGAGACCCGCGCCGTGTCCGAGCAGCTGGCGGGGCGCTTCCACGCGCTGGTGGTGCAGTTCGGCAGCTGGATGCCGGATGTCCCGGTGACGCTCGCCGTACTCCATCCCGCTGCCCTCGCTCTCCTCGACCCGGAGGCGCGCCGCTCCCTCCTCGCGGACCTGCAAGCGCGTACGCCCCCCGGCGGCGTCCACATCGTCCTCCCGTGGGAGCCGGTCGAGGACAACGGAGTCATCCCGATCGCCACCGACACGCTGCTCGCGCAATACGGGAGTTGGCAGGTGGAACGGCGGCCGCGCGGCCGCCGCGGGGGGTTCGCCGCCGCCAAGCCGACCGGCAAGGCGGAGGGAGAAGCACGCCAGTCGGAATGACACAGCTGACACGTGTCGGTCCGTAGAATCCGTCGCGTGGCATTCCTCGTAAACGACGATCTGGCAATGATTTATAGACGATCCAGCGTGGCCCTGCCCTTGCTTGTTGCACCGGTATGACCAGTCTTCCCCTCGTCCTCGAAGACGAACCGATCGGCATCATCCTGCGCGCGGGCCAACGGCTCGCGCGGCCGGCGCGGATCTGGGCCTACTGCTGGTGCGCCGACGACTCCGATTCCGGAGATCACGTCCACCAGCGCTTGCCGATCGATCCGCATCCTGCAGGAACCTGAGACCGGAGCGAACGAGAGTTTCGGAGGGGGACGGGGCCGGCATACGCCGGCCCCGTTTTGCATTTCGGGGGCGGGCCCCGGGACTATATTACCGGCGCCATTACGTTCGATTTCTCGACTTCGCCCCGCGCCCCGGCCCACCGCACATGCCCGATACGATGCAAGCCGTCGTGAAGGAGTCGCGCGCCCCCGGCCTCGTGGTCCGCACCGTCCCCAGGCCGCGCGCAGGTCCGGGTGAGGTGCTGATCGCCGTGCACCACGCCGGGGTCTGCGGCACCGACCTCCACATAGCCGACTGGGACAGCTGGGCCCAGGGCCGGGTTCGCCCGCCGATCGTCGTCGGCCATGAGTTCGCCGGGCAGATCGTCGCGGTGGGGGAAGGCGTCACCGAGCTGAAGGTCGGGCAGCTGGTCACGGCGGAGGGGCACATCGTCTGCGGCCACTGCCTGCAATGCCGCACTGGCAACGGCCACATCTGCCGCAACACCCGCATCATCGGCGTCGACCGCGACGGCGCCTTCGCCGAGCTCATCTCGATGCCCGCCACCAACGTGTTGACGCTGGACGGAATTCCGACCGAGATCGGGGCCATCATGGACCCGATGGGAAACGCCTTCCACACCGTGTTGACCGCGGACATCCCGGGCAGCACCGTGTTCATCGTCGGCTGCGGTCCGATCGGGTGTTTCGCGGTCGGCATCGCCCGCGCCGCGGGGGCCGCGCGCGTGATCGCATCCGACGTGAACCCGCGGCGCCTCGACCTGGCCCGGGCGATGGGCGCCCACGTGGTGATCAACGCCCGCGAAACTGACGTGGAGGCGGCCGTGCTGGGGGAGACGAACGGCGAGGGCGTGGACGTCGTGTGCGAAATGTCCGGGGTCCCTGCCGCGCTGCACCAGGCATTCCACACGGTTCGGATGGGGGGGCGGGTTCAGCTGCTCGGGATTCCCAAGGGAGATGTTCCCGTCAACTTCGCCGACGAGATCATCTTCAAGGGCATCACCGTGTACGGCGTGATCGGCCGGAAGATGTACGAGACCTGGCACCAGATGCGCCGTTTCCTCTCCGCTGGCCTCCTGGACCCCCGCCCCGTCATCACCCACCGCTTCCCGCTGGCCCACATCGATCAGGCCATCGCCGCCATCCGGTCCGGCGACGCCGGCAAGGTCATCCTGGAGATCGCATGAGCTTCGCCACGAGCCTCGAGAGCGAGCTGCAGCAGTTCAAGCGGGACGGGGTGTACAAGCGCCTCAACTATCTGGAAGGCCCGCAAGGCGCCCGCACGCGCATGGAGGGTCGCGGCGAGGTGGTCATCCTCTCCTCCAACAATTACCTGGGGCTCTGCAACGAGCCCGAGGTCGTGGCCGCGGGTCGAGCGGCGCTCGACCGCTACGGTGCCGGCACCGGGTCGGTGCGGTTCATCTGCGGCACGTTCAGCATCCACCGCGAGCTCGAGGCGGCATTGGCGCGGCTCGTCGGCTGCGAGAGCTCGCTCACTTACGTGAGCTGCTGGAACGCCAACGAAGGGCTGTGCGCGACGATTCTGGGTGAACAGGATATCGTCATCTCCGACCAGTTGAATCATGCCTCGATCATCGACGCGATCCGTCTCGCCAAGGCAATCACGAAGTGCCAGACCGCCGTCTACCGCCACTCCGACATGTCGGACCTCGAGGAGAAGCTCCGGGCCGCCCAGGGCGCGCGCCGGCGCCTCGTCTTCACCGACGGCATCTTCTCGATGGAAGGCGACATCGCGAAGCTCCCGGACATTCTCCAGCTGGCGCGACGGTACGACGCCATCGTCGCCGTCGACGACTCGCACGCTACGGGGGTTCTCGGCGCCACGGGCCGCGGGACGGCCGAGCACTTCGGGATCCTGGGACAGATCGACATCATCACCTCGACGCTCGGGAAGGCGCTCGGCGGGGCGGCGGGCGGCTTTACCGCCGGTCCTGGTGCTCTGGCCGACTACCTGACCCAGCGCTCCCGCCCGCAGCTCTTCAGCAACGCCCTCCCGCCGACCGTAGCCGGCAGCGCGCTCGCCGCGGTTCAGGTGCTCGAAGCACACCCCGAGCGAGTGCGTCGCCTGCACGACAACGCCCGCTATTTCCGCGCGCAACTCGAGACTCTCGGGTTCAAGCCATTCCCGGGCGAGACGCCCATCGTCCCCGTGATCCTCGGCGAAACGGCAAAGGCGATCCAGATGAGCGATCTGTTGCTGGAGGAAGGCGTCTTCGTAACGGGGTTCGGCTACCCGGTCGTTCCGCAGGGACATGCGCGCGTGCGATGCCAGCTCTCCGCGGCGCACACGCGTGACGACCTGGATTTCGCGCTGCGCGCCTTCAAGAAGGTCGGAATGCGCCTGGGGCTTATTTGAGACACATTAGCGACACTATAAAGCCAGTTAAGACACTATATATTCGGCGTTCATTCGGTACAACCGAAGTGACCTCAAGTAGTTTCACGGTGCATGCTGTTAAACGTCATCATTGCAACATGCTAGCGACGACCCCACGGCTTGCCAAATAGGAGGCGATCCCTATTTTGGGGGTCCACCCGGCAGCCCCGGATAGGGCCGCCTTGGAACCCGTGGAGGAGTCCGATGAAGCCGCTGTCTCGTTTGGCGCTATTCGCGCTCGTCGCGATCGCCCTGGCTCGACCCGCCGCCGGGCAGGTCCCGGAGGATCGCTCGCACCGCTGGTACTGGGGCGCCACCGCGGGGGGCTTTGCCTACAAGACTAACGATCAGGGCTACTTCGTCGACCCGATGATCGGGGTCCATTGGCTGATCACCGGGAAGCGGACCGCGCTGTACCTCGGTGCCGACCAGGCGTTCCTGCTGACCGCTGCCCGTGCCACCGTGGTCGACCAGCAGACGGGAAGCGCCCACGACGTGACATTCGATCAGGTCCGGCGGCTGTTCATCGGGCTGATGGCCTTCCCCCTGCAACAGCACATCGAGCCCTTCGCCGGAGTCGGCGTCGGCCTCATGACGATTCAGAACCCGACCGCCGACTGCAGCGGTTCCACCCCTACGGCCGTCTGCGCCAGCCCCGCAGACGCGGCCAATGCGGAAGCGCTGGCCCAGTCCGCCGGCAGCAAGGCGATCGGGTGGGCGCTGGGAGGCGTGCAGATCAACGTCGGCAAGCTCGCCGTGTTCGGCCAATACATGATTAATTCGGCTGCCAACAATTTCCTGCTGAGTGGGGCGACGCATACGTTCCAGGGCGGGATTCGCTACAGCTTCGGCAGCTCGAAAGAGGACATCACCTCGGAGCATTGAGCCGCGTGCCCCGTGGACGGGAGAGCCCGGAGACCAACGGTCTCCGGGCTCTTTCGTTTCAGCGCGACAGCCAGCGCGAGCCCTGGACGACGAACCGGAGCGGCCAGTCCCGGGCCGTCGAGATGCCGATCCGGGGCGTCACCGCCACGCGGAAACGGGGACCGTCGCCCGGGAGGATCCTCAGCTCCCCCCGCTGCAGCGAGCGACCGTCTTGGGTACCGGTGATGCCCAGGGCCTGACAGAGGCGAGCAGGGCCAGCACAGAGTGCACGGTCGGGAACCGAGCCTCGGCGACGGCGCATCGTCTCGAGGCCTTCGATCGGCTCGAGCGCGCGGATCAGTACCGCCGCGGGATAGTCCACCCGCTCCGTAACCGCGTTGAGACACCAGTGCATGCCGTAGGTAAAGTAGACGTAGGCGATGCCCGGCGGGCCGTAGAGGGTTTCGGTCCGCGCGGTGCGCCGGTTCCCGTAGGCGTGGCACGCGGGGTCGTGCGGTCCGATGTACGCTTCGGTCTCGACGATGCGACCCCCGACCTCACGGCCGCGGATCCGGCTGACGAGCATCTGGCCCAAAAGCCGACGCGCGACCTCGGCAGTCGGTCGCGCGTAGAAGGCGCTGGTCAGGGGCCGATCAATCCTCGTTTGACTCGCGACCAGAACGAATCCCCTTCTTCACGGCTCTCGGGCTGGGGCGCTGGCCGCGGTGGCGGCGCCGACGGCTCCACGGGACGGGCGGGAGCGCTGTCGTACGGAGCAGCGACGCGCGTGCGATCTTCCCCGTTACGCTCGGACCTCCCACCGCCACGGCCGCCCCGACCGCGACCGCCCCGGCGCCCACGCGAGCGGTCACCTTCGGCGCCGGCGCGACCTTCCCGACCCTCACGGCTCTCGTGGCCGGATCCGCCGTGCCCGTTCCCGTCGCGCCCCTCGCGGTTGCCACCGCGTCCCCGACCGCGCCCACTGCGACCGCGGCCACCGCGCTCGCGCCGGGGCCGGTCGTCGTCACCGCGACCGCCGCCCTGAATCGGCGACTCGCTCCCGGAGGTGGACGGTGCGTTGCTGCGTGGCGGCATCCGCTCAACCCGGGACCGGAAGTTGGGATCGACCTCCACGACACCCACGCGCGGAACGTCCGGCGTGGCCGGACGGGGACCACGCGAGCCGCGCCGGAAGCGTGCGCTGCGCATCGGGATGCCGCCCTGCGGCGTCGCTCCCTGCGAATATGGCGGCGGTGGCGCCGAGGAGGCCGGCATCGGCGGCTCGAATTCCTCCTCTTCCACATGGGCGGCCGGCCGCGCCTCCCGCACTGGCTCGGGAGCGGGAGGCGGGGGGGCGGCTGCGGCGGGCTCTTCGGGCCGGACTCGCACCGAATAGGATCCCTCGTCGTCCCGTGACAGGTCGATCAGCTCGGCATCGTGCGCCTGACGCAGCAATTTCGGCATGCTGCGCGAGTCGACGCGTTTGGTTCCTTCGGGGGCCAGGTCGTTCATCGCTTCACGCACGTCCTCGGCGCTCACCGTCTGGTCGCCGCCCATCCGACCCAGCGCCTGACGCAGCAGTCCGAAGGCATCACTGACGATCGACCCCTTGCGCGCCCGCGGCGGGGGAGCCGCCGGTTCCGGTGCGCTGGCGGGAGGCGAATCGCTCACCTTGGCGCCGAGGGAAATCTCGAACTGGCCGTTGTCGAGCCGCTCGGTGGCGATCAGGCCGCGATGGGCCGCCTCCTGCACGAACTTGCTGAAGCGCGAGAAGCCGGCGTCCTTCTCGTCGAAGCCCGGGTCGATCTCCTGCATCACCTGCTTGAGGCGATCGGAGCGCATCACGTCGTTGTGCGCCGTCATCTGCTTCACGGCTTCGACGACGAGCTCCCAGGGGTCGTGCCGGACGTGCTCGACGTCGCTCGCCCGGGTCAGGCCGGCGAGCTCGTTGTAGGAGTAGTACTCGTCGCAGTTCATCACCAGGAGGTCGCTGGACGACTCCCGGATGCCCACGCCGATGACGTACTTGCCGTACTCCTTGAGCTTGAGCACGAGGCTGGAGAAATCAGAGTCGCCGGAGAGCAGGATGTACGTGCCGATCTCCGGGCGTGTGAAGACGAGCTCCACCGCGTCGACCGCCAGGCGGATATCGGTGGCGTTCTTCTTGGAGGACCCGTAGGCCGTCGCCTGAATCGTGTCGATCGACGCTTCAGCGAGAGGCACCATGTACTGTGGGTAGCGCCGCCAATCGGCGTAGGCCCGCTGCACCGCCACCTTGCCGCGGATGATCTCCGACTGCATCAGACGTTTCAGCTCCGTTTGCAGATCGGAGCGGATTCCCATCGTGACGTTGTCGAAATCGATCAGCAGGGCGGCGTTGGGTGCGTGGGCGGGCGGTTCTTTGTACGGCGCGCGGGTGAGATGCGTGTGTGGCGAAGATGTGGTCATTGGGTGTTTCTGTTCATACCGGCCGATACCGCGTGCACCTCCTGGGCCGCACTCCCCGGTCCCGATCGCTGGAGAGGCGCCTCGCGCACCCGGCGGGGCCTTGTGTGGACGGCGGTGAAGTCGCGCACGGCGCGTCCGTTCATCGTCCGCCTGCTACGCCCGCGTCGCCCCAAATCGGGGCGCTGGCGGGGGAGGCCGGTGCCCGGAGGTTTCTCGAGATCGTGGCTGCGGCTCGCCGCTCTACGGAGTAGTTCCGTACGGCAACGCCGGGTCCGACCTCGATACCTGCCGGCCTATCCCGGTCTCCATCGGGAATCATTGAAAATAAACAACTTGCGACGAATACGGAAGCCCGGTCACTCCCCCAGTACTTTGATGATGACACGCTTCCGGCGCTGCCCGTCCCATTCCCCGTAAAACACCCGCTGCCACGGTCCGAAGTCGAGCTTCCCTCCGGTGATCGGCACGATCACTTCGTGCCCTACCGTCAGGCTGCGCAGGTGGGCGGCCGCATTGTCTTCCCCCGTTTCGTTGTGACGGTACCGCGGTGGATCCCACGGGGCGATGGTCTCTTCCAGCCAGTGCTCGATGTCGTGCCACAACCCCGACTCGTGGTCGTTTACGAACACCGACGCCGAGATATGCATCGCCGAGACCAGCGCGAGCCCCTCCCGAACGCCGCTCGCGTCGACCTGCTCGGTCACGGTATCCGTGATATCAATGATTTCCTGGCGCCGCTTCGTATTGAACCACAGGTAGTGGGTGTGGCTCTTCATCAACCCCCCGATCTCTTGATCGTGTCAGTTTGTCGCACCCGACGCATCCTCCTAGATTGCGACAAGATATGCCCCTGCCCTTCCGGCGTCGCATCTTTCTCGTGCTGGTCGCCATGGCGGCGGTCCCGACGGGGCTCGCGGTGGTCGGCTGGGTGCTCACGGTGCGGACGGTCGGCCCCGCCACCGGAGCTCGGGCATCGCTCGAGGAAGTGGCCAACTCGGCGCGGGTGATGCTGGAGCAGGTCGACACGAACCAGCTGGCTCCCGCCGCCCGGGCCGCGATGCGCGCGCACGTCGATGCGCTTTCGCACGGCGTGAGCCTCGCCCGACGGGCCGATCTCTACTTCCGCTACTACACCGCCGGTCTCGGGATCGTGGTGATCGCCCTCGGTACGCTGGTCCTCTTCGCCGCCGTCCGCGTGGCGGGCCATCTGTCACGCCAGTTGTCCCGCCCGATCGACGAGCTCGTCGGATGGACCCGTTTGATCCGGCAGCGCGAACCGCTCCCCGGGGGGCCGCCGACCCGCGGCGCCCCGGAGTTCGAGTCGCTGCGGCTCGCGCTGCGCGATCTCGCGGGCGCCCTCGACTCGGCACGCGCCCGCGAGCTCGAATCGGAGCGCCTGCGCGCGTTCCGCGAGGTCGCGCGGCGGGTTGCCCATGAGATCAAGAACCCGCTCACCGCCATGCGCATCGCGGTGGAGCAGCTCGGCCCGCCGGACGGCGCGCCCGACCAGCGCCGTTCGCTGGCCCTCGAGGTGCTCGCGGCGGAAACCGACCGCCTCGAGCGCCTGGCGCGGGAGTTCGCTGACTTCGGCCGGCTGCCCGAAGGGCCGACGAGCGAGGTCGATCTCGTCGAGCTGCTGGAAGAGCTGGGGCGGACTGCGGTGCCGGAGCACGTGAGCGTTCGCGTCCATGCCAACGGTCGCCGCTCGATTCAGGGCCACTACGATCCAATGCGTCGCGCCTTCAGCAACCTGTTCCGCAACGCAGCGGAGGCGATGGGGGGGCGTGGCACGATCGACGTGAGCGTCGCGGGAGAGGGACGCGGCATCGTGGTCACGGTCGCGGATCACGGACCGGGAATCCCGCCGGAGCTGCGGGGTCGCGTATTCGAGCCCTACATGACGACCAAGGTCGACGGCACCGGTCTCGGGCTCGCGCTCGTGCGACAGACCGTCGACGCCCACAGCGGCACGATCGCGGCGTCGGAGACGCCGGGCGGCGGCGCCACCTTCACACTGGTGTTCCCCGCATGAGCCCGCGCGTGTTGCTGGTGGATGACGAGCCGAACATCCGCCGCATGGTCGCGGCCCTGCTCCAGGCCGAGGGCTATGAGACCGCCGAGGCCGCCAACGGCAACGCCGCGCTCGCGGCCGTGAAGGAGGTCGTTCCGGACGCGATCCTGCTCGACCTCATGATGGCGGGCGGTCCTGATGGCCTCGCGACCCTCGAGCAGCTGAAGCAGCAGCTGCCCGACGTCCCCGTCGTGATGATGAGCGGCAAGGCGTCGTTGACCGACGCTGTGCGCGCCACCAAGCTCGGTGCGTTTCAGTTCCTCGAAAAGCCGCTCGCCCCTGAAGGGCTGCTGGTCGCGATGCGCAGCGCGCTCGAGCTGGCGCGGGCCCGTGCCGAGAACCGCCGGCTGCATGAAGCGCTGGGACATGCCGATGCGATCGTGGGATCGAGTCCCGCGATGGACGGGCTGCGCGCCCTGATCGCGCGCATCGCGCCCACGGATGCCCGGGTGCTGATCACCGGTGAATCGGGAACGGGCAAGGAGCTCGTCGCGTCGTCGATCCACCGCCAGAGCGGCCGCGCCGGGCGGCCGTTCGTGACGGTCAACAGCGCGGCGATTCCGCGCGACCTCGTCGAATC
>Ga0187777_10002340_pt1 | contig 12147 bp, 7 predicted proteins | sample 1015_Q2_SP5_10_M_FD_132416 | JGI IMG/M metagenome (GOLD analysis project Ga0187777, IMG submission 132416) | Tropical peat soil microbial communities from peatlands in Department of Meta, Colombia - 1015_Q2_SP5_10_MG | ecosystem: Environmental > Terrestrial > Soil > Wetlands > Peat | place...
AACCGCCGATGCCGCGGTCGCCAGCAAATATCGCAACGCCGGACAAGTCTGCATTTCGCCGACGCGCTTTTACGTGCAGGAAAATTCCTTCAACAAATTCGCCGCCCGTTTCATCGAGAAGGCGAAAGGATTGAAGCTCGGCGACGGTCTCGACAAGGAGACGCGCATGGGGCCGCTCGCCAATGCCCGGCGGCTCGACGCCATGACCTCGATTGTCGCCGATTGCCAGAGCCGCGGTGCCAAGCTCGCAGCCGGCGGCAAGCGCCACGGCAACCAAGGCTATTTCTTCGAGCCGACGGTGGTGACGGACCTGCCCGACGATTCCAAACTCATGACGCAGGAGCCGTTCGGACCGGTGGCGCCGATCATTCCGTTCAAGACCTTCGACGAGGTGGTGGCGCGGGCGAACGCGCTGCCCTTCGGCCTCGCCGCTTACGCCTTCACCAACAATGCGCGGCAGGCGGCGGCGATCGGCGACGCGCTCGAAGCTGGCATGGTGGGCGTCAACACCTACGCGATCTCGATGGCGGAGACGCCCTTCGGCGGCATCAAGGAAAGCGGCTACGGCCACGAGGGCTCGGTCGAGGGCCTCGAGGTCTACATGGCGAAGAAATACATCGCCCAAGCCTGAGCCGATTCGAAGCGCTTTGCTTCCGACGGAACTGGCGGCCTTCGGGCCGCCAGTTTGTTTTTGCGGCCGGCCCAACTTTGCCTTGTCCACAATATTTCACGCCCGGGTGCGGCCGTAACGCCCGCTGGAACGGGCCTTCCGGCCAAGCGCAGGATTCGGGTCCGTTGCGGGTTCAAACAGCCGGGAGAATGATCGATTTTCGGGCCGCCGCATCCCCGAGGCCGCCCGCAATGGATGAGCGAGTTCCGTGCTACATTTTTCGGCCGCCGCGCATCGACGGAGCTATGTTGGCAAGCAAGCATCGGCCGCGGCAAACAACCTCCTTGCAAGCGGCAACCGCCGGAACCGGTCGGCATGGACGAGGCGAGCGACGAAGAGCTCATGCTGCGCATCGCCAAGGGTGACGCGCGTGCCTTTCGCGAACTCGTGCCGCGCTACGCCGTGCGCGCGGTTGGGCTCGCCCGCCGAATCACCAACAACGACGCCGATGCCGAGGAGCTGGTGCAGGAGGCATTCCTCCGCGTCTGGATCAACGCGCCGCGCTGGCGGCCGCAGGCGGCGTTTCGCACCTGGTTCTACCGCATCGTTTTCAATCTCTCGCTCAACCGGCGGCGACGCACGCTGTCGCTGCCGCTCGAGGAAGCCGGCGATCCGCCTGATCCCGCGGTCGGCGCCGGCGAACGGCTCGAGCGCGCGGAGAGGGATCGCGTGCTCGCGGCGGCGATCGCGGCCTTGCCCGATCGTCAGCGTGCCGCGATCCAACTCACTTACGGCGAGGAACTGTCGAATGCCGAGGCGGCCGCCGTTCTCGGAACCTCCGTTGCCGGCATCGAATCGCTCTTGGTGCGCGCTAAGCGCGCGTTGCGGGAAAGCCTCGGAGCACAGTTCGACGAAGATTGATCGGGAGACAAGCGCATGAACCTTGAGCATACGATCCGCCTTCGCCTGCAAGCGGAGCGCGAGGGCGAACAAAAATCGGCGGCGCGCGTCGTCGCCGCGTTGGCGGCGCCGCTGCCGCGGCAGCGGTATCCGTGGTTCAAGCGGTGGCCGAGCGCGCTTCTCGACAGCGATTTCGCGCCGGCCTGGCCGCGGATCGCGGCGCTCGCTTCGGTCGCGCTCATCGGCTGCACCATCGGCTTCTTCGGCCCGGGCACGCGCGCCTTTCAGCGCACCGGTTGGAGCACCGTCCAGAATTTGGATTCCGACGTGAGCGGGTTCGTCTTCGAGCCCGAACCTTTGACGGGAGCAAGACCATGATCGCCGCCTTGTCGACGGCCGGCATCGAGGATCGCGCCTCGCGCCGGCTGATCTTGTGGTCGCTCGGCCTCAATCTCTTTTTCATCGGCCTCGTCGCGGCGCTGCTCGTGCGCCTTTCCATCGCCCCGCCCGCTGCGCCGACGTCGATCGACCGCAGTGCCAATGGACGCATCGAGCGGATCGCGTCGGCGCTGCCCGCCGCCGACGCCGAGATCATCCGCGCCGAATACCGCGCCAAGGCGGCGCCGGTCGACGCCGCCCGCGACGAATTCGAGCGCGACGTCGACGCCATCCGGCAAACGTTCCGGGCCGAGCGCTACGACGTCGGCGCGACGCGGGCGGCGATGGCGGAAGCGCGCACCGCGCACCAAAAGTTCGAGGTGCTCCTGCATGACATCATCGCCTCGGCGGCGGAGAAGATGTCCCCCGCCGGCCGGCACAAGCTTGCCGACTGGTCGCCTCCGGGCCGCAACCCGGCTACAACGGACCGCTAATCGAGGGCAGGGAGCCGCAAAGATCCAACCATGAGCGGCGAGAGCGAAACCGCGCGTTGGCGAGTCAAAGCGACGCTCCAGCGGCAAGGACGCGCCTTGATCGCCGCCGCGGCGCTGGCGATCGCCGGCTGCGTGCCGAATGACGCCCGACTCGATGCCGCGCTCGACGTGCCCGAAAGCTATCGCGCCGCACCCCGCGGCGCGCCGGACGCGGCGCCGCCCGAGCTCGACTGGTGGCGCGGCTTTCGTTCTCCCGAGCTCACTGCGCTGATCGAGGAGGCGCAGAACGTCAACCTCGACATCGGCGCGGCCGCCGCGCGCATCTCGCAAGCCGACGCGCAGGCGCGGATCGCGGGCGCCGCGCTGCTGCCGCTCGTCAACGCGCAAGGAAGCGGCACGCATTCGCGCGCTTCGATCGCGACCGGCGGCAGCGGAAGCAGCGGCGGCTTCCGCCGCGAGGGCAATCTTTACCAGGCGGCGCTCACCGCCAGTTACGAGGTCGATTTCTGGGGCAAGAATCGCGCGCTCCTCGAAGCCGCGCGCAATACGGCGGTGGCGAGCCGCTTCGACCATGAAGTCGTCGCGCTCAGCACGGTGGCGAGCGTCGCCAACGCCTATTTCCAGGTGCTGGCGGCGCAAGACCGCCTGCGGCTCGCCCGCGACAATGTGCGAAGCGCGACGCGCATTCTCGGTTTGATCAAGCAACGCCTCGACGCCGGCACCACGTCCGGCCTCGAGGTCGCGCAGCAGGAAAGCCTCGTCGGGCAGCAGCGCGCGCTCATTCCGCCGCTCACGCAAACGCTTCGCCAAAACATCAACACGCTCGCGGTGCTGATCGCGCGGCCGCCCGAACGCGTCAACATCCGCGGCGGCTCGATGTCGCAGCTCGCGATTCCGCGCGTGACGCCGGGCTTGCCGTCGGATCTCCTGACCCAGCGCCCCGACATCCGCGAGGCCGAGGCGAGCCTCACCGCCGCCAACGCCAATGTCTATGCCGCGCGCGCCGCCTTCCTGCCCAACATCCAGTTGACCGGCCAAGACGGATTTTCGAGCGCCGTACTGCGGAGCCTGTTCCGGCCGGAAGCGGTGTTTTTCTCGCTCGCGGCGAGCGCGACGCAGCCGATCTTCGACGGCGGCACGCTGCTCGGCCAGCTCGAACAGCAAAAAGGCAAACAGGAGGAGTTGCTACAGGACTACCGCAAGGCGGTGATCTCGGGCTTTGCCGACGTCGACAGCGCGCTCGTCGCCGTGCAGCAGACGGCGCTGACCGAGCGCGCCGATCGCGCGGTGGTGACGAGTTCGCGCAAGGCGTTCGAGATTGCGGAGACGCGGCTCCGCGAAGGCACGGTCGACCTCGTGACCGTGCTGCAAACGCAACAGACCCTGTTTCAGGCGCAGGACGCGCTGGTGCAGGCGCGCCTGTCGCGGCTGCAGGCGGCCGTCAGCCTCTATCAGGCGCTCGGCGGCGGCTGGCCGCCGGCGGAAGCGGTCGAGGCGGCGAATGCTGGCGATTACGCCTGGGGCGGCATAGTTTCGCCGGCAGCGAAATGAAAGATAACCGGACTTTCGGCCGGCGACCGCAACCCTCTACTGGATAGGACCGATGGACGAACGCACGAACAAAAATCTCCAGGGGAAGCTGCCAGAGCACTTCGAGCGCATTTCGAAGCGCATTTCGAAAGGCGTCCGCACGGCGACGAAGAATCTCCAAAAGAGATGGCCGGACGAATACGAAAGCGTTTCGAAGCGCATTCCGGAAAGTGTGCGAAACCGGCCGCGTCTTGCGATCGGCGTCGTCTGCGCCGCTTTCGCCGGGCTCTTTGCGTGGTGGTTGCTCGCCCCTTCCTCGCAGCAGGGTGCGGGAAGAACGCCGCCCCCGCCGCCCGTTTCCGCCGCCGCCGTGCAAACGGGAAGCATCAACGTCACGATCAACGCGCTCGGCACCGTGACCTCGCTCGCCACGGTGACGGTCCGGAGCCAAATCAGCGGCCAGATCATGCAAATCCAGTTCGAGGAAGGCCAGATCGTCAAGAAGGGAGATCCGCTCGTCGAGATCGATTCGCGGCCTTACGTGCTCGCACGCACGCTCGCCGAGGGCACGCTCAAGCGCGATCAGGCGCTCCTGCACGACTCGCAGCTCGACCTCGAGCGGTACAAGAAGCTTGCGGAAACAAAGGCGATTTCGAGCCAGCAGCTCGACGCCCAGGTCGCCCTGGTCGCGCAGAATCAGGGCAACGTCATCTCCGATCAGGCGCAGATCGACACCGCCAGCCTGAACATCACTTATTCCCACATCACCGCGCCCGTTAACGGGCGCGTCGGGCTGCGGCAAGTGGACCAGGGAAACTACGTGACGCCGGGCGATGCGAACGGCATCGTCGTCATCACCCAACTGCAGCCGATCAGCGTGATCTTCACGGTCGCCGAAGACAATCTGCAGGCCATCATCAAGCAATTGAACGCGGGCAACACGCTTACCGCGACGGCCTACGATCGAAGCGGCACGAAGCGGCTTGCGCTCGGCAAGCTGTCCACGATCGACAATCAGATCGACACGACCACCGGCACCCTGAAGCTGCGCGCGAATTTCGACAACGAAGACGGCGTCCTGTTTCCGAACCAGTTCGTCAATATCGAGCTTTTGGTCGACGTGCTTCGCGACGTGACGGTGGCACCGAACAGCGCGATCCAGCGCGGCGCGCCGGGAACGTTCGTCTACATCGTCAACACGGACAACACCGTTTCCGTGCGCAAGGTCGAACTCGGCGCGAGCACGGCCGAGAACGTCGCCGTGAAGTCCGGCCTCAAACCCGGCGACCGCGTCGTCATCGACGGCGCTGACAAGCTGCGCGAAGGCTCCAAAATCAGCCTGCGCGGCCCGGGGCAAGCTCCGGGATCGCCCGCGGGCCCTGCCCCCGACAGGCCGGGCGGCAGCCGGAAAAAGCAGTGATCGGCGAATGTCGCGCCTGTTGACGAAGAGACCCGCATGAGCCCGTCGCGCACCTTCATCCTGCGTCCGGTCGCAACCACGCTGATTATGGTCGCGATCATGCTGTCGGGCATCGTCGCCTTCCAGCTGCTGCCGCTGTCGGCGCTTCCGGAAGTCGACTACCCCACCATTCAGGTGCAGACCTTCTATCCGGGCGCCAGCCCCGACGTGATGACGTCGTCGATCACGGCGCCGCTCGAAGGCCAGCTCGGGCAGATGCCGGGCCTGCGTCAGATGAGCTCGGTGAGCTCGGGCGGCGCATCTGTCATCACGCTTCAGTTCAGTCTCAATCTCAGCCTCGACGTCGCCGAGCAAGAGGTTCAGGCCGCCATCAACGCGGCGGGCAATTTGCTGCCTTCGGACCTGCCGGCGCCGCCGATCTATGCCAAGGTCAATCCGGCGGACGCGCCGGTACTCACGCTTGCCCTGACCTCGAAGACGCTGCCGCTGCCGCAGGTCGAGGACCTTGCCGACACGCGGCTCGCGCAAAAAATATCGCAGTTCCCCGGCGTCGGACTCGTCAGCATCAGCGGCGGGCAGCGGCCGGCCGTGCGCATCCAATTCGACAGCCGCAAGCTTGCCGCCTATGGCCTCAACATCGACGATCTGCGCACGACGATCAGCAACGCCAACGTCAACACCCCCAAGGGCAATTTCGACGGGCCGTCGCGCGCTTACACCATCAACGCCAACGACCAGTTGCAGAGCGCGGACGCCTACAAGGACCTGGTGATCGCCTATCGCAACGGCTCGCCCGTGCGGCTCAGCGACGTCGCGACCCCCGTCGACGGGGCGCAGAACGAATATCTCGCCGCGTGGATGAACTCGGTTCCGGCGGTCATCCTCAACATCCAGCGGCAGCCCGGCGCCAACGTCATTGCGGTCGTGGACCGGATCAAGACGCTCTTGCCGCAGCTGCAAGGCGCGCTGCCCGCGGCGGTCGACGTCGCGGTGCTGACCGACCGCACCGTGACGATCCGTGCCTCCGTGCGCGACGTCGAATTCGAGCTGATGCTCGCCGTCGTGCTGGTGGTGCTCGTCATCTTCGTCTTTCTCCGCAACGCGCGGGCGACGATCATCCCGAGCCTGTCGGTACCGCTCTCGCTCGTCGGCACATTCGGGGCGATGTATCTCCTCGGCTTCAGCCTCGACAATTTGTCGCTGATGGCGCTGACAATCGCCACCGGCTTTGTCGTCGACGACGCCATCGTCGTGATCGAAAACATCTCGCGCTACGTCGAGGAGGGCAAACGGCCGCTGCAAGCGGCATTGATCGGCTCCGAGCAGATCGGCTTCACCATCATTTCGCTTACCGTCTCCTTGATCGCGGTGCTGATTCCGTTGCTGTTCATGGGCGACGTCGTTGGTCGGCTGTTCCGCGAATTCGCCATTACGCTCGCCGTCACGATCCTGATCTCCGCCATCGTTTCGCTGACGCTGGTGCCAATGGCCTGCGCCAAGCTTTTGCGGCCGGAATCGGAAATGCGCGAAAACGCGCTTCAGCGCCTGAGCCGGGAATGGTTCGACAAGTTGATCCACGGCTACAGCCGGATGCTGACCTGGGTGCTCGACCGACAGACGGCGACGCTCTTGGTCGCGCTCGCCACCTTCGCGCTTACGGCAATCCTCTACATCGTTATCCCGAAAGGCTTTTTCCCGACCCAGGACACCGGCCTCATCCAGGGAATCACCGAGGCCCCGGAATCGATCTCGTTCAAGGCGATGGCCGAGCAGCAACGGACATTGGCGGAGGCGATCCTCAAGGATGCGGATGTCGACAGCCTTTCATCCTTCATCGGCGTCGACGGAACCAACATGACGCTCAACAGTGGCCGCATCCTGATCAACCTGAAGCCGCACGCGCAGCGCACGGCCGACATCGAGGCCGTCATGCGCCGCCTGAAGGATGAGACGGCGTCGGTCGCCGGCATCACGCTTTATATGCAGCCGGTTCAGGATTTGACCATCGACGACACCGTCAGCCGCACCCAGTACCAATTCATACTCGAGGACGCGAACCCGGCGGAGCTCACCGAATGGGCGCCGCGCATCGTGAGCAAAATGCAACAGATGCCGCAGTTCGCGGATGTCGCGAGCGATCTGTCGGCGCAGGGACTGTCGGCCTACATCGAGATCGACCGCGACACGGCGGGGCGCTTCGGGATCACGCCCGCAACCATCGACAACGCGCTTTATGACTCGTTCGGCCAGCGTATCATCTCGACGATTTTCACCAACACCAACCAGTACCGGGTCATCCTCGAAGCCGACCCGCAACTGAAAATTTCGCTGAACGCGCTGTCGTCCATTTATCTGCCGTCCTCGACCGGCACCGGCCAGGTGCCGCTGTCGGCGATCACGCGGGTGCGGGAGGAAACGGCGCCGCTGCAGATCAATCATCTCGGCCAGTTTCCCGCGACGACGGTGTCGTTCAACTTGGCGCCCGGCTACTCGCTCGGCGAGGCGGTCGCCGGCATCAAACAGGCGCAGGACAAAATCAACGTGCCCGCCAGCATGATCACGAGCTTTCAGGGCGCGGCCCAGGCCTTTCAGGCATCGGTGTCGAACGAATTGTTCCTAATTCTCGCGGCGATCGTTGTCGTCTACATCGTGCTGGGCGTGCTCTACGAGAGCTTCGTTCATCCCCTTACGATTCTTTCGACGCTGCCCTCGGCCGGCATCGGCGCGCTGGTCGCGCTGATCATCGCGCGCGACGACCTTACGATCATCGCCATCATCGGCATCATCCTGCTTATCGGCATCGTCAAGAAGAACGCGATCATGATGATCGACTTCGCGCTGGAAGAGGAGCGCGTGAACGGCAAGGAGCCGCGCGAGGCGATCTTCCAGGCGTGTCTGTTGCGGTTCCGTCCGATCCTGATGACGACGATGGCGGCGGTGCTGGGCGCGCTTCCCTTGATGCTCGGCACCGGCGTCGGCTCGGAGCTGCGCCACCCGCTCGGCATTTCGATCGTCGGCGGCCTTCTGGTGAGCCAGGTGCTCACGCTCTTCACGACGCCGGTGATCTATCTGTGGTTCGATCGCCTGGCGATGCGCGTCGGCGACCCGACGGCTCCAGGCGGCCGGCGCGCCAGGGAAAGCCCGGCGCAATGAGCCTGTCGACGCCGTTCATCCACCGCCCGGTCGCCACGACTCTGTTGACGTTCGGCGTGGCGATGGCGGGCGGCCTTGCCTTCTTCCTGCTGCCGGTCTCGCCGCTGCCGCAGGTCGATTTCCCCACGATCTCGGTGCAGGCGCAGCTTCCGGGCGCAAGCCCGCAGGTGGTGGCGACGACGGTCGCAACGCCTCTGGAGCGCCATCTAGGGCAGATCGCAAACGTCAGCGAAATGACGTCGCAGTCGACCGTGGGGTCGACCCGCATCACGCTGCAATTTGGGCTCGATCGGGACATCAACGGTGCGGCGCGGGACGTTCAGGCTGCGATCAACGCGGCGCGCGCGGACCTTCCGGCGAGCCTGCGCAGCAACCCGACCTATCGAAAGGTCAACCCGGCCGACGCGCCCATTCTGGTTCTCTCGCTCACCTCCGACATCCTGCAGCGCGGCAGCATGTATGACGCGGCGTCGACCGTATTGGCGCAGAAACTGTCGCAGATCGACGGAATCGGGGAAGTCGTCGTCAGCGGCAGCGCGCTGCCGGCGGTGCGGGCGGAGCTGAACCCGATGGCGCTTTTCAAATACGGCATCGGGCTCGAGGACGTGCGCGCGGGACTCGCGGCCGCCAACGCGCACAGCCCGAAAGGCTCGATCGACGTCGAGGAGCGCCGCTACCAGATCTACAACAACGACCAAGCCACCAAGGCCGAGCAATACCGGTCGCTCGTCGTGGCCTATCGCAATGGTGCCGCCGTGCGGCTGACGGACGTCGCCGAGGTCGTCGATTCGGTCGAAAATCTGCGCAACGCCGGGCTTGCCAACGGCAAGCCGGCGGTGCTCGTGATTCTCTATCGCCAGCCGGGCGCCAACATCATCGACACGGTCGACCGCGTCGTGGCGTTGCTTCCCCAGCTCCGCGCGTCGATTTCGCCCGCCATCGACGTCGCCGTCGCCGTCGACCGTTCGACGACGATTCGCGCGTCGCTGCACGACGTCGAAAGGACGCTGATCCTTTCGATCATACTGGTGATCATCGTCGTGCTCGCTTTCCTGCGCGATGCACGGGCGACGTTCGTGCCGAGCGTCGCGGTGCCGATCTCGCTGCTCGGTACGTTCGGCGTGATGTATCTCATCGACTACAGCCTCAACAATCTTTCGCTGATGGCGCTGACGATCGCCACCGGCTTCGTCGTCGACGACGCGATCGTCGTCGTCGAAAATATTACGCGGCACATCGAAGCGGGCATGTCGCGCGTGGAAGCGGCGCTGAAAGGGGCGGCGGAAGTCAGCTTCACGGTCCTGTCGATGAGCGTTTCGCTCATCGCCGTGTTCATTCCCATCCTGCTGATGGGCGGGATCGTAGGCCGGCTCTTCCGCGAGTTCGCGATGACGCTTTCGGTCGCGATCCTGGTATCGCTCGCGGTATCGCTCACGACCACCCCGATGATGTCCGCATACTTGTTGGGACATCAGAAACGCGGGCGCGAAGGACGGTTCAGCCGCGCGAGCGAGCGCCTGTTCGACAAGATGCTCGACGGCTACGAGCGCACGCTCGGCTGGGCGCTGCGAAACCCGGGAAGCATCGTGCTGATTCTGGTCGCCACCGTCTGCCTGAACGTCTTTCTGTTCTTCGTGATTCCGAAGGGTTTTTTCCCGCAGCAGGACACCGGCCGGCTCGTCGGCAACATTCAGGCGGATCAAAGCATTTCGTTTCAGCTGATGCAGCAGAAGCTCACGCAGTTCATCACGACGATGAAGGAAGATCCTGCGATCGCCAGCGCCGTGGGTTTCACCGGCGGCGGCCAGACGAATTCGGGCTTCGTCTTCGCCTCGCTGAAGCCGCTCAGCGAGCGCAAAATATCGGTGGATCAGGTCATCGCCCGGCTGCGGCGGGAACTCGCGAATGTGCCCGGGGCAACGCTCTTTCTGCAGCCGGTGCAGGACATCCGCGTCGGCGGCCGGATGTCGAACGCGCTTTACCAATATACGCTCCAGGCCGACGAGTTGACGGACCTCTATACGTGGGCGCCCAAAATCCTGGAGGCGTTGCAATGGCTGCCGCAGCTCACCGACGTCAATTCGGATCAGCAGAACAAGGGGCTTGAAACCGACCTCGTGATCGATCGTCCGACCGCGGCGCGGCTCGGGATCAATGTCAGCCAGATCGACAACACGCTGTACGACGCGTTCGGGCAGCGGCAGGTGTCCACGATCTACAGCGCGCGCAATCAGTATCACGTGGTGATGGAGGTGGCGCCTCGCTTCTGGCAAAGCCCGCAGACGCTCAAGGACGTCCTTGTCAGCAAGGCGGGAGGCTCCATCGGTGGCGTGCAGTCGACCAACGCGGTCGCGGGCACCGTTGCCGGAAAACAGGTGGCGAGCACCGCTGCCACCGTCGCCGCCGATACCGCGCGCAACGCCGCCACGAACTCCATCGGCAATACGGGCCATGGGTCGCCGTCGACGGGAGCCGCGGTCAGCACCAACGTGGAAACGATGGTGCCGCTATCGAACTTCGTCCGTTTCGAAACGGGAAGCACGCCGCTTGCGGTCAACCATCAGGGCTTGTTCGTCGCAACGACGATCTCGTTCAATCTCGCGCCGGGCATTTCGCTGGGCGAGGCCGCGAATGCAGTCAACGACACGATGCTGCGCCTCGGGGTGCCGGCTTCGATCCACGGCAACTTCCAGGGAACAGCGCGCGAGTTTCAGAGGTCGCTCGCCAACGAGCCGCTTCTGATCCTCGCCGCCCTGATCGCGGTCTATATCGTGCTCGGCATTCTTTACGAAAGCTTCGTGCATCCGGTCACCATTCTTTCGACCCTGCCGTCGGCGGGCGTCGGCGCCGTGGCGGCGCTCCTGTTGTTTCAAACCGAATTCAGCGTGATCGCGCTGATTGGCGTGATCCTGCTCATCGGCATCGTCAAGAAGAACGCGATCATGATGATCGACTTCGCGCTCGACGCCGAACGAACGCAAAAACTGTCGACACGCGAGGCCATTTACAAAGCCTGCATTCTGCGCTTCCGCCCGATCATGATGACGACGATGGCGGCGATGCTCGGCGCCGTGCCGCTCGCGATCGGCTTCGGAGAAGGCAGCGAGCTGCGGCGGCCGCTCGGGATCGTGATCGTCGGCGGCCTCCTGGTGAGCCAGATGCTGACGCTCTACACGACGCCCGTCGTTTATCTCTACTTCGACCGCTTCCGTCTGTGGAGCAAGGGCGTCTGGGACCGCCGCAATCCGATCACCGCGTAATTTGCGCGTTTCGCCGGCGGAAAACGGCGGGCATTATCCCCATACTTCGCCGGCGAGCTCGACGATCATGCGGAGCTTCGCCCATTCTTCTTCCTCGGCAAGGATGTTGCCTTCCTCGGTCGAGGCGAAGCCGCATTGCGGCGACAGGCAAAACTGCTCGAGGGCGGCGAATTTCACCGCCTCCTCGATCCGCCGCTTGATGTCGGCCTTCTTCTCGAGCGTGCCGCTTTTCGAGGTCACGAGCCCGAGCACCACGATCTTCTTGCCCTTGGGCAGAAAGCGGAGCGGCTCGAAGCCGCCGGCGCGCGCGGTGTCGTATTCGAGGAAATAGCCGTCGTAGTCGACACCGCCGAGCAAAATTTCGGCGACCGGCTCGTAGCCGCCCTCGGAAATCCAGGTCGA
>Ga0187777_10002341_pt1 | contig 12147 bp, 10 predicted proteins | sample 1015_Q2_SP5_10_M_FD_132416 | JGI IMG/M metagenome (GOLD analysis project Ga0187777, IMG submission 132416) | Tropical peat soil microbial communities from peatlands in Department of Meta, Colombia - 1015_Q2_SP5_10_MG | ecosystem: Environmental > Terrestrial > Soil > Wetlands > Peat | place...
CAGCGCCGGCACGTCGCCGAGGGACTCCTGCAGCGGAGCGGCGTCGACGTCGGGATTGACGAAGACGAACGGGCCCCACCGGTCGACCGCGACCGTGACCAGACCGAGCTCCGCGCGGTCGAAGCCCTGCTCGCGTTCGGAACGCGGTGCGGTGATCAGCTCGCCGTCGAGGCCGTACGTCCAGGCGTGGTAGCCGCACTGGAGCGTCTCGCGCCGGCCCACGCCCTGCGCGACGGCGTGGCCGCGGTGCCGGCAGACGTTGACGAACGCGCGCAACTCGTCGTCGCGCGTGCGCGTAACGACGATCGGGATCTCGCCCGCGGTCGAGGTGAAGTACGACGCAGGCTCGCTCGCCTGGCCGACGTGGCCGACGTATTGCCACGTGCGCGCGAAGATCCGCTCCGACTCGAGCCGCAGGAGCGCAGGGTCCGAGTACCAGCTCCAGGGCAGTGTCTGCTTCATCTAGAGAACTGTATGTAGGGTCCCGAACCATGGCGACCATCAAGAAACGAGCGGCGTCTCCACGGTTCGACCGCTACGCAGCCTTCCGCCGGTTCTCCGCCGGGCTCGCGTTCACGCCGGACGGGAAGGACGTCCTCTTCGTGAGCAACATGTCGGGGCAGTTCAACCTCTGGCGCGTGTCCGTCGACGGCGGTTGGCCGGAGCAGCTGACGCCGTTCACGGACGAGACCGTGCGTCTGATCGGCGTCTCTCCGCGCGACGGCACGATCGCGCTCTGCGCGGATCACGACGGCGACGAGTTTCACCAGATCTATCTCATCGACCCCGCCGAGGGCTGGCCGGAGCAGATCACCGACGACCCGCAGGTCCAGCACTACGTTGCGCCGGGCGCGTTCTCGCCTGATGGGACGCAGCTCGCGTACGCTGCGAACGCGCGCACACCCACGGACATGGAGACGTGGATCCGCGATCTCGATTCCGGCGAGGTTCGAAGCGTGTTCGGCGAGGGCAAGTTCTCGTTTCCGGCCGGCTGGTCGCCCGACGGCACGAAGCTGCTCGTGGCAGACGTCCGGTCCAACAGCGACACGTCGCTGCATCTCGTCGATCTCGACTCCGGCGACGCTCCGGAGGTGACGCCACACGACGAGGAAGGCCAGTACGTCCCCGGACCGTGGGCCGAGGACGGCTCCGGCTTCTACCTCGTGACCGACGAGGGACGTGAGTTCAGAGGGCTCGCGTTCTACGACCTCGATGCCGGCAGCTGGGACTGGGTCGACGCGCCGGAGGCAGACATCGACGAAGTGGCGCTGTCGGACGACGGGCATGTGCTCGCCTATCTCGTCAACGAGGACGGCTACGACAGGCTGCGCGTGCGCGACCTCGCGGCCGGCGCCGACTTGCCCGAGCCCGAGCTGCCACACGGTGCGCGTCCGCATCTGACCGGTTTCCAGCCGCCGGTAGCGCTTTCGCGTGACGGCTCGAGCGCGGCCGTGATCCTCTCCTCGCCGAAACGTCCGCCGGAGGTATGGATCGTCGACACGAGGACGGGACGCGCGCGAGCGGTGACCGAGAGTCGCATCGGCGTCCCGCACGAGGAGGCGCTCGTCGACATCGACTTGATCTCCTACACGAGCTTCGACGGTCGCGAGATACCGGCGTGGCTCTACCGGCCGCACGTCGACGGACACGTGCCGGTCGTGCTGTCGATCCACGGCGGTCCCGAGGCTCAGGAACGCCCGATCTACTCGCCGATCTACCAGTACCTGCTCAGCCGTGGCATCGCCGTGCTCGCGACGAACATCCGCGGCTCGACCGGCTACGGCAAGTCGTATCAGCGTCTCGTCCAGCGCGACTGGGGCGGTGGCGACATGAAGGACTGGGAGCACGCGGTCAGGTGGCTGCACGAGCAGGACTGGGTCGATCCGGACCGGATCGGCGTGTACGGCGGCTCGTACGGCGGCTTCGCCGTGCTGACGTGCGTCACGCGCCTGCCCGACTACTGGGCCGCGGCCGTCGACATCTTCGGCCCGTCGAATCTCCTGACGTTCGCAAAAGCGGTTCCGCCGACGTGGAAACGGATGATGAAGCGCTTCGTCGGCGATCCCGACGAGGACGCGGGGATGCTGCAGGAGCGCTCGCCGCTGACCTACATCGACAACGTGACGGCGCCGCTGCTCGTGATCCAGGGCGCGAAGGATCCGCGCGTCGTCAAGCCCGAGTCGGACCAGCTCGTCGAGAAGCTCGAGGCGCTGGGCCGCGAGGTCGAGTACGTCGTCTTCGAGGACGAAGGGCACGGCTTCACCAAGCGGCAGAACGAGCTGAAGGCGTTCCAGCTCGCGGCCGACTGGCTCGAGCAGCACCTCGTCGAGGCCGACTGACCAGCCGCGGGAGCTAACGGACTCCTAACAAACGCGTGTCGGCCGCGTCAGAGAGGGTCGTCCGGGCAAGACCGCAGCCTAGAATCGAGGGAGATGGAACCGACCGAGGCGGCTCGTGTGGAGCAGTCGGATCGTGTCGCGGCCGCCGCGCGTCTCGCCGACCGTTTCCTCGACAACATCGAGTCGGTCGTCCACGGCAAGCGCGAGGAGATCAAGCTCGTGCTCGCCGCCTTCGTCTGCGGCGGTCACGTCCTCTTCGAAGACGTCCCGGGAACGGCGAAGACCGTGCTCGCCCGCGCGATCGCGCAGTCGATCGACGGCGCGACGCCCTCGAGGATCCAGTGCACGCCGGACCTGCAGCCGACGGACGTCACCGGCCTCTCGGTTTTCAACCAGAAGGACCGGGACTTCGAGTTCCGGACCGGGCCGATCTTCGCGAACGTCGTCCTCGTCGACGAGATCAACCGCGCGATGCCGAAGACGCAGTCGGCCTTGCTCGAGGCGATGGCCGAGCAGCAGGTCACGGTCGACGGCGAGACCCGCGTGCTGCCCGATCCCTTTCTGTTGCTCGCAACGGAGAACCCGATCGAGTACGAGGGCACGTTCCCGTTGCCGGAGGCGCAGCTCGACCGGTTCTTCCTGAAGATGGCGCTCGGCTATCCGGATGCTGACGATGAGCGGCGCATCATCGCCGAGCAGCGCACTGGCCATCCGTTGCGTCTGCTCGAGCCGGTTCTCACGGTCGAGGACGTTCAGCAGCTGAAGCGTGCAGCGCAGGCCGTCTACGTCGACGAGCTGATCCAACGCTGGATCGTCGACCTCGTTCGCGTGACGCGTGAGCACGAGTACGTCGCGATCGGTTCGTCGGTCCGCGGATCGCTCGCGCTCGAGCGCGCAGCTCGAGGCTGGGCGCTGTTGAACGACCGCGCCTTCGTCGTGCCCGCCGACGTCGAGCGGCTCTTCATTCCGGTGCTGCTACACCGGATCGTCTTCCGGCCGATCTTCCTCGCCGAGGCACGGCACACCGGCTGGCACGAGGCCGCCGAGTCGTTCAAGGCGTCGTGTCTCGAGCTCGCGCCGAAGCCCGCCGCGGATCTCGACGGCGCGGTCGTCCCGCTCAACTAGTTCTCAACCGTCAGGCGACCGCTCCGGTCTTAACCGGCTCTTAGCCGCCCGTGCTTCAGTTTCAGTCGGTGTTCTACCTCCGCTATCTCCGGAGCGAGCTCGTTCGCCGGAAGGGAAGGACGATCCTCACCGTGCTCGGCCTCGCGCTCGGGGTCGCGCTCGTGATCGCGATCGCCGGACTGACGCGCGGGCTGAACAGAGCGCAGAAGTCCGCGCTCGACCCGCTCTCGAGCATCGGCACGGACCTGACGGTGACGCGCGGGGCGACGACCGGAGCACAGAGCGGCGGTCCCGGCGGCGGGTTCGGCGGCGGCGATCGCCAGATCATCGCCGCCAATCAGTCCGTGCTCACCGATCTCTCGAAGCTCGGCAAGCCGGGCCAGCACTTCGTCCACGACTTCTTCCTGCCCGGAACGCAGCTCACCTACTCGCAGAGCCAGGTGCAGAAGAGCGTGGTCGCGCTTCCGGGGGTCGCCGCATCTGCGCAAGGCCTGACGCTGATCGCCGAGCACCAGCAGGGCGTCGTCCCGAAGATCGTCGCGCAGGTCCGGACGCCGAGCCGGTCCTTCCGAATCCAGCGGAACTTCAAGCCGCCCACCCAGGCCGAGCTCGCGCAGATCCGGGCCTGCTTTGCGAAGGCGCGCGCGGCCGCGGGTGGTGGGAGCAGCGGGAACGGCGGCGGCGGCGGCTTCGGCGGCGGCGGGGGCGGAGGCGGCGGTCCCGGCGGTTTCGGCTTCGGCGGCGGCGCGTTCTCGAAGTGCCTGCCGGCCAGGTTCCGTCGGTTCCGCGCCACCTTCAGGACGCCGAGCCAGACGTTTCGCCAGATCCTGAACCCGCCGCAGACGAACATCACGACGCAGCCGTACACGATCGCCGGCGTCGACACGACGCAGCCGGAGATCGCGCTCGTCACGCCCGCACAGGTGACGAAGGGGAGCTACTTCCCGACGAGCGGCGGCGAGACCGCGCTCATCTCCACGAGCTACGCGCGAAACCACAAGCTCAAGGTCGGATCGACACTGACGCTGAACGGCACGACCTTCCACGTCATCGGGATCGTCCAGCCGCCGCTCGGCGGCCAGACCGCTGACGTCTACCTCCCGCTCGCGCAGCTGCAGAAGCTCGCGAATCTCAAGGGGCTCGCCAACGTCACGCTCGTCCGCGCGAAGAGCAGCTCGTCGGTCGGCGCGGTGCAGCAGGAGATCTCCCGGACGCTGCCGGGTGCGCAAGTCGCAAGCGCGAAGCAGGTCGCGGACCGCATCAGCGGCTCGCTCGTCAACGCGTCGAACCTCTCCCACAGCCTCGGGCTCGCGCTCTCGATCCTCGCGGCGTGCGCCGCGTTCCTGCTCGCTGCCTTGCTGACCCTGTCGTCCGTCGGAAAGCGCGTTCGCGAGCTCGGCACGCTCAAGGCGCTCGGCTGGACACAGCGGCTCGTCGTTCGGCAGATCGTCGGCGAATCGCTCGCGCAGGGGATCGCAGGCGGCCTGATCGGCATCGTGCTCGGCGTCGTCCTCGCCCTGATCGTTTCCGCGTTCGGGCCGACGCTCTCCGCGAGCTCCGTCGTCGGCGGCAGCGGGGCGCTGTTCGGCCTCGGCGCCGCGCACACGGCGACGAAGGTCGTGACGCTCTCCGCTCCGGTGACCGTCTGGATCCTGCTCGCCGGTCTCTTGCTCGCGGTGCTCGGCGGCCTGCTCGCCGGAGCGACGGGGGCGTTCCGGGCGGCACGACTGCGACCCGCCGATGCATTGAGGCAGTACGAATGAGCGAGGCTCTCTACGAGGTAAGCAACGCGACGCGCTTCTTCAAGCGCGGCGACCAGGTGGTCCGCGCGCTCGACGGGATCGACCTGACGATCACCCCAGGCGAGCTGCTCGCGCTCGAAGGTCCGAGCGGCTCGGGCAAGACGACGCTGCTCCAGCTGCTGGGCGCACTCGACCGGCCGAGCGAGGGCAGCGTCTTCTTCGAGGGGCGAAACCTTGCCGAGCTGCCCGACGGGGAGCTCGCGCGTCTGCGCCTCGACGCGTTCGGCTTCGTCTTCCAGCAGTTCAACCTGATCCCGACGCTGTCCGCGCTCGAGAACGTCGAGGCGGCGCTTGCTCCACAGGATCCTCCGGACGAGCTGCTGCGGAAACGGGCGCTCGCGCTGCTCGACGAGGTCGGGCTCGGCGAGCGCGTCGATCACGTACCGGCCCAGCTCTCCGGCGGCGAGCAGCAGCGCGTCGCGATCGCGCGCGCGCTCGTCGTCGAACCGCGAGTGATCCTGGCGGACGAGCCGACCGGAAACCTCGACACGCGCAGCGGCGGCGACGTGATCGAGCTGCTGACGAGCCTCGCCGCACGGCGCGGGACGACGGTCGTCGTCGCGACGCACGATCTCGAGCTCGCCGCCCGTGCGCCCCGCCGGCTCTCGATGAGAGACGGTCGCGTCGTCGCCGAGCACGGCTCCGAGGGCGCCGTACTCACGGCCGCGCGCGACGAGCGCGCTGCCGGCTCCGCTATTTGACGTTTGGCGACAGGTGAGCCAGAGTCGCCGGGAATGGCGGCGATCAAGGCCTACGCCAACAGCGACCACGCCTACGTCGTCTGGCAGCTCGATGCGCGCGTACCCGACTGCCGCGGGTTCGCACTGCACCGCCGGATGTCCGGGCACGGCGACGACGTGCTCGACAGCTGGGTGGGGTTCGCCGGGGACACCGCGCCACCGGGGACGAAGAAGCCGAGCACGGAGTGGCCGATCCAGAAGTTCATGTGGTCGGACTACGACGTCCAGTTCGGGAAGAAGGTCTCCTACCGCGCCGTGCCGATGATCGGCACGACGAAGGACGCGCTGCACGAGGACGACGCGCACGCGACCGACTGGAGCGAGCCGGTGACCGCCGGTGCGAGCGTCGGTCGCGGCATGCACGCCTACTTCAACCGCGGCATCGTCGCGACCCAGTGGCTCGCGCGACAGCTGAAGGAGCTCGGCGGCGCGCCGGGCACCGCGCTTCAGCAGATCATCTCGACGCCGGGCAACCGCGTCCGCAACTTCCTCGGCGGCGCGATCATCCGTGAGCTGACGCGACTGCTCGAGCAGGTGAAGGCGGACGGCACGGAGGTCTATGCCGCGCTCTACGAGCTCGACGACCCGGAGCTGCTCGACGCGCTCAAGGCCCTCGAGGGGAAGGCGAACGTCGTGCTCGCGAACGGCGCCGACCTCCCCGACGAGAACAAGGCCTCGCGTCAGGAGCTGAAGGACGCGGGCGTCAACGTCGTCGACCGGCTCGTCAGCTCACGCCACTTCGCACACAACAAGTACCTCGTGCTCTGCGACCAGGCGGGCGCGCCTCGGGCGGTGTGGACCGGGAGCACGAACTGGACGAAGACCGGCCTCTGCACGCAGGCGAACAACGCGCTGCTGATCGAGGACGCGACGATCGCGAGTTGGTACCGATCCGACTGGGACGCGCTCGAGGCTGCCGGCAGCAGCTATCCGACCGAGCTGCTCGACACCGACGATCAACCTCACTCCGAGGGCGGCAGCAGCACCTCGCATCACGTCTGGTTCGCGCCGGTTCGGGACCTCGTCGACCTCGAGGATGCGCGTGCGCGAATCAACGACGCGCGGGAGGGAATCGTCTTCCTCATGTTCAACCCTGGGCCGACGGGGACGCTGCTCAACGACATCGTCGAGCGGACGGCGACCGCCTCGCCGACGTACGACCCGGACCTCTACATCCACGGCGTCCTCAACCAGGACCCGAGCACCGAGAAGCATCCGATCATCGGGCTCTTCCACCGCGGCACGTATACGGAGGCGGACATCGAGGTCGTGCTTCCCGCTGCGATCGACACCGACTTCGGCTTCTGGATCAAGGAGCTCGAGAAGCTGCCGCGCTCTCACGCGATGGTGCACAGCAAGTGCATCGTGCTCGACCCGTTCGGCGGGAGGCCCGTCGTGATGACGGGCTCGCACAACATGGGGCCGAAAGCGAGCGCCCAGAACGACGAGAACCTCGTCATCGTCGAGGGGATGCCGAAGCTCGCCGCCGCGTATGCGGTCAACATCATGGGTGTCTACAACCAGTACCGGTGGCGCTATCGCCAGCTGCAGGCGACGAAGGAGAAGGCGGGCCATGCGACCGTCACGGCAGCTGCGGGCGCCGAGCCGACGTGGGCCGGTCTCCAGGACGGCGACGCCTGGCAGAACGAGTACTTCAAGGGGAGCAAGGCCCGCGAGCTGCGCTTCTGGCTCGGCCAAGACTCGGCTGCCTGATCCCGCAGCGACGCGCCGCGAGGGATTGTAAGGTCTCCCTTACGTGATCTCGGGCAGGCGAGGTCGGGGCGACGAAAGGGGCTGTGATGCGCTTCACGCGGTTGCTGGTGCTGCTGGTGCTTGTGGCGGGTGTGTTCGTCGGCGTCGCGCGGGCACTCGACTTCGACGACAACTCGGAAGAGGCGCCGGCCGGCGAGGTGGGTGAGGTCTACCGGTTCGTGATCGGCGGCAACCAGGGCTGCATTCCGTACCACTTCATCCTCCAGCAAGGCTCGCTGCCACCGGGCCTGACGATGACGACGCTCGACTACAAGCATGTCGTGATCGGCGGGACGCCGACCGAGGCCGGTGTCTGGAACGCCTACATCGCGTTGCACGACGACCCGGAGTGCCCCGACAGCACGCAGCAGTTCTTCTCGTTCAAGATCGGCTCCCGGACGTACGGGATCACGACTCCGTCTCTGGCACCCACGGCCGCGGGCTCGCAGTACTCCGCGACGCTGCAGGCTGGTCCGCACCCGACGAAGTCGGTGACGTGGTCGCTTGCGAGCGGCTCGCTGCCGAGCGGGCTGACGCTGAACGCAGACGGGGCGATCTCGGGAGCGGCCGCGACCGCAGGGACGTACACCTTCACCGTCGGTGTCTCCGCTATCGGCGACGACGGCAACACGAGGACCGATTCCAAGCAGTTCACGCTCGACGTTCTCGCGCCCCTCGCGGCGACGCCGTCCAAGCGCGTCGCCGAGGTCGGGGTCAGGTTCACCTCGACGCTGACCGGGACGGGAGGGCAGGGCCCGTACGCGTGGTCGCAGAGCGGTCCGCTGCCGGCCGGCCTGTCGCTCGGCGGCAACGGCGTGATCAGCGGCGTGCCGACGAGAGCGGGCGGAACGTCCGTCACCGTGCACCTCGTCGATGCGAACGGTTCCGCGAGGGACGTCTCCGTTCCGCTGGCGGTCCGGGCGCGACTCGGAATCGTCACGACCACGCTGCGCACCGCGTCGGCGCACCACGTCTATCGAGTGAAGCTCAGGGCCAGCGGCGGCGTACCAGCGCTGCGCTGGCGGATCGTCGGCGGAGGGCTGCCGCTCGGGCTGAGGCTCGACGCCCGAACGGGGACGATCACCGGAACCGCCTCGGCCGCGGGAACGTCGCGCGTCCGCGTGCGCGTCACCGATGCGCTCGGCGCGGCGTCGACGAAGTCGTATCTGCTGAGCGTCGTCGGCTAGCTAGTAGGAGCTCAGAGGGCGCCGCCTGCCGCGGGCGGCGCCGGGGCCGACGGCTCCTCCGCGTTCACGGTCCCTCGTGCGAGGTACTCCTCGACCAGGAGCATGTTCTCGGTGCCGGCGCGGTCGATCACGGCGAGGAGCCCGGTCATGCTCGCAACCTCCTCGCGCTGCTCGTCGAGGAACCAGCCGAGGAAGCGCTCGCCGACGTGATCGCCCTCGTCGCGCGCGAGCTGGACGAGCGCTGCGATCTGGGCCGTCACCGTCTTCTCCTGTCCGAGCGCGAGCGCAACCGGCTCGCGGTCGTCGGTGAACGTCGTCTTCGGCGCGGCGACGGCCGGAGTGTCGACGCTGGCGTCCGCGTCGAGCAGGTACTGGACGATCATCATCGCGTGGTTCCGCTCCTCGATTGCCTGCCGGTAGAAGTGCGCGGCAAGGCCAGGCAGCGTCTCCGCGTCGAAGTGCACGGCGATGGCGACGTACTGCTGCGACGCCGCGAACTCGTTTCCGACCTGCTCGTTGAGCGCGTCGGAGAAGCGGCTCATCCGCGCGTCGCGCTGAAGCGTCCCGCGTAGAGCCGTACGTGGCCGCCCGTGCTGACCATGCACGGGACGACCTCGGCCCGCGTGAAGTGCCAGCTGCCCTTGCCGAGCGCGCGGTCACACTCCGTCGCGGCCTTCCAGCGAAGCCGCGCCGGGCTGAACCCGCGCAGCTCGATCGAGGCTTCCAGGTCGGACGTCTTCGTGGCCTCGATCACCATGTAAGGCTCACCATACACCACTCATGAGGCCGCCCTCGCGCCGTTGGCCGACGCCTCGGCCGTCGCCGTCCCGACGGCCAGTGGACGCACGAACTTCGGCACTTTCTTCAGCTCGTCGCGCTCGAGCTCGGTGATCGAGAAGCCCGCCTCGCGGATCGCGTCGAGTGTCGAGCGGTTGCAGTTGCAGTGGTAGGCGACGATCCGGTTGAGGCCGTTCATCCGGTCCTGGAGCCGCGCGACCTTGGGGTCGTCCGAGCGGATGTGCTCGATGAAGAGCAGCTTGCCGCCAGGCTTCAGTACGCGGCGGACCTCTGCGAGCGCCTTCGTCTGGTCGTCCACGGTGCAGAGCACGAGCGTCGCTACCGCCACGTCGAACTGGTCGTCCTCGAACGGGAGCTTCTCGGCCGGCGCAGGCACGACCTCGACGGGTCGTCCCTCGTGATCGAGGCGCTGCTCGAGCTTCTTGGCCATCGGGGCCTCCGGCTCGACGAGCGTCAGCGACTCGACCGCGTCGCCGTAGTACTGAAGGTTCGTACCGGTGCCTGCGCCGATCTCGAGCACGCGGCCGCGAGCGTCGGCGAGCAGCGCCTCACGGTGTGCGCCGAGTCCCGCCTGTTCGGCGCCCGCAGACATCCTGTCGTAGCACGCTGCGAAGATCCGGCTCCTGATGCCCATCGTGTCTCCTTCGTCCGCTGATGATGCTCCGAGGCTACGAGCCCCCGGCTTCGGGCGCATCGGGCGTTCGCCCGATCTTCAGGAGACGCTCGTCTTCGCACGGACGAACCGTTCCTCGGGAAGGATCCCGTGCTGCACGGCGAACAGGCTCGCCGTCGCGCGGCTCGTGGCGTCGATCTTCGCGTAGATGTGCTCGATGTGCGTGCCCGCGGTCTTCGGCGAGATCACGAGGCGGGCCGCGATCTCCTTGTTGGAGAGCCCCTGCGCCAGCAGCTGCAGCACCTCCACCTCGCGCGGCGTCAGCCCCGCCGGCCCTTCGCGCCGTCGCGGCACGCGATGGCCCGCCGCGGCAAGAACGGAGTCGACTGCCTCTGCGTCGAGACGCCCGGCTCTGACCTCGCTCCGCACCTCGGCGGCCGCCTCGTCGGGTAGGCGCTGCGGCCGGTGCGGTCGCGGCTCGCGGAGTGCCTGGTAGACGTCGGCTGCCGCGAGGATGCGCGCGTGCCGGGAGACGGCGCTCCCGTTCAGACCCTGCGGATACCCGGAGCCGTCGAGTCGCTCGTGATGCTGGACTGCGATCGCGGCGAGCGGCGCAAGGGATCTCGAGCCGTGCAGCATGCGCTCGGTCAGGTACGGATGCGTGCGCACCCGCTCCCATTCGCCCGCGCCGAGCGGGCCACGCTTGTCCCAGATCGAGTTCGAGACGCCGAGGCGTCCGAAGTCCTGGACGAGTGCCGCGCGGCGGAGAGTGGAGACGTCGGACTCGGCGAGCCCCAGCTGGTCGGCGGCGGCCGCTGCGAGGTCCGCGACCGCGCGTGAGTGACCCAGCATGTACGGCGACTTCAGGTCGACGAAGCCCGCGACTGCCGCCAATGCCTGGTCGAGGCGCTCGCCGGAGAGCACGACCCCGAGCTCCGGCTCGGCCTCGATCACCGCGTCCCACGTGCCGACCGAGTCGAGCCCGCCGAGAATCGCCTGCGGCTCGGCGCACAGGAGCGAGGCCGCGGTCGGGTCGAACTGCTTGCCACCGCGCCTGCGTGCGAGCGCGATCGCCGCGTCGATCCCACCGACGCGGTGGGCGACCTCGACGAACTCGGCGAACTGAGCGAGCCGCGCCGCGACCGGGACCTGCTCGCCGTGCAACGCACCGGGCCAGCCGTGCCCGTCCCACTGCTCGTAGGCGCTGCCGACCGCATCGACGACGGCGTCTGACAACTCGAGCTGCTCTGCGAGCGAACGTGCCGAGCGTGCGTGCTCGGAGATCATGTTGCTCACGTCGTTGCGGCCGGTGAGCGCGAACTCCAGACCGACTCTGAAGCGATGCAACGGTGGATTGCCCGATCCGACGAGGCGCATCACCGCCGCCAGGCCTCGTAGGCTCGGATACTCGTAGGTGTACTTGTTCGACTTGGCCGCGATGTCGTCGCCGAACCACTTCGCCTGCTCGTGTGCGTCCGAGTGGCAGCCCACGTTGATCAGCAGCGCCGTGTAGTAGACGGCTGCGCGTGTCGGCTCGTCGAGGTCGAGCCGTTCGGCGAGTCGCAGCGCGATCAAGCACTGTCGCAGCACGTGCTCCATCGGCTGGCCGAAGCCGAGGTCGATCCCGAGCGAGAGCGCAGCCACGAGCTCGGCGAGGCGAACCTCGGAGCGATCCTGATCGGCACTCACGAGCGGAGATTACGCCGATGCATCGCCTGTCTCATCGTGCCTTCATCCGCCGGGAATCGACTGGCGTCGTGCTCGAGAGTCCCGGACGCCGATCTCGCGGTC
>Ga0187777_10002342_pt1 | contig 12144 bp, 6 predicted proteins | sample 1015_Q2_SP5_10_M_FD_132416 | JGI IMG/M metagenome (GOLD analysis project Ga0187777, IMG submission 132416) | Tropical peat soil microbial communities from peatlands in Department of Meta, Colombia - 1015_Q2_SP5_10_MG | ecosystem: Environmental > Terrestrial > Soil > Wetlands > Peat | place...
CTCGCAACCGTCCTCCTGTTCGCCGCGCCGCCTGTCTTCGCACAGGGCCGCGGCCGCGGCCCAGCGCCGGCCCCGGTCGGGATCGACATCAAGGCCGTTCTCGACGCCGCGTCGAAGGCGATGGGCGTCGACAAGGTCAATTCGATCCAGTACGCCGGCACGGGCACGAACGACACCTTCGGCCAGCAGGCGGCGCCGAACCACGCGTGGCCGGAGGCGAAGCTGACCGGCTACGTCGCGACGATCGACTACAAGACGCCCGCGTACCACCTCGAGTTCCTGCGCAGCAACCCGGATGGTCCCGCGAAGGGCGGCGGCTTCCCGATCCTCACGCCGCAGACGACGAACCACACGATGGTCGGCAACTACGCATGGAACCAGAACGCGGCGCCGGCGGCCGGACAGCCGGCCGCCGCGCCCGCGCCCAACGCCGTCGCGGCCGATCTTCTGCAGGTCTGGACGTCGCCGCACGGCGCGGTGAAGGCCGCGGAGCAGGCGCTCGCCGTCAGCGGCGTGACGGCGGTCCAGCAGGGCACCGACCGGGTGCTCAGCTTCTGGATCGCGGGCCAGCTCGTGCGCGCGACCGTCGGCTCCGAAGACACCGTGACGCGAGTCGAGTGGACGACCGACAACGCCGTCCTTGGCGACACGGTCACCGCGACGAACTATCTGTATTACAAGGATCGCGGCAACGGCGTGATGTTCCCGTCGCGCATCCACCAGACGCAGGGCGGCTTTGCGACCTTCGACCTCGCGGTGACCGACGTGAAGGTCAACGCGGCCCTCAACGCGGCCGTGCCGCAGAACGTCAAGGACTTCAAGGCGCCCGCCGTGATGCCTCCGACGGTGAACGTCCAGAAGGTCGCCGAAGGCGTGTACTACCTCACCGGCGGCACCCACCACAGCGTCGTCGTGGAATTCAGCGACAACGTCGTGCTCATCGAAGCACCGCTCAACGAGGCGCGCGTGACGATGGTGGTGGACGCGGTCAAGAAGCAGTTCCCGAACAAGCCGATCCGATACGTCGTGAACACGCACGACCACTTCGATCACCTCGGCGGCGTGCGCACGGCGGCAGCCATGGGCTACACCATCATCACGCAGCGGGCGAATTCGTACGTGTATCCGCGCCTCCTGGCCGGCCCCCACACGGTCGACTGGGATCTGTTGACGCGGCTCGGCACGGATCCGAAGGACGCGTTCAAGTTCGAGAGCGTCGACGACAAGCGTGTGCTGAAGGACGCGACGCGTGAACTGCAGTTGATCCGCCTGCCGACGGATCACAGCGAGTCGATGCTGATCGGATACCTGCCGAAGGAACGGATCCTGATCGAGGCCGACCTGTTCAACCCGCCGGCCGCGCCCGCGCCGGGCGCACCTGCGGCAGCGGCTCCGCCGGCCCCGATCAATCCGGTCACCGTAGCGCTGTACGATGCCATCCAGAAGATGAATCTCAGCGTCGCGACCATCCTGCCGCTGCACGGCCGGCAGGTGACAATGCAGGACTTGCGCGTCGCCGCCGGAAAGCCGGCAGCTCCGACGAAGCCGGCCGCTCACTGAGACGCTCCCATGTAGTGCAGACCTTCAGATCTGCCGGCCGGGCAGGCCTAAAGGCCTGAGTGCCGGCAGGCCTAAAGGCCTGAGTGCCGGCAGGCCTGAAGGCCTGCACTACACGTGCGGGCAGCTTTGATCTCATCCGGTACATTGGTTGCGTAGTCCTTCCCATGTCCATGCGTATTGCCGGATTCCTGGCGCTGATCTGTGCCCTCGCGGCTCCCCTTCACGCTGAAACCTCGCTCCAGCCCGCGGGCTGGGATGCGAACCTGCGGCTGAAGGAAGCCGTCGACATCAACCCCGACCCGCACATCGTCGAGATCAACCTCGATGCGCGGGTGAGCACGGTCGAGATCGCGCCGGGCAAGACGGTGGAGGCCTGGACGTACGACGGCGGGCTCCCGGGTCCGCTCATTCGCGTGAACGTCGGCGATCGGCTGATTGTGCACTTCACGAACCATCTCCCGACGCCCACGACGGTGCACTGGCACGGCATCCGGATCCCGAACAACATGGACGGCGTTCCGGACGTGTCGCAGCCCGACGTGAAGCCCGGCGCGGCGTTTACCTACGACTTCGTCGTGCCGGACGCGGGGCTCTACTGGTACCACCCGCACGTCGCGTCGGCGGCGCAGGTGGGCTTCGGCCTCTACGGCGCGCTGCTCGTCGAAGACCCGAACGATCCAGTGAAGATCGCCGATCAGGCGGTCATGGTCCTGAGCGACATCGAGATCACGGACAAGGGGACGCTGGAGTCGCCCGACACGGGCGGTTCGGCGGGGATGGCGTTCGGCCGCGAAGGCAATCACGTGCTCGTGAACGGCCGCGAGGATCGCCGTATCACCGTGCGCCCCGGTGCGCCTGAGCGGTGGCGCGTCGTCAACGCCGCGAAGAGCCGCTACATGGAGCTGCAGCTCGAGGGGCAGACCCAGGCGCAGCCGTTCGTGGAGATCGGCGTCGACGGCGGATACATCGAGAAGTCGGTCGAGACCAAGTCGATCGTCATCGCCCCCGGCGAGCGGGTCGATCTCATCGTGCGCCCGAGCGGCAAGCCGGGTCAGACGCTGCACTTCCGCTCGCTCCTGTACGATCGCGGCTACGGCAGCACCGAGGCGAGGCTGCCGTTCGACAATCTCGTGACCGTCGCGATCGCGAAACTCCCCGCGGACACCACGCCGCTGCCGGCGTTTCCAGGACGGCGGATCGAGCCGCTCAGCACGGCGGGCGCCACGCACGTCGACATCGCGCTCACGATCGACGTGATGCTGGACGGCTCGTTCAAATACGGCATCAACGGCGTGCCGTTCGCGGAAAACAAGCCGATCAAGGCGACCGTTGGCGAGACGCAGGTGTGGACGATCACGAACAAGACCAAGTGGTCGCATCCGTTCCACATCCATGGGTTCTTCTTCCAGGTGCTGGACGACAGCGGACAGCCGGTGCATCCGCTTGCGTGGAGGGACACGGTCGACGTTCCCTACGACAAGACCGTCTCGATCGTCGTGCGCTTCGAGGATCGGCCCGGTATGTGGATGTATCACTGCCACATCCTCGACCATGCCGACGGCGGGCTGATGGGGATGATCGATCTCAAGGCGCCTGGAGCGGAATATTCCGCGATGCCCATGCACGATCACGGGGACGCCGCGAAGGACGCGAAGGACACGAAGGAATAACGATTACCGGACCGCGTACAGCGTCCGGTGATCGTCTTCGCCAATCACCGTCAGCGGCAGCGAGCTCACCTGTTCCCGCAGCAAGGACGACGAGCGATCGCGGTTCAGCATGATGAACGCGATGCCGTCGGCGTGAAGCCGGTCCGCGGCGGCAGCGGGGTCGATGCCGGCAGCCGGCGCGTCGCCGTTCCCGCCGGATAGTCGAACCCACGCCCTCAGCAGCGGATCCGTCTCGTAAAACGCCGTCACGTTCGACGGAATCCGCGCGATGAAGCCTCCGACGAGCGGTCGGCCATGCACGGCCTGGCAGAGAAGCATGTGGTTGTCCACCGGCGCGATCTCACCGAAACCGTCGCCAACGCTCACCGGAAGCTCCGCCAGGGCGCCCTGTTCGGGCCGGTTGCGCAGCAGGCCGTAGAGTTGCGGACAGCTGACCGACGTCAGCGGATACGGCGCCGCCATGAAGTCCACCAGGATGAATGCTGCGATCGCCGAAAGGACGACCGTCTGCGGCCGCAGCATCGTCGTCAATCGCGCCGTGCCGATGGCCGCGAGTACCGAGACCGCCAGCATGACCACGATCACGGCGCGGCCGGGAACGCGCGCATTCGACACGACCGGCACGTAGCGCAGGAACGCCTGCGGCAGGATCATTCCCGTATCGTGCCCGGCGATCCGGAGATGCGGTCCGAGCGCCCAGATCATGAAGATCGCCCCGACGACGCCCCATCGGCGGACGGACCGCTCGCCGCTCCGATCGATCAGGGCAAACGCGGCGAGCAGACACGGGACAAGGCCGAGCCACGCCGCCTGTTCAATCGCGTTGATGCCGGTTCCGAGGCGTCCGTAGAGCCGCTGAATGGCCGAACCCCACAGGCCATGGAACGGGTTGCCCAAGAGCAGCGTCGCCGCATCGACGCCCGGCGGCGCGCTGCGCCAGTAGTACTGCTGCGTCACGTATCGGCCGCGAGCGGCAAGCACGAGTCCCTTCCACAGGAGCGGGCCGGCGGCACCGAGAAAGACGACAGCCAGGATGGTCAGCGCCGAAATCGAACGTGCGAGCGACCAGCGCCGATCGATTCGGATAGCCGGACGAGGCCTCCACCAGAGCGCGGCGGCCACGATCCCGAGGACCCAGAAGATCTGCAGGGGGTTGTAGGTATCGGTCATCGAAATGCGCACGCCGAACACCTGTCCCGTAAATCCGCCGGTCATCGTGACCGCCACAATCGCCGCAAGATCGAGGGCCGCCACCGCCAGGACCAGAACGAGCGGGAAGGAAGCCGTCCGGCGCTCCGCCAGGCGCAGCGACCAGTCGGAGGCGTCAACGACGAGAACACACGCGAGAAGCCCGAGCTCAAATACAACGTAGTAGTAGTCGATGTACGCAGTGAGCGCGACGAGCAGGCCGGCCGCCGCGGCCGCGCCGGTCCGCGTGAAGCCGGACGTCCCGGACGAGTCGAGCGCCGGTCCGACTGCCAGCGCAAAGAGCGGCAGCGGCCACGCGGCAATCAAGTTGAAATGGCCGTTGAGATGAGCCGCGAGGTACGGCGAGGTGGCGAATATCAAGCCGCCGATGAGCGCCGCTCCTCTGTGCCGGCTGACCTGCCACGCGAGCAGGTACGCGCAGAATCCATCGAGAGCCAGCGAGGCGAGCGTGGCGAGGTTCAACGCCGTCAGCGCCGACAGTCGCCCGAGGAGGGTGGCCCCGACGAACGCCGGCAGCGCGGTGTGCGTGTGCAGCGTCAGATCCGCACCAACCGGCGCGAACAGGAACGGTGTCTGAAAGAAGTCGCGTCCCTGGGCGAGCGCCGTCCGCATCCACCAGAAATTCCAGAAGAACATCGCGTTGTCGCCGACGGCCGGACCGGGCAGGGCGTTGGTCACGTGCGACGCCAGCGGAAAGCTCCACGCGACCGCGAGCAGGGCGAATACGCCGAACGCGCCGAGGTGTTTCAATCCGCTATGATCCTCACCCATTGAGTGATGGCCGACCGACCGACCGCTGGCACGCTCCCGCCGCCGCCGCGCTCATCGTCGCCTTCCTGGCCGCCTACCTGCCGGATGTCGGGCACGGGTTCGTCAAGGACGACTTCAGCTGGATCGTCCGGTCGTCCGCCGCGTCGTGGTCGGATTTTGCCGCCTTCTTCCGTTCGGCGCCACAGGACTTTTTCCGGCCGATCGTGTCGGTGTCCTTTGCGATCGATCGCTGGCTCGCCGGCCTTCATCCCTGGCCGTACGGACTGACGAATCTCGCGCTCGCGGCCGGCTGCGCGGCAGGCGTAGCCGCCATGGGGCGCAGCCTCGGTCTGTCACGCGGAGCTTCGCTCGCCGCGTCCGCGCTCTGGGCATTCAACTGGCACGGCATCAATATGGCCGTCGTGTGGATCAGCGGACGCACCGAGCTCATGGTCGTGCTGTTCTCGGCGCTCGCGGCCGCGGCGTTCCTTCGAAACCGCCCGCTGTTGGTCGGTCTGCTCGTCCTTCTGGCGATGCTCTCGAAGGAGGAGGCGCTCCTTCTGCCGCTGGTGTTCACGTCGTGGTACGTCGTCGAACGATGGGTCGAGCGCCATCGAACGCCGGTCCAGGGCGGCGTCGTCAGCCTGGCGGCGTCGGGCGCGGCGCTCGCCGTCGCGCTGATCCTTCGGTTTCAATCGGGCGCCATGACCCCGTCGTCCGCGCCGTCTTACTATCGCCTGGACATCTCGCTGTCGCGGCTCGCCGCCAACCTGCTGCCCTATCTCGATCGATCCGCGACTGCCTCGGCGGCGATCGTCATCGGCTTCATCGCGCTCGCCCGCGCGCTGCCTCGCCGCACCGCCGTCGACTGGCGCGCCGTGCGCTTCGGCGCGACATGGTGGATCGGCACGTTCGCGATCACGATCTTCCTGCCGACGCGCTCGAGCCTGTACGCCTGCCTGCCGGCGTGCGGCGTGGCCCTGATCGCCGGCGCGGTGACGTCGGCGGTATGGCCGATCGCGTCAGGCCGGATCCAGCGCGCCGCGGTGGTGCTCGGGTGCGCGCTGCCCTTCCTGCTCTGGCCGGTCTATCGTGCAAGAAACACGGAATCGGTCCGGGAGGCGGACCTGACGGACGGTGTGCTCGTGATGATCCGGCAGGCGGCCGTGGGCGGCACGGGCGATTCCACCGCGATCCTGCTCCGCGACCGTCGAACCCGCGCGCCCTCGCTTGATAATGCCTTCGGCACGCTCGTCCAGCCGGCCGTGGATCTGACGATCTCGCCGGCCGTGCGGGTATGGATCGCGCCGCGGCCGGCGTACGCGGATGCGGCGGGGATCGGCTTTCCCCCGCCGGACGCGATTCAGCTGATGGTGACCAACGATCGGCCCGTCTTGAGCCGCTGACTACAGATCGATGCGGCCGGTGCTGCTGCCGATCTTCTCCACCGGCACGTCGCACATGTCGGCGATGTTCATCAAGAGGTTGACCGCCGGCGCGCGGTTGGTCGCGACGTGCAGGTTGCCCTTCATCTTGCCGTTCGCGCCGCCCACGAGAACCGTCGGGGGCGTGTTGCGATCGTGCTGGTTGCCGTTGCTCATGCCGCTGCCGAAGTAGAGGAGCGTGTGATCGAGCAGCGAGCCGTCGCCGTCGGGCGTGTCCTGCAGCTTCTTGACGAACTTCGAGAACTGGAGCGTCTGCCACGACACGATCGTCGTGTACTTGTCCATGGCCACCGGATCGTTGCCGTGGTGCGAGCACACATGGTGCGACTCGGGGATGCCGATGAACGCGTACCCGCGATTGCTCGCCTCGACGCCGGTGAGGAAGGTCGCGACCCTGGTGATGTCCCCCTGAAACGCGAGGTGCATCAGGTCGTAGGTGATCGTCATGTGCTCTTCGAACGACTCCGGCACGCCCGCGGGCACGGCCGGCGTTTCGACCGTCTCAGAGCTCCGCTTCATGATCTGCTGGATCCGGCGCTCCACCTCGCGCACGTTGTCGAGATAGTCGCCGAGGATCCGCTGATCCGCCGCACCGAGCTGCGCCTTCAGCCGGGTGACGTCCTCGCTCACCGAGTCGAGGATGCTCTGGCGGTACTGCAGCCGGGCGAGCCGCTGCGCGGCGGTTCCCGTCTCGCCAAACATCCGCTCGAACGTCGTGCGCGGGTTGATCTCGACCGGCAGCGGCTGCGTGTCCGTCTTCCAGGCCAGCGCGCTGAAGTAGAGGCACGCGTAGCCGTCGCACGCGCCGAGCTGCGATCCCATGTCCTCGGTACCCAGCTCGAGCGACGGGAACGGCGTGTCCTGCCCGATGCGATCCGCGACGTATTGATCGAGCGACTTCGCCGAGAGGATCGGTTCGCCTTCCTTGCCGACCGCGCCCAGGCCGTTCAGCCATCCGCAGCTGCAGCCCAGATGCGGGCCGGGCGTGCCGGACGCCACGAGGCCGCTGACCGCGAGCAGCTGGTTGCGGAACGGCTCGAGCGGCTTCATCACCTGCGAGAACTGGAAGTCGCGGCCGACGTCGGTCGGATGCCACCGGTCCGGCAGCACGCCGTTCGGCCAGTAGACGGCGCCGAACCGCAGCTGCGGCTTCCCGGCCGTCCTCGACTGCGCCGTCAGCGCCGGCACCATCGCATCAAGGAACGGCAGCGCGATCGCCGTTCCGAGGGCGCCGCGCAGGAACGTCCGGCGCGACAGGTGCAACTTGTTGATGAACATTGCTAGTGGGCCTCCTGCCCGGTGGACTCGACAACCTTCATCCGATTCTCAAACGGCCGGCTCTCGACGATGCCGAGGATGATCGTCTGCATGCGGTAGTTGTCCGCGGCCGCCTTGCGCAGGATCCCGCGAACGACCGGCATGTCGTACGGCTCAAGGCCGCGCCCGAGCGCGTAGATCAACATCTTTTCGGTCACCGTCCCGACGAACACGTCCGGGTGGCTCGTCAGCCAGCCACGCAGCGAAGCGGGGCCGTCGATCTTCGTGCCATCGAGCAGCACGCCCGACGCGTCGACGGGCGCGCCGCTCTCGGTCTTGTCGCGCCACTGCCCCACGGCGTCGAAGTTCTCGAGCGCGAAGCCAATCGGATCCATGTTCTTGTGACATGCCGCGCAGACGGCGTTCTGCCGATGCGCCTCGAGCCGCTCGCGGACCGACTTCGGCGCCGCGACGCCCTTGTTCTCCTCGAGCGCCGGCACGTTCGGCGGAGGCGGCAGCGGCGGCGAGTTCAGCAGGTTCGTCAGGATCCACTTGCCGCGGAACACCGGCGACGTGCGCGTCGCGACCGACGTGAGCGTCAGGATGCTTGCCTGCCCGAGGAGGCCGCGGCGATTCGGATCCGTCAGCGGCACCCGGCGGAACGACGAGCCGAACACGCCGGGGATCCCGTAGTGCGCCGCGAGACGCTCGTTCAGGAACGTGTAATCCGCGTTCAGCAGATCCAGCGCGCTCCGGTTGTCCTGGACGATGCTGCCGAAGAAGAGCTCGGTTTCACGCTGCGCCGCCTGGCGCACGTTCAGATCCCAGCTCGCGAACCCGAGCAGATCCGGCGCGACCTTCTCGAGGTTGCGGAGCGCCAGCCACTGGTCGGGGAAGTTCGTGGTCAGCGCGCCGGACCGCGGGTCGGCCAGCATGCGCTTGACCTGCTTCTGCAGCATGCCCGGCGCCCGCAGCTTGCCCGCCATCGCCACGTCCAGGAGCTCATCGTCCGGAATGCTGCTCCAGAGGAAGAACGAGAGCCGCGACGCCAGCTCGAGATCGGTGACCGGGTGCGCCTTGCCGACGGCAGCCGTGGCCGGATCCGATTCGGAGCGGAACAGGAACGACGGGCTCGTGAGGATCCGCGGCAGGGCCGAACGGATGCCGTCGTCGAACGTGCCGCCGTTCGCCCGTCCCTGTCTGTAGAACGCGAGCACCGGCTGCAGGTCGGCATCGGTGACCGGGCGCCGGAACGCCCGCTTCGCCACGGTCGAAAGAATCGTTCGTGCGCATCGATCTTCGTCAGCGGCCGACGAGGGTTTGCAGACGAACAGGCGCTCGCGCGGCGCATCGTCGGACACGCCGGTCGGATTGAAGGGACCGGTAATCGACACGCGCGTCAACTTCGGCGGCTCCGATCCGACGTGCAGATCCTGCGAGCCGCGGATCGACGGCTCGTAGACGTCCTGGGAGCGCGCCGAGCGCTCGACGAAGGTGAACCCGATCTCATGCGGCCCGGCGGCAATCGGGACGCGGACCTTCATCCGCTCCGCGACGGCCTCGCGCGCGGCCGTCAGATTGCGGCGCGAGGTGATGTGATCCTCCGGACCGCCGATCTTCGCGGTGTGAACGGGCACGCCGTCGACGAGGATCTGGAACTCGTTCGGCACGTCCTGCCCTTCGATGCCGCTGTCGGAGTTGTCGATCGGGCGGAAGAGCGCGCCGTTCAACTGGTACTCGCCGTCGGCCGGGAAATTGAAGTGAACGAGCGTGCCGCCGCGCGTGCCGAGCGGCATCCCTTCGATGTGCTGGCGCTGCGTGAAGTCCAGCCGCACCGGGAACTCGTGCTCCTCCGGCTCCTGCTTTGGATCGCCGACGGCCTGCGCGGTGATGCGCACGGCGGCGGTGACGTACTGCTCGAGCAACCCGGGCGACACCTTGAGCACCGAGGCGATGTTGTCGAAGCCGAACTCCGAGCTGTCGGGCGGCAGCAGGTCCGCGACATCAACCGTGACGCCGAGCAGATCGCGCACGGCGTTGGCGTACTCGGTGCGATTCAGCCGATGAAGCACGAACGTGCCGGGGTTGTTCTCGGCGGCCGCGGCTCTGTCCAGCGTCAGCGCGAGCCACGTCCGGAACGCGGCCAGTGTCTGGGGATTCGGGTGCGCCGTGCCTTGCGGCGGCATGGCGCCGAGCCCGAGCTTGCGAATCACCTTCTCCCAGACGGCGCGGTCGGCGGCGGGATGATCGAGATTCGCCTTATCGAGATAGAGCGGCGAACCCGACGGCAGCCTCAACCGTTCGTTGTGGCACGTGACGCAGTAACGGTTCACGAGCGCGTGATATTCGGCCGGCGCGCCCGTGGTGGCCACAGCAGCGGTCGGTCGAACCGGCGCCTGCTTCACGGCAGGCCTGAAGGCCTGCACTACGCCTGTTGCGGTCGACAACCAGACGACGACGGCGATCCAGATGACCTTCTTCACCTCAATTGCCTCCGCGCCCGCGCCCTGGACCTCCGCGGCCAGCGCCGCCGAGATTCTGGAGTTCCTCGGGCGACAGCGGCGGCAGCCCCATCAGCTCGCGCAGGGCCGCAATGGCCTGCGGTTGCGGCTGCGGGCCGGCGGGCCCGCGTCCTGGAGGCGCGCCGCCACCACCGCCACGCGCGGGCGCCGGCGCCGGCGCGCCTTTGCCCATGGCGAGATCCAGCGCCGTGAAACCGGCCTTGTTCTGCGTCTCGAGCTTCGCGCCGCGCTGGGCGAACAGCCGGATCATCGCGACGTTGCCGGTCTGCGCCGCCGCATGGAGCGGCGTGTTGCCGGCGTCGTTCACCGCGTTCACGTCGGCGCCCGCGTCGAGCAGCGCCGCCACCGCGGCGGCCGGCGTACGGTCGCCCGCGAAGCGGAATCCCGCCGGCTGCGCCCCGAATCCGCCGGCGAACCCGCGTCCGCCCCCGCCCGCGCCCATCGCGATGGCCAGCGGCAGCTGCCCGCCAACGGCCTCATTCGGCTTCGCGCCGTGCGCGAGCATCAGCGTGATCGCCTCGACGTCCTGGGCGCGAAGCGCACGCGCGAACGGCGCCTCGTTGATGCCCACGTTCGCCGCCGCGGCGCCGGCGCCGCCGGTGCCGTCGAAGTGGATCACGTGCGTCGCCGCGCGGTTCGGATCCGCGCCGTGCTCGAGCAGGTGCGCGATGAGCGCGGTCGGCGACACCTTGTTGTCGTGCCACGGGCGCGGACGCGTCGCCTCTCCCGCCGTCTCGTTCGTCCGGAGGTTGTGCAGGACGACCGCCTCGTACAGCGCGCCGTCATCGGTGCTCGCGCCGCGCTGCAGCAGCGCGTCGGCGGCGTCGGCGTGATCGTTCAGCACGGCGAGCATGAGCGCCGTCATGTGGTCCGGGTTTTCGTAATTGAGATTGGCCTTGGCCTCAGCGAGCGCGTTGATCGCGTCGATATGCCCCTGGCGCGCCGCGAACATCAGCGCGTCGAGACCGCCGCTTGCGTGATCCGTCCACATGCGGCCGCCCGCGTCGCCGCTGATCGAGCGCGGCAGCTGCGAGGGCAGCGCGACGACGCTCGGATCCGCGCCGGCAGTGGTCAGCGCGCGGATGATGTCGCCGTGGCCGGCATCGGCCGCCCACATCACCGCCGTCTGATTCTGGGTGACCTCCTTCGCGTTGACGTCCGCGCCTCGCGTGATGAGCAGCTTCACCGATGCCAGGTCGCCGGAGCCGGACGCCGCCATCAGCGCCGTTTCGCCTTCAGGCAGATGCGCCTTGACGTCGGCCCCAGCCCTGACGAGCGCGTCGACAATGCCCGACGCGCCGACCCGGGCCGCCTGGATGAGCGGCGTCAGCCCGTACCGGTTCGCGGCATTCACGTCGGCGCCGGCCGCGATCAGCGTCCGCGCGATCTCGGCGTTTCCGGCGTAAGCGGCCCACAGGAGCGCCGTCGAGCCGTCAGCCTCCCGCGCGTTCACATCGGCATGTTCGGCGATGAGCCGTTTGACCTCCGCCGCGTCGGCCTTCTGCACCGCCTGCGGCAGGCGGACATCGGCGGCCGACAGCCGGCCCGAGCTCGGCTGGACCAGAGCGAGCGTGACGAGGCCGACGGTCACGAACCCGCTGTGTCGGATGAACATGTATCTCCCTTTTGGAATGATGAAACCTTGAGGAACCGGCGAGGCCGCGGAGCGAGTCACTTCTTCGTCACCTCATTGTAGACGAGCTCCGCGAACGTCGGCTGCGGACCCCGGCC
>Ga0187777_10002344_pt1 | contig 12137 bp, 8 predicted proteins | sample 1015_Q2_SP5_10_M_FD_132416 | JGI IMG/M metagenome (GOLD analysis project Ga0187777, IMG submission 132416) | Tropical peat soil microbial communities from peatlands in Department of Meta, Colombia - 1015_Q2_SP5_10_MG | ecosystem: Environmental > Terrestrial > Soil > Wetlands > Peat | place...
CGTTGACGTCTGTTTCGCTTTCACTAACTTCGAATTGCACATCAACGATTACCTCTTGAATTGCACTGGATTTCATCGGGTCCATCCAGTCCCGACGAACCCCATCGCCAACTTGACCAGCTTGCACAGCCAATCGCATCCAATTCTCGGAGGGCAGGTTCCTGGTAGCGATCAGAAGCTCGTTCTGTTTACAAACAGCATCAGCGGACGGCGTGGCGAAAAGAGCAATGACTATGAAAAATAACGGCAGCAGACAGCGATCGACCATTCTCTGAACATCTAACCTCGAAAAAGGGAGCACGTCATCGCGAACCCTACTCCATTTACGGAAGTTCATTCCAGTGGTCCAGTGTAAATATCGCCAAAAGAGAACGCAGTAATAGAATAGGCCAACGGAAGATCCGGTACTTGCAATTCGACACCGGCGGGTCCGGACGGGTGGCCCACCTCTCGCGTCTAACGACCATGCGGGTGCCCTACCCTTTGCGCGGCAAAGGGTGGAATGAGGGTGCGCTCTTCCGTCCCCTGGCGCAAGAAATCCCTTGACATTCGCCAACCCTTCACGCTACTATAGCATCAAAGATTAAGCGAAACAACGACTCCGGATTCAAGCCCTTTGTTTTCAAGATTTTGCCCGTAACTCTCTGATTCCAGATATTTTGCAGCACAGACCTGACCTAAACCCATGATTCCAATAGATTGCCAGGGGGAGGGGTAGGGGTACTGACTGGTAAACTTTCGGGCCAACGATTCGCTATAGCTGCTGGCTCGCCGCCGCTTTCATCCTGCGGTTTCTCCACCAGAACAGAAGCACGGCCGCCAGAACCAGCAGCAAGAGGATGAGGTCTGCGCTCTTCATCACCCGCAGCAGAGTGCTCCACTGACTTCCGAAAAAGTAACCCAGCAAGCAGATGGTGACCACCCAGAGCGTAGCGCCCAGCAGGTTGAACAGCAGAAACTTCCTCCACGGCATGAGCAGCGCTCCCGCCAAAGGCCCCGCGATCACGCGCATGCCAAAAAGGAAACGCGCAAAGAAGATCGCCACCGGGCCGTATCTCGCGAACAGCCGCTCGCCCCGCTCCACCACCTCGGGAGGAATGCGGAAAAACTTCTGGTAACGAGTCAGCATCGGGCGGCGGCCATAATAGCCGAACGCATATCCCAGATTGTCCCCGATGGTGCAGGCGGCGATGCCGGTGACGATGATGGCCGGCAGATGCAGTTGCCGCTCCGAAAAGGCCAGAAAACTGGCGAACAGCAGCGTGGTTTCGCCGGGGACCGGGATGCCGGCATTTTCCAGCAGCAGCGCCACGCCCACCGTCCAGTAACCGTATTCGTGAAAGTATCCCCGCAGAAGCTCGAAGATGGTGTCGGACATGGCGATGCGATGGATAACTATAACTTGCGCCCGCCGTTGCGAAGCATGAAATCGAGCACGATGCGGTTGAATTCCTTCGGCACTTCTTCATACGGAATGTGCCCCGCCTCAGGCAGGATCGCCAGCTCGGCTCCTGGAAACTGCCGCGCCAGGATTTCGGCAGAAGCAGGATCTACTGCGGAATCGCGGCCGCCCCACATCACCAGCACCGGCACCTGTGGAAACGATGCCAGGCCTGCGGCGACCTGCTGCAGCTCTTCTCTCCAGTTCTGCACTCGTGCGAACAGGTAGTCGAGTGTGCCGGGAATGCCGATGGGATATGTGTAACCCTCGACCGTCCCCGGCGAGATGAGGCGCTCATTGCCGTAGAGCCTGCCCATGAGATAACCGTGCAGCGGCCCCATGCACCTGGAGAGCGGCCGGAAGATTGCCCGGCCAACGGGCGTGGCAAGTGTCCGCGCGGTCAGCTCGCCGTTTCTCGACCAGGCATTGGTCGGCGAGACCAGGATCAGATTCTCCAGCCTGAACGCAGAGGAGCTTGCCCCTAACGCATCGAGCGCGACCGCGCCGCCGTGCGAGCTGGCAAGCAGAGCTCCGGAGCTGAGCCCGATCCGCTTCAGAAATGTGCGCAGGCTTTGCGAGGCCGGCGCCAGTCCAGCTTCGGGATTCGCCACGCGGCTCGAGTAGCCCATTCCCGGCAGATCGGGCGCGATCACGGTCAGCGACTGTGCCAGTGCTTCAAGGTTGTGCCGCCACGAGAACGAGTAGCCCATGAGTCCATGCAGAAGAACGAGCACCGGCCCTGAGCCTCCGGTGAGATAACGCATCCGGCAGCCCTCGACGGTGATAAAGCGTTCTCTGATAGCTCGTTGCAAGACCTCAAGTACCTCCCGGCGGCCCTATTAGAAATAATACCTGCTATAAGAATTCGTAAATGGAGCTCAAAAATCTCATATAATCTATGGCACGGACGCCATCCCAAGCGCGTGATTAGCGCGTCTAAAAACGAGGAATGAAACAGGAGTCTCAGCTTCGCTCCGCAATCGTTCTGGGCCTGCTGACGCTGGTTGCGGTGATCTTTGCCTGGGTCAACTTCACCAAGGAAAAGCAGACATCTGTCCCTTACGACGGCATCTGGTGGGTCGAGCAAAGCTCAGGCGATTCGGCGCTCCTCGTAGCCCGGCGCGTGCAGCCCGAAGGCCCCGGCGATCGCGCCGGCATCAAGCAGGGCGATCAGCTCGTTGCTGTGGCCGAGGCGCCGGTGCACAACGTCGCCGGCCTGATGCGCCAGCTCTACCGCGGCGGCGTGTACTCCAAGTTGGTCTACTCCATCAGCCGCAACGGCGTGATGCTGGATGCGCCGGTCATTCCTGAGCCGGCGGACAGGTCGCTGAACGACGGACTGCGGCTCATCGCCCTCATCTATCTGCTCATCGGGGTGTATGTGCTCCTGCGGCGCTGGACCGCGCCCAAGAGCATGCATTTCTACTTGTTCTGCCTGGCGTCGTTCGTCTTCTATTCCTTCAAGTACACGGGCAAGCTGAACTCGTTCGACCAGGCCATCTACTGGGGCAACATCGTCGCCTGGCTGCTGCAGCCTGCGCTGTTTCTGCATTTTTCGCTGACCTTTCCCGTCGGCAAGAAGTTTCTCGAGCGCCGGCAGTGGCTGGTCCCGCTGCTCTATCTGCCGGCGTTGTTGCTGCTGAGCCTGCAGGTCGCCGCCTTCCAGTTCTCGAGCGCCAGCGAGCTGCTGCGGTGGAATCTCGACCGCGTGCATATGCTCTATTTGGCCAGCTATTTTCTGGCGGCCACGGGGGTGTTGTGGCACAGCTACCGCCATGCCGATACGCCCATCTTGCGCCAGCAGATGAAGCTGGTCACGCGTGGCGCTACGCTGGCCATCGCTCCATTTACGCTGCTCTATGCCATCCCTTATCTGGTGGCTCCGGTGGTTGTGCCGTCGCTGGCCATGAAGATATCGGTGCTGTCGCTGGTCTTTTTGCCGCTCACCTTTGGCTACGCCATCGTTCGCTACCGGCTGATGGATGTCGACCTCATCTTCAAGCGCGGTGTTGCCTACACGCTGGCCACCGGTGCCATCGTGCTGCTCTATCTGGGCGCGGTTGCAGCCGCCGCGGAGCTCATTCATGGGCGCATTCCCAGCACCGGGCCGGCGGGATTGATCATCGCCATCATCATCACCGCCCTGCTCTTCGATCCCTTGAAGAACGTGATCCAGGAGTGGATCGACCGCCGCTTTTACCGCTCGCGCCGCGATTACCGCAAGGCCCTGGTAGAGTTTGCCCGCGATTTGAACTCGGAGACAGACCTCAACAAGATGCTGGCAGCAGTGGTGGAGCGGCTTTCCAGCACGCTGATGGTGGACCGCCTGGCGCTCTTCCTGGCGGAGAGCGACAATCCACCGCGTTTCGTGCTGGCCAAGTCTTTCGGCATCGCCAACACCGAGGACCTCGACCTGAGCTTCCTGGTGGCCGAGCGGCCGGAGATGGAGGCCGGGCACCTGTTCTTCGACAACACCCGGCTGGCCCTTCGCGAGACCCCCTCGGCCCAGTGCACCATCGCGCAGCTCGAGTTGAACTACTACATCCCTTGCAAGGTGCAGAACCGCACCATCGCTGCTCTGGGATTGGGCAAGACGGTGACCGGCGATTTCCTCTCCAGTGAAGACGTGCAACTGCTGGAGACGCTGGCCGGCTACATCGGCATCGCCATTCAGAACGCGCGGCTCTATGCATCGCTGGAGCAGAAGGCCCTGGAGTATGAGCGGCTCAAGGATTTCAACGAGAACATCGTCGAATCCATCAGCGTGGGCGTGCTGGCCGTCGATCTGGCGGACCGCATCGAGTCCTGGAACTCGCAGATGGAGGTCATGTACGCGCTGCCCCGCGCGCAGGCGCTGGGAAAACCGATCAGCGAAGTGCTGCCGGCCGCCCTGGTGGAGGAGTTCTACCGCGTGCGCCAGACGCCCGGCATTCACAATCTCTACAAGTTCCGGCTGGCGACGCCGGCCGGCGACGCCCGCACCGCCAACATCGCCATTGCCCCGCTGGTCTCGCGCAGCTTCAACGTCATTGGCAGCATCCTCATCGTCGATGACATCACGCAGCGCATCGAGCTGGAGTCGCAGCTCTCGCAGGCGGAGAAGATGTCATCCATCGGTCTGCTGGCGGCGGGCGTGGCCCACGAGGTGAACACGCCGCTCGCGGTCATCTCGAACTACGCCCAGATGCTATCCAAGCAGTTGCAGGGCGATGAGCAGAAGCACGGCCTGCTGGAGAAGATAACGCGCCAGACCTTCCGGGCTTCAGAGATCGTGAACAACCTGCTCAACTTCTCACGTACCAGCGGCAGCGAGTTCGGAGAAGTCGATGTGCAGCGCGTGATCAACGAGACGCTGGCGCTGCTGGAGCACCAGTTCAAGACGGGCAGGATCAAAGTCAACAACGAGCCGACGGAAGAGGCTGCGGCCATCCACGGCAATGCCGGCAAGCTGCAGCAGGTGTTCCTGAACCTGTTCCTCAACGCCAAGGACGCCATGCCGCAGGGCGGCACGCTGACGGTGCGCACCGGCAACGGCGGCGCTGTTCACGTGACAGTGGCCGATACCGGCACCGGCATCGCCCAGGAGCATATTGACCGCATCTATGACCCCTTCTTCACCACCAAGACAGCGAACAACCAGAGCGAACGCCGCGGCACCGGCCTGGGACTCTCCGTGACCTACGGCATCATTCAGGAGCACGCAGGAAAGATCCGCGTGGAGAGCAAGCCGGGAGAAGGCACTGCCTTTTATCTGGAGTTTCCCATGATGAAGAGCCGGGCGAGAAGGCCGGTGATGGCGTAGAAACCCACCTCTTATGACTGAAGCGGCAGTACTTTCGGGGCGAAAACGACCGGCGCTGGAGCCTTCGGCGCCAGGCAGCATTCTCATTGTGGATGATGAAGCGGAGATCCGCGAATCTCTGCAGACTCTGCTCGAACTGGAAGGCTACTCGGTAGAGACAGCCGAGAACGGCGAAGAAGGCCTGGCACGGATCGCCGAGCGGCCTTTCGATCTGGTGCTGCTCGACTACGCGCTGCCCGGGATCGACGGACTGGATGTCCTGCGTGAGCTGCGCGAGCGCAGCTCGCAGCTCTCCATCATCATGATCACGGCCTATGGCAGAGTCGAGAACGCTGTCAAAGCCATGCAGCTGGGTGCGACCAACTTTGTTCAAAAGCCCTGGGACAACGAAAAGCTGCTGGCGGACGTCCGCGCCGCAGTCGCCCGTCGGCGGGCTGAAGAAGAGAATATACAGCTCAAGCGGGCGCTCAAACAGCGCTACAACTTTGAGAACATCATCGGCAAGAGCGACGCCATGCTGCGCGTCTTCGACCTGGTGGCGCAGGTGGCAGCGAGCCGCTCTACCGTGCTGATCCAGGGCGAGAGCGGGACCGGCAAGGAGCTGATCGCCAAGGCCATTCACATGAATTCGCCGCGCAAAGACGCTCCGTTCGTGCCGGTGAATACGGGCTCCATGCCTCCTGACTTGCTGGAGTCCACGCTCTTCGGACACGTGAAGGGTGCCTTCACCAGCGCTATCGCCTCCAAGAAAGGCCTGTTCGAGGTCGCCGATCGCGGCACCATCTTCCTGGATGAGATCGGGACCATGAATCTGGAGACCCAGTCCAAGATCCTGCGCGTGTTGCAGGACCGCAAGTTCATGCATCTGGGCGGAGTGCAGGAGATCCAGGTGGATGTGCGCGTCATCGCCGCCACCAACGTTGACCTGAAGCAGTCGGTGCGCGAGGGGCGCTTCCGCGAAGACCTGTTCTACCGGCTCAACGTCATCACTGTAGACCTGCCACCGCTGCGCGACCGGCGCGAAGACGTCCCGCTGCTGGTGGAGCACTTTACCCGCAAATTCAGCCAGGAGAACAGCAAGCCCGTGGATGGCGTGGCCCCGGAAGCGCTTCGTCCGCTGCTCGATTATGGCTGGCCCGGTAATGTCCGCGAACTGGAGAACGTGATGGAGCGCGCGGTAGTGCTCTCCACCGGGGCCATGGTCGGATTGGACCTGCTTCCCGATGAGGTGGTCGGCCGCGGCAGCGCCACGCGCGCGCTGGAAAGCAAGCCCGACGCTTCTCTTTTCGAGATCATCGAGGACTGCGAGCGCAGGGTGATCCTGGACATGCTCGAGCGCTGCGAGTGGAGCCAGACGGAAGCTGCCGGCCGTTTCCGCGTTCCGCTTTCTACCCTGAACCAAAAGATCAAACGCCTGAACATCGAGATCAGGCGCAAGAGCAAAGAGTAGATTTCTTCTCCAACTAGGGCTTGGCCAGCGACAAAGGCGCCGATACGCTGCCGATGTAGCCGGTGCGATTGTCGCGGACCAGCAGGCGAAGCGTGTAGTCCGCCGGCGCCAGATCGATGGGGTCCATCGGCATTAGCAGGCCTTTTTCCTTGACCTGAGCAAACTGATCATCCGGGAAAGAGTGATTCACCGTCATGCGCGGAGCGTGAAGCAGTTTGCCATCCTTATCGAATACCGCCACAAAGAAATCGAGGCTGACCTTGTGCTGGCCCTTGTCATCCTCGCTGGTAAAACTGTTGCCGGGAACCAGGAACCTGACCAGGACCGGCGATGGATTCGCCGGCTGCGCAGGCGGGACCACCTGAGCATCGAAGTAGACCATGGTGGCGTTGCCGCCCTGGTGCATCGCGCTGTTGATCTCTGCGTTCGGCGCCTTAGGATCGGGCTTGCTGGTCGTATCCATGGCAAAATATCCAGCCCGGTAGCGCAGATGGACGCCCGGACGCGAGGTCTCCACTTTGATCTTGCGAAAGCTCCCGTCGAATTTCTTCTTGTCAGGATAGTAGCCGAGGGTGTAATAGACTCCGCCATCCTGCGATGCCAGCGCGATGGCATTGTCGATGTCGTTGCGGTTCATGTAAACCTTGCCGCCGGTCTGCTGCGCCAGATCGGACATGACCGCCTGCGTGGAAAAGGCGGCGCTTCCGCTTGCCGCGACATTGCCGCCATAGGTAGCGCCGGTCTGCAGAAGTCCGCTGGCAGTCAGACCGCTTCGGCTGGCGTCCGCCGTGGAAGAGATATTGAACAAGCCACGGGCATCCACAGGATAAATCGCCACCTGCGCCTCACTCAGCATGGTCGTGGTCTTGCGAATCGCCTCGTTGAAGGAGTTTGCGATCAGGCTGCGCTGGGCGGTATCGCTGTTCTCGTTCGGCAAAGGCGCAGCGGAACTAGTGGTGACGGGGCCTCGGTCTTCCACCAGCGTCGTGGAGGAAACGTCTTCCGGATCGAGGAGGAAAGGAAAGGCCGACGCCACCCACACCAGGTTCTTGCGGCCCGGATATCCTGCCAGAATGCCGGAAAGCTGGCGCAGAGCCTGAACCGTTCCGCCCGTTCTGACCTGCTGGTTGAAGCTGTTTTCGCCGGTACGGAAATCGCTGATCCCTTGAGTAGCGATCTGGACCGCCGAAAGCGCACCCTGCTCGACCTGTCCATTGAGCCCAGTAATGGTAGCCAGCGCACTGGAAACCTGCGGGCTGCCAGAGACTGGCTGCGGGCTGCCCGGGGCATTGTGGACGCCGAACCGTTCAACCGCGATCCGCAGTGCCTGAGGATCAGAGGTGAAGTCCTGCAGCCGGACCAGGTGGTCAGTCAAGCCGTAGATGGCCACCCGCTGACTTGGCTTCACCTGCGACGCTGCATACCGGATCAGTGAATCTCTCACCTCCTGCTGATTGATGACCGGTGTATTCAACGAGTCAATCAGCAATACGGTCAGCGGACCGCCCGGCATGTTGTACTCGGGCTTGTTGCTGTAGACGCCTGGAGGCAGCACCTGCGCCTGCGGCTGCTGACTGGGCTGCTCCAGTGAGAAGAATGCGACCTTTTGCTTGTGTCCGGACTCTTCCACCGAAAAATCCTCGGCCTTGAGATCGCTCACTGGCGCGCCATCTTTGGTCGCCAGCACGTCGACCAGCACGACGCGGGTGCTGACGCGGATGGCTGGGGTCGCATCCGTGGCCGGTGCAGGTTGCTGCGCCGTGCTCAACAACGGCATGAAGGCGGTGAGTAAGGTCAATAAGAGAGCAAGCGACTTCCGCATAGCGGTCTCCTTCGGCTAGATCGCAGCCAGCGCATGGTCCAGGTCTTCGAGAATGTCTTCCACGTCTTCGATGCCCACTGAGATGCGCACCATGCCATCGGTGATGCCGATGGCCTTTCTTCCTTTTTCGCCAAGAGCTGCATGCGTCATGGTCGCCGGGTGCGAGATGAGCGTTTCCACCCCGCCCAGCGACTCGCCCAGCGAGCAGACGCGCACCTGGCGAAGCATGCGGTTGGCGTTCTTCTGCGAGCCGGTCTCGAACGCGATCATGGCGCCGAAGCCGCTCATCTGCTCCTTCGCCAGCTCGTGCTGCGGATGCTCCGGCAGCCCTGGATAATACACCCGTTGTACTTTCTTGTGCTTGTTCAGGAAAGCGGCAACCGCCCGGCCGTTGCGGTCGTGCTGCTCCATCCGGACGGCCAGCGTCTTGACGCCGCGCAGCACCAGCCAGCACTCGAAAGGCGACATGATGGCGCCGGCCGATTTCTGGATGAACATCAGCTTTTCCGCCTGCTCCGGTTTAGTGCAAACAATCACGCCGCCCAGCCCGTCGCTGTGTCCATTGAGGAACTTGGTGGTGGAGTGAATCACCATGTCCGCGCCCAAAGAGATGGGATGCTGAAAATAAGGCGACATGAAGGTGTTGTCCACGACCAGTTCGACATCGCGACGGTGGCACACGCGGGCGATGGCGGCGATGTCGCTCACTGACATCAGGGGATTGGTCGGCGTCTCCACATAGGCGAACTTGGTGTTGCGCTTGATGGCCCGCTCCACGGCGCCCACATCGGACGTGTCCACATAGCTGAATTCCAGGCCGTAGTGCGCCAGTATCTGGTTGAAGAGCCGGGGAACGCCGCCATAGACATTGTGCGAGCAGATCAAGTGGTCGCCCGCCTTCAGCATGGTGCACATGGCGTTGACCGCAGCCATTCCGGAGGCAAAACAATGCGCGCTCGCGCCGCCCTCGAGCACTGCCAGGTTGTTCTCTAATCGCGTGCGCGTTGGGTTTGAGACGCGAGCGTATTCGTATCCTTTGTGCTTGCCGATCTCTTCCTGCACGTAGGTGGAAGTAGCAAAAATCGGGACAGTCACTGCCCCGGTGGAAGGATCGGGCTCCTGGCCGGCATGGATGGCTTTGGTGGCAAATCCTGGTTCTTGATTCCTTGGCATGGAGTTCTCTCGTTTTTGATGCTGGCGAGACTAGAGGGAGTCCGCTACTTTCCGCCTTCGAAAATCCCTTTCGATAAATAACGTTCTGAGGAGTCGGGAATCAACGTGACTACGCGCTTCCCCGCGCCCAGTCGCCGGGCGACTGAGACAGCAGCGAAGGCGTTGGCCCCGCCGCTGGAGCCGGCGAGGACTCCGGTCTTGCTCGCCAACTCCTTCACCATCGCGAAGGCGTCTTCATCCTTCACCATCAAGACCTCATCCGCCACCCGGCTGTCAAAGGTCTTGGGAATAAAGCTGACGCCGATGCCTTCCACCTTATGATCTCCGGGCGGGCCTCCGGCGAGCACTGAGCCCTGCGACTCGACGGCCACCGTCAGGACGTTCGGCAGGCGCTCCTTCATGTACCGCGCCACACCACTGAAGGTGCCACCCGTGCCTACGCCGATCACAACGGCATCGATTTTTCCCTCCATCTGCTCGAAGATCTCCGGGGCCGTGGTCTGGTAATGAAAATCCGGGTTGGCGGGATTATCGAACTGAGAAGCCATGAAGGCATTTGGCTGGCTGGCGGTGTAGTCGCGGGCGCGGCGAATGGCGCCCTGCATGCCTTCCTCATCAGGCGTGCGGGCGACCTCGGCTCCCAGCGCCTCCATCACCTGCACCTTTTCCTTCGACATTCGCTGCGGCACGAAGAACCGCACCCGGTATCCTTTGCTGACGCCGATGAGCGCCAAGCCGATGCCGGTGTTGCCGGCGGTCGCTTCCACGATGATGGAGCCCGGCTTCAACAAGCCTTGCTGTTCGGCGCAGCGGATCATGCCGATGGCGGCGCGGTCTTTCACGCTGCCGCCGGGATTCATGTATTCCAGTTTGGCGTAGACCGCAGCTCCGCCCGCCGGCTCCAGGCGCGCAAGGCGCAGCACCGGCGTGCCGCCGACCAGCTCGGTGATGTTTTCCGCGACCGGCAGTTGCGCCGCAATTTCAGTGGCTTTCATCGCAACTAATTAGACTAACAGCGCTTTGGCAGCACTGGCCAGAAGAAAACGCTCTACTGGTTCGCGAGCTGCTCCTGGCCGGGAAAGTAGCCGCTGCGCGTCCGGACTCGAAGGTCCTTGTAGCCCCGCGCCTTGGCGGTGACGCGGACGCTGCGAAATCCCGCGTTCGCATTCTGGTTCTTCTTATAGCCAAGGATGTACTGATTGCGAATGTCGTGCGCGATCTGCTGGGTCACGGCGTTGACCTGGGCGAGATCGTTGGGATTCAGAAAGTACGCGATGCCTCCGGTCTGCTCCGCGAGCTCTTTCAATGCCCGCTTGCCGCGCCGCTTGGAATAATCGTCAAGCAGGCCAACGGTATAGATGAGTGGGCCATCCTCTTCCTGCACCCGGCGCACGGCCTGCTCCAGAGACTGCTTGCTGTCGTTGTCGTAACCATCCGTGATGACCAGCAGCACTTTCTTGTCGAGCTTGCCGGCCACACCGGTTTGTTTGGTCACATGATCGGCAGAAGCCACGATGGCGTCATAGAGCGCCGTCTGGCCGCGCGAATCAATGTTCTCCAGCGCTTCTTTCAGCTTTGGGATGCTGGAGGTGAAATCGGCGTCGATATAGATATCATCCTGGTCACTGAAGTTCACCACGAAAACCAGATCCTTGGGATTGCTGGCGCGGACAAAATTCAAGGCCGCCTGAGTGACGGCCGGCCGCTTATCGCGCATGGAGGCAGAATCATCCACGAGAATGCCGACGGCGACGGGAACGTCTTCGTAGCGGAACGAGGTGATGGGTTGCGGCCTGCCGTCTTCGTAGACGGTGAAGGCGCTGCGGTCCAGGCCGGCGATCATGCGGTCGTGCTCATCCATCACGGTGGCGTGCAGCACGACTTCTTCCACTTGCGTCCGCAAGGTGAAGATTCCGCCCTTGCCGGATTTCTTCAGCTCCGTGCCCGGCTTTTCGCTCGGGGTGGCGGCAGAAGGCGGGGCGGTCAGGCCGGCGTTCGTTGGCACGGCAAGCTCTTCCGGGCGGAGCGGTTCATCCATCGGGTCGCTGGCGGGCTGAACAGCAGTCTGCGAGGCCGAGGGAGCCTGAGACGCCGCATTTTGGCCGGCGCTCTGAGTCTGGGCCGGCGCCAGCAAGGCGGACAACAGTAAAGGAAGCACCAGGGCGGGACTATTGGGTTGGCGCATAGTACCCGGTCTTGGCGTAGACGTGCAGAGGTGGCAGTCCCTTCGGAGGCACCAGCTTTACTTTGATCTTGTGCCACTTTCCGTCGTGGCTCCGGTTACTGGGCCGGTAGCCGAGCACATATTGGTTGCGCAGTTCCATGCTGATCTTGGTCGCTGTATCCGCCAGCTCGTTGGGATTGGCGATGATGTAAGTGCGACCCCCGGTCATCTCGGTGATCTCATCCAGCAGGCGCGGCCCACCGGCCTCTTCCGGCGTGCGGCCAA
>Ga0187777_10002345_pt1 | contig 12135 bp, 14 predicted proteins | sample 1015_Q2_SP5_10_M_FD_132416 | JGI IMG/M metagenome (GOLD analysis project Ga0187777, IMG submission 132416) | Tropical peat soil microbial communities from peatlands in Department of Meta, Colombia - 1015_Q2_SP5_10_MG | ecosystem: Environmental > Terrestrial > Soil > Wetlands > Peat | place...
CGCCGTAACGTGCTCGCTTCGGGCGTGATCCCGCAGATCTCCGTCATCATGGGACCGTGCGCCGGCGGCGACGTCTATTCGCCCGCCATGACCGACTTCATCTTCATGGTGAAGAACACCAGCTACATGTTCGTCACCGGCCCCGACGTCGTGAAGACCGTCACCAACGAGGTCGTCACCGCGGAAGAACTCGGCGGCGCGTCGGTGCACACCACGAGGTCCGGCGTCTCCGACGGCGCCTTCGAGAACGACGTCGAGTGCCTTCTTCAGATGCGCCGACTCATCGACTTCCTGCCGTCGAACAACGAGGCGGGCGTGCCGGAATGGCCGACGCAGGATTTAGCCGACCGCACCGACAAGTCGCTCGACACGCTCATCCCCGACAATCCGAATAAGCCCTACGATATCAAGGAGCTGATCCTGAAGGTCGCCGACGAGGGCGACTTCTTCGAGCTGTCATCGGCCTATGCGAAGAATATCGTCACCGGCTTCGGCCGCATCGAGGGCCGCACGGTCGGCTTCGTCGCCAACCAGCCGATGGTGCTCGCCGGCGTGCTCGACTCCGACGCCTCGCGCAAGGCCGCTCGCTTCGTGCGCTTCTGCGACGCCTTCGGCATCCCCATCGTCACCTTGGTCGACGTGCCCGGCTTCCTGCCCGGCACCGACCAGGAATATGGCGGGCTGATCAAGCACGGCGCCAAGCTGCTGTTCGCCTACAGCCAGTGCACGGTGCCGCTCGTTACGGTGATCACGCGCAAAGCCTTCGGCGGTGCCTATGACGTGATGGCGTCAAAGCACGTCGGTGGCGACGTCAACTATGCCTGGCCGACGGCGCAGATCGCGGTAATGGGGGCAAAGGGTGCGGTCGAGATCATCTTCCGCGCCGACATGGCCGACAAGGACAAGATCGCCGCGCGCACTAGGGAATACGAGGATCGCTTCCTGTCACCCTTCGTCGCAGCCGAGCGCGGCTATATCGACGACGTGATCATGCCGCACTCGACGCGCCGACGCATCGCACGGGCGCTGTCGATGCTGCGCAACAAGCATGTCGAGATGCCGGGGCGCAAGCACGACAATTTGCCGGTGTGATTAATGAACTGCGATGCCCTCGGGCATGAGCACAAATATATCATCGCCGACACTATGAACTGTGTCTAATCCGCCTTCTGGAAACCGGAAGAGGAGTGATATTTCCAAGTAGTGAGCTAATTGAAAAACGCACCGCGAAATGAGGGTTGACCTTTTTCCCGTGCGTTCGTGTCCACTCATGGTTGTGCAGCCACTTAATGGCTGCCAACCAGGCGCGCCCCCTAAAACTGCACCAGCATCTGGCCACAGACGTAGCCCTTGAAGTCGTAACACTGGAATTCGATCTTGTAGACGCCAACTTTCGGCAGATAGCGATAGTTGTCCGACGACACTGCGTTGGCCGGGCCGAACGTCTTGAGCACGTCGTCGCGCTTCTTGCCGATGAACGCCTTGTCGATGACGTCGCGCGGGATCGAGTTCGGCGGTATCGCCTCGAGCGAATTGCCGACGATCATGGTCGAGACTGTGTCGTCGCTCGCGAAGAAGAACGTGAGCGTGCCGTTGAAGTAATAGAACGGCTTGCTCTCCCAGTCGCCGATGCGCTGCGGCTGGCCGAAGCGGGCGGTGATCTCCGTCCGCGTCGTCTCGCCGCTGACGCCCCACACCCGGAAGTAATCCGAGAAGTCGTGCGGCTTCGGCTCGGGCTTCTTCGTGTCAGGTTTCTTGGCCGCCGTCTTCGGCGCGGCGGCGGGCGTGGGTTTCTCCGGCCGCGCCGCCTGCGCGGGTTTTGCCGGCGGGGTCGGTACAGGCTTCGCCGGTTGGGCTGCGGCCGCGGTTTTCTGCTGCTGCGTCAGAACGGCGGGTTTTTTCGGCGGTAGCTTGGGCGCCTGCGCCGTCAGCAGGGCGGCCAGCAGTGGCAGGCCGGACAGTGCGAGCAGGCGCGGGCGCGGCATTTGTCTCGTTTCCGTTGACTTTATTGTCTTGGCCTCTGGAGAGGCTCATCATGGATTGCCGGATCACGTCCGGCAATGACCTTGGGAACGACCATGCCGACCTGCCACTTCATCGTCCGTGCCGTCGTCGCCTCCGATCTGCGCGATCAGTTCGACTACTGGTACGCGAACGATCATTTGCCGTGGGCCTGCCGCGTGTTCAAATGCGAGAACGCCTGGCGCGGCTGGAGCGAGGTCGATGAGGGCGTGCACTATGCCGTCTACCGTTTCGCCGACAAGCCGGCCTGCGACCGTGCGCTCGGCACCGACGACTTCAAGGCGCTGATCGCCGATTTCAACAAGGCCTGGCCGTCCGGTGTCTCCCGCACCCGCGACGTGGTGATGGTCGAGGAGGAGAAGTGACCTACGCGCCGCGCACTCTCTTCCCTCTCCCCGACGTGGGAGAGGGCGCCCCAGCGGACGCGAAGCCGGGCGATGGGTGAGGGGGCTGAACCTTCGCGAGAGGTGTTCCCCCTCACCCGGGTTCGCAGCGCTCGCCGCTCTCTCCCTGTTTCACGCGCGTCCCTTCCGCCGGCGCAGCAATCGGTGCGGCCGCGGGCAAAGCGCAGCTCGGTCCAGCAAGGAAAGCGCCGCAAATAAGCCCGGACGCGAATATCCGGGTGGCGCGCTGAAAGGCGCCGTGCATGGCACACCATGCACGTACTCACGACAGGCTGCGCCTTCTCGGCGCGCCATCCCTCATGTTGAGGGGCGAGGGAAGAGAAACGGCCTACCCAGCGCTGGACAAAGAATGCGGCCGATACCGCGCGCCTAGCGCCAGCCGCCGCCGCCGTTCACATAGACGGTGTCAGCCGTCATGAACTGGCAGGCATCCGAGCACATGAACAGCACGAGTTCGCCGATCTCCTCGGCTTCGCCGAAGCGCTGCATCGGAATGTCGTTGAGCATCGCCTGCCTCACCTGCGGCGTGGTCGCGGCCGCAGCGGCGAATGCTGTGTCGATCGGGCCGGGCGAGATCGACAACGCTCGGATGCCTCTGGTGGCGAATTCGCGCGCGACGCCCATCGTCATGGTCACCACCGCGCCCTTGGCGGCGGCATAATGTACCGACGTATTGGGTCCGCCGCGGCGATGCGCCATCGAGCCGACATTGACGATGACGCCAAACTTGTTCTCCAGCATATGCGGCAGCACCGCCTGCATGGTGTAGAAGGTGCCCTTGACGTTGAGATCGAAGGTGCGCTCGAGCAGGTCGTCGTCGATATCGAGAAAGCTCGACCGCCTGATCGCCGCGCCGGCCGAGTTGAACAGGAAATGGATCCGACCGAAGCCGTCGAGCGCCAGCTGCGCCATGTCCTCGACCGCCGCGCGTTTTGTGACGTCGATGGTCAGCGCCAGCGACTGCGCGCCGATCTTGTTGACGGCCTCGACGGTCTTTTCGACGCCGTCCTCGTCGATGTCGGCGCAGACCACGTTCGCCCCTTCGCGCGCGAAGATCAGCGCGGTGGCGCGGCCAATGCCGCTCGCGGCGCCGGTGATGACGATGGTTTTCCCGTGAAAATAATCCGGTGTTTTCGGCATGATACCCCGTCCGGTGGTCCGTGCCGGTCACTGTGCTAGGGTTTTGCCGTCAATAAAAGAGGGGAGGCGCCGATGACCAAGCCGATCGAGTACGCCGACGCGTCTCCCGCCGTGCGGGCGGTGTATGACGACATCAAGACGTCGCGCAATGTGCCGGACGTCAACAATTTTTGGAAATATCTGGCGCGCGATCCAGCGACGCTCAAGCGCACCTGGGAGAGCGTCAAGGAGATCATGGCGCCTGGCGCGCTCGATCCGCTGACCAAGGAGATGGTCTATCTCGCCGTCTCGGTGACCAATGGCTGCGCCTACTGCATCGCCAGCCACACTGCGGCCGCCCGCAAGGCGGGAATGACGGACGCCATGTTCGGCGAACTTATGGCCGTCACCGGAATGGCCAATGAAACCAACCGCCTCGCCAATGGCTACCGGGTTCCGGTCGATGCCGCGTTCCAGACTTGATTGAAAGCCGCCAGGGGGCAGGCTATGGAATGGCAAAAATCCCGGGGGAGGACGTGACCAATGATGATTGACCGGCCGCTTGTTACAAAGCTTTTGTGCATCGCGCTGATCGCGGCCATCATGCTGCCGCTCGGGCGCATGCTGTTTCCCTATGTCGACGGCGATCTGAGCCAGATGCAGTTCCAGACCATCGAAGCGGTCGTCAGCGCGACCCTCGGCTTCGGCATCTCCGGGATTTTCGGCTAGCGCATAGGGAATCCCGGCGCCGCGGGGGGTGCCGGGATTACTCCTCACTCACTCCATCACGCGACTACTGGTTCGACGACGGTGGCGGCGATAAAGGGGCCGCCGGCGGCGTCGCGGACGGCGCGGGCGCACTCGGGGTCATCGGCGATGATCGGGACGCTGCACTCGTGGTGCCGCCTGGCGTTGCGCCGAGCGGCGCGGTCGCGCTACCGGTGGTGGCGGCCGGGCCGTTGCTGGCGGTGTTGCTGTTGCTGTTCCAGCCCGCGATCAGGATGATGGCGATCAAAACCACAACGGCGATACCGGCAATCCAGCCCCACATGCCGCCCCCGGTGTCGGGTTGGCGGGCGACCGGGTCGCTAAGCCGCTGCTCATAACGTGGATCAGACATGGCAGTCCTCCTTGGATAAGGGGGGACAGGTCGTCCCTCTAAAGGAGGAAAACCCGTGAGCAATGCCTGAGGTTCCGGTAAAACAGAAATGCAATCTGGAATGAGGAACCGGAAAAATCGGCAAAAGCGGTATCAAAATGCTATATGCGCCACCGGTTTCCTGACTCCCTGCCGCTCGCTTTTTTCACAAAATATTCCGGGATCGAAATGCGCTTCACAAAGCTCGCGGTTGCGGCTGCGCCGGTGCTCTTCGTGCTTTTGTGGAGCACAGGCTTCATCGGTGCGCGGTATGGGCTTCCGTATATCGAGCCGATGACGTTCCTCGCCGTGCGGATGGGGTTCGTCGTCGTCATCATGACGGCGATTGCGCTGATTAGCGGCGCGCGTTGGCCGCACGGCGCCGACATCGGCCACAGCCTGGCCGCCGGTGCAATGGTGCACGGGCTCTATCTCGGCGGTGTCTTCACCGCTATCAGCCAGGGGGTGCCCGCCGGCATCTCGGCCCTGATCCCGGGCCTGCAGCCGATCCTCACCTCGACCATCGCCAATCGCTTCATGGGTGAAAAAGTGAGCCCGCTGCAATGGATCGGCCTCGTGCTCGGCCTTGTCGGCGTCGTGATGGTGCTGCATGACCGCCGCATCGTCGCCGAGGGCTCGGTGCTCGGCTGGATCGCGAGCCTTGTCTCGCTGATCGGCATTACTTTCGGCGCTCTCTATCAGAAACGCTTCTGCGGCGGCATCGACTGGCGCACCGGCAACACAGTGCAATACATTGGCGCAGGCGTGCTGTTCGGCCTCGGCGCCTTCGCCTTCGAGACGCGCGTGATCCACTGGTCCGGCGAGCTCATTTTCGCGATTTCCTGGCTGGTGTTCGTGCTGTCGATCGCGGCGATCGCGCTGATGTACTGGCTGATCCGCCGCTCGGCGGCGACGCGCTTTGCAAGCTTGTTCTATTTGGTGCCGGCCGTCACGGCGCTGTTCGCCTTCGCACTGTTTGGCGAGAAGCTTGATGCTGTTTCGGTCGTCGGCATGGTGATCTGCGCCGTCGGCGTCGTGCTAGCGAGCCGCACCGCAAAGGCAGCCAAGTCCTAACCCTTGTTTCGCGGCTCGAGCACCATCTGCGTCTGCGTCACCAGAGCGCATAGGCGGCCATCGCCCCGCGTCACTCGTGTCTGCCACACCATGGTCGAGCGGCCGCGATGCAAGGCAACGCATTCGGCATAGGCCGTGTCGCCGATCGGCACTGCGGCGAAAAAATTGGTCTTGCTCTCGATCGTCGTCGTGGTCTGACCCGGCTTGAGGTTGGCGGTGGTTGCGGTGCCGCCGAGGTTGTCGGCGAGCGCCATGATCGCGCCGCCGTGCATGATGCCGTGACGATTGTTGAGGTCGTCGCGCGCCTTGAGTTCCGCCGTCACCTTCTGGGGCGTCACCGAGGTGACCTTGATGCCGAGAAATTCGGCAAAGGCCGGCTGCTTATGCGCGGCCTCGTTGACGGTGCTCATAGCAATGCTCCACCCGAAACGAATAAGGGCGCGGACGTTATCGCCCGCGCCCGCGAGAGGCAATGCGGATCGGTTTAGCCGCGCGGCTGCGGCGTGATGCGGATGTAAGGCCGGGGCGCCTTGAAGCCAGGGAAGGTCTTCTTGGCTTCCTCATCGCTCACCGAGCCGGCGATGATGACGTCTTCGCCTTGTTTCCAATTCGCAGGAGTCGCGACGCGGTGCTTGGCGGTGAGCTGCAGCGAGTCGAGTACGCGCAACACCTCGTCGAAGTTACGGCCGGTGGTCATTGGGTAGACGAGGATCAGCTTGATCTTCTTGTCTGGGCCGATGATGAAGACGTTGCGCACAGTTTGGTTGTCTGCCGCGGTGCGGCCCTCGGACGAGCCACCGGTCGCGGCCGGCAGCATGCCGTAGGCTTTCGAAACCTTAAGCTCGGTATCGCCGATCATCGGGTAGTTCGGCGCGAAGCCGACGACATCCTTGATGTCCTGCGACCATTTCTTGTGGTTGTCGACCGGATCGACCGACAGGCCGATGATCTTGGCGTTGCGCTTGTCGAATTCTGGCTTGAGGCGGGCCATCGTGCCGAGTTCGGTCGTGCAGACTGGCGTGAAATCCTTCGGGTGCGAAAACAGCACGCCCCAGGAATTGCCGAGCCAATCGTGGAAACGGATTTTGCCGTCGGTGGTCTCGGCTTCAAAATCGGGTGCGGTATCGCCGATCGCCAATGTCATTTGATCCTCCAATTCTTATGAGTGACGGCATGTCTGGAATTTCGTGATTTTAGATATAGCGGTCCGCGCCCGGGCGGAAGGGGGCGGCGGCAAAGAGCATCAGGCCGCCATTGGCTGGCGGCCTGATAGGATGTGATTTCGGCATATGAAGGCGGGCGGAAAGATCATTCCGCCCGCCTTTTTTGTCAGCGGCTTGCCGCTTTGCGCTCGTCCATGCCGACGGTGCGGCCGGGGAAGCCTGCGGCGTCGAAGTAGCGCGTCGCGCCGACGCGTTGCCCCACCAGGATGGTGGCGAGCCCTTCCGCGCCCGGCTTGGCGTGTTCGACGAAATGCTCAACCTCCGGATTGGCGCCGCCCGCCAGCGCTTCACCCGCGACGCGGCCCATCAGGCTGCCGTGGAACGGGATCTTCAGTCCAAGCATTTGGGCCATGGTCTTGCCGACGTCGGCATTGCTCACGGGGGTCTCGTCCACAAAGCCGGCTTTGAAGTCGGGACCGATCGCCGCCATGAAGTTCATGGTGTCGGCGCGGTTGAAGCTGCCGTGCATGCCCTGGCCCTGTTGCAGCCCAGTGTCGGCGACATTGACGGCGCACATCACCGCCTTGTCGCAGCCCGACGTATAGGAGCGGAAGTTGATGACGATCGACGGCCGTGGCGTGACCGACGAACCCTTCAGATTGATCGATGACAGCGGCAACGTACCGGCGAAGGTGCCGATCTCGTCATCGACGAAAAGGCCGCTGACGTAATCTTGAGCGAGCAGCGCGGAAACGACCTTCGCCGTCAGCGCGCGATCTTTGCCGGGAACGTAGACAAGGTCGGAGCCGCCGTTCGAGGCGACGACCACCTCCGGCTTGTTGACGTCCTTGCCAATCAAGCCGTTGCCCGCCTTCGGGTGCGTGTTGGCGGCGACCGGCTTGTTGCCGTCATTCGGATCGGCGAGTGGCAGATCGAGTGCCTTGGCGAGATCGATGGCGACGAATCCCGGCGGCAGCAATCCCGTCGGTACGTCGCCGTAGTTCGCTTTGGCGGCGGGGCTCGTGCTGCTCTCCTTGGAGATGGTGGAGAAGCCGTGATCGGCGGCAATGACGATGTCGGTCGTCGCGGCCAGACCGAGTTGGTCGAGCGCTTCGCGCAATTGGGCGAGGTTGTCGTCGGCGTTCTTGATGGCGGCAGCCGAGGTCGGGCCGTTGATGCCGGGCGTTACCTTTAGCATGCTGTCGCCCTGGTTATGCTGCGTGCCGTCCGGATCGCGCGACCAGAATACGAGCACGAACGGTTTTCCGCTGACCTTGAAGAGCGGTAGCACCGCCTTGGCGGCGACATCGGCGAAATATTTCTGCTGCACGACGTTCGCGACCAAAGTGCCTTGCTTAGTCGCGGTGCCGGCGTTGGAATTGTCGCCGGGCGTGTCCTTGCGCGAGGGTGCCGCAAGCGGCAGGTCGGCAGCCGTGAGCTTTTCCTGCACGATCTGCGACAACGGTACGCCGGCCGGGCTGCCGGTCGCATCGTCGACGATAATCGTGTACTCGGCCTTGCGGTCCATGTGGTCGAACATCATGGTCGGGCCGATCTTGCCGATCGCCGCTGTGTTGAAGCCCTGGTGGCGGGCGGCGAACAGCACTGCGTCCTCGTCGACGAAATTGCCCGAGAAGTGGTCATCGATGTCGCCGAGCACCTGATCGCTTTCGATGAAGGGCGTCACGCTATTGGCGGCATGCGGCGCGGGGAAACCGAGATAAATTGTGTTGCTGAATACCCCGGTATCGCCGAGGAAATGGCCGGTCGACATACCCGAGGCGTTCGCCATCGTGAAAGTTGGAAAGAGCGAGTGCGGGTTGGCGAAATTGACGCCTTTGTCGCGGACCGCCGCCATGGTCGGCGCGGTTTCCGGTGTGACCGAGGCGGCGCGCAGGCCGTCGGGTACGAACAGGATGAGGTTGTGCGTCTCTTGCGCGTGGGCGGACCCGAACGAAAGTGCAGCGACAGTCACTACGAGCAGGCTCTTCAACCTGAGCGTCATTGCAGCTCTCTCCCTTATTATATTGCTGTAATGTCGCGCTAGATACGCCCGCCATAAGACAGTAATGTAACAAACGTCGGCTACCCCCAGCCTTATCCGGGGACAAGCGAAAGGCGCATCGTAAAGAGTCGCATGTTCAAGCGTATCCTGATCGCCAATCGCGGCGAGATCGCCTGTCGGATCATCAAGACCGCGCGCAAGATGGGCATCGAGACGGTCGCCGTCTATTCGGAAGCCGACCGCGACGCGTTGCACGTGGCGATGGCCGACCGCGCCATCGCCATCGGCCCGCCCGAAGCCGCCAAGAGCTATCTGGTGATTGAGAAGATCGTCGCCGCCTGCAAGGAGAGCGGCGCGGAGGCCGTGCATCCGGGCTACGGCTTCCTGTCGGAGCGCGAAGCCTTTCCCAAAGCCCTTGAGAAGGCGGGCATCGTTTTCATCGGCCCCAATGCCAAAGCCATCGCGGCGATGGGCGACAAGATCGAATCGAAGAAAGCGGCCGCAGCGGCCAAAGTCTCGACCGTGCCGGGCCATCTCGGCGTGATCGACAACGAAGTTGAGGCGATGAAGATCGCCGACGACATCGGCTATCCGGTGATGATCAAGGCGTCCGCCGGCGGCGGCGGCAAGGGCATGCGTATCGCCTACAGCAATGGCGAGGTCGCCGAAGGCTTTGCTCGCGCCCGATCGGAGGCGAAATCATCGTTTGGTGACGACCGCGTTTTCATCGAGAAGTTCATCGTCGAGCCGCGCCACGTCGAGATCCAAGTGCTCGGCGACAAGCACGGCAACGTCATCCATCTCGGCGAACGCGAATGCTCGATCCAGCGCCGCAATCAAAAGGTGATCGAGGAGGCGCCATCGCCGCTGCTTGACGCCGCGACGCGCAAGAAAATGGGCGAGCAGGCGGTCGCGCTCGCCAAAGCTGTTGGCTACGACAGCGCCGGCACCGTTGAGTTCGTCGCTGGGCAAGACAAGAGTTTTTTCTTCCTTGAGATGAACACGCGGCTTCAAGTCGAGCATCCGGTGACGGAGCTTGTCACCGGCATCGATCTGGTCGAGCAGATGATCCGCATTGCGGCCGGTGAACAACTCTCGATCAAGCAGAGCGACGTCAAGCTTAACGGCTGGGCGGTGGAGAGCCGCGTCTACGCCGAAGACCCATACCGCAACTTCCTGCCATCGACCGGAAGGTTGACGCGTTACCGCCCGCCAGCCGAGCGCGTCAGCAACGGTGTGACGGTGCGCAATGACACCGGCGTCTACGAGGGCGGCGAGATCTCGCTCTATTACGATCCGATGATCGCCAAGCTCGTCACGTACGCGTCGACGCGCGAAGCGGCAATCGACGCGCAAGCCGATGCGCTCGATGCCTTCGTCGTCGACGGCATCCGCCACAATATTCCCTTTCTCGCCGCGCTGATGGCGAGCAAGCGCTGGCGCTCGGGCAAGCTGTCGACCGCGTTCATTGGCGAAGAGTTTCCGCAAGGCTTCCACGCCCACGTGCCGGAAGGCGAGGGTGCTCAGGTGCTGGCGGCCGTTGCTGCCGCCGTCGATCACGTGCTCGGCGAGCGCAAGCGCCGCATCTCTGGTCAGATCGAAGGCAAGCCGGTCACGCGCGAAAGCCACCGTGCGGTGTGGCTCGGCGAACACGAGCACAAGCTCGAAGTGAAGCGCGAAAACGGCGCCATCGAGGTGCGCTTTCCCGGCAAGGGCAAGGATGCGCTCAAGCACGTGGCGTCGGACTGGAAGCCCGGTGACCCATTGTGGATCGGCACGATTAACGGTCAGCCCGTCGCAGTCCAGGTGCGGCCGATCCCGAACGGCTTTGCGTTGTCCTATCGCGGGGTCGAGACGAGGGCTTATGTCTACACTGAGAGCGAAGCCGGTTACGCGCGGCTGATGCCGGTGAAAAAGGTTGTCGACAGCGGCAAGCAGGTGCATTGCCCGATGCCCGGCCTGGTCGTGTCGATCGCGGTGAAAGAAGGCCAGGAGGTCAAGGCCGGCGAAACCGTAGCCGTGGTCGAGGCGATGAAGATGGAGAACGTGCTGCGCGCCGAAATCGACGGCACGGTGAAGAAGATCCACGCCAAGCCGGGCGACAGCCTCGCGGTCGATGCGGTGATTCTCGAATTCGCCTGAGCCGCGTCCTAAGCGGGGGAACCGGTCGCGGCTCGCCGCGTTGTCGCTGTCTGGCTAGGGGAGCGCACGATGGCACCTCGAAAAAGCCGCAAGATCGACCTCGGCAGCAACACCGATCAGCTGCGCCAGGGCGAGCCCTGGCGCGAGCCCGAACCGATGCCGCTGCAAGAAGACGGCAATGAGAGCGCCTACGAGCGCGAGATCAAGCGGCTCGATGCCGCGATGGTCGAGCGCATCTTCTGATGTCCTGACGTGCGTCGCGCGGTTTGCTATGCGGGGGCATGATCCGCTATTTCGCCTACGGCTCCAATATGAGCTGCGCCGCCATGCAGCGGCGCTGTCCGAAGGCGCGGGCCATCGGTCCGGCGGCGCTCGAAGGCTACACGTTCTTTGTCGGCATCGATGGCTGGGGCTCGGTCAAGCCGAGCAGCGGCGAGCGCGTGCATGGCGTGCTATGGGATCTGACGCCGCGCTGCGTCGCCGCGCTGCACGCCTATGAGTTGCTGCACGCCAGGCTCTATAAGGTGCGCCGTGTGCCGGTGCGGTCCGGCGCACGTGTGATGCCGGCGATGGTCTATCTCTTGCGCCGCCGCGCCGCAGGGATGCCGAAGCCCGGTTATGTCGAGATGATCGCAGCCTCGGCGCGCGATTGGAAGTTGCCTGAACCCTACATCCGCTCGGTCGAGCGCTGGTCGCGGTCGCGCTTCACCGGCGCCCGAATGATTGATGTGGGAGAACTCGCATGAGCGTCATCCGTCACATCAGCGTGCGCGGGCGGGTGCAGGGCGTCGGCTTCCGCGCCTTCGTCGAGCACGAGGCGCTCGAGCGCGGTTTGGGCGGCTGGGTGCGCAATCGCCGCGACGGCTCGGTCGAGGCTGTGTTCGCAGGAGACGAGGCGAAAGTGGCGGCCGCGATCGAAGCGTGCCGCCGCGGGCCCATGAGTTCGCGCGTCGATGCGCTCTACGACGAGGACGGCACGGGGACCGACCTCAAGCTGGTGCGGCCGGGCGAGTGGTTCTCGGTGCTCTCCACGGCCTGAACAGGTCCGAACAGCGGCTCGAATTCCCG
>Ga0187777_10002347_pt1 | contig 12132 bp, 13 predicted proteins | sample 1015_Q2_SP5_10_M_FD_132416 | JGI IMG/M metagenome (GOLD analysis project Ga0187777, IMG submission 132416) | Tropical peat soil microbial communities from peatlands in Department of Meta, Colombia - 1015_Q2_SP5_10_MG | ecosystem: Environmental > Terrestrial > Soil > Wetlands > Peat | place...
CGCGGAGAGACGTGCACGAGCCGAGCTCGTGCACGTTCATGGCCGTTGTGATCATCGCGGTCGTCGCGGTCTATCTGCGCGGCGAGCGGACGCTCGTTGCGGCGACCGACTAGGCGGCGTGATGCGAGATTAGGGCTGCGGCTGCGCCCGACGCAGCACCGGCCAGCGGCCGCCTCTCCCGCGCGGTGAGGCCGGCCGGTCTGGTCGCACGCGTGGGCGGCGACCGAATCTCACATCAGCCCACTAGTCCTCGAGCTCGAGCAGGAGGGTTCCGGCCGAGACGACGGCGCCCTCCGCGACGTGCACCGCCCGAACGGTGCCGCGTTGAGGCGACGAGAGGGGCGTCTCCATCTTCATTGCCTCGAGCACGACCAGAGGCTGACGCGCCTCGACGCGGTCGCCCGCAGCGACCAGGACGCGGATCACGGTCCCCGGCATCGGAGCGTCGAGTGTCGATCCTTTCCCCGAGCTCGGCGACGTGGCGCGCGCGGCCTCGTCCACGTCCGGCGGCGAGGATGGCGCGGGCGATCCGAGGTTCAGCCTGAACGGCGCGCGCCATGGCCGCTCGGGAACCCGCAGCGGATGCTGCGAGAGCGGCGGGTTCTCGACGAGGAACGCGGTGGTCGTCTCGCCCGCGCGGAGGGCGGGATGTGCGACGAGCCAGCGCAGGAACGGGAGGTTCGTGGTGACGCCCTCGATCTCGGTCTCTGCGAGCGCACGCTGGAGTCGGTCGAGCGCGTCGTCGCGCGTCGGTCCGCGAGCGATCAGCTTCGCGATCATGGGGTCGTAACGAGCCCCGACCTCGTCGCCCAGCTCGACGCCGGCGTCGACGCGGATCTCGTCGGGCAGCCGCAGCCTGTCGATTCGTCCGGTCTGCGGCAGGAACGTCCGCGAGTCCTCCGCGTACAGGCGGACCTCGACCGCGTGGATCGAGCCGTCGGCGACCGCGACTGCGGGATCGACCCGCTCGCCCGCCGCAATCCGCAGCTGGTCGCGCACGAGGTCGCGGCCGAGGACGGCCTCGGTCACGGGATGCTCGACCTGGATGCGCCCGTTGAGCTCGAGAAACCAGAAGTCGCGACCGTCGAGCATGAACTCGGCCGTGCCCGCGCCCTCGTAGCGGATCGCCTCTGCAAAGCGGACCGCCGCCGAACTCATCGCTGCGCGCAGGGACTCGTCGAGCGCGATCGACGGCGACTCCTCGAGCACCTTCTGGTGGCGCCGCTGCACCGAGCACTCGCGCTCGCCGAGCCCGAGCACCGTCCCGTGCGAGTCGGCCATGAGCTGGATCTCGACGTGACGCGGGCGCTCGACGTACCGCTCGCAGAACACGCGGTCGTCGCCGAACGCTGCCTTCGCCTCACGCTTCGCCGCCGCGAGCGCGTCGTCGAGCTCCGCGGACGCGCGGACGACGCGCATGCCCCGGCCGCCGCCACCGGCAGCGGCCTTGACGAGCAGCGGAAAGCCGAGCGCGTCCGGATCGCCCGTCGGCACGATCGGAACGCCTGCCTCGCGCGCGACTTCCTTGGCCGCGAGCTTGTCGCCACCCGTGCGGAGCGCGGCCGGCGGTGGGCCGACCCAGGTCAGCCCCGCAGTCTGGACGAGCTCGGCGAAGCCCGGGCTCTCTGCGAGAAAGCCGTAGCCGGGATGGATCGCGTCCGCTCCCGTCAGCCGTGCCGCCCGGACCTGCTCGTCCGCGTCGAGATAGCTCGACACCTCGACTACCTCGTCGGCCGAGCGTGCGTGCAGCGAGCCTCGGTCGTCGGGCGCAACGACGGCGACGCTCGCCACGCCGAGCTCGTTGCACGTCCGGAACACGCGCAGCGCGATCTCGCCGCGGTTCGCGACCACGAGCTTCTCGATCACGCGAGGGCGCGGGCGAGCGCCTCGCGGGCGTTCGCCAGCACAGGTTCGCCGTGCGATGGTAGGGCGACCTCGGCAGGCAGGTCGAGCAGCTCCGACAGCGCGACGCGTGTGCGCTCGAGCCCGGCCGCGTCCTTCGCCCAGGGCGTCAGCCGCAGACCGCCCGCCTGGTCGCCGAGGACCGCGTCGCCGAACACGAGCGCGCGCGGTTCCTCTAGCCAGAGGACGACCTCGTCGGCGCGTTTCGCACTGAATGCGCGAACCCCGGCAACGTTGCCGCCGAGTTGCGCGCCGTAGCGGCGTGCAACGGCGTCGCGGCTCCGCTCGTGGAAGGAGATCGTGGTCAGGACGACGACAGGTTTGCCGACTCGCTCGACCTCCGCGTCGAGCTCGGGCCAGAGCTCGTCCGGCACGAGCGGATCGACGAGTACGAGCGCGTCGCCACCGTCGTACAGAGCGCTCGCCACGTCGCGATATGACTCGTCCAGGTCGTCGCCGACGGGATCGAACTCGGGATGCGGACCGGCCCAACGCTTCAGCCCGGGCCGGATCTCTTCGATCAAAGCTTCTTCCCCGGGTTGAGAAGGTTCCGCGGATCGAAGGCATGCTTCACAGCGGCGTGCAGCTCATAGGCGCGCGGGCCGAGTTGCCGCGCAAGCCACGCGCGCTTGATCGCGCCGATGCCGTGCTCCCCGGAGATCGTGCCGCCGAGCCGGAGCGCGATCCCGAACAGCTCCTCCTGGACGTGGTCCGCGCGTTCGCGCGAGCGCTCGTCGTCCGGGTCGAAGAGGTAGCTCGTGTGCAGGTTCCCGTCGCCTGCGTGGCCCCAGGAGCATGCGTCGAGGCCGAGGCGCGCGCCGACCTCGAGCGACTCCTCGATGCCCTCGGCGAGACGGTCGAGCGGAACTGCGATGTCCTCGCTCGCCTTGCCGCCCCGCTGCGCCTCCACTCGCAGCGCGACGCCCTCGCGCCAACGCCAGAGCTCCGTGATCTCGCGGTTGTCCTGGGGTGCGAAGACGAGCCGCGCGCCGACGCCCAGGACCTCGAGCGCATCCTCGCGGACGCGCGTCGCCTCGTCGTGCGAGCCGTCGGCCTCGGTGATCACGCAGAACGAATCGTCCGGGAGCTCGGTCGGGAAGCCGGCACCCGCGTAGCGCATCGTCTTGCCGTCGACGTACTCGATCGCTGCGACCGGCAGCCCGCTGCCGACGATCCGCGTGATCGCGTCGCAGCCGGCGCGCACGCTCTCGTAGAAGCCGACGACGGGCCATGCCGCCTCGGGTGCCGGCGTCAGCTGAAGCCACACCGAGGTGATGACGCCGAGCGTGCCCTCGGAACCGACGAGCAGCGAGGTGAGGTCGTACGAGGCGACGTCCTTCCGCAGCGGGCCGCCCAGGCGGATCAGCTCACCCGGCGCGACGACGGCCTCGACGCCCGTCACCCACGCGCCGGTGACGCCGTATTTGTAGGCGTGCGGCCCGCCCGCGTTCGTCGCGACGTTGCCGCCGATCTGCGACTGCTCGGAGGCTCCCGGATCGGGCGCGAACAGGAGTCCGCCTTCGCGCGCGATACGGCGGACGTTCGCCGTCGTCACGCCGGCGTCGACCTCCATCCGCCACAGCGTCGGCTCGAACGATCGGATCTGCGCCAGCTTCCCCAGAGCGACGACGACGCCGCCGTCGAGAGGAACCGCACCCGCCGCGTAGCCGGTTCCGCCGCCGCGCGGGACGACCGGCACGCCGTTCGCGTAGCACCATGCGACGACCTCGGCCGCTTCCTCGGCAGTGCGCGGCAGCGCGACCGCGTCGGCGTGTCCACGGATGCCGCGCCCCTCGGTCTCGTCGGCGAGGTACTCGGCGCTCGGCGCCACGACCTCGGCCGAGACGGCGGCGGCGAGGCTCCGCTCGATCGAGGCGACCGAGCTCACGGCGCATCCAACTCCGCATCGACGACGCATCGGCCGTGTGGCGCCCCTGTCATGTTCGGAGGGTAACCACGACGTGCTACGAGCTCGCCGGACGCAACGCGAGCGCCGCACGATGGCGCTGCAGGACGACGAGCGTGACGGCGCACAGGATGCAGAGGATCACGTATGGAACCGCGTCCGACGTCGCGGCCGCGATCCCACCGCCGAGAGCGGACCCGCCCGCCTGTCCCGGAGCCCAGGCGAGGTTCACGAGCGCGAACGCGTAGCCGTAGTCCATTCCACGGCTCTCGGCCGCATCGGTGATCATCGACATCGCCGGCGGCCAGAAGATCCCGAAGGCGAGACTGCTGAGGATGACGAGCACCGCGAGCACGATCGGCTTGTCCGGCCATGGGAGCAATGCAGTCCCGACGATCGACCCGATCAGCGCGACGCGGATCGGGAGGAACCGTCCGCGCCGGTCCGAGATCCGGCCGACGATCGGGCTCGCGACCGCCTCGAAACCCGCCGAGACGAGGAACGTCGCGCCGACAGCCGCCGCTCCCCACCCGAGGACGGAGAGGCGGAGCGGCACGAGCACCGAGAGGTTGCCGAACAGGAGGGCGGGGAGGAGGCAGAGCCAGATGCAGCCGAGGATGCGGCGCGAGCCGAGCGCCGACACGAGCACCCGCGGGCTCTGCGCGTGCTCCGGCACCGCCGACGGCGTGCGCGCCGCCGCGACGGCGAGCACGATCGCGAGTGCAGCGACGACGCTGAATGCAGCACGCGTCCCGGTGAACGACGCGACCGCTCCCAGCACCGGTCCGAACAGCGCGCCGACGATCGCCGCGGCAAACGCGGAGCCGATCAGCTCGCCGCGGCGGGACGACGGCGCTGCCGCGACGAGCCACGCGAGCCCGCCCGTCCACGAGAACGCGCTCGACATCCCCTGGATGAAGCGCGCGAGGTCGAGCTGCCACTCGGTCGTCGCAAATCCGAACGCCACCGTGCTGACGGGGAGGATCGCCAGGCCTAGCAGCACGGTTGCCTTCACCCCGAATCGCGCGACGGCGACGCCGCCCGCGACGGAGGCGACGAGCACGCCGATCGGGTACATCGCCTGAAGGAGACCGGCGCTCGCCTTCGAGAGGCCGATCGTATGGGCGTAGTGGGGCAGCAGCGGCGTCAGCGCGGCGAAGAACGTCGTGTCGATGAGGACGATCGCCCCGACCAGGAACAGCAGGCGCCGCAGCATCAGCGCCAGCTGGGCGAGCGCTTCTCGAGGAAGGCGCGCAGGCCGTCCTGTCCCTCGTCACCGGAGCGCAGGCGCGCAGCGATACGCGCCGTCTCCTCGCCCGGCGGTCGCTCGCGCACGAGCTCCTTTGCGGCACGGACGGCGCCGGGGGCCGAGGTGAGCACCTCGCCGACGATCCGCTCGACCGCGCCGTCGAGATCGTCGGTGACCTCGCCGACGAGCCCGATGCGACGCGCCGTCTCGGCGTCGAATCGCTCGCCGGTGAGGAAGTAGCGCCGCGCGTTGACGCCGATCCTCGGGAGGACGAACGGCGAGATCACCGCCGGGACGATCCCGAGTTTGACCTCCGTGAAGCCGAAGGTCGCGTCGGTCGCTGCGATCGCGACGTCCGCGCACGCGACGAGGCCCGAGCCGCCGCCGAGCGCATACCCCTGCACGCGGGCGACGACGGGTATCGGACACCGGTCGACCGCCTCGCACATCCGGTACAGGCGCATTGCGTCTGCGACGTTCTCGTCGTATGTGAGATCGATCGAGGCCCGCTGCCATTCGACGTCCGCGCCCGCGCAGAACGTCGGTCCGTCTCCCGCGAGGACGACTACGCGAGCGTCTCCGACGTCCGCGAAAGCATCGGTCAGCCCGCGGATCAGCTCCGCGTCGAACGCGTTGCGTCGCTCGGGCTTCGCCAGCGTGACCCGGAGCCGCGGCCCGTCCCGTTCCACCCGGAGAGGCGTCACGGAACGAGCATAGAGTTCCCGGCATGCTGCGAGGCGCTCTCGCCGCGGCCGTGACGCCGCTTCGGGACGGGGGAGAGGCGCTCGACGAGACGGCGTTCGCACCGTACGTCGACTTCCTCGTCGACGGGGGAGTCGACGGCCTGCTCGCGCTCGGGACCACGGGCGAGGGCTTCCTCCTCCCGCACGAGCAGCGGCTGCGCGCTGCGCAGCTCTTCGTCGAGTCGGCGCGCGGCCGCCTCGCCGTCGCTGTGCATGCGGGCGCCCAGTCGACGTGGGAGACGGTCGAGCTCTCCGCGCACGCCGCCGACGTCGGCGCGGACGCAGTCGCGGTGATCGCGCCGCCGTACTTCGCGCTCGACGAGGTCGAGCTGCTTGCCCACTTCGCAGCGGCCGCCCGCGCATGCTCGCCGACACCGTTCTACGTCTACGAGTTCGCGGCGCGCAGTGGGTATGCGGTGTCGCTGTCCGTGCTCGAGCATCTCCGCGACGAGGCGCCGAACTTCCGCGGGCTCAAGGTGTCGGACGTCCCGTGGGAGCGGTTCGCGCCGTATCTGATCGAAGGGCTCGACATCTTCGTCGGGCCGGAGGCGCTGATTCCGCAGGGGCTGTCCGCCGGTGCTGCAGGTGCGGTCTCGGCGATCGCGTCGGCGTTTCCCGAGCTGGTGGCGGCGGCGGTGCGAGACCCGGGCTCGGCCGACCTCGGCCCGGTGCGCGATGCGGTCCAGCGCTATCCGTTCCAAGCGGCGTTGAAGACCGTGCTGATCGCACGCGGAGTTCCGATCACGTCCGACGTGCGACGACCGCTGCGCGGCCTGACCGACTCGGAGCGGAAGGAGCTCGAGGCGTGGCTCGAATCGTCGTTGCCGGCGCCGGTGCCGTAGGCGCGAGCATCGCGTACAACCTCGCCCTGCTCCGCGAGCGCGACGTCGTGCTCGCGGACCGAGGCGAGGTCGCCGGCGGGGCAACGGGGAAGGCGATGGGCGGGGTGCGCCAGCAGTTCTCGACGGAGGCCGAGGTTCGGCTCGCCCGCGAGAGCGCGGCGTGGTTTCGTGCGCTCGGCGCGCCCCTGTTCGAGCCGGTCGGCTACCTCTTCGTCGCGACGACGGCAGCGGGCTGGGACGAGCTTGCCGCGCGGGCCGACCTCCAGCGCACGTTCGGCGTACCGGTCGAGGCCGTCGACCCGTCCATCGTCGGAGGTCTGTGCACAGAGGACGTGATCGGCGCCGTCGCCTGCTGGGAGGACGGCGTGGCCGAACCCGCGGCGATCACGCGCGAGCTCGTGCGCCGCGCCGCGGATCGCGGTGTCGACGTGCGCGAGCACACGGATGCACGCGAGCTCGAGCGCGACGTGCTCGTGATCGCGTGTGGTGCCGCCTCGACCGAGCTCTGTCCCGAGCTGCCGGTCCGTCCGCTTTGCCGTCAGCTCGTCGATGTCGGGCCGCTCGACGGTCTCCCGGCGAACCTGCCGATGACCATCGAGGCGGAGACCGGCTTCCACTTCCGCCGCCGCGGCACGACGTTGCGCCTCGCGATGCCCGAGCCCGCGAACCGCTGGACGACGGACGAGGCGGTCGACGAGTCGCTCGTCGTCGACGTCCGCCGGCGACTCGCGCACAGGTATCCGTCGGCGCGTGGCGCGCCGCTCGCGCGCGCGTGGGCGGGTCTCTACGACATGACACCGGATGCGCATCCGATCGTCGGGCCTGTCGCCGATGGTGTCTACGCCGCCTGCGGCTTCTCGGGTCACGGCTTCATGCAGTCGCCGGCGGTCGGGCGAGCCGTCGCAGAGGAGCTCGTGCACGGTGCCTCCGAGCTCGACCTGTCGCCTTATCGATTGGAGCGCTTCGCCGAGGGAGTGGTCTTCCCCGAGACGCTCGTGCTCTAGTCCTCGAAGGCGAGCCCGCGCCGCGACAGATCCTCGATCACGAACCGTCCCTCGATCGTCGCCTCGACGTCGAACGTCTCACCGATCTCGGGGTCCTTGCCGATCAGCTCGCGGGCCCTGCTCGGCAGCTCCTGATCCGCGTCCTCGAGCGACTCCCAGAGATAGACGGCGCCCCATCGCTCGGCAGCCTCGTCCGAGATCCAGGCCTTGAACCGCAGTCCGTGTACCTCCTCGAACGCGTCGACTGACTCGTCGCGGAGATAGCGCCGAAGCTCGCCGATCGTCGTCTTCGAATCGGCGAGGTCCCAGAGGACGATGCGGAGGACCACCTAGCTCGGCGTCGGAAGCTTCGCGATCAGCTCCTTGAGCGCGCGGAGCACGTCGGCCTCCTCGTGCCCGAAGTCGTCGAGATAGGCATGCAGCGCGGCGTGGATAAGCCGAAGCTCGTTGTCCGTGAAGGCAACCTCGTGGTCGGCCATCGTCATCCCCACGACGGCGGCTCGTAGCCGCCGCCGACCGGCGCGCCGAAGGTGACGAACTCGAGACCGTCGTCCCCGGCCACGGGCACACGAGTCGCGTTCGGGTCGAGCCGGACGAACCGTCCGGGCTCGAGCTCGATCGTCTCGCCGTCCACGCGCATCGTGCCACCGCCCTTGACCACGAATACGACCTCCTCCTGCTTCGACGCCTCCTCGTCGTGCTCGAGACCCTCGGCGTTCGGGCGCAGGGTGAAGTAATTGAACCCGAAGGCGCGCGCGTCGAGCGCGCGTCGCACCTTGCGCACGGCGCCGCCGGGTCCCTCGCCTTCGAGCTCGTCGAGATCGACCACCGAGAACGAAGCCATCCTCACCTCCTACATTCGAAAGACACCGAACGTCGTCTCGGGAATCGGCGCGTTCAGCGACGCCGAGATCCCGAGTGCCAGCACGCGGCGAGTGTCGAGCGGGTCGATGATCCCGTCGTCCCAGAGACGCGCGGTCGAGTAGTACGGATTCCCTTCGCGTTCGTACTTCGCGCGGATCTCGTCGGCGTCCGCGTCGCCGACCATCGTGAGCACGGTCGCCGCCTGCTCGCCGCCCATCACCGAGATGCGCGCGTTCGGCCACATCCAGAGCTGGCGCGGAGCGTACGCGCGTCCGCACATCGCGTAGTTGCCCGCGCCGAAGGAGCCACCGGTGACGACGGTGAACTTCGGCACGGCCGCGTTCGCCACGGCCATCACCAGCTTCGCTCCGTCGCGGGCGATCCCGCCTGCCTCGTACTCCTTGCCGACCATGAAGCCCGTGATGTTCTGCAGGAACACGAGCGGGATGCGCCGCTTGCAGGCGAGCTCGATGAAGTGCGCGCCCTTCTGCGACGACTCGGCGAAGAGGACGCCGTTGTTTGCGAGGATCCCGACCGGATAGCCCTCGATCCGCGCGAACCCGGTGACGAGCGTTTCGCCGTAGTTGGTCTTGAACTCGTCGAAGCGCGAGCCGTCGACGATGCGCGCGATCACGTCTCGCGCATCGGCACGGTGGCGGAAGTCTTCGGGGATCAGGCCGTACAACTCCGCCGGATCCGCAGCGGGCGGCTCGGGTTCGGTCAGGTCCCAGGGACAGTCCCTCGGGCGTGGCTGGAGGTTGCGCACGATCTGGCGCGCGAGCGCGAGTGCGTGCTCGTCGCTCGCGGCCTCGTAGTCGGCGACGCCCGAGTGGCGCGTGTGCACCGTCGCGCCGCCGAGCTCCTCCGCGGTCACGTCCTGGCCCGTCGCCGCCTTCACGAGCGGCGGCCCGCCGATGAAGATGGTGCCGGTTCCGCGGACGATGATCGTCTCGTCCGACATCGCGGGCACGTACGCGCCGCCGGCCGTGCACGAGCCCATCACGACGGCGATCTGTGGGATGCCGGCGGCGGACATCTGCGCCTGGTTGAAGAAGATCCGGCCGAAGTGGTCACGGTCGGGGAAGACCTCGTCCTGGAGCGGCAGGAACGCGCCGCCCGAGTCGACGAGGTAGAGGCACGGCAGGTGGTTCTGGGCAGCCACCTCCTGTGCCCGCAGGTGCTTCTTGACCGTGAGCGGGAAGTACGAGCCGCCCTTGACGGTCGCGTCGTTCGCGACGATCACGCACTCGCGTCCCTCGACGACGCCGATCCCCGTGACGATGCCCGCTCCCGGCGCCTGTCCGTCATAGATGTCCCAGGCGGCGAGTGCGTTGAGCTCGAGGAAGGCGCCGCCGGGATCGACGACCCGGTCGATTCGCTCGCGCGCCGTCAGCTTCCCCCGCGACCGGTGTCGCTCGACCGCCCGCTCGTCGCCGCCTCGCGCGACGAGCGCCGACCGCTCACGGAGCTCTGTGACGAGCCTCTCGATGAGCGCGCGACGACGCTCGAACACGTCGTCCCGTTCAACCGCGGACTCGAGCAGCCCCATCGAGCGGAGCCTACAAACTGGCGGCTTCGCCTCGGGACACCTCGACCACCGCCGCGACGATACTGGAGCGATGATCGTGGCCCACCTCGACCTCGATGCGTTCTTCGCCGCCGTCGAGGAGCTCGAGCGCCCGGAGTTGAGGACGAAGCCGCTGATCGTCGGCGGCGATCCTCACGGTCGCGGCGTCGTCGCCACCGCCAATTACAAGGCGCGTACGTTCGGGATCCAGTCCGCGATGAGCTGCGCCGAGGCACTGAGGCGGTGTCCACAGGCCGTGTTCGTCCGGCCGCAGCACTCGCTCTACCGCGACTACTCGCGCGCCGTGTGGGAGACCGTTCGCGGCGTCGTGCCTACGGTCGAGCGAACCGGGCTGGACGAGGGATACCTCGACGTGGGGGAGGTCGCCGAGCGTTTCCTCGAGGCGCGGGCGATTGCGGAGGCGGTGCAGACGGCGGTGCGGGCGGCGACGAGCCTGACCTGCTCCCTCGGCGTGTCGACGTCGAAGGTGGTGGCGAAGGTCGCGAGCGACGCGCGCAAACCCGGCGGGCTCACGGTCGTGCCGGTCGGGAGCGAGGCCGCGTTCCTCGCGCCGTTCGACGTCCGCAAGCTGCCGGGCGTCGGCCCGAAGGCCGAGCAGCGGCTTCGGGCCGCAGGCGTGACGACCGTCGGCGCGCTCGCGGCGCTGTCCGACGAGGAGCTCAGGCGTCTCGCGCCTGGATCGGTCGGCCGCCTCCTGCGCGACCGCGCACGCGGGATCGACACACGCCGTCTCGAGCTCTCGACCGAACGGGTCTCGATCAGCGTCGAGAACACGTTCGAGCGTGACCTCACCGATCTGCAGCAGCTCCACGCCGAGCTGAGGCGCATGGCGGTGCAGGTCGGCGGGCATCTCACGCGGACCGGTCGGACGGCTCGTACCGTGACGACGAAGCTGCGCTACTCCGACTTCTCCATTCGCAGCCGCTCGACCTCGCTGCGGATCGGGATCGACGACGCCGAGGAGCTCGGCGAGCTCGCCTGCGGGCTGCTCGACCGCGCGCTCCGCGACCGCCCCGGCGCGCTGCGTCTGGTCGGGGTCGGGGTTTCCGGCCTGTCGGACTTCCGGCAGCTCGCGCTGCTGCCCGCCTGACTGCCGGTCGCTCACACTTTCCTTACGGTCTTCTTAGGTTCGGTCGGGAGGACGCGCGGGCCCGGAGGCCAATGGCGACGTGATGCCTCGCTCCGCGCGGACCCGCATCTCGCCGTCGCTCGTGATCGCCTGTGTCGCACTGCTGTTCGCGCTGGGCGGCACCGGCTTCGCCGCGGTGGCGCTGACGGTCCCGCGGAACAGTGTGGGGACGGTGCAGTTGAAGGCGAACGCCGTCGTCTCCTCGAAGGTCAAGAACGGCTCGTTGCTCTCGGCGGACTTCAAGTCCGGGCAGCTGCCCAAGGGTCCCGCCGGCCCGGCGGGACCGGCCGGGCCCGCCGGTCCCGGTACGACGAACTGGGCGGTCGTCAAGGCGAACGGCTCAGTCGACAAGAGCACCGGCGTGACCACCGTCACGAAGACGGCGACGGGCACCTACACAGTCACGTTCCCGGGTGACGTCACCGCCTGTGCGCTCATGGTCAGTGCCGGTACCGACACGCCGGGTTCCTCGGTTCGCGGCGCCAGCGCGAACTTCAACCGGACGACGGCACCCACCGTGATCAGAGTGACGACCGCGCAAGGGACGGCCGCGGCCGACCGCGCGTTCACGATCGCGGCCATCTGCCCCGCGGCGGCGACGTCGACGACCGCCGCGACGACGACGACAACAGGCTGAGCTCGGCTCAGTTCGGCTGCGGCACGATCCGGATGTAGGGCTTCGGCTCCTCCCATTCGCCGAACAGCACCTTCGCCTCGTCGTTGGAGACGGAGCCGGCGATGATCACGTCCTCGCCCTGCTGCCAGTTGACCGGTGTGGACACCTTGTGGTTCGCGGTCAGCTGGAGCGAGTCGATCACGCGCAGAACCTCGTCGAAGTTCCGGCCCGTGGTCATCGGGTAGACGAGCACGAGCTTGACCTTCTTGTCCGGCCCGATCACGAACAC
>Ga0187777_10002348_pt1 | contig 12131 bp, 9 predicted proteins | sample 1015_Q2_SP5_10_M_FD_132416 | JGI IMG/M metagenome (GOLD analysis project Ga0187777, IMG submission 132416) | Tropical peat soil microbial communities from peatlands in Department of Meta, Colombia - 1015_Q2_SP5_10_MG | ecosystem: Environmental > Terrestrial > Soil > Wetlands > Peat | place...
AGGAGGCGCAGCGCCTCGAGGACGGGGGCCTGGTCATCGGCGACGAGGATGCGGGGGGTGGCGGTCATCAATCTAGAAATATGGGGTTTGGGGGTTGGGGGTTAGGGGTTGGGGAAGGCCGAGCGGCATGTCGGCGCCAAGCGGCTGGGTGTAGGGTGTAGGGTGGAGGGTGTGGCGGGTATGACAGGCATGTCTACACCCTACACCCTACCCCCTACACCCTGTCTTTCAGGCGCCTCACCAGCTTCAGCCCCGACCAGACCTCGTCCACCGCGCAGACCTTCACGTCCACCAGGCCGCCGGCGAGGGCCACCTCCCGCACCACGTTCTCCGTCAGGTCGGTCGCGACGCCCGACGCCTTCTTGGGCCAGGACACCCACAGCATGCCGGCGGGCGCGAGCGCCTTCGCGAGGGACGCGAACCTGCGCTCGAGATCGGCGCGCCTGGTGACGAACAGGTGGATGACATCGAGGCCGGTCTTCAGCGCCTTCGGGCGCACGACACCGGTCGGCAAGGGTCCGAGCGTCTTCGCGTAGCCTCTCGGCGCCTCGAGGATCAGCACGGACGCGCCCGGCTTGATGCCGAGCTTGGCAACGAGCGGCGTGCCGGAGTAGCCGGCCGTTACTCCGCCCTCAACGCCACCATCGGATCGATCCGGGCCGCGCGCCGCGCCGGCAGCCACGCCGCCAGCGCCGCCACCGTCACCAGCACGAGCGCGGTCGTCCCCAGCACCAGCGGGTCGCCCGGCGCCACCCCGTACAGCAGCGCCCGGACCCCGTGGCCCAGCGCCCACGCGGCGCCGGCGCCGAGCACCACCCCCACCGCCGCGGCGCGCAGGCCCTGTCCCAGCACCATCCGCGCCACCTGGGCCGCCGGGGCGCCGAGCGCCATGCGCACCCCGATCTCCTGGGTGCGGCGGCTGACCGAGTACGAGATGACCGCGAAGACCCCCATCGCGGCGATGACGAGGGCGAGGGCGCCGAACGCGGTGAACGCCGTCGCCCCGAGGCGCCAGGAGCGGAGGTCCGGCGCGATCCGGTCGGCGAGGCTCTGGACCTGTGCGTACGGCAGGCTCCCGGCGGCCTGCATCTCGCGGCGCACCGCGCCCGCGATCTCGTCGGCACCGGTCCGCGAGCGGACGGCCAGGCCGTTGAGGTGCGCCACCATCGTGCTCGCCAGGTGCGCCTGCGCGAACGGCACGTAGTAGTTCCACATCTCGCCCTGGGTCACGCCGTTGCTCGCGACGTCGCCCACCACGCCGACCACCTCGGTGCACGCCTTCGTGGTGTCCGAGCCGAGATAGAGGCACTTGCCGATCGCGCTCTCGCGCGGCCACAGCCCCTTCGCCATGGTCGCGTTGACCATCGCGACCCGCGGGCTGCCGGCGCCGTCCTGGTCCGTGAACTCGCGGCCTCGCACCAGCCGCGTGCCGAGCGTTTCGAAGTAGCCCGGCGTGACGGCGTTGATGTACGGCCCTCCCGTCGCCGGTCGGTGCAGCGAGTCCACGCCCTGGGCCCGCAGCGTGATCGCCCACGCCCAGTGGTAGGGCGACTGCATGGCGGCCGCGCCGGCGACGCCGGGCAGGCGGCGGACGCGGTCCAGCATGCGCAGGTACGTCGCGTCGGCCTCGGTGCCGCTCAAGCCGGCCGCGGTCATGTCCACCCTGGCCTCGAGAACGCGGTTCGGGTCGAAGCCGAGGTCGATGTGCTCGACGTTGCGCAGGCTCCTCACGAACAGGCCGGCACCCACCAGCAGCACCAGGGTGAGCGCGACCTGGACGGCGAGCAGCGCCGCCCGCGTCCGTCCGCCGCGCTGGGTCGCGCCGCGTCCCCCGCTCTTGAGCGACTCGGTGAGATCGGTGCGGCTGGCCTGCAGGGCCGGCACGACGCCGATCAGGAGCGCGGTGACCGCCACGGCGAGCGCCGTGAACGCCACCAGGCGCGGGTCGAGGATCGGCGTGTCGGCGGGGAGATCGGGCACGAGGAAGCCGCGTGCGAGCGCGCCGCTCCACGCCGCCAGCGCGAGCGCGGCGGCGCCGCCCGCCGCCGCGAGCACCAGCGACTCGGCCAGCAGCATGCGGACGAGCCCGCCGCGCCCGGCACCGAGGCCGGCCCGCACCGCCAGCTCGCGCCGCCGCGTCACGCCGCGCGCCAGCAGCAGGTTGGCGACGTTGGCGCAGGCGATGAGCAGCACCGCGAGCGCCACGAAGCCGATCCACGCGGAGACCTTCGCGTCGCTCGACGCCTCGGGGCCGCGCGCCTGCTGGATCGGTCCGGTCAGCGCGGTGGCCGTGCTGTCCGCCTTGTCCACCGAACCACGGCGGTACGCCAGCGTCGCCCGCGCCGCGGCTTCCTCGGCCCGCTGACCGGGCCGGAGCTGCGCGATGGCGTCCATCCACCACCAGCCCCGGCTGGTGAGCGCCTCCGGGCTCGCAATCTCCGCCGCCACGACGCGGATGGGCATGAACATGTCCATCGGGCTCAGGTCGATGCCGCGGAATCCTCGCGCCGCCACGCCGACGACCGTGGCCGGCCCCGCCCCCACCAGGATCTGCCGACCGACGATGCTCGCATCCGCCCCGTAGTGCGCGCGCCAGAACGCGTCGGTGAGCACGACGGTCCGCGCCGCGCCCGGGTCGTCGTCGCCGGCCACGAACAGGCGGCCCGCCTCCGCCCCGACGCCCAGCGTGGCGAAGTAATCCCACGACACGGCGGCGACGTTCACCGAGACGGCGTCCGCGCCGCGCCCGAGGCTCATGTCTCGGGGCGTGACGGCCGAGACGTGCGCGAACGCGTGGCTGTCCCGGATGTCGGCGAAGGCCGGGTACTGCCCGATGCCCTGCGTGTTGACGCCGAAGAACGGGTCGGTGCGCCGGACGTACAGGCGGACCACGCGGTCGGCGCCGTGGACGCCGGCGGGCGGCCGGAGGAACAGCCGGTCCACGACCCCGAAGACCGCGGCGTTGACGCCGATGCCGAGGCCCAGGGTCGCCACGATCCCGAGGGTGAAGAGCGGCGTGCGCCGCAACGAGCGGGCGGCGTAGCGGAGGTCGTGCATCAGCGTGTCCATGGCCATCATTCGCTCCTCAACGCCTCCATCGGATCCACCCGCGCCGCCCGCAGCGCCGGCGCCGCACTCGCGGAGGCCGCGACCGCGCCGAGGAGCGCGGCCACCAGCGCGAGGATCAGCGGGTCGCCCGCGCGGGAGCCCACCAGGATCGCCTGGAGGCCGCGGCTCAACGCGAGCGAGCCCGCGGCGCCGATCACCACGCCGAGGCCCGTGAGGATCAGCGCCTGCCGCAGCACCAGCCGCACCACGCCGCCGGCGCTCGCGCCGAGGGCGACGCGCACCCCGATCTCCTGGGTGCGCCGCGAGACGCTGTACGCCATCACGCCGTAGAGGCCGATGCACGCCAGCAGGACCGCGATCACGGCGGCGACGGCGAGCGTCTGGGCGGTCGCGCTCTGCGGCGAGAGCGCCATCGCGATGACGCGGCGCATGGGTAGCACGCTCCCGGCCGCGAGCCGGGAGTCGAGCGCGCCGATCTCGCGCTGCACCAGCGGCGTGAGCTGCGCGGGATCGCCCGCCGCGCGCAGCACCAGCGACGTGGCGCGCGCCGGGCGCTGCCGCTCGGGGAGGTACACGGCCAGCCGGGACTCGCCGCCCATCAGCGGGTTGCCGCGCACGTCGCCCACGACGCCCACGACCTCCACCCACTGGTCCGAGGCCACCCGGAACCGGCGGCCCACCGGGTCCGCGCCCGGCCAGAGGAGCTTCGCCCCGGCCTCGCTCACGACCGCGACGGCCGGCGCGGCCGCGTCGTCGGTCGGGAGGAGCGCGCGGCCCCGGAGGAGCGGGATCTGGAGCGCCGCGAGGAAGGCGGGCGACACCAGGCGCAGTCCCAGCCGCGGCACGTCCTCGGGCCGCCGCGGCGTGCTGCCCTCCACCGTGACGCCGCGCCGGTCCTCGCTCCAGGAGAGCGGCAGGATGGTCGTGGCGCCCACCGCGGTGACGCCGGGCAGCGCCGCAAGCCGGTCCTCGAGATTCCGGTAGAAGCGGACGACGTCGCTGTCCCCCGGGTAGTCGGCCCGCGGCAGCGACACGCCCAGCGTGAGCACGCCGTCGGTGCGGAACCCGGGGTCCGTCATCGCCAGCCGGCGCCAGGTGCCGAGCGTCTGGGCCGAGCCGACGAGCAGCATCAGGGCCAGCGCGACCTCGGCCACGACCAGCGCGCTCCGCAGGCGCCCGCCGCCCGACCGCGTCCCGGCGACGTCGCCGCGCGCGCCCTCCTTCAGGGACCCCTGCACGTCCACCTTCGCGGCCGCGAACGCGGGCACGATCCCGAACAGGATGCCCGAGCCGACCGCCACCACGAGGGTGAGGACCAGGGCGCGCGCGTCGAGGTGCAGCTCGCCGAAGCCCGGGATGTACGCGCGCACCTCGACCGGGACGCTGGCCGCGAGGCCGCTCAGTCCCCAGCCCGCGAACAGCACGCCCAGCGCGCCGCCGGCGAGCGCGATGACGACGCTCTCCGTCAGCTGCTGGCGCACGATCCGCGCGCGCGAGGCGCCGTGGGCGATGCGGATCGCCAGCTCGCGCTGACGCGCCGTGGCCCGCGACAGCAGCAGGTTCGCCACGTCCGCGCAGGCGATCAGCAGCACGAACAGGCTGGCCGCGAGCAGCACGTTCATGAACGGCCGCGGGCCCTGACCGAAGTACCGCACCGCCGGCTCGGCCCGGATCACGATGTCGGCGCTCACCGAGGGATAGGTGGCGGCGAGGCGGGCGCCGAGCTGCGCGGCGGCCGCCTCCGCCGAACGCTCCGAGACGTCCGGCGCGAGCCGCGCCAGGACGAACACGTTGCGGGCGGTCCGGTCGGCCCACGCCGCGGCGTCGAACGCGAGCGGAGCCCACAGCTCCGTGCCCGCGGGGAACGAGAAGTCCTCCGGCAGCACGCCGACGACGGTGTAGCCCTCGCCGTTGATCCGCACCACCCGCCCGACGATCCCGCGGTCGCCGCCGAACCGCCGCTGCCACAGGCCGTAGCCGAGCAGCACCACGTGGCTCCCCGCCGGCTCGTCGTCGGCCGCGGTGAAGTCCCGGCCCAGGAACGGCACGCGGCCGAGGGTGTGCAGCGCGCCGGCCGAGACCCGCGCCCCGCCCACCTGCTCCGGGAGGTCCGTCCCGACGATGTTGGCGCTCCAGTACTGCATGCCCGTCACGCCGCCGAAGACGCCGAGGCCGCGGAGCTCCCGCAGCGCCGCGGCGCTCATCTGGTCGTAGTTGGCGGGGTTGGACGCGCGGCCTTCCCACACGTGCGCCACCCGCGACGCATCCGTCACCTGCGGCAGCGGCCGCAGCGTGAAGGCCTCGGCGGTGCTGTACATGCTCGTCACGGCCCCGACGCCGAGCCCCATGCAGAGGATCGCGAGGGCGGCGAGGCCGGGACTCTTGCGCAGCGTACGAACGGCGTAGCGCAGATCTTGAATCAGCGCATCCACTGAATCACGCTCCGACCCGCTGGGTGTAGGGTGTAGGGTGTGGGGTGTAGGGTGGACGACACCCTCACACCCTTCACCCTCACACCCGCCTTATTTCACGATCCATCCGTCCATCAGGTTCACCACCCGGTTCCCGTACGCCGCGTTGGTCTCCGAGTGCGTGACCTGCACGATCGTCGTGCCCTCGCGGTTCAGCTTCGTGAACAGCTCCATGATCTCGCGGCCCTGCGAGCTGTGCAGGTTGCCGGTCGGCTCGTCGGCGAGGAGCAGCTCCGGCTTGGCGACGATCGCCCGCGCCACCGCCACGAGCTGCTGCTGCCCGCCCGAGAGCTGGCTCGGGAACAGCTTCTTCTTGGCCACGATCTGGAACCGGTCGAGCGCGTCGGCCACGATCGCCTGCCGCTCGCTCTTCCGGACGTTCCGGTACGAGAGCGGCACGTCGAGGTTCTCCTCGACGGTGAGGTCGTCGATCAGGTGGTACTGCTGGAACACGAAGCCGACGTGCTTCTTGTGGAGCTCGTTGCGCTGCTTCACCGACAGCTGGTGCACCGGCTCGCCGAGGAAGTCGTACGCGCCCGTCCACTGCCCGTCGAGCATGCCGAGGATGGCGAGCAGGGTGCTCTTCCCCGCCCCCGACGGCCCCATGATGGTGACGAACTCGCCGGCCGCGACGTCGAAGTCGACGTTGCGCAGGACGTACGTCTTCGTGCCGCCGGTGTCGTAGCTCTTCTCGAGGTTCCGGATCGCGATCATGACAGACCGGGTGTAAGGGTGTAAGGGTGTAGGGTGTGAGGGAGGGGTGGCTACACCCGACACCCTCACACCCCACACCCTGCTTCTATTCCGTTCTCAACGCCTGCATCGGATCGATCCCCGCGGCGCGGCGCGCCGGGAGCCACGCCGCCGCCGCCGCCACGGCGACCAGCACCGCGACGCCGCCGAGGACGCTCAGGGGATCGAGCGGCTTGATGCCGAACAGCAGCGCGGCCACCGCGCGGCCGAGCGCGAAGGCGAGCAGCATGCCGATCGCCGCGCCGATCGCGGTCGCCCGCAGCGCCTGCGCGACCGCGAGGCCCACGACGTCGCGCCGGCCCGCGCCGAGCGCGATGCGGACGCCGATCTCCTGCGTGCGCTGCGCGACCCCGTAGGCCGTCACGCCGTACAGCCCCAGCGACGCGATCACCAGCGCCAGCAGCCCGAACAGGGTCAGCATCGTCGCGCCCAGCTGCCACGAGCGCCACTGCGGCGCGATGCGCTCGGCCAGCGTCTGGACGCGCACGTACGGGAGGTCGGGCTCGGACACCTGGAGCGCGTGCTGCACCTGCGCCGCGGCCTGCGCGGCGGGACCGCGGGTGCGGATCACCAGCCCGTCGAGCGGCATCATGGGGGGCTGCAGCTGCTGCAGGAAGTCCAGGTAGTAGTTCAACGACTGCGCCTGCGTGACCGAGCGGCCCCTGACGTCCGCGACGACGCCGACGACCTGGATGCACGTCGAGTCGCCCAGGAAGAGGCACTGCCCGATCGCATCGCGATCCGGCCAGGCGAACTTGGCGAACGACTCGTCCACGACCGTGACGGGCAGCGAGCCCTTCACGTCGCCGTCGGTGAAGCCGCGGCCGCGGAGGATGCGCGTGCCCACGGTGGCGAAGTAGGTCGGCGTCACCGCCAGCATGAACGGGCCGCCACCCGCGAGGCGCGGCAGGGTGTCGCGCCCCGACACGCGGATGGACATCATGATGACGGACTGGTACGGCATGCCGACCAGCGCGTCCGCGCCGGCCACCAGCGGGTTGGCGCGGATCTTGTCGCGCATCCGGAGCAGCCGCGCGCTCTGCGGGTCCACCGGGCCCTCGGGCGACGCGGCGAGCTGGCGCGAGATGGAGACGTTGCCGCCCCGCTGCTGCGCGTTGGCCAGCAGGAGGTGGTCCACGTCGAAGCCGTAGTCGAGCGTCTGCGCGTGCCTGAGGCTGCGCACGAACAGCCCGGCGCCCACGAGCAGCACCAGCGTCAGGGCGACCTGCGTCGCCAGCAGCGCCGAGCGCAGCCGCCCGCGCGTCGGGCTCACGTCGCGGCCGCCGCTCCTCAGCGCGCCCGAAAGGTCGGTGCGGCCGGCCTGCCACGCCGGCGCCACGCCGGCCAGGAGTCCCGTGACGAGGGCTGCCAGCGTCGTGAACCCGAGCACCCGCGGATCCAGCACCGACGCGCCGGGCGCCGGGCTCTGCAGCAGCCAGGCACGCACGGCGGCCCCGCCCCACAGCGCGACGAGCAGCGCGGCGGCGCCGCCCACGAGCGCCAGCACGAGGCTCTCGACCAGCACCTGCCGCACCAGGGCGCGGCGGCCGGCGCCGAGGCCGGCCCGGACCGCCAGCTCCGTGCGGCGCCGCAGCGCGCGCGCCAGCAGCAGGTTGCCCACGTTGGCGCACGCCACCAGCAGCACCGCGAGCGCGACCGCGCCCACCCACAGCGCCACCCGCGCGTCGTCCGTCATCCCGGGGCCGCGCGCCGCCTGGATCGGGCCGAGCACCACCTGGTCGTTCCCGGCGCGCGGCGGCCCCCGCCGCGGCCCCGCGCCCGGCGGCTCCGGCGCCGCCGAAACCGCGCGCTGCACGGCCACCGTCGCCTCGGCGGCGGCCGACGCGGTCGTGGCGCCCGGCGCGAGTCGCACGATCGCCTGTACCCAGAACCAGTTCCAGCTCGACAGCGCCTCGGCGCGGCCGACGATCGGCACCGCCTGGCGGATCGGGAGCCAGACGTCGGGCTCGTCGAGCTCCGCGCCGGTGAAGCCCGGCGAGGCGACCCCGATGATGGCGTAGAGGAAGGGGCCGATCGCGAGCGTCCGGTGCAGCACGTCCGGGTCGCCGCCCATCTGCCGCATCCAGTAGGAGTGGCTGACGACCGCGACGGGCCCGGCGTCGAGCCGGTCCTCGGTCGAGTCGAAGAACCGCCCCAGCACCGTCGTCCCGCCCAGCAGCGGGACGTACGACGCGGTCACCGCCCGGATCGTGGCCGGGCGCGCCTCCGCCCCGGTGCCGATGCTCACGCCGCCGCCGCTGAACGCCGCGACGCCGGCGAAGCCGCGGACGCCCTGCAGCGCCTCGTACGAGGGGAACGACGTGCTCGGGTTGGCACCTCCCCCGCCGCCGATCGTGATCATGTTGGGGCGGCGGAAGTAGACGCGCTGCACGCGTCCCGCGTCCCGCACGCCCGCCGGCGGCTTCAGCAGCAGCGTGTCGAGCACGCCGAACATCGTGGTGTTGGCGCCGATGCCCAGCGCCAGCGTGACGACCACGGCGAGGGTGAAGCCGGGGCTGCGAAGGAGTCCCCGAACGGCGTACCGCAGATCCTGCATCAGAGTGTCCACGAGATCGGGGCCCTGGAAGCTGGGTGTAAGGGTGTAGGGTGTGTGGGTGTGGGGTGCGGGCGGATACACCCTACCCCCTACACCCTACACCCACTCGCCTCAAACGACGGCCACGGACTCCTCGACGATCCGTCCGTCGAAGAGATGGATGGTGCGATCAGCGTGCCGCGCGTAGCGGGGATCGTGCGTGACCATGCACAGCGTCGCGCCGCCGCGGTGGAGGTCCTGCAGCAGCTCCATCACCGACTCGCCGTTCTTGGAGTCGAGGTTCCCCGTCGGCTCGTCGGCCAGCAGGATCAGGGGATCGCCCACCACCGCGCGCGCCACGGCGACGCGCTGCTGCTGGCCGCCGGAGAGCTGCGACGGATAGTGCTTCATCCGGTGGCTCATCCCCACCTTCTCGAGGGCGTCCTGCACGCGCTTGGCGCGCTCCGAGGACGGCATCCCGCGGTAGGTGAGCGGCAGCTCGACGTTCTCGGCCACCGTCAGGTCGCCGATCAGGTTGAACGCCTGGAAGATGAAGCCGATCTGCCGGTTCCGGATCTTGGCGCGCTGCGACGCCGTGAGGTTCGCCACGTGCTCGCCGCCGAGGACGTAGGCGCCCTCGCTCGGCGAGTCGAGCAGGCCGAGGATCGACAGCAGCGTCGTCTTCCCGCACCCGGACGGGCCGGACACAGCGAGGTACTCGCCCTGCTTGACCTCGAGGTGCACGTCCTCGAGGGCGTGGGTCTCCACCTCGTCGGTGTAGAAGACCTTCTTCAGGCCCTCGAGCTTGATCAGCGTCTGCCCGTTCGCTGCGGTCATCGTCCGTTCCCCGTTGATGGTCAGTCCAGCTTCACGCGATCCACCGCGTCGTAGCGCGACATGTCCGAGAGAATCACCACGTCCCCCGGCTTGAGCCCCGAGAGGACCTCGACCGAGTTCACCGACGTGCGGCCGAGCTGCACGTTCACGCGGACGGCGTACCCGCCGCCCTCCACCAGCTTGAAAAGGCCCACCGTGCTGTTCGCCTGACCGTACGCGGGACGGCCCACGTAGGTGACGCTCGTCAGCCGCTCGATGGTGATCGTGCCCTCGACGCTGAGGTCGGAGCGCGAGCCCTGCGGGAGCGGGCCGTCGAACGCGACGTCCACGGCCACCGTGCCGTTCTGGGCCGACGGGTCCATCCGCACCACGTGCCCGGGCACGATGCCGTTGCGGGTGTCGATCGCCGCCTGCTGCAGTGGCGCCACCTCGGCGGCCTGGGTCTCGGCGACGCGCAGCACGGCCTTCAGGCGGCTGGGCTCGACCACCTCGGCGAGCTGCTGGCCCGCCTGCACCCACTGCCCCGCCTCGAGGTTGAGGTCCTGGAGCACGCCCGCCGCGCCGGCGGTCACGTGCATCGACGCGATGCGCCCCTGCTGGAACCGGGAGATGGCGCGCAGCCGCTCGACCTGGTCCCTCTGGAGCGCGATCTGGCTGTCCACCGAGCCGGCGATCACCGCCAGGCGCCGCTGCTCGATGTCCACCTGGCTCCGCGCCACCCCCACCTGGTCGCGCGCCTTGCTGAGGTCGAACGACGCGATGAGCCCGCGCTGCGCCAGGCTCTCGGCCGCCATCGCCGTGCGCTGCGCGTCGAGGAAGGCGGAGCGCGCCTGCGCCACCACGCCTTCCTGCGTCAGCCGCTGGTTCTCGAGCGACGTGCGCAGCGTCACCAGCGCACCCTGGGCCGCCGACACCGCCTGGTCGGCCGACAGCGCCTGCAGCTCCACGTCCGGGTTGCTCATCTCGAGCAGCACCGTGCTGGCCTGGACCTTGGCCCCGGGCCGGAGGTACACCCGGTCCACCCGGCCGCTCGTGACGGCGGAGATGAAGGTCGGCGACTCGGGCGTGAGCGTGCCGGGGCCGCGCACGTCGCGCACCATCGCGCCCTGCTTGACCGTGTCGATCACCAGCGTGGCGCGGTCCACCGAGGGCGCGGCCGGCCTGAGCCGGCTCAGCGCGACGGTGACGAGGGCGACGGCGGCGACGCCGCCGACGGCGTACAGCGTCCGGCGGCGCTTCTTGTTGACGGGTGCACGAGGTATGTCCACGTCTCTAATGAAAGTGCAAGGCCCGGACCGGGGACGGTCGCGATGCCAAGCCTATGGGGCGCAGGACCTTGCGGGTGTTAGGGTGTAGGGTGCGAGGGTGTGGAGGTGCGCGGCTCCGGGACGGGCCGTCCCGGAAGCGAACATGGCGTCCGATGCTCGGCATTCCCTGCCCTGGCCGGCCCAACCGATGCGGCCGGCCTCGCGCCCCCGACCGCCGGGCGGCCCGATCGCTTGACGCCGGTGGGAATATCCACTACCATACGGTTGTGGATACGTTGGGGACCGCCTTTGCGGCGTTGTCGGACCCGACCAGGCGGGCCTTGATCAAGAGGCTCTCGCAGGGTCCCGCGTCCGTCCACGGACTGACCGAGCCGTTTGCCGTCTCGCAGCAGATGATCTCGAAGCACGTCGCCTGCCTGGTACGGGCACGGCTCGTGAGGAAGACGAAGCGTGGGCGGGAGAGCGTGTGTACGCTGAGGCCCGAAGCGATCAAGGCGGTCAGCGACTGGGCGCTCGACTATCGTCGCTTCTGGGAAGAGCGCTTCGACAAGCTGGATGCCGTTCTCGCGAACCTGAAGAAACGGAGGTGAACCATGGCGGAACGCACGACGAACCTCCTGCACGATCTCGTGATCACCAGGATCTTCGACGCCCCGCGCGAGCTGGTGTGGAAGGCGTGGACCGACCCGAAGCTGGTGATGCAATGGTGGGGGCCGAGGGGTTTCACCTCTCCGTCCTGCGAGATCGATCTCCGCGTGGGAGGGCGGTACCTCTTCTGCATGAGAGCGCCCGACGGTCGGGAGTTCTGGACTGGCGGCGAGTTCACGGAGATCGTGGCCCCCGAGAGGATCGTCGCCGTGCTGTTCTACGCCGACAAGAACGGCAAGGTCGCACCGGCGGACCCCAATGACGTCGAAGTGCGCGACGTGGTGACGCTCGAGCAGCTCGGCGGTGGCCGGACGAAGCTGACGCTCCGGCGCAGTCACTGGGACGTGGGAGAGGATGCGGGCTGGAACGAGATCCTCGACAAGCTGGCGGCGATGGTGGCCGGGCTGGCAAAGGCGAAGTGACGTCGTCCCGACGCGCGGCCTACGTCGCCCGCAGGATCTCGACGGGGTCGGCCCTCGCGGCGCGGTATGCCGGCGCGAGGCACGCGGCCACCGTGACCAGCAGCAGGACCGCCTCCGCCGCGACGAG
>Ga0187777_10002352_pt1 | contig 12117 bp, 8 predicted proteins | sample 1015_Q2_SP5_10_M_FD_132416 | JGI IMG/M metagenome (GOLD analysis project Ga0187777, IMG submission 132416) | Tropical peat soil microbial communities from peatlands in Department of Meta, Colombia - 1015_Q2_SP5_10_MG | ecosystem: Environmental > Terrestrial > Soil > Wetlands > Peat | place...
ACCCGGGACCGCGGCGCCACCTGGACGGCCTCCCGCGGCGTGCCCGAGAACACCCGCGTGATCGCCGATCGGGTCGATCCGCAGGCGTTCTACGCCCTGGCTCTCTTCGACGGCCAGCTCTTCGTCAGCCACGACGCTGCCGCGACCTTCACGACGCAGCCGCTCGCGCTGCCGGACGGCCTGCCCCGGCGCGGGTTCCGCGGCGACGACCGTGGCGGGCAGGATCGCTTGTACGCGACCCCGGGCCGGAAGGGCGACCTGTGGCTGGCCGCCTGGCACGGGCTCTATCACTCGACGGACACCGGCAGCCGCTTCAAGCGGCTGGGCGGTGTCGGCGAGATCCACGCCTTCGGCTTCGGCAAGGCGGCGCCCGGCAGGGACACGCCGGCGCTCTTCCTGGTCGGCGTCGTCGAGGGAGTGCGGGGCGTCTTCCGCTCGGACGACGCGGCGGCGAGCTGGGTCCGCATCAACGACGAGCGGCACCAGTGGGGGCTGGTGCTGCACGTCACCGGCGATCCGAAGATCTACGGTCGGGTCTACGTGGGCACTCACGGCCGCGGCACGCTGTACGGCGACCCCGTCGCGCGCTAGAACGACACCACCTGCCGGCGTCCGTCGTAGGTGAGGACCCGGTCGGGAGTCGGTGTCGCCTCGCCACCGGTGCCATGTCCCTGGCGCACGCGGACGACCCGGAACGTCCGGCTCTTCAGCATGCCGGGGAACTGCCCCTGGCGCTCCTCGAGCGTGAGCTCTTGCCGCGCGTCTTCCCAGCTCAGGCCGATGGTGGCGTGGACGCCCTTCTCGTAGGCATACCCGTCGTTCTCGTCCTCGTAGAGCGTGAAGCGGCCGTCGGCGCCGGGGTAGACGCGCAGCTCGATGGGGTCGGCGGGCTTCTCGGTCGCGTACTGGAGGTCCGGCCCGAGCGGCACGATCGACCCGGCGCGCACGAACAGCGGCACGGTGTCGATCGGGGCGTCGGCGCTGATCGTACGCCCGCCGGGCCGGGACGAACCGGTCCAGAAGTCCGTCCAGGACGACCCCGCCGGCAGGTACACCGGACGGGTCTGCTTCCGCGCCTCCTTCACCGCCTCGCGCGCGAAGGTCGCCGGCGTCTTCCAGTGGAGCTGCATGCGCAACGCGCCGGAGGTGGCGTTCTCCAGCTCGACCCGGATCGGGTAGGCGTGGCCCGCCTCGAGCCTCACCACCTCCGTGTACGGCTCGTTGCCGGGCCAGTCGAACTTCAGCTCCCGGCCGTCCAGGAAGACGCGCTTCGTGCCGAACGCCTTGAGGTGGAACTGGTGCTCTCCTGACTCCATCGGGACGAGCTGGCCCTCCCAGCGGATCGAGAGCGCGCTGTCGGTCACGTAGTCGGGCCGGCCGGTGTACCAGAAGACGTCGACGTTCGGGTCGACCGTCTCCTTGCCCAGCACCGTGAACGCGGTGTCCTTGTAGTAGCGGGCCAGCAGCCCGGGCCTGCCGTCCGGCGTGCGGAAGCAGGACGGCGGGACGATGACGCTCGGCTCGGGCGGCCGGTGCAGCTGGTACCCGGTGACCGGCGACACCATCAGCGCCGGGCCGAAGAGGAACTGGTCCGCGGTGCCGTGGGTCGCGCGGTCGTCGGGGAAGTCCATGGGCAGGCCGCGCAGCATCGTGTAGCCCTGGCTCGTCACCTGCCAGGCGAGCGAGTAGGTGTAGGGCAGCAGGCGGTAGCGCAGGCGGTCGTACTTCACCAGCACCGGGGCGAAGTCGCCCATCTCCCAGACCTCGCGCGGCGTGTCCGAGCCGTGGGACCGGAAGATCGGGCAGAAGGCGCCGAACTGGAACATCCGCGTGTAGAGCTCCTGGTACGCCGGGTCCTTTCCGCCGCGCGAGAAGGTCCCGCCATAGCTGGCGATCACGAAGCCGCCGATGTCGAACGTCCAGTACGGCATTCCCGCCATCGAGAAGTTCACGCCGGCTGCGATCTGGCGGCGGTAGATGTCCCAGCTCGACCCGATGTCGCCGGACCAGGTGGTGGCGCCGGTCCGCTGCTGCCCGGCGAACGCGGAGCGGGTGAGGATGTAGACGCGGTGCGCGCCGTCCGAGCGGCGCAGGTTGTCGTGGAGAGCGTCCATCATGACCAGCGAGTAGGAGTTGAGGTGGCGGTACCAGGACCCCAGGTGGTGGCGGCCCATCTTCTTGAGCTCGTACTCGCTCGACTCCTTGGTGAGCGCGTTGATGACGTCGGGTTCGGTCGAGTCCACCCACCAGGCGTCGATCCCCTTCGAGCGCAGGCCGCGGTCGAGGTACTGGAACCAGAGGTCGTTGGCGTCGGGATTGAACGCGTCGTAGTACCTGAACCCCGCCCAGCCCACCGGCTCGTAGAGGAACCCGCGCGCCGCCATCTCCTTGTGGATGGCGGTGTCCGGCCCGAGCCCCGGCCACACCGAGATCATCAGGTGGTAGCCGAGGTCGTGGAGCCGCCTCACCATCTCCTCCGGCCGCGGGTAGCGTTCCGGGTCGAAGGTCATGCCGCCCCACTGCCGCAGGGTGCCCCAGTAGTTCCAGTCCTGGACGATGGCGTCGACCGGGATGCCGCGGCGGCGGTACTCCTCCGCCACCGCCAGCAGCTCCGACTGCGTGTGGTAGTGCTCCTTGCTCTGCCAGTAGCCGTACGCCCACTTGCCGTAGAGGGGCGCCTGTCCCGTCAGCCGCCGGTAGCCGCCGACCACCGCGTCGAGCGCCGGGCCCAAGAGGAAGTAGTAGTCGAGGTTGTCGCCGATCTCCGACCACAGCGAGGCGCCAGAGGCGCCGTCCTCGAACTGGGTCTTGGAGTCGTTGTCCCAGAGCAGGCCCCAGCCAAAGGTGGAGACGAGGACGGGGGTGACCGCGTCGGTGTTCGACTGCACCAGCTTCACCGTGTGTCCGCGGTAGTTCATGAGCCCGTCCTGGTGCTGGCCGAGGCCGTAGAGGGCTTCCTCGGGCGAGAGGGCGAACGACTGCGCGACGCTCGACGTCTTCTCGTGGGGTGTGAGGAGCGGCGTGAACACGGCCGGGCGCGCCTCGGCCAGGACGCTCTTGCCCTGGGGTGTCTCGAAGCGCACCACGCCGTCCGTCCTGGACACGCGAACGCGCAGCCTCGGCGAGGCGAGCGTCACCGCGTCGGCCGTGTCCTGCCGGGTCACCGGGCCAGCCGGGTCCGGTCTCGCCGTGACCACCAGGCTGCGGGTGTCGGGGCTGCCGCTGGCCGTCCACTTCAGGACCCGGACGATGTCGGGCGCGTAGAACTGCACCCGCACCGTCTGGTCGCGGGTGATGACGTCCACGCCGCCGGGGGCGGCCAGGGCGGCGAGCAGCAGCAGCGAGCTGAACATGGTGGCTCCTCGGGGTGACGACGGGCGGCCTGAGACTAAGGTCCGGGTTCGGGCAGCGTCAAGCGAGGGAGCCGACCTGGCACTCCCCTTGCTCGTTCCAGACGTCAGCTCGAGTGTCCGGCCGTTTCGGCAGAGCGGCGGGCGAGCTCCGGATCGGGAACGCGCGTCCCCGGCGAGGAGGCTCGCGATGGTGCTCTCGTCGTCGGCCCTGCTCGTCTACCTGTTGATCGCGGCGGTCTGCGGCGCGATCGGCGCCAGCCTCGCCGGTGGCCGCGGCATAGGCGTGATCACGGCGACCGCGCTCGGCTTCACCGGCGCGATCTTCGGCCCGCTCATCGCCCGCGAGCTGCACCTGGGCGAGCCGTTCACGGTCATCGTGAACGGGCATCCCTTCTCGATACTCTGGTCCATCGTAGGGGCTGCGCTGTTCGTGGCGCTGCTCCACCTCGCCTACCGGCGCCCGGCGCGCAGATGGTGAGCTAGACGATCTCCTCCTTCACCGGGTCCCAGCGGACCTTCGCCTCCCGCCAGTAGGACGCGACCGACATCAGGAGGGTGACCGCCTCCTGGAAGGCCCGGTCCACGTGGCAGCGGGGCAGCTCGCGAGAGCGCACGCAGTCCACGAAGTTCTCCATGTGGGAGGAGACCCGCATCTCCCCTTCGTGGTAGCTGTAGTCGGGCACCACGGTCGGCGGCGGCGCCGGCACCCCCATCTGCTTGGCGGCCTTGCGGGTCTCGTCAGAGAGGCTGCGGGCGGCCATCAGCCGCTCGTACCCGCCCGGCTTCCAGTCGGGGGTGTAGGTACGGCAGAACTCGCTCCCGCACTCGAGCGTCAGGTCGCGGCCCAGGAGCTGGATGAGCTCGCCCACGTGGCGGTTGTGGAAGCTGCAGGCGAAGGTGACCGCCAGGTCCTGCTTCGGGTAGTCGAACAGGACGTGCCACATGTCGGGGACCTCGCGGTCCTCCTTCCAGAAGTACTTCCCTCCCTGGGTCATCGCGGTCTCGGGGATGCCCATCTCCATCACCCCGTTCACCGCGTCCCAGATGTGGCTGAGCAGGTCGCCGGCGATGCCGGTGCCGTAGTCCCAGTAGCGCCGCCAGGTGAAGAAGCGCTCGGGGTCGAAGGGCCGCTCGGGGTGCGGCGAGTTGGCGACGAACCGCTTCCAGTCGATGTTCTGCTGGTTGGCGTCGGCCGGCAGCTGCTGGATGTCGTAGTCGGTGTAGAACTGCCACTCGGGGAAGGTGTTGGTGCGGTCGATGTAGGTCCGCACCAGCGGGGTCTTGCCCAGCGCTCCCGAGCGGAAGATCTCCTTCGCCTTGACCAGCGTGGGCAGGCTGTTGAAGTGGTGGCCGAGCTGCATCACCACCTTGTTGTCCTTGACCGCCGAGCGCATCCGCTTGGCGTCCTCGAGCCTCGTGCACCAGCCCTTCTCCACGTAGATGTCCTTGTGGTTCTGGGCCGCGGCGACGGTGATCGGCGCGTGCCAGAAGTCGGGGGCGGCGATGATCACCGCGTCTATGTCCTTGTCCTCGACCACCCGCTCCCATTCCTTGACGATCCGGGCCCTGGGGTTGCTGCACAGCCCCTGTGCCCGCTTGATGTTGCCGGTGTAGAGGTCGCAGACGACCCGGATCTCGGTGCCGGAGACGCCTTGCGCGCTCTGCAGCAGGCGGTGGCCCTGGGTGCCGACGCCGATCGAGGCGATGCCGATCACGCTGTTCGGCCTCGCCTGGGCGAGGACAGCCGGAGCGCGGTTGGCGGCGACCGCCAGGGCGGCGCCGGCGGAGGCGGTGCTCTTCAGGAACGTCCGGCGGCTGGTCGGCTTGGCTTCTCGGCTCATCGATCTCTCCTGCGAACCGCCCGGGGCGCGAACGCCGCCGGGGTTCGCGAGGCGGCAGGCTATCTCCTGGCCGCCGCGACCGTCAACAGAGCGGCCGGCCGTCCCGGTGCGAGCTGCCAGGCGGCCGAGAAATCTGATATATCAGATGGCCATGGCCGCCCGCCGCCTGCCGCTGGACACCCCGCTGGTGCACAAGTCGCTGCGCCAGCAGGTGTACGATCACCTGCGGCACCTGCTGAACCGGGGGGAGCTGCGGCCCGGCGGCTTCCTCGACCTGGGCTCGCTCGAGGCACGGCTGGGGGTGAGCCGGACGCCGCTGCGAGAAGCCCTGCTGCAGCTCGAGGCCGAGGGCTTCGTGAACACCCTGCCCCGGCGCGGCGTCCAGGTCCGCCCGCTCACCCGGCGCGACGTCCGGCACCTCTACCAGATCGTGGGCGCCCTGGAAGGGGCGGCCCTGCTCGCCGCCTTCCCACGCCTGGGGCCGCCCGAGGTGGCCGCGCTGCGCCGCCTGAACGCGCGGATGAAGCAGGCCCTCGCCGCCGGCGACTTCGACGGCTACTACCGGCACAACCTGGCCTTCCACGACGTCATCCTCGAGCGCTGCGACAACGCCCCGCTGGTGCAGTTGGCGAGGGCGGCGAAACAACGGCTCTACGACTGGCCGCGCCGGCGGGGGTTCGTCAAGGGATGGGAGCTTGCCTCCGTCCGCGAGCACGCGCAGCTGGTGCGCCTGGTGGCGGCCGGGGATGTCCGCCGGGCGGCCGACCACCTGCGCGACGTGCACTGGTCCTTCGCGGTCCAGGAGCGCTACATCGAACAGTACTACTTCGCGGCCGAGCCGTGAGCGGCGACTCCCCGGCCGTCGCCGGCCGCCTGTTCGACGTCCAGCGCTACTCGATCCACGACGGGCCGGGCATCCGCACCACCGTCTTCCTGAAAGGCTGCCCGGCGCGCTGCCTGTGGTGCCACAACCCCGAGAGCCAGTCCTTCGTCCCGCAGGTGCTGGTGGTGGAGACGCGCTGCATCTCCTGCGGCAGCTGCGCGCGCGCCTGCCCCCGTGGTGCGCCCCCGCCCGGCTCGTCCCTGTGCACCGCCTGCGGCGCCTGCGTGGAGGCGTGTCCGTCGGGCGCCCGCCAGCTGGCAGGACGCGAGGCCACGGTCTCGGAGCTGATGGAGGAGGTCCTCCGCGACCGGCTCTTCTACGACGAGTCGGGCGGCGGCGTCACCTTCTCCGGCGGCGAGCCGCTGGCACAGCCGGAGTTCCTGGCGGCCCTGCTCGCCGCCTGCCGTGCGGCCTCGCTCCACACCGCGGTCGACACCTGCGGCGCAGCACCCCGCCAGCGCCTGCTGGCGCTCACCCCGCTGGTGGACCTCTTCCTCTTCGACGTGAAGCTGGTCGACGACGCCCGCCACCGCGCGCTCACCGGCCTGCCGGCCGGTCCCATCCTCGACAACCTGCGCGCGCTGGCGGCCGCCGGCGCCAGGCTCTGGGTGCGGGTGCCCGTCATCCCCGGCTACACCGACGCCGAGGCGGACCTGGCGGCGACGGCCGCCCTGCTGGCCGGGCTGCCAGGGATCGGGAAGGTGTGCCTGCTGCCGTACCACGCCACCGGCGCTCGCAAGACCGCTCGCCTGGGCCGTTCGTACCCGCTGGGGGAGCTGGCGCCGCCACCGGCCGGCCGCCTGGAGAGCCTGGCTGCCCTGTTCCGCGGGCGCGGCCTGGCCGTGCAGATCGGAGGCTGAAGCGTGAAGGAGAGAACCGAAGCCCTCCGCCGGTGCAGCCTGGAGACGCGGCCCTCGCTCTCCGCCGAGCGGGCGCTGCTGATGACCCGCTTCTACCTCGAGAACGACGGCCGCTTCTCGGCACCGGTGATGCGGGCACGGGCCTTCCTCGACCTGTGCCGGCAGAAGGCGCTCCACCTCGGCGCAGGAGAGCTGATCGTCGGCGAGCGCGGGCCCGCGCCGAAGGCGGTGCCCACCTTCCCGGAGCTCACCTGCCACAGCCTGGAGGACCTTCGTATCCTCGACTCGCGGCCGAACACGAGCTATGCGGTCGCACCCGAGGTCAGCCAGGCTTACCAGCGGGAGGTGATCCCGTACTGGCGTGGGCGCTCGCTGCGCGACCGGCTGTTCGAGGCGCTGCCGCCGGAGTGGCACACGCTGTACGAGGCGGGCGTGTTCACGGAGTTCATGGAGCAACGGGCACCCGGGCACACGGTGCTCGACGACAAGATCTATCGCCGCGGTCTCCTCGACCTCAAGGCGGACATCGCGGCCGCGCGCGCGGCCCTCGACTTCCGGGCTGACCCCCAGGCCTGGGCGCGAGGCGAACAGCTGGCGGCCATGGATACAGCCTGCGACGCCGTCGTCCTCTTCGCCGCGCGCCACGCCGCGGCCGCCCGTCGTGCCGCCGACCAGGAAGAGGATCCCGCCCGTCGAGCCGAGCTCCGCAAGATCGCCGAGGTTTGCGCCCGGGTGCCCGCCCACGCCCCGCGCGACTTCCACGAGGCCCTCCAGTCCTACTGGTTCTGCCACCTGGCGGTGATCACCGAGCTGAACGGCTGGGACTCCTTCAACCCCGGCCACCTGGACCAGCACCTGCGCCCGTTCTACGAGCGGGGCCTGCGCGACGGGTCGCTGACCCGCGAGAGCGCCCGCGAGCTGCTGGAGTGCTTCTTCGTGAAGTTCAACAACCACCCGGCGCCGCCCAAGGTGGGCGTCACCGCGGAGGAGAGCGGGACCTACACCGACTTCGCCAACCTCAACCTGGGAGGCCTGCTGGCGGACGGCAGCGACGGCTCGTCCGAGGTGACCGACCTCCTGCTCGACGTGATCGAGGACATGCACCTGCTGCAGCCGTCCTCCAACCTGCAGCTCTCGGCCAGGACTCCCGATGCCGTGCTGAAGCACGCGCTGCGGGTCGTCCGTCGAGGCTACGGCTTTCCCTCGCTCTTCAATGCCGACGCGGTGGTCGCGGAGCAGCTGCGGCAGGGCAAGACGCTGGAGGACGCCCGGGCCGGAGGCTGCTCCGGCTGCGTCGAGACGGGGGCCTTCGGCAAGGAAGCCTACGTGCTCACCGGCTACTTCAACCTGCCGAAGGTGCTGGAGCTGGCCCTCCACGACGGCAAGGACCCTCGCAGCGGCCGTCGCCTCGGTCCCCCGACCGGCAGGCCGGAAGCGCTCTCCTCCTTCGACGCCGTGTTCGCGGCCTTCGAGGCGCAGCTGCGCCAGGCCGTCGACGTCAAGATCGCGGGCAACGAGCGGATCTCCCAGATGTACGCGCGGCTGATGCCGGCGCCGTTCCTCTCGGTGCTGACCGACGACTGCATCAGCAGCGGCAGGGACTACAACGCCGGCGGGGCCCGCTACAACAACACCTACATCCAGGGTGTCGGCATCGGCAGCCTCACGGACGCCCTCGCCGCCATCCGCACCGCGGTCTTCGAGGAGGGACGGCTGTCGCTCGTCGAGCTGGTGAGGGCGACCGACGCCGACTTCTCGGGCCACGAGGAGCTGCGGGTGCGGCTGGTCCACCGCATGCCCAGGTACGGCAACGACGACGACCGGGCCGACGAGCTGATGCGCCGAGCCTTCGAGTCGTTCTTCGCGGCGGTGGACGGCCGGCCCTGCTCGCGCGGCGGCTGCTACCGCATCCAGATGCTGCCCACCACCTGCCACGTGTACTTCGGCTCGATCACCGGAGCCACGGCGGACGGGCGGCGTGCCGGGCTGCCGCTGTCGGAGGGCATCTCGCCGGTGCAGGGCGCCGACCGGCGCGGGCCGACGGCGGTCGTCCGCTCGGCGGCCAAGATGGACCAGCTGCGCACCGGCGGCACGCTGCTGAACTTGAAGTTCTCGCCCTCGCTGCTGGAGGGCGAGGCGGGCATCGACCACCTGGCTCACCTGGTGCGCGGCTATTTCCGGATGGACGGCCACCACGTCCAGTTCAACGTGGTGCGTTCGGCCGCCCTGCGCCAGGCGCAGGCGCGGCCGGACGAGCACCGGGACCTGATCGTCCGTGTGGCCGGCTACAGCGACTACTTCTGCGACCTCTCCCCGGCGCTGCAGGAGGAGATCATCTCCCGCACCGAGCACCAGGGGTTCTGAGCCGGCCGCCGCGCTTCAGTCGCGGCAGTACGCCTTGATGAAGAAGCGGCCGGAGCCGATCTCGCGGTCAGGCGTGGCCGCCCGGCCGAAGGCTCCGCAGACGTGCATGTGGGCCGAGATCCACTCCGCCGTGCGGCGGTCGTAGTCCCGCCCGAACGCGTGGAGCCCGTACTCGTCGGTCGGGCGGTCGGTCAGCAGGACCACCCGGGTGCCGGAGGCCTCGAGGCGGGCGATGGCCCTCGGCTCGTTGAACAGCCCGTTGACCGCCTCCTCCTCGTTGAGCGGGTTCCGGCGGTCGGTCAGGAACAGCAGCGAGGTTCCCTCGGGCAGGACGGCCACCGGGTCGCCCGGGCGCGTCTCGCGCTCGAGGAAGCGGATGGCGGCGGCGAACGCCGTTCCGCGGGCGGGTCCGGTCCACATAGTGCCCCGGGGAGTCGCCACGGGGTAGACCGCGTGCGCGGCGGCGCGCCCGGCCTCGATGGTTCCGCCGGCGACGGCCCACGCCAGCATCACGGCCGTCCCCAGGCGCGCCGCCCAGCGGACGGCCGACGGCCTGCGCAGCCGCGCCGGCAGCCGCCAGGTGCCGACGTAGCTCAGCACCAGCAGGCCGGCGGGGAGCAGGAACGTCCCGTAGGAGTTGGTTCGCACGAAGAGCGCGGTGCGTCCCAGGCAGGCGAGTGCCAGCACCGCGCAGACGAAGACCACCGCCTGGCGCGGCGCCACCCGGGAGCGCCTCCGCCACTGACCGATCGCCCGCGGCAGCGAGACGACGACCACCGCTGCAGCGATCAGGGGCAGGGCCGCCATCGGGTCAGACCGCGGGGGCGCCCACCGCCAGGCGAGCAGGCTCGCCAGCAGGAGCAGCCAGGGACCGTATCGGAACAGGAGTCCCCGCAGGCCCGGAGGCACGGGCCGGGAGAGGCTGAGCGCGACCAGGCCGATGGCGGCGGCGACCGCGGCCAGCGCGACGGCCACCAGGGCCTCCCGGAGGAGGGCGCGCCACGGGTGCTCGAACCCGTACTGCCAGCGGAGGAAGAAGCGCATCGGCGCGGGCAGGTGCAGGAGGAGCACGCTCTCGGACGAGAGGACGACGAAGCCGAGCCGGGCGACCAGCGCTGCGTAGACGGTCACCGGCACGGCCAGGGCCGGGACCGAGAAGGCGAGCAGCCGACGCAGCGCGGGTCCTCTGCGCAGGGGACCGAAGAGGACGGCCGCGGTCATGCCTCCCGCGAGCGCGGCCATGCCCATCTCCAGCTTGGTGATGCAGGCGAGGCCGGCGCACAGGCCCGAGAGGACCAGCAGCACGAGGCGGCGGCGCTCGAGGAAGCCGACCGCGCAGGCCACGGTGGCCAGCGCCAGCGCCGACCCGTACACCGCGGAATACGAGTAGGGCAGGACGAAGTTGCCGTTGGGCTCGAAGGCGCAGAGCCAGGTCACGGCGAAGGCCGCCGCGGCGGCGCTCCTGCGGCCGGCCAGCCGGGAGGCGAGAGCGTACGCGAGCGCCACGATGAGGGCGGTGGCGAGGGCGCCGGCCGCGCGGAGCACGTCGAGGTGCACGCCGAACAGGCGCAAGAGGACGGCGTTCAGTTGGGGGGCGAGGGGCCCGTAGAGGTGCTGTACGTCGGCGTAGAGCCGCTCGCCGTGCAGCAGCCGCAGCGGCTGGTTCATCTCGCGGCCGCAGTCGATCAGCAGGTCGCCGAAGCTGTCCCAGCCCGAGGCCAGGCCGATCACCAGCGACAGCGTGACCAGTCCCAGCCACGGCAGGTCGCGCCGGCTCACGGAACGGAGTATATGCGCGCGCGTCGGCCGGCCGGCTCGCATCGGGCGGATTGAGGTAGAGTGCGCTGCCAGAGCAGCACGGGAGGGAGTCATGAGCAGCTTGTCCAGACGGGCGTTCCTGGAGCGGTCGGCCGCGGGCGCCGCCGCCGCGGGCATCCTCTCCGCCGCGCGGGGACTCCGCGCCAACCCGCTCGGCCTGCCCATCGGCAGCCAGACCTGGCCCCACCGCCAGCGCGTCCGCGCCGGCGACCTGGGCGGGCTCTGCCAGGACCTGGCCGCGCTCGGCGTCGGAACGGTGGAGCTGTGCTCGCCCGGCTACCCGGAGTTCACCGGCCTGACCGACGGCAAGAAGACCCGCAAGATCATCGAGGACCACGGGCTGAAGTGCCCGAGCGCGCACTTCACCATGGAGGAGATGCGCACCAGGCAGCAGCAGATGATCGACTGGGCGAAGGACGTCGGCATGACGCAGATGGGCGTCGCCACGCTCGCCGAAGGGCCGCAGGGCGGAAAGACCACGATGGACGTGGTGAAGCGCGCAGCCGACGAGTACAACCGCATCGGCGAGACGGCACACAAGGCCGGTATGCAACAGTTCCTCCACGACGAGGAATTCGAGGCGGCGCACGTCGACGGCCGGCTCGTCTACGAGGTGCTGATCGAGGTGCTCGACCCCAGGTACGTGAAGTTCCAGTACCAGATGAGCGCCATGCCCCAGGTCGGCGACGCGGCGGGTTACTTCACGAAGTTCCCGGGACGCTTCCTCTCCATGCACCTGCAGGGGGTGGACCTGAAGGCGACGCAGCGGCAGGTCGCGGTGGGTAAGGACAGCGTCGACTGGACGAAGGTCTTCACTGCGGCGAAGACCGGCGGGGTGCAGAACTACTTCGTCGAGCAGGAGTGGAAGGCGACCGTCGAGAGCGTCGCCTTCCTGAAGACGCTCACCGTCTAGAGGCGGCCGCGCGCCGCCGTCGCGCTACCTCGGGCCGGTGTACAGCTCGATGCCCTGGCTCCGGCCCAGGTTGCGCGAGTACTTC